>ODAI014598543.1_pt1 | contig 42204 bp, 35 predicted proteins | sample 1539321 | NCBI WGS metagenome assembly ODAI01 (sample SAMN02144231, study PRJEB22623) | gut metagenome | biome: sheep rumen | host: Ovis aries | place: New Zealand
TCGACGGAATCGCTCCCGCTCCCAGAGGAATCCCTCAGATCGAGGTTACCTTCGATATCGATGCAAACGGTATCGTAAACGTATCCGCTAAGGATCTTGGTACCGGAAAAGAGCAGCACATCACTATCACAGCAGGTTCCAATATGTCAGACGCTGAAATCGACAAGGCTATCCGCGAGGCACAGGAATTCGAAGCTCAGGATAAGAAGAAGAAAGAAGCTGTTGAGACTGTAAACGAGGCTGAGAGCTTTGCTCTCCAGACCGAGAAGGCTCTTTCAGAAGTAGGCGACAAGGTTTCCGAGTCCGAAAAGAGCACAGTACAGGCTGACGTAGATGCAGTTAAGTCAATCCTCGAGAGAGTAAAGGCAGATCCTGCAAACGCTACCGACGCTGACCTTGATGCACTCAAGAGCGCTAAGGAAAAGCTTACAACCTCAGCACAGGGCGTATTTACAAAGATGTATGAGAACGTTCAGGCACAGCAGCAGGCCGCACAGGGCTCAGCAGGACCTGAAGCAGGCGCATACACCGAAGCTCCTACCGGCAACGCCGGCAAAGCCGACGACGTCGTTGATGCAGACTTCAGGGAGGTATAAGCGATCAGCATAGCGTACTTTGCTATGCTGACAAAAGGGTCTCGATGTCTTTACGAGCCCTTTTGCGCGGAGCGAAGCGGAGTGTCGCGCAAGATGTCACGTACTTTGTGACATCTTGAAAAGCGATCAACATAAAGTTAAAATATCAACTCGTAAGGGGACAAATCTTTTGTCCCCTATACGCGTATAAAAAGGTGGATTTATTATGGCAGACCAGAAAAGGGACTATTACGAGGTCCTCGGCGTAGATAAAAACGCAGACGAAGCTGCACTTAAAAAAGCATATCGTGAGCTCGCCAAAAAGTATCATCCCGATGCAAACCCCGGAGATAAGGAAGCTGAGGCAAAGTTCAAGGAGGCATCAGAGGCTTATGCCGTTCTCTCGGATCCCGAGAAGAGACGTCAGTATGACCAGTTCGGACATGCTGCATTCGATGGCGGTGCAGGCGGAGCAGGAGGATTCGATTTCTCAAATATGGACTTCTCCGATATCTTCGGAAGCTTCGGAGATATCTTCAGCGGAATCTTTGGCGGTGGCGGAAGAAGCTACGGCGGAAATTCCAACGGCCCTATGAAGGGTGCGAATATCCGTACAAGAGTTGATCTGGATTTCCTCGAGGCGGTATTCGGATGTGAAAAGGAAATAGAGCTTACCGTTAAGGAGACATGTACCTCCTGTAACGGATCCGGAGCCAAGAAGGGAACATCTCCCGAGACCTGCCCTACCTGCGGAGGTAAAGGACAGGTTGTTCGTACCCGCCAGTCTATGCTGGGTATGATGAGAAGCGTTGAGACCTGCCCGGACTGCGGAGGAACAGGTAAGATCATCCGCGAGAAGTGCCCTGATTGCAGAGGCAACGGCTTCGTACCTATGAAAAAGAAATACTCCGTTAACATCCCTGCCGGAATTGACAACGGCCAGGCAGTCAATATGCCCGGACTCGGCGATCCCGGAAGAAACGGCGGCCCCAGAGGAGATGCCCGTGTTGAAGTACGCGTACGTCCTCACCCCTTATTCCAGAGAGACGGATTCGATATTTTCTCAAATGTACCGATTACGATCGCACAGGCTGCCCTCGGCGGAGATGTACTTATCGATACCGTAGACGGAAAAGTAGTGTATAATGTTAAAGCAGGAACACAGACCGGTACCAGAGTCAGATTAAAAGGCAAGGGCGTTCCTTCCTGGAGAAGCAAGGGCGTAAGAGGCGACCACTACATCAACCTCATCATCAAAACCCCGGATAAGCTCTCCAAGGAAGCAAGAGAAGCCCTTATGGAATTTGACAGACTTACCGGCGACAGCTTAAACGAAGTTGCAAGACAGACCGGAAAAGACCCGGATGACGGCGGCAAGAAGAAAAAGCGTTTCGGCAAATAATACCAATCGGAGGCAGTCATGTCCCAGGATAAGAAAGAGATTCAGGAGCTAACGAAAGAAATCCTGAAAAACTACGAAAGAAAAAGCATCATCAATCCCGAGGAGCTTTTTGAACAGCCCGACAGAGAGGCTGTAAACGATATCCTTGATAAGCTTATAAAGATGGTCTTCCCCGCCTTCTACAGAGAAAAGGGTTACCGCTTCTACAATGTTGAGAGCAGACTTACCGTCCTCATCGAGGATGTATACTACAATCTCAACAAGCAGATTCCTATCGCTCTCAGACAGATGGAGGAGAACAAGTCCCTTTCCGAGGAACAGATTGCGGAAAAATCGGAATCTATTGTAAAGGAATTCCTTTCAAGGATCCCCAAAGTAAGAGATCTTGTGGAGACAGACGTACAGGCTTCCTTTGACGGAGATCCGGCTGCTTTTAATACCAACGAGATAATCCTTTGCTATCCGGGGCTTCGCGCTATTACAATAAGCCGTATAGCCCATGAACTCTTCCTCCTCGGAGTACCTCTTATTCCGAGAATGTGGACAGAGTACGCCCACTCAAGAACAGGCATCGATATTCACCCCGGAGCAACCATTGGCAAGTATTTCTGCATTGACCATGGAACGGGAATCGTTGTAGGCGAGACAACTATCATCGGCGATTACGTTAAGGTATATCAGGGAGTAACCATCGGTGCGCTCTCCACAAGGGGCGGTCAAAGCCTCAGGGGAACAAAGCGTCATCCTACCATAGAGGACAGAGTTACGATCTACGCGGGAGCTTCGATCTTAGGAGGCGAGACTGTTATCGGCCACGACGCTGTTATCGGATCCAACGCATTCATTACATCTTCGGTAGGAGCTAACGAGCGCGTAAGCATGCAAAACTGCCGGGAAAAGAAATAATGATAAATAAAAAAGCATACGCAAAAATAAATCTTTCACTTGATGTAAAAGGAAAGCTCGAAAACGGATACCATGAGGTCTGCATGATAATGCAGACCATTGGTTTATACGACGAGCTTTCTTTTGATGTATACAGGATTTCGGAAGAGGAAAGAAATAAAGGTTTTAAAGACGGGAATAATACGGAATCTAAAGGCGAGAGGATAGGGCTGTCCTGCCGCTTTTCCTGGGGCGGCCCCGAGCCGACAGAGGACCCTAAGGATAATCTTGCCTATAAGGCGGCGGAGCTTTTGCTTCCCTACTTCCCCGAAGGAGCCGGAGTAGATATTAAGATAGTAAAGAACATCCCTATGGCAGCAGGTATGGCGGGAGGAAGTACTGACGCCGCCGCAGTTTTAAGAGGGATAAACGAGCTCTTTAACCTTGGACTTTCGGATGAAAAGCTTTGCGAGCTGGGAGTTAAGCTTGGAGCGGACGTTCCCTATTGTATCTTGGGGGGAACGATGCTTGCGGAAGGAATCGGCGAAAAGCTTACGAGACTTCCCGCTATCCCGAAGCTTTACCTTGTGATCGCAAAGCCACAGGCAGGAGTTTCAACAAAGTACGTTTATCAGACCCTTGACGCTCTTGAAAATCCACCGCACCCTGATGTAGCGGCGATGCAGGAGCTTATATTAGAGACAAGTAGGAAGAAAGGTGACCGGACTCCGGCGGGAGAGCTTTCAAAAGAAGCCTGCGTAGAAGGTGGAAGCTTATCCTGTGCGGACGAGAAATGCGCATCGTTTGCCAAAAAATTAGCGCCTCTTCTTGGAAATATCCTTGAGTCCGTAACGATCCCTGTCTGTCCAAAAGTAGCCGAGATCAAAAAGATCCTTCTTGATAACGGCGCTCTCGGAAGCCTGATGAGCGGAAGCGGCCCTACGGTATTCGGAATCTTTGAATCGGAGGAGAAGGCAAACCTTGCGGCTAAGGTGCTTATAGATATGTGTACTGATGCCGTGCAGACCGTAAAGGATAAGAGTGACACAGGGGCTATAGAGGAAGCTTTTGAGAAAGTCCCCGCTAAAGACATATTTGTATCTACGACAGTAAACCCTATTTAGCGCAGCATCCGGAAACGTCAAAAAAGCGACTATAAAGACAGCGAAGAAAGAAACTAAGAAAGCGAAGAAAGAAACAAAACAGATTACATGAACAAAGACGTTAAGATAAAGATAATCGGAGCCCATGGCGAGGGTAATGACAGAGATGTCGTTAAAAGCGAGACCACGGGCCTATATTATGAAAAAAGCGGGAAACAGTATCTTAAGTATACTGAGACCGATCCCGAGACCGGGGCAAAAAGAAACGCTCTGGTCAAGATAGAAGGACCTGTCCTCAGCGTAGAGTACCGCGGAGCGACGGATTCCTTTATGGTCTTTGAAGTTGGAAAGACGACCCGCTCTATGTATATTACCCCGATGGGAAGTATGCCGATCGAGATAGAAACAGAGAGCCTCACCATTGAAAACAGGCAAGACTCTCTTGAGATTTATATTCATTATTCAATTTCGCTCTCGGGTACGGATATGAACAAGGCTTCAATCCATATCTACGCGAGCTGACCCTTAGATCTAAACAAACATAGAAACTACTTAACAGGCTTTGCACCGGCTTTTTCCTGAAGCTTTTCAACGAAACGTGCGAAGCCTTTTTTCTTTTTCTTTTCAGGAGCGGCAAGCTTGCCGTGGGCTCCCTTGAAATCAACTATATAAAGTCCGGAAACGCCCGCCTTGATCTCCTTTTTAACGGGGAGGTCGGGGAAAATCTTGTCGTCTGCGATAAGGGTAACCATCTGAGGTCCGACCTTTGCCTTGACAACGGGAAGCTTCTGCCATCTTAAATACTTAGGAGTCTGGTCGATAACATTTTGAGGAAGACCGGACTTTGTGATCTGAAGCTTTTTCTTGTCGATGACAAGCATCGTAACGTACTGCTTGTTGGCCTGCATCAGAGCCTGCTGCTCGTCCTGCTTTTTCTGGGCTTTTTTACCGAGTATATAAAGCACAATGAAAAGTGCGATGATAACAACGAGTACGACTATAGCGACGATAAACCCCGGAGTGATTGTAAAAAGTAAAATTCCGAATGTAGACATATAATGCTCCTTCTATAAAAATCTGTATATGATTTTAGCACATAAACATATACAGCGCAAACCAAAAAAACGCTCATTTGGTAGATAAAGAAACCAAGATATGATAAAATAAATTTTGTCTGCGAACTTAAATCGGCGGAATATGAGGAAAGAGATATGAACTGGGCGGAAACATGGGAAATAGCTAAGATTGTCTGGCGATATGTGCTTATGACGCTTGTTGTCTTTGACATAATCTTCGCACTGATCGCTGTCTTTTTTGAACGGAAGAACCCGAAGAGCGTTTGGGCCTGGATCTTGCTTATGATGGCGGTCCCTTACGTGGGTTTTGTACTTTATCTGCTTGCCGGTACTACACTTAACAAGCGAAGGATGTTCCGTGACAAGGGCTTCGAGGATATGATGAAAAACCGTATCCACGAGCAAAAAAAGGAGCTCGAGCGCTTAAGCGGAGACAGAGAGCTTCCCAAAGAGCTCTACGACTTTAAAAACCTTGTGTACTACAATCTCCACAACTCATACGCCGTACTTTCGGACGGCAACGATATAGACGTCTTTACCAGCGGCCAGGACAAGTTCGCCGCTCTTAAGGAAGACCTTAAAAAGGCTGAAAAGTTTATAGATTTTCAGTATTATATAATCCGTAACGATGAGCTCTTCGAGGAGATCGTGGAGATATTAAAGGAAAAGGTGGATCAGGGAGTCGAGGTAAGAGTCCTCTACGACGGACTGGGCGCCCGCTCCACTCCTAAAAGATACTGGAAAAAGCTTAAAGCTATGGGCATCAGAGTAGGCGGCTTTTGGCCCGCCTGGTTTGGAAAGATCAATTTCCGTGTTAATTATCGTGACCATAGAAAGATCGTTGTTATCGACAATAAAGTAGCTTACGTCGGTGGATTCAACATCGGCCGCGAGTATATCGATATGGAAGAGAAGTTTGGACACTGGAGAGATACCCACCTTCGTATCACAGGAGACGCGGCCTATATGCTCCACGGACGATTCGCCCTTGACTGGGCATACGTTACGGGGGAGAAGCTTTTTGACCGTGAAGATATGGGCATCGCCAAGAGAGAGAATCCCTCGAGGGACAACTGCTACGTACAGATAGTAAGCTCGGGACCCGACAGCGACTGGCAGCAGATAAGAGACAATTATCTTTATCTTATAAGCCACGCGAAACAGTCCCTCTATGTCCAGTCCCCTTACTTTATTCCCGACGACTGTATCCTTGCGGCTCTTAAGCTGGCGGCGCAGTCCGGAATCGATGTTAGGATCATGATCCCCTGCAAGCCGGACCATCCCTTCGTTTACTGGGCTACCCACTGCTTCGCCGGAGAGCTTGTTGAAGCCGGGGCTACCTGCTATAAATACGAAGGCGGATTCCTTCACGCAAAAGGCGTGATCGCGGACGATGAGGTTTACACCTACGGAACCGCAAATATGGACATCAGATCCTTCGCCCTTGACTTTGAGGTAAATGCAGTTATCTACGACAAAGACAAGGCACATGAAATGACGGAGATCTTCTTGAAAGATGTTGAGGAATGCTCCGTTATGACAAAAGAAGAATACAAAAAGCGCAAGTTCATCATCCGCTTCAAGGAACAGATATCAAGGCTTCTTGCCCCTGTTCTCTAAGCCGGTATAAGCGCTTGTATTATAAAAACACTAAAGAGGAGTATTATGAAAAAACATTTAAGACAGATTGCGACTGCAGCGCTTGCCTGCGCTCTTTCGCTTACAACCCTTGCGGCCTGCGGAAACAAAAACGCATCGGGCGAGGCCGCTGACAATGCATCTTCACAGGCAGATACCGCTACTGCGGGAAAGAACGTTTCCGATGAAAATGCAACCTACGTATCCCAGCTCGATATCGAAAAATACATCGATATCAAGGATTACAAGAATATCGAGGTTACGGTTTCATCCTACGATGTAACCGATGAGATGGTTGATTATTACTTTACCCAGCAACTTTCACAGCTTGCTCCCTCTGTCGCAAGCGATAAATTTGTTACTGACAGAGCTGTCGCAAACGGAGACCTGATAAATCTCGACTTTGCCGGATACAAGGACGGAGTTGCTTTTGACGGTGGTACTGCCGAAGGCTACACCCTTCTTATCGGATCCCATTCTTTCATCGACGGATTCGAGGACGGACTTATCGGAGTAAATCCCGGCGAGAGCGTAGATTTAAACCTTACCTTCCCCGGAAACTACGGACAGGCAGACCTTGCCGGAGCCGATGTAGTATTTACCTGCAAGGTAAACGGAATCATCCCCGAGGAGGAGGTAGTAGCTCTCTTTAACGTAACCAGCGGAACTGCCGCAGCTAAAGGATTCGACGGAATGAAGGCAACCTTAAAGAGCCTTATCGAGGAAAGCTACGAGAGCCAGTACCAGTCAGAGCTCGAGAATGCTATCGCCGAGAAGCTCCAGGAGATGGCAGAGTTCAAGGAAGAGTTCCCGAACTCTCTCATCATCAAGTACCAGGAAAATGCAAGAGAAGTACTTCAGCAGTACGCCGATATGTACCAGACAGATATCGACACCCTTGCAAGCCAGATGCTTGGAATTACCGCAGACCAGTTTATTCAGGACAACAGCTACAACCAGCTTAAGATCGACGCCGCGCTCGCATTCGTTGCGGCTAAAGAAGGCATCGAGATTGATGACAAGGAGCTTGCGGACAGGATCGATCAGTATATTACAGATTCGGGAGTAGACCCCGAGTCCGAAGAGCTTGCTACTCTTGAGCCCTTAGAATACAAGGATTCATTTATTGCCGGAGATGCTATGGAATACTTAAAAACCGTAGTAAAGGTAAACAAATAGGAGGATTACTAAATGAGTTTTGAGAAGGAAAACGGGGCACTTGTTTGCTACCGAAACGGCGAAAAGCTTGTGATCGAGCCCTGGGGAAAAGACTCCCTCAGAGTACGCGCCACAAAGTTTGGAAAATTCACGGGCAATGACTGGGCTCTTACCGAGAAGGTGAGCGCATCTGACGCCAAGATCGAGTTCTTTGAGAGAGACCACTGGGTAGGCGACGGAACCATCGACAAGAGACAGTATGCGTCCATCACAAACGGCCGCATCAAAGCTGAGATCAACTTTGTCGGAATCATCTCTTTCTATAGAGATGACAAGCTTATCTTAAGAGAGTATTACCGTTCATACGACGGAACGATCTCTCAGGGAAGCCGCTGCTTAAAGGTTGTAAACCGCGAGTGGAAGGGAATCATCGGCGGAAGCGATTTCTCCCTCAACGTAAAGTTTGACGCCAACAAGGGCGAGAAGATCTTCGGTATGGGTCAGTACCAGCAGCAGGATCTCGACTTAAAGGGATGCGTACTCGAGCTCGCTCAGAGAAACTCTCAGATATCCGTTCCTTTTATGACTTCATCTCTTGGATACGGACTTCTTTGGAACAACCCTGCCGTAGGACGCGTTACCTTCGGTAAAAACTATACAGAGTGGATCGCAAGATCTACCAAGGAGATGGACTACTGGATCACAGCGGCTGACGGCCCCAAGCAGATCCTTGAGAACTATACCTCCGTTACCGGACATGCACCCACATTCCCCGAGAACCTTATGGGACTTTGGCAGTGCAAGCTCCGTTACAGAACCCAGGACGAAGTGCTTGAGGTTGCAAGAGCTTATAAGAAGGAAGGCATCAAGATCGACCAGATCGTTATCGACTTCTTCCACTGGACCGTACAGGGCGACTGGAAATTCGACAAGACCTACTGGCCCGATCCCAAGGCGATGGTTGACGAGCTCCACTCTATGGGCATCAAGGTCATCGTATCCGTTTGGCCTTCAGTAGACAGAAAGAGCGAGAACTTCTATCCTATGATGGAGAAGGGACTCCTTATCCGTACAGAGCGCGGAGCAGACCAGACCTACGACTATCAGGGCGACTGCGTAGAGATCGATCCTTTCAATCCCGAGTGCCGCGAGTATGTATGGAATGTCTGCAAGAAAAATTACTATGATTTCGGAATCGACGCATTCTGGCTTGACAACTCCGAGCCCGATTACGGCGTATATGACTTTGAGAACTATCGTTACAGCGCAGGCCCTGCTCTTCAGGTAAGCAATATGTACCCTCAGATGTACAGCCGCGTATTCTACGATAAGATGAAGGATTTAGGTGACGGTACTGTCGTAAACCTTCTCCGCTGCGCATGGGCCGGAAGCCAGAAGTACGGAAACGTTGTCTGGTCAGGTGACGTTCCTTCAACCTTCCAGGCATTCTACGAGCAGGTTCAGTGCGGACTCAATATGGGTCTTGCGGGAATCCCTTGGTGGACCACAGATATCGGCGGATTTATGACCGACGATGTAAACGATCCCGACTTTAGACAGCTCCTTATCCGCTGGTATCAGTTCGCTGTATACTCAGCAGTCCTTCGTATGCACGGCGACCGCGGACCTTACAATATTCCGCCTCTTGATAACAGAGACTGGGGCGGCGGATACCTCCACACCGGTCAGCCCAACGAGCTTTGGAGCTACGGCGAGGACAACTACAAGATAATGAAGAAGTACTACGATGTCCGCATCTCTATGCATGACTACATCAAGAAGCTTTACGACGAGGCTTCAAAGACCGGTGCTCCTCTTATCCGTACAATGTTCTTCGAGTTCCCCGATGACGAAAAGTGCTGGGAGCTTCAGGACCAGTATATGTTCGGTGAGAAGTATCTTGTAGCTCCTATCTTCGAACTTAACTGCTTCGAGAGAGAGGTATACCTCCCTGCGGGCGATTGGAAGCTTACATCTACCGGCGAAGTATTTAAGGGCGGACAGACAGTTAATGTCGAGGCACCCATCGAGTACATGCCCGTATTTGAAAGAGTTTAAGACCTTTAGCCGGACCTTGCATGGAGCAGGGTTCGGCTTTTTTGCACATATTAGAAGGCTTTCGAAGGAATGTAAGCCTTTTCTTCAAAAAAATCAAAATAGCCCTTAAGAAATTTTCATTTACTCCGATAAACATACTGTAAAGATAAATATGGCTGAGAAATCAGCTTAGAAAAAGGCAAAGTCCTATAGTAATGGAGGGAGGCATCCTTATGCGAATAGAAGCTTACAACCAGGTACAAAGTGTATACCAGACACAGAAAGCCCGTCAGGTACAGAAGCCCGGTGCTGCGGTTCGTCCTTCGGACCAGATCTCGATCAGCAGCTTCGGAAAAGATTTACAGGTAGCTAAAGCAGCTCTTGCAAATACACCTGACATCAGAGAGGATCTGACAGCTGATATCAAGCAGCAGGTTCAGAGCGGCACCTACAACGTGAGCACTGAAAGCTTTGCAGATAAGCTCTTAGCAAAATTTCAGCAGGGCCTTGTATAGGAGTTATAACCAATGGCAAGTTTGATGGAAAACTTGATCGATATACTAAACAAGGAATCGGATTCTTACGATGGGCTTCTGGAGACATCCCGTAAAAAGACAGCTATCATAGTCAAGGGAGATCTGGAAGCCCTCTCGCAACTCACGGAAGAGGAGCAGACTAAGACAGACAAGATCTTAAACCTCGAGAAAAAAAGAATCGAGGTTATGAAAGATATGGCTAATGTGTTGAACATGGATGTTAACACCTTAAAGCTTACCCAATTGGTGGATGTTTTATCATCCAGACCGGAAGAACAAAAAAGCCTCGCTGCAGCGATCGACAGGATCAAGGCATCAGCCCTTGCAGTGCAGCAGGTAAATAAGCAAAACAGCGAGCTTTTAAAGAACTCTATCGAGATGGTAGAGTTCGAGCTTAACCTCTTGCAGGCTATGAAGCAGGCTCCGGAAACCGCAAACTACTCCCGCGGCGCCTACAACACAGGGGATACGATGGGAGTTTCGAGAAAAGGTTTCGATGCAAAACAGTGATTCCGGAACAACACAATATGGAGGGTTAACACATGTCCTTATGGAGCAGCTTATATGTGGGTACCTCCGGATTGCAGACAAGCCATAACGCGCTCAATACTGTAGCGCATAACTTGACCAATGCAGATACGGACGGTTACACGCGTCAGCAGGTAGAACAGTCCGACAAATTATATTTGACTATTTCCAAGACGGCCAGCGCGGTTTCTCCGCAGCAGTCAGGTCTTGGCGTTTCATATTCCAATGTAAAGCAGATCAGAGATTATTTCCTCGACAGAACCTTCAGAAAAGAATCGGGCAGAAGCATGTTTTACGAAGTATCGAGAGATACTCTGCTCGAGGTTGAAGATCAGCTCGGAGAGATGAACGGAGAAGCGTTTCAGACACAGCTCTCCGACCTTTGGACTGCAGTTCAGGAGCTCTCAAAGGATCCCTGCAGCTCTGTCACCCAGAGCACACTTTTACAGGAAGCCAATGAGTTTCTTTCCAGAGCTCAGGCCGTATATGACGGCTTATCGAGCTATCAGGATAATCTGAATCTCCAGGTAAAACAGCAGATTGAAAAGATCAACGACTATGGTCTCAAGATCCTCGACCTCAATGACCAGATCAGGGCTATTGAGATGGGTGGTATTGAGCATGCCAACGACTTAAAGGACCAGAGAAACCAGATCCTTGATGAGCTTTCAAAGCTCGTTGACATCTCCTACGATACCGATACCTTCGGAAACGTATACGTACAGATCGAAGGAGAGGATTTTGTTAAGGGAAGTACCTGTTACCAGATCGGTTTAAATACCGATTCCGTTACAGGTTTCTACACACCCTTCTGGCCCCAGAACGCAAACACCCTCCCCGGAAGCGATGAGTTCCCTAACGGAAAGGGCATGCTTATCACGGTAGACGGTGTCCTTAAAAGAGAGAACACCGAAAACGGAGTTTCAAAGGTACTTACCAAGACCTTTAATATAGACAATGCTCTCGTATTTAATTTAAACAGAGAGATCTCTTCGGAGCTTGGAACGGATATTGGCGGAGTAAAGGCAATGCTCCTTGCAAGAGGAGACCACAGAGCTTCCTACGCGGATATCGAGGGCGGAAACTACGACAGAGTTTCCCAGTCGGTACTGATGAACGTACAGGCTGAGTTTGACCAGCTCTTCCACAATACAATAAGCGCCATCAACGGAGTACTCGCTGAGGCAGCAGGCGTTAAAAGCTATACAACTGCAGAAGGCGTCGGAACGGCTACCGATAAAGACGGAAATGCTGTTACATTAGACAAGAACATCAGCATCATCCCTATAGATTCCGCCAATCCTCAGGGTTACCTTACAAACGAAGAAGGAATCCCCTATCAGATATTTACCAAGATCGCCGGAGACGGATACGAAAAGCTTACCTTAAACGGAGTAAAGTATTTGGACGATGCCGGAAATCAGGTAGAGATACCCGATGGTGATTACTGGGTGTTTAAAAACGAGAATACGGATCCCGAGATGATCTACACTCTCTACTCCCTTTCAAATACCCAGATAAATCAGGAACTGATGCAGGCTCCCGCAAAGCTGGGCTTCAGACTTGAGGATGGCTCGGAAGACCTTGCTACGATGGAGAAGTTAAAGGCGGTATTTACAACCGAGAAATACACTCTTAACCCCAACGTACTTAAGCAGGTAAGTATCCTCGGTTACTACGATGACCTTGTAAGCCAGGTTGCAAACTCATCCTTCGTTTACAATGAGATCTTCACAAACCAGGAAAACACCGTAGCCGCTGCGGAGAGTGCAAGAGACCAGATACATGCCGTATCAAGCGACGAAGAGCTTTCATATATGATAAAGTTCCAGAGCGCTTATAACGCCTCAAGCCGATTTATCAACGTAGTGGACGAGATGTTAGAACATCTTCTCACATCCCTCGCTTAGGATTTAATTTTAGTTTTAGATTAAAGCATTACCCGGAAAGGAGCGCATATGTCTTCAACATTTTTCGGACTTAATATTTCATATTCAGGACTGCTTGCCAGCAATGCGTCCCTTAATACAACCGCAAATAACATCTCCAACGTACAAACCAAAGGTTACAGCCGTCAGGAGGTACAGACCCAGGCAGCCCAGGCTATCAGGACCTTCGCTACATACGGATGCGCCGGTGCCGGTGTTGATACTCTCGCCGTAGAGAGGATCAGAGACGAATTTTACGATTCAAAGTATTGGGACAACAACTGCAAAGTAGGCGAGTACAATATGAAGTCCTACTATATGGAAGAGATGGAAGGCTACTTCTACGATTCCGGAAGCAACGCAGGCTTCTCACAGGTATTTGACCAGTTCGCCATAAGCGGTATCCAGGAGCTTCTAAAGAATCCTGCAGACGCCTCCACAAAGAGCCAGCTTGTAGGATATGCCGGACAGCTTACGGACTACTTTAACGGAGTATACGGAAATCTCCAGGAGATGCAAAAGGATATAAACTCTGAGATCAAGCTCCAGATTGACCAGATAAACTCCTACTCCAGCGAGATCGCTGCATTAAATAAACAGATAAATACCATCGAACTTACGGGCCAGAAGGCCAACGAGCTCAGGGACCAGAGAACAAGACTTGTGGACGAGCTCTCAAAGATAGTTGATGTACAGACTTTCGAAACACCTATCACAGATGCCAACGACCCCACAAGACTTACCGGTGCCAACCGCTATATCGTAAAGATCGCGGGAGGCCAGATCCTTACGGATATGAGTGATTACCATAAGCTCGAGGTAGTTGCAAGAGAAAATACCGAGAAGGTTAACCAGTCCGATATCGACGGACTTTACGATGTATACTGGGTTTCATCTTCCCTTTACTCCACATTCCAGGCGGAGGTCGTTTTAAACGACAAGATCCCCCTTGCGGAGAAACAGTCCTGGAACGATTACGTTAAGGAAAGAGGACAGGAATTCCACCTTGACAACGCGGCCTTAGGCGGAAAGTTAAGGGGCCTTGTAGAGCTCAGAGACGGAAATAACGGCGAGTACTTTAACGGTACCGTCACCGCTGCGGAAGTAAACGGATATTCCGACAACTCAACAACACCCCCTACCGCCCATGATACCGTTACGATAAAGGTTACTTCCGACTGGCTTACGGACTTAAATAAGAGCAATCTTTCCGACCAAGGCGGAATCATCAACATCGGAAACAAGGAATACTCCTACGATTCATGGGAGTTTATCTACGATAAGGACACGGATAGCTACAGCTACAAATTCGTACTTTCCGCTATAGGAAACGGCAACTCAAGCCACATCACAAACGACCGCGTAGGCAAGGAAGCAAAGATCGGTTCCAATATCGAATACCAGGGAATCCCTTACTATATGCGCCAGATGAACGAATGGTGCAGAGTATTTGCGGCAGCCTACAACGACACCTTATCAAAGGGCGACGGCGGAAAGACAAATACCGAGCTCTTTACCGGAACCAATGTCACTTATCAGGCTGACGATCCGAGCTCACACGAGCAGTATCTCTTTAGCTCCAAGTACGGTAAATACGCAGTAGACGCTGACGGAAATCCTAAGGATTACATCATCGATGTATCCGACGACAGCTACTACAAACTAACCGCCGGCAATTTCACCATCGTAACTGCTATGGCAAACGATCCTTCACTTATGGCAAATAAGTTTAAGGTAGAAGACGGAGCCGAGCAAAACGACCTTATAGAGCATTTAAGGGCTATCGCCACCGACAAAGAAGTGCTCTCCTTCAGAGGAACAAGCGCAGACAAGTTTTTACAGTCCGTTTTATCGGACATCGCTTTAAACTCCGCAAGCGCCCGTACCTTTGAAAAGAGCTACACAAATATCTCCACAAGCATCGATACCAAGAGACTTTCCATCTCAGGTGTCGATGAAGATGAAGAGGCTGTAAACCTTGTTAAGTTCCAAAACGCTTACAACCTTTCATCCAAGATGATCCAGACCTTCCAGGAGATTTACGATCGCCTCATCAACCAGACAGGAGTATAGGCTTATGAGAATCACGAATAAAATAATGCAGAGGAACTCCCTCACAAATATCAACTCCAATAAAGAGCTGCAGGACAATCTTACAACCCAGATGTCAACGCAGAAAAAGATAAACCGTGCATCGGACGACCCGGTTATTGCGATTCGTGCCCTCAGACTTAGAAGTAACGTTACCGAGGTTACTCAGTACTACAGCAAGAACATCCCCGACGCGGACAGCTGGCTTCAGGTTACCGAGGATGCTTTAAAGAACACCTCCGCTATCGTGACCAAGATGATCGAGCAGGCGACAAGAGGATCCAATGGTGATTTAACCAGCAGTGACAGAAAAATCATCTTAGAGCAGCTTCGCGCTCTCGGCGACGAGGTCTACAAGACCGGAGACGCCAGCTACGCCGGAAGATACGTATTTACCGGATACAGAACAGATACGTCTCTCAGCTTCCAGGAAGAGACCAAGAATATCAAGTACACCATCACAGAGCAGCTTGATAAATCCGCTATCAGCGATATGACAAGCGTAAATATCGGAGCTCTCGGAAAGTGGACAAGCGCCAATTACGATACAGATACTGACCTTGCTGCTTTAAACGAAAGCGGCGTTACCACCGCTGATGTACACAGGATCAGACTTGCCTACGAGGATCTTGACGAGGCGAGCGCCCTTAAGATCGAGTATACCGACGGAAGCGGAAATACCCAGACCTTTGACGCTTCAAATAATGTTAATTCCACAGACATCACAACCTTCTCCGGAAAGGACGCATACGCATACGTAGCGGACAATGCGGACGCTGTAGTCCTTGTAAGGGATACCGGCGAGCTTCTTATCGGCGAGAATGTATACCGCAAGCTGATGGATACTAAGGATGATCCTACAACCTCCACCAAAAACGAGGCCGAGATCAGAGTAACCTACCAAAAGACAAACTTTACAGCCGACGACTTAAGACCGGAGCATTACTACGCCTGCACAGGCCAGAAGCTTATCGAGGATACCGCTACCGGAAATATGGTAAACGACGGCGATCCTATTAATTACAATCAGGATTATTTAAAGGGAATTGTTGATAAACAGTCCATCGAGTACGACGTAGGATTCAACCAGACCATCCGCGTAAACTCAACAGCCGACGAGTCCTATAACCTCGGTATCGGAAGAGAGGTTGACGACCTTGTAAGAGCTCTTCAAAACGTTATCAATCTTGAAGAGACAAGAGCCAGCATCGAAAAGAAGATCGCCGGTACCACAGACGAGGCGAAGCTTACCATCCTTAACAACCAGCTGGTAGCCGCAAACAAGGCTTTCGACTACGCCAAGGACCTTTGCCAGAAGAGATTCGAGAGTGGCATCACATCCTTCCAGGGATACCTTGATGATACCTCTCTTGCAATCACAAACGTAGGTACAAGATCCAGCAAGCTCGAGCTTATCCAGAGCCGTATGCAAAACCAGAAGACTACCTTCGAGACCTTAAAGAGCCAAAACGAGGATATCGATATCACAGAGGTTGCCATCCAGCTCTCGAGCTCGGAGATGACCTACCAGGCAGCTCTTACCGCCACCGGCAAGATCATCCAGAACACACTTCTTAATTATATTTAAACGGATTTTGGCGTGACATAAAGTTTAGGTTTTAATGCGCCGATATATATTTTGTGGTAAAATATTTTTATCGCTACAGTAAAAACGCTCCGCGAGGAAGCGAGTTAAAACTTATTGTGCATGAGGCACAGGCAGACATGAAGTTTGCCGGAAAGGAGAATCATGAAGATTGAAACAAGAATTTTCGGTGAAATCGACATCGCAGAAGAGAAGATCCTTACTTTCGAGAAAGGAATCATCGGATTTCCCGACCTTAAGCGCTTTACACTTATTCATGACGAAGAGGTAGGCGCAAACGCAGGTATCAGATATCTGCAGTCTATGGATGAGCCCGCATTCGCGATGCCCGTTATGGACCCCCTTGTAGTTAAGCCCGATTACGACCCCGAGGTTAATGATGAGCTCTTAAGCGGACTTGGAGAGCTTAACGAGAACAACCTCCTCGTACTCGTAACCGTATCCGTTCCTTCGGATCTTACAAAGATGACTGTTAACCTTCAGGGACCTATCGTCATCAATGCTGAAGAGCGCAAAGCAGCACAGATCATCGTCGACAGCTCCGAGTATCCCGTAAAGTTCCCTATCTACGAGATCTTAAAGAGCAGAAAGGATGGTGAGTAATATGCTAGCACTGTCCAGAAAAAAGAACGAAGCGCTCATTATCAACAACAATGTTGAAGTTACAATCCTTGAGATCAAGGGTGACCAGGTAAAGATCGGTATCAACGCTCCCAAGGAGATACCCGTATACCGTAAGGAGGTTTACCTCCAGATTCAGAACGCCAACAAGGAGGCTGCTGCAGAAGTCGGCGGACTCGAGGCACTTAAGAACGTTTTCGGCTAAAAGTAACGATAAAGATCAGGGTACGCTGCTCAAAAGGTGGCGTACCTTTTGATTTTATAGATTTTTTAGGGTATTTTGCCCTAAGGAGGGGCTTTTTACTTGACATGTCCGTCAAATGACAGTAAAATATTGTGGCATATCGAATAAACTCGCACATTTCTTGTAACAGGAAGGGGTTTTAAAACAATGGAAAAGAAGAACATTCTTACTTACGAAGGTCTTACAAAATACGAGGACGAGCTTCATAACCTTAAGGTCGTAAGACGTCAGGAAGTAGCTCAGAAGATCAAGGAAGCTCGTGAACAGGGTGACCTTTCGGAGAACGCTGAGTACGACGCAGCAAAAGACGAACAGCGTGACATCGAAGCCCGTATCGAAGAGCTCGAGAAGATCCTTAAGAACGCTGAAGTCGTTGTAGAGGATGAAGTAGATCTCGACAAGATCAATGTAGGATGTAAAGTTAAGCTTATTGACATCGAGTTTTCTGAAGAGCTTGAGTATAAGATAGTAGGTTCCACCGAGGCTAACAGCCTTGAGGGAAAGATTTCAAACGAGAGTCCCGTAGGACGCGCACTCATCGGACATAAAGTAGGCGATGCTGTGGATGTTGAGACTCCTGCAGGCGTTTGTAGCTACAAGATTCTCGGAATTGAAAGATCGGCACAGTAATTAGTTGAAAGAGGTAGTATTTTGGCAGAACAGAACAATCAAAATCAGCAGCCACAGGATATTAATCAGCTTTTAAAGGTTCGCCGCGAAAAGCTCGCAGCCTTACAGGAAGCCGGTAAAGATCCCTTTGTGATTACAAAGTATGATCAGACTTACCACACCGACAGGGTTAAAGAAGAGTACGAAAAGCTTGAAAAAGAGCTTCTCGGCGACAGACCCGAGGTTAATGTGGAAGGCCTTGACGAACAGGCTGCCCGTGAGGCCAAAAAGGCCGATTACAACGAGCGCCGAGAGATCATGGATGCGCATCCTATAAATGTAAGTATCGCCGGCCGTATGATGTTCAAGCGCGTTATGGGTAAAGCCTCATTTTGTAACATCCGCGACCTTAAGGGCGATGTACAGGCGTACGTATCCAAGGACAGCGTTGGCGAAGAAGCTTACGCTGACTTTAAGAAGAGCGATATAGGCGATATCTACGGTATCAAGGGATACGCTTTCAGAACTATGACCGGAGAGATCTCTGTACATGCTTCCGAGATTACTCTTCTTACAAAGAGCCTCCAGATTCTCCCTGAAAAGTTCCACGGACTTACCGATACCGATACAAGATATCGTCAAAGATACGTTGACCTTATCATGAATCCCGAGAGCAAGGAAGTATTTGTAAAGCGCTCAAAGATAATCCGCGAGATCAGAAACTTCTTAGCAGACCGAGATTTTATGGAGGTTGAAACTCCCACCCTCGTACACAACGCGGGCGGAGCTGCTGCAAGACCTTTCGAGACTCATTACAATTCCCTCGACGAGGACGTAAAGCTTCGTATCTCTCTTGAACTTTACTTAAAGAGACTTATTGTCGGCGGACTCGAGAGAGTATTCGAGATCGGTCGTGTATACAGAAACGAAGGTATCGATACAAGACACAACCCTGAGTTTACTCTTATGGAGCTTTACCAGGCATACACCGATTACAACGGTATGATGGAGCTTACGGAGAGTATGTTCAAGTATCTTGCTCAGGAAGTTTGCGGTACCACTACCATTACATACCAGGGAACCGAGATCGATCTCGGTAAGCCTTTCGAGAGACTTACTATGACCGAAGCGGTTAAAAAGTACGCAGGCGTCGATTTCGACGATCCCGCCCAGGTACCCGATGACGAGGCTGCCAAGCGCCTCGCCAAGGAAAAGGGTATCGAGTTTGAAGAGCGCCATAAAAAGGGCGACATCCTCAATCTCTTCTTCGAAGAGTACTGCGAGGAGAAGCTTATACAGCCTACCTTTATTATGGACCATCCCATCGACATCTCTCCTCTTACCAAGAAGAAGCCTTCGGATCCTTCAAAGGTAGAGAGATTCGAGCTTTTCATCAACGGCTGGGAGATGTGTAACGCGTACTCCGAGCTCAACGATCCTATCGATCAGAGGGAGCGTTTCGCCGCTCAGGATGCCAACGCGGCAGCAGGCGACGAAGAGGCTGAGCACACCGACGAGGATTTCTTAAACGCCCTCGAGATCGGTATGCCTCCTACAGGCGGTATAGGCTACGGCATCGACCGTCTCACAATGCTCCTCACTGACAGCGCAGCCATAAGGGACGTTCTGCTTTTCCCGACTATGCGCCAGTTATAGTGGTTTTTAAACAAAAACCGCCCATGAACCACAAGATATTGTGGTTTGCGGTACCGCAATTTTGACACCCCGGGACGGGGTTGGGGGTTCATTTTTGAGACGCTTTTAGCGCTATTAAAACTTTATTATTACGGTAGTAATTTACCTCGGGGGAGGGGAGTTACCGACCTGATCGGGCCATTTAGGCTTATCAGGGAGGTCGTCAAATATAATTCTGACGGGCGCCGAGTTTACGGCGCCCTTTTTTTCGGGATTCCCCGGGATTTTCCCTTATTGTTGATTTCTGTGCCTAAGACTTGCTCCGCCCCCTGTCTTAGGCACAAAAGCTGGCCCGCTCGCGCCCCCAGCCGCAAGCTTTCAGTGCCTAAAACTCGCCCCGACCCTCGCTTTAGGCACAGATTTTGGCTCGATTTGCGGGGGAAAGAAGGTTTTGGAGCCGCTTTTGGGGCGCCGCGCGTGCCTAAGACTCGCATCGCCCCCCTGTCTTAGGCACAAGAGCTGGCCCGCTCGCGCCCCCAGCCGCAAGCTTTCAGTGCCTAAAACTCGCCCCACCCCTCGCTTTAGGCACAAAACTCGGCTCGCTCGCGCCCCCAGCCGGAAGCTTTCAGTGCCTAAAACCCATTCCGCTCCTCACTTTAGGCACAGATTTTGGCTCGATTTGCGGGGGAAAGAAGGTTTTGGAGCCGCTTTTGGGGCGCCACGAGTGCCTAAAACCGGCTCCGCCCCTCGCCTTAGGCACAAAACTCGGCCCGCTCGCGCCCCCAGCCGCAAGCTTTATGTGCCTAAGACTCGCCCCGCCCCTCGCTTTAGGCAACAAAACCGTAAAACAAATACAAACAGGAAAGGAAAAGTATGGAGAAAATACTTGATTTGATGAGAAAGAGACTGGCTATACTGCAGAAGACCATAGATAAAGTAAGAAAGGATATAACTAAGTATCCGGAGGGCCGCTTACGTATTTCCACGTACAAAAACCGGACTCGCTATTATATAGTCAAAGAATCCGGCGATACGATTGGAGAATATGTAAAAAAGAGTCAGAGGGATATAGTGCCTAAACTAGCAATGAGAGAGTATAAGCAGCAGTTTCTTTTTGATGCGGAGTGTGAGGTCTCAAGGCTTAAACAAAGCATAGCACAACTGGAAGGAGTGAATGCAGATCAAACATATATGAAACTATCTCCACAACGTAGAAATCTGATAACTCCATACATCCTTACTGATGATTTGTACGCTAAAAAATGGCAGGAATGTCAGGTAAAGTATAATCCATTCATGCCGGAGAAGCTGATATATGAAACGAAAAGGGGGGACAAAGTTCGCTCGAAATCGGAGGCTATCATAGCAGATATTCTTTTTGAACTTAAAATCCCATATTTCTACGAAAGGAGACTTAGCTTGCGAAACGGTAGCATCAGGTATCCGGATTTTACGCTTTTGCGGGTAAAGACCAGGGAGGAAGTATATCTTGAGCATTTTGGGCTCCTTGATGACGAAGAATATTTGTATAAGAATTTACAGAAATTGGACGAATATCGAGATAATGGGATATATCCGGGCAAGAACCTAATATTTACGTATGAAACAGGGGATAATCCATTGGATATACGGGGAATTAGGGCGATGCTAAAAGATATTTTTATTTGAAGGTTAAAAACAAAACATAGCACTAACAGAAGAATAGAAGGAGGATTAAATATACAATACTTCCACGTAAAAATGAAACGAGCGATTGACACTTGAGAGGTTACAGGTTACAATAAAGACATGATAAAAACATTTGCACATAAAGGTCTCAAGGATTTTTATGAGACCGGATCAAAGAAAGGAATTCAACCTGAACATGCTCCAAAACTTGCGCGAATGCTTGACAGGTTGGATGCCAGTACGACGCCGCAGGATATGAACCTTCCGGGATACAGACTACATCCTCTTAAAGGAGATAAGGAGGATATGTGGTCGGTAACAGTAAATGGTAATTGGAGAATTACCTTTTATTTCGAGGGTCCGGATGCATATCTTGTTGATTATATGGATTATCACTGAGAAAGGAGAATGGATATGATGAAGAGAAAACCTACGCATCCCGGAACAGTCTTCCTTGAGGATGTTATGAAACCGCTAAATCTGACTGTTACCGAAGCAGCTAAAATGCTTGGAGTAAGTAGAAAAACTCTATCTGAATTTGTTAATGAAAAAGCATCTTTAAGTCCGGAAATGGCAATTAGAATTAGTAAAGCAACAAATACTTCTGTTGAAAGCTGGATGAATATGCAACAGAAGTTGACTTTATGGAAAGCTCATCAGAACGAACCTACAAACATTATTCCGTTCCCTGTGAGTAGGGCTCAGGAAGGGTAATTGCATTTTTGATCTTAAGGATCAATGTTTTAAAAATGCATGGCAATAAAAACTCAAAAGAAGCACATCAATGGTAACCATTGGTGTGCTTCTTTCAGGATAATCGATTCTCATACTTAGCTGCGCTAGATCTTAAGTTGGGATAACGAATTGTCAGAATATTCTCAAATTGACAGATTATTCGAACTTTATGACTGAAATACAAGAGTATCTGGGAGAAAGCACAAAAAGAATTTCGGAGCAGTTTCGGAGTAAACTCGGAGCGTGCCCGGGAGAGGAGGGATTGGGTACGGCATAGATCGACTGGAGCAGCTACGGAGTGAAATTGGGGCGATTAGGGATGTGCTACTATTCCCGACGTTAAAAAGTCTGTAAGGACGGATTAAGACGCACTAAGACGCTGCGTGTCGTGGCGCAACGGTCACGGTCGTATCAGGATAGATCCTGGATGGAAAGGAGTGGCAAAGATCGGTGAGAAGAAAAAGGATGATCCGGATGATACTGCAGTGGGCGACATTTCTTCTCTTCACGAATGTGATGAGATGCCAATTTGTGAAAAAAACAGTTGAAGTCCGTTTTTTTGGACAGGTAATGTGGATAATGGAAGGTGGGAGAGATGTGTTGAGGTGTTGAGGGGAAAGTGATAGATATCTGGAAGGAGGATATGCATATGCCTGTTATAACAAAGCACGGAAGAGAAAAGCTGCACGAGAGAATAAATCTTATGGATAAAGGAGCGGAAAAGATTACAATAAGCGCCTTAAAGCATGGAATCAAGCATTCTGAGACATACGGTGAGCTTAAGTCGTGGCTAAATGGTAAATATTTATCAAGACATTGTGCTAATGATCTTAGAATATATAAAAACAATCTCTTTGTTTTCTGCAATGGTATTCTGGTCACAGTTTATCCGCTTCCGGAAAAATATGCAGAGATGATAGAAGAATGTGTGGATCCAGATGCACTTGAAATATATAAAAAATACATAAGTGAGCAAGAGAAAGCCAAGAGTACAAAGAAACAGGATAAGAAGGACAGGAAGTATAACGAGAAAAAACAGGAATTCTTCAAAAGTGTTCTTCTCTATGATGTCAGATCATTTGCGGATGGAAAGTATAATTCTAAGATCTCTGGCGTCAGTATCGACGCGGACAAGATTATCGTCAGGTATATCCCCTACAGGGGACAAAGGGAAGATTTGTATGGGATAATCGGCTACTTGCGTGAAAATACCAATTTCAGATCCATCAGGCTTGTTCATGCAGTTGGCAGAGATGGCAAGCCGGCACATGTTGATGGGTGTGGCTATGATCCATATAAGGCGAGGGTAGTATATCAGGCGTAAGGATTTTATACTATTAATGCTTTACATTACATAGACAATAGGGATGGTTTAGGGTGGATTCATTGGTACTTAAACATAATAAATATTTAAGGGAAAAGAATTCACACATGAGAGGGGATAGGGAGTATGGCAATTCTTTGTATTTTGATTTTTCCGTTCGCAGTACTTGTTTAACTGATGAAGATGAACAACGGCGGAGGGAGAGAATGATGAGAAGGATCATTTACTGGCTTCGGCGGAAGAAAAGGATCAAGGGGAAACGGTGTGGACAGTGGTGTTTGACTTGTCAGTTTTATAGAGAGTGTAGTGGGTGCGTTAGCTCATAGCGTTAAAACGTAACTTTCGATTTTAAAATCATCGTTTTCCAACGCTAAAGCCGAACTTTCGATTTCTAAAGATTATTCGTGACATTTGCATGCGGTTGTGGTATTCTTGTATTTGGATTATTGTAACCGGTCTTTGGACCTGAAGTGCGACTGAAAGGCAGATAGAATGGCAATTTCTTACAATGGTTTATGGAAAATCCTTATTGACAAGAATATGTACAGAAAGGATCTTGCGGCTGAGTTAAATATAAGCTCTGCCACGATGGCAAAGATGGGCAAAGGTGAGAGTGTGTCTATCGATACGCTTGAGAAAATCTGTGCATTCCTCGGATGCAATATTGGAGACATTATGAGCTTTGAAAGAATTGATAAAGAGGAAGAAGAGGATAAGAATGATTGAACGTATATGTCCTAAATGCAATGTAATTATGAACAGCGAACGTTGCATTAATCCCAAATGCGGACATATTACGCAAATGTCTTCAACAATATATTGGTGTAAGACGTGTAATGTCCCAGTGTACGAGAACACGTGTCCGGTTTGTGGAAACAAAGGTGAATACTTAGCTACAGATGTACGTCCGGTATTTCCGGAAGAAAATGTATTGTTTTCGATTATTGAATCGGGAGATCCATTTAAATATCAATGTGATTCTGTTTGGTATGCAAGTAATGCATATATTGTTAATGGGAAAAAGGTTAAGATATCGGTTTCTCAGCTCAATAAGAAATCGTTAGCAGACTTAAAAGAGATAAGGGATAAATATTATTCTGTTGCAGAAAAGATAACATATGAGTATTTTGACGAATACAAGAAGGTGTTTATTGAGGCAAACAAAGGGCGTTTCAATGAAATTACGGAAGAAGCAACAAGAGCGGTTCAAGCATATAAGGGAAGATATGAACTAGAAGATATGATGGTTTCCTTTAGTGGAGGGAAGGACTCGACTGTTACATCTCACATCGTTAGAACAGCGCTCGGGTCCAACAACATTCTTCATGTTTTTGGAGATACAACGTTAGAGTTTCCTTTTACTCTTGAGTACAAAAAGAGATTTAACAGAAAAGAAATTGATAATGAGGCTAATGGTGTAAAAGTTCTCGTCGCCAAGAATCGAGAGAAGAACTTTGAAGATTTATGTCAAGTAATTGGTCCCCCTAGTAGAGTGATGCGCTGGTGCTGTACTGTATTTAAGACAGGGGCAATACAGAAGACTATATCATCAGCATTTAAGAATAAGACTAATATTTTAAGCTTTCAGGGAATAAGGCATAACGAATCGGCAAGCCGTAGTAAATATGAGCGCGAAAGCCAAAGTCCGAAAATTTCAAAGCAAACCGTCTTTTCCCCAATCATAGATTGGATTGACTACGACGTATGGCTTTATATTTTGACCACAGGAATAGATTTTAACGAAGCTTATCGTCTCGGATGGACTCGAGTGGGATGTTGGTGCTGCCCAAACAATGGCGGGTGGTCAGAGTTTTTAGCCAAAATTCACATGTATGAACAATATGAGCATTGGCACAATCTCTTGGTAGATTTCGCTAAGCAGATAGGTAAGCCAGATCCTGAAGATTATATCGATGAAGGTGGCTGGAAAGCTCGGCAAGGTGGTAACGGATTGGCTGCAGCGCAGACCTCCATTGTATCGTTTGAACCATGCGCCACGGATGAAAATGCATTTAATTATGATTTACAGAGACCGATAACCGAAGAACTATATGAACTCTTCAAACCTTTTGGATACCTCAATAAAGAACTTGGAAATAAGAGACTAGGAGAAGTCTATGTGCTAAACAAAGCTGGAAAGGTAGTCTTGATTTTGCAAGGTCGTATTGGCAATACAAAATTGAAAGTAACTATTAAGGATATTCATATAGCAGGGGCAAAAACGATATCAGTTGCGGAGGGTAAGATTCAGTGCCAGCTGACCAAGTATCAAATGTGTATTGGCTGTAAAGCATGTGAAAGTGTATGCAAATACGATGCAATTAGTGTTAAAGACGATGGCAGAGGGAATGTCACGTATACAATAAATGATGAAAAGTGTAGGCGCTGCACAGAGTGCGTAGGACATTTTGATGCAGGTTGTTATATGAGAAAAGTATTAGGCATTAAGAGGACATGAGATGGCTAGTGAAAAAGTGAAAATAAGGCTACAAGGCCATGAAAAGTTTACTGTCCGTGAGGGATGGATAAACAAAGCGCTGATTGAACTTCCTGGAAAACCAGATTTATTTACGAGGAAAGACTCTACTGATATCTTGGGTATCGGAAGTAATATGGTCAAATCACTGCGGTATTGGATGAAGGTTTTCGGTTTAACAAATGCTACTGGAAGTGAGCTCTCAGATTTGGGCCGGATTGTTGCCGAACACGATCCATATCTTGAAAAGGATTTTACGCTGTGGTTGCTTCATTCTAAAATCGCGAAGAATAAGGAAGATGCGACTAGTTGGTATATGTATTTCAATCAGTGTGATGCTGACGAGTTAGATAAAAATGAGATAACAAGCATTGTTCAAAGGGAAATCAGAAAATATGCTGGCAATCAGACTTTTTCAGAAAAATCCGTTGCTAATGATGTAGATGCGATTTTGAACATGTATGGCAAGGACAAGGAAAAGACAGATCCGGAAGATAAAAGCGTTTCGCCATTTGCGCGTTTGACTTTAGTAAGAAAAATCGAAGGAAGGTACATTAAGAATAAGCCAAATAAGAAAAGCTTTTCTGAGATGATTGTTTTATTCGAGCTGGTTGAAAAACTAAGCGAAGCAGAGAGTATTTCCATTGATCAGGTTATTTGGGGCGAGAATGGGCTTTCTAAAATCTATAACCTTTCTGGAGTAATGGCAAATGAGTATTTTGACCGTTTAGATGCGGAGGGGTATATACGTGTTGATAGAACGGCGGGGTTAGACATGATTTATTTATTAAGACATGTTCCACCCATGCAGATTATTGAAGATTACTATATTAATAACATTAATAACTAGCAGGTGAAATAATGGGAAATGTTAATTCGTTATCAGAAATAATTGGATTTAATAGTAGTTTTAGAACCGCTATAAATCTTTATCTGAATCTGAATAGTGCGGATAAAATCAATTCATATATACCAACAAAGTCTTCGCTGACTTTCATGGATGATTACTTGTCTGCTGTTTTGGATAATAGAGAGCAGGCAACTTTACTGGTGGGACCTTATGGAAAGGGGAAGTCACATTTGTTGCTTGTTCTTCTTGCTGTGTTATCGATGCCCAGAACGGCAGAAAACAAGAAAATCATCAATAACCTTATTGAGAAAATTGGCACAGAAGAAGAGTTGGGAAAGACTATAGTTGCAGATATAAAGAAAGTTTGGAGTGACAAAAAGTTTTTACCTGTACTTATCACGGATACGACGGGCGATCTTAATCAAGGTTTTTTGTGTGGGTTGAATGATGCTTTGAAGCGAGACGGCCTTGCGGAACTGTGTCCAGATACGTACTATTCGATTGCTTTGTCTAGGATAGAAGAATGGGCTGATGATTATCCTGAAACATACAAAAATTTCAAGCGAGAGATTAGTAATTACGGGCTTTCTATTTCAAAACTAAAAACAGACTTAAAGTTATATTCAAAGGAAGCATTACAGGTTTTCAAAGCAGTATATCCCAAGATTACTGCCGGTAGCGAGTTTAATCCGTTAGCGGTTTCTGAGGTGTTGCCATTATATAAAAGCACGAGTGAGAAACTTGTTGAAGAGTATGGATACAGCGGTATTTATATTGTCTTTGACGAGTTTAGTAAGTTTATTGAGAGTCAGGACGGCTTTGCAGCGGGGGCCAATATGAGATTGATCCAGGATATTTGTGAGCTTGCAACAGATTCTGGAAATTCGCAAATATTCTTCACAATGGTGGCTCATAAAAGCATTAAAGAATATGGGAAGTATTTATCGCAAGACATCATTAACTCCTTTACAGGTATTGAAGGTCGAATTATAGAAAAGTATTTCATAACTTCGTCAAAGAATAATTATGAGTTGATAAAAAATGCCATCGTTAAGGATTACAAGCAGCTGGAACTGACGCAGCAGTGCACTCAGTTCATTAGCGATAATGCACTGAATGAATTCTATCAACTTCCTGCTTTTAAAAGTAATTTTCTCCTTAATGAGTTTGACAGTATTGTGCTAAAGGGGTGCTATCCGCTTAATCCAATAGCTGCATACCTTCTTTTGAATGTCAGCGAGAAGGTGGCTCAGAACGAAAGAACTTTATTTACATTTATCTCAAATGACGAGCCCAATAGTATGGCGCGATTTGTTTCCGAACATACTCCAGATGGGGCCTGGAGCATAGGGGCTGATTTAATATATGACTATTTCAGTCCTTTGTTTAAAAAAGATGTTGCGAATGAGTTTATTCATAATATTTGGCTCAGTTCTGAGTACGCTCTCGAAAGGGCGACTACTGATGATCAGAAGAAATTAGTAAAAGCATTGGCCATCATCCTAATTGTTAATAAAGAAGATGAGATTCCGGCATCACAGACATATTTGTCTCTGAGCCTTTTTGGGACGGTCGGAGATTCGATACAAGCAATCAATGAACTGAATGAAAAAGGATTCATTTATCGTAAGAATGCGACAGGTTCTTATGTATTTAAAACTAGAGCTGGATCGGAATTAAAGGCAGAAATTAAACGCCAGAGGGAGATAAAGGGCGAAAATGTAGATTATCCCAAAGCGCTTCTTGAAATAACTGGAAGATATTATATTGTTCCGCGCAGATATAATACGCTTAATTCAATGACTCGTTTCTTTAATCATGAGTTTATGCTGGCAGATGACTTTGTGAATATAAGCTCGGCTAATGCAATTATGAGTGATTGTTCTGGGGACGGAAAAGTAATAACTCTGTTCAGCTTTAGTGATATAAAGCAAGATCAGATTAAAAAACACTTACTTATGCTAAATGATCCCAGACTTGTTGTGGTATGTCCAAAAAAGAAGCTGGGTGTACAAAAGCAGTTAAGAGATTATGAGATCATTCAGGAATTAAAAACAAATCAGACTTTTACCAGTGACAATGCAATTCTGAAGAGAGAATTACCGCTTTTGGTGGAAGATCTAAGTGCAGAGCTCGAAAAGGTTTTAGCGGACGTTTACGAGGATGATCCGGACACATTTGTTCTCTACTTTGAAAAGGGAAAAATTAAGAACGCCAAAGTGGGCAATGTAGAGACTGCTGTTAATAAATCGTGCGAAGCAGTATATGTAAAAACACCGCAAATTAATAACGAAATGGTAAACCGTTCAGTAATAGGATCTTCGCAAACGAAGAAGTCGAGATTGAGCATTATTCAAACGATTATGGCACATCAAGACACTCCTGATTACTATGAAGGCACTAACCAAGAAGCTTCAATCTATAGAGCACTATTCTGTGTGACGGGAATCGTTAATAGAGAATGCCGTGGTGGATTAAGCGAAATAATTGAAGAGATTAATTCGTATGTTGATAGTTGTTCTGATATAAAGCAACCTATCTCGACGCTGATAAATAAGTTAAAGAGCGCACCGTATGGCATGCGTCTTGGAGTAATACCGTTTTATCTGGCACATGTTCTTTCAGAAAGACGAGAGGATATAATCATTTATTTTGCGGATAAAGAACTGCAACTCACGCCAGACATTATTGTTAATATGTGCGAGCAGCCAGAAGACTATTCTGTTTATGTCTCCAAAGAGGATATAGAAAAAGAGAAGTATATAAGTGCACTCAATGAACTGTTTCAGGTTGGAGATAACAGAAACCTATCAACAAACAGAATCAAGGATATCTTTATCTGTATGCAACGTTGGTTCCGAGCATTACCGCAGGTTTCGCGTAATGCTGTAGATTTGGAACGTTATGTGAAAAATCCACAGATAAATCGGGCAATGCAGGAAATTAAAAAAGCGATTCAAAAGGTCGAGTTTAACCCGTTTGAGATTCTTTTTGTGATATTCCCAAATTCTTTTGGCGACGGATCGTTAGAAGAAACTTACAAAGTCATAGATGACTGTAAAACTTATTATGATGATTACTATGACTGGATTATGGATGAGGCAGTTGATCAGATTTATTCTTTGTGGGACAAGAAGAAAAAGCAGGAATTATTCTTTACTCTAAAAGAATGGTATGAGAAACAGAGCAAACGTTCAAAACAGGGGCTTTATGATGGAAGAATGACAAATCTTATGTCATTGCTTGAAACGCTCGATGCTTACAATAACAATCAAGAAATGGCTAAAAAAGTAGTAAAGGCTGTTACTGATGTATATATAGAAAACTGGAATAGCGGAGCGATTGAGGATTTTTCGTCAAGTTTACTTAAAGTGAAGCAAGAAATTGAGGCTATAAGAGATGATGGTTCCATTGGTGAATTGACACTAAGCTTTAGGGGACGAAATGGTGAACAGATAAGCAAGTTGTACAGTCATGCAGAGGAGAGCACAGGAAGTGTTCTGCGAAACATCATTGAAGAAGCTTTAGATGAATATGATGACATTAGTGTAAACGATAGGGTTTCAATTCTCCTAGAGATGATAGAAAAAATAATAAAGTAGGGATTGAAGGATGATTTATTTGGATAATGCCGCTACGACATTCCCCAAACCGGAGGAAGTGTACGTTGCGATGGATCAAATGAATAGAAATGGAGCAGTGAATGCAGGTAGAGGATCATACGGCCTTGCGCAGCAGGCGAGTCGGTTAATCGCTGAAACCAAAAGCATGCTGCGAGATCTGGTGCATGCGGACTCTAATTCTGCTGTCATTTTTTCTCCTTCAGTGACAATAGCTATGAATCAGATAATTCATGGGATACATCTTAGGGATAATGCTGTTGTTTATGTATCTCCGTATGAACATAATGCTGTTGCCAGAACTCTGCATGATGTTGCAAAAACAAAGAATTGGCATATAAAAGAAATGCCTTTAGATGACAAGCTTGAGATTGATTTTGATAAGCTGTCTTATGAATTTATTAAAGATAAACCTGATGCGGTGTTCTGCATACACGTAAGTAATGTGACGGGTTATATTTTGCCAATCAAGAAGATTTTTGAGGAGGCAAAAAAGTACGGGGGTGTCACTATTTTAGATACTGCGCAATCTATGGGCTTGGTAGAAATAAGAGCAGATCAGATTAGTGCCGATATCATAGCTTTTGCGGGACACAAAACAATTTATGGCCCTATAGGTATTGGTGGCTTTATAAACGTATCCGGAGTCGAACTAGATGTGTTCATTGCAGGAGGAACAGGAAGCGATTCATTAAACTTGAGCATGCCTTTAGCAGGGGATAATCGGTATGAGCCAGCTAGTCATAATATAACCGCAGTGGCTGGATTGAATGCTGCATTAAAAGTGTTGCGGCAAGAAAACTGCTATGTGCATGAAAAGGAGATTTCGAATTATGCCATAAAAAGACTGAAGGAAATAGAAGGAGTCAAAGTATTTATTCCGGGCAATCAAGATAATCATATTGGAGTTATTTCGTTTGTGGTTGGAGGGTATTCGTCGGAGGATATAGGAGCAATATTGGATTCTGATTATAACATTGCTGTTCGAACAGGATATCATTGTGCACCTTATATCCATAAATATCTCAGAGATGAGAATTCATTAGGCACTGTACGGATAGGGATTAGCCAATTCACTACTACAGAAGAAATTGATCGATTAATAGATGCACTAAAGGAGATTGTGTATGAGTAGTTTTGTAGATTACATGGTAGAACTCAGCCAGTCGGATTTAAGAGAGTATTTAGGTCATGACATCGTAGATTTAATAATTGAGTGGTTACCCAATGGTGATACGATGCTCACCAAGCAACGTATGGTCAGTATGATTATCTCACTTCATGGCACCAATATTCTGAGAAATTCGCAGTTTAGGAAAGATATTCTTCAATGTATGAAGCCTGCTGAAATCATGCAGATTCGGGATAACTGTTTACGTGGTGCAGAGAAAAACGAAAATGATCCGCTGAAGGTTATCGAAATAGTTGCGAATAAACCATGGAATAAAAACGCTGTAAGTGCATATCTATTGAAGTTATGGGGAGTCCCCGAAAGCATCTTTGACAAGGAAAAAGATGATACAGTTATTAAAAATGAAATTGTTGGACCAGAAGAGCAATTCTATGAACTCTTGGATTACCAATACTATATAAAGCAGAGAGTCCTGAATAATCTTAATTCTGGGCGAATGCTTGAAAGAATGTTGGTACATATGCCCACCGGTACTGGAAAAACAAAGACTTCCATGCACATTATCACAAGTTATATAAACTTTACACTTAAAGGAAAGGGCTTAGTAATATGGGTTGCGCATACTATAGAACTATTGCAACAGGCGTACGATACTTTCGAAAGTGTATGGGCGCATCTTGGGGAAGGTGAGATAAACGCATATAAACTGTGGGGGAGCAAGAACATAACAAATACAGGTGAACCACTTAATGGGATAGTTTTTTGTGGGTTATCTAAGTTAATGACTATTGCAGATAATAAGCCGGAGCTGTTTGAACGGCTAAAAAAAGATTGCCGACTTGTTGTCTTCGATGAAGCTCATAAGGCTGCCGCACCACAGACTCAAAGAGTAATAGAAGCTTTGATGCGCAAACCGGCAGGCTTCGAAAATAGAGCGTTGCTTGGTTTGACAGCCACACCTGGAAGAACTACTGAGGCGTCATATGATAATAATCTTCTTACAAATATGTTTGGAGGAAAACTGATTTATATTGATTCGGATACGCTAAATCAGATGAACCTTGGTAGATTGCGGGCATTAAATACTGCATCAGAAACAAATGTAATTAAGTATTTTCAAGATAGAAGAATTCTTGCAAAAATGCGCCCGGAACGCTTGAAATATCAGACTGAGTTCACGGATGCTGATCTTAGAGTGCTGAGCAGTGCATTGCGAGATTTGGGCTTTGATGACCGGGAATATACTTCAGATCAGCTGAAGGTTCTAGCAAGGAATAAAGAGAGAAATCTTGCTATAATGCAAAAACTTCGAGAATTACATTTGAAGAAGATTCCAACTATTGTGTTTGCTTGTTCGGTTGAACACGCTAAGATGCTATCATCCATGCTGACACTTGAGGAAATACCAAATAGTTTAGTCCTCGGAGAAATGGAAGCGATGGATCGAAAAAAGAGCATCGATACATTTAAGGATAGGGACTCCGGCGTTGATATCATAATAAACTATGAAGTGTTAACAACTGGATTTGATTCAAAAAACATAAAATGTGTTTTTATAACAAGACCAACGAAATCGATAGTTTTATATAGCCAGATGCTAGGCAGAGGGTTGAGAGGCCCGATGATGGGCGGAAATGAAGAGTGTTTATTGATTGATGTCGATGATAATCTTCAAGCATTTGATAATGAAACTGCTTTTTCACATTTCAATGATTACTGGAGAATATAGGAGGATAAGGTAAAATGCCAGCAAGTATAGTTGATATTCAAAACATGGGTGATGCACTTAGAAACACGGGGTATAAAAATATAGAAAGTGCGGTCTCCGAAATAATTGATAATTCTATTGAAGCTAATGCTAAAAATGTGTTCGTGATTTTGAGGGAAGACATTGCTACATCAGGTAGAAAAGTAGTCTCCGAAATAGGTTTTCTTGATAATGGCGATGGAATGAATGCCGCTATTTTGGGTAGCTGCCTCGGAATTGGATCTTCAACGAGACAAGCAAGGAAAGGTATGGGGAGATTTGGTGTTGGTCTTCCCCAAGCTTCTTTGTATGCATGTCCCGAGATAGAAGTATACTCATGGCAGAACGGAGTTGAAAACGCTTTAAAGGTTTACCTTGATATCAACAAGGTTAAAGAGGGCGTGCAAACTCAAATTGATGATCCTTTTAACGAGAGTATTCCAGAGCCTTATGCCAACTATATTAGATATAATACACTTACTGAGCAGTACGATTTTTCTCACTCTGGAACGCTTGTTATTTGGAAAAGATGCGATCGAATAAGCCCGAAAACACGAGGCCCGTTAACTGAAAGATTGGAATTCGCTTTGGGGCAGAAATTCAGATATTTTATCCATGATGGAGTTAGTAAGATAAAGGTGATATGTGATGAAAACCCGGATGCGGCCATTGACATTGCGCCGAATGATCCGCTGTTTCTGATGAATGATAACTGTGTCCTGTGTGATCCTAGTGAGCCTAAACTGGTGTTTAAACCAGGTCAGAGAAGTACTGCTGAGGCTCCTTTTGAATTATATACTGCAAAAGGGACTTGTACGGGAGAAGAGACTGTTCCCATTAAGTATATAAATAAAAATGGAGAGAAGGTTACGGGATCCGTATTAGTTCGCTTCTCTATAGTGAAAGACAAATTCTATGATGAAACGGCATTTCCCAAGGGAAGTAATCCAGGAAACTACGCCCTCGGAAAACATGCGGCTAAAATGGAAGGCATATCTGTCGTCCGCGCAAGGAGAGAGATAGATTTCAGAAGATTTGACTTTTACAGTGTTGTAAATGAACCGCAGCATAGATGGTGGGGATGCGAGATTATTTTTGATCCGGAATTAGATGAAGTATTTGGTGTTGCGAACAATAAGCAGTATGTAGAACTCAAAAAAATAGATGCTGAGGATCTTGACCCGGAAGAAATTGATATTCCCCCTATTTGGGAGCAATTACAAGAAACAATTGTTGGCACAATAAAAGCTATGTACGCGCAGAATGAGGAGACTAGAAGTAACACGCGTACCTTCGATGATAATGTAAGCCCTAGTACAGACATAATTAATACCGTAGAAAACGATCCGGCCACTTCTGATGTTGACGATGATAATGAAGATGAGCAGGATGAACCTACCACTGAAGAAGCAGCTGCTACGGGAAAAGAAGAACTGATAGGCTTAGGCTACGATAATCCGACTGATGAAGAAGGCATAGCTTTTATCAACAATTCTGTAAACTTTGTCTATGCTGATAAAGGAGAAAGAAGTCCGGCATTTGACTATAAGCCTGTACTTAAAACTACGGTTATTACGATTAATACCAGTCATAAGTTTTATACTTCTTTCTTGAGCAAAATATATACAAATGCGGAAGTAAAGACTACATTTGAGCTGTTTTTGGCGTCTCTGCTTCAATCTGTCAGAAAAACTGATGCTTATCAGCCTGCAGAAAACGACCGCTTGATGACAGCATGGTATAACAGATTAAACAACTATATTTCTGAGCAGTTAAACCCTCGAAATTCATAAGAAGGTGATTTTATGGCTATTCTGTTTTCAAATGAAATAATGAATGCTGTGATAGAAGAACTCGGACATGCCTCGGACTCTGTTCAAATAATCACGGCATACTGTAAGAAGCATACTTTTCAGCAGTTAAACTCAGTTATTAAGCAGAGCGTAAGCCAAAGGAGATTACTGGTGCGCTTTAGGATGGATGACGTCCTGAAGGGAAGCACTGATTTTGATATCTTAGAATTTGGCTTGCAAAACGGTTGGGATGTATTTATACGCTTTGATTTACATGCTAAGACGTACATAGTGGATAATAAGCGCGGTCTAATCGGTAGCGCAAATGCAACTAATTCTGGCTTAAATGTAGGCGGAGCTGGAAATATGGAAATGGCTACTTTTGTGGATGTTGAACAAGGTGATTTAGTTAAGATAGATCGTCTGTTTAGAGATGCCATTAGGGTTGACAATTCGCTTCTTGAGGCCATGAAAGGGCAGATCTCTTCTGTAGAACAAGGGGAAAAACAGAAAAGTCATAAGTGGAATCAGGAGATAATAAACAGATTCAATCCTAAGATAGATACGTTGTTTTCTTATGAGCTTCCAGAGGCTTTTTCACTTACGGAAAATGAGTATTTTTCATTTCTCGACGTAACATACACTGGGGATTTGGGAGCATTTAAGGAAGCTTTCAGATGGAGCAATGCATATCTGTGGTTACTGAATGTTTTAAAGGAGAATGACGGCTGCCTCTATTTTGGTACTTTGTCAGAAAAGCTTCATAATGCGTTGGTATCGGATCCCAAGCCATATAGACGGGATGTAAAACAGATGCTCGCGAATATGCTAACTTTGATAGAAAAACTCGAGATGAATGAAGTATCAATTGATAGACCTAGTTACTCTCAAAGAATTACATTAAGATGAAATGGAGACGATGACTTATGGATGAGAAGGATTTGATTTTTGACCAGGGAATGGAAGAAAATGAAGAAGATCACAGAGCAAAAGAGACGGATTTCTCTGGTGCCGTTGTATGGGGAACCGATTGGACTACAGAAACTATAGCGCGACAGATTGCAAAAGGGAATATTGATTTGAATCCGAGGTTTCAGAGGCGGGATGCTTGGTCTGAAAAAGAAAAAAGTAAACTGGTGGAATCATTAATACTTAATATTCCCGTTCCTCCGATAGTTTTAGCTGAAGATCCGTCAAACAGAAATCACTATATCGTATTAGACGGGAAACAACGGCTTTTGAGTATTATGCAGTTTTATTCTGATAGTGAATCTATTAGTAGGGAGTTAGGTGATCGCAAATATGATGTTTTAACATTAAGCGGTCTAGAAGTATTAAGTGAATTGAATAAAAAGAAGTACTCGGAACTGCCTGAAAGGTATAAGTCTGACATAGATAATGAAACCATTAGAACAGTGGCCATTAAGAACTGGCCAGATGAGAATTTTCTATATACAGTTTTTTTGCGACTTAACACCGGGAGTAAAAAACTATCTCCGCAGGAACTGAGGCAAGCTCTTAAACCGGGAGAGTTCTTATCATATTTGGATGAGGTTTCAGCCGAAAGCGTTCAAATAAGAAGAATGTTGAATAATACTCAACCGGACAAACGAATGAGAGATGTTGAACTTGCGCTGCGTTATTTTGCGTTTAAAAACTATTTATTGGATTATAAAGGCGATCTCAAAGCCTTTCTGGACCAAACATGTGAAAGATTAAATAACGCTTGGAGCCAAAAAGAAAACGATATTAAAACGGATTTCGCCAATTTAGAAAAGGCAGTAGAGTTTGCATTTGACTTGTTTGAGAAGTATCCTTTTGCACGAAGATACAGGAAAGAAACGTCACGATCTTTCAATAGATGTATCTTTGAATTGCTCTCTTATTATTTTTCTGATGATAATGTTAGAACGGTGGTATCAGAAAAGAAGGAAATTTTCGTTGAAAAATTTATAGAATTAAATGAGGATCAGGAGTTTAATCAGGCCATAGAAGGTTATCCCAAGATGATGGATAAGGTCATAATTAGATTTAATGCTTTTGTTGATTTGTTGAGGTCTCTGGATGATTCTGGATTAATTGATTATTTGCCGAAGTATAAGATAGAAAACGCTAATATTGAGGTAGTGTAATGGATGTGGGTAATAATAAATACAAGGCTTTAGAAGATAGAATTTATGAGATCTTTGATCACTTTTCGTTTGAACAAAATCCGTTAGAACCCCCAAACGAAAAGCAGGAAGACTTAATTAGGGCAATGGTTGTACTTTGCCATGCCGAATTTGAAGACTATTTAGAAAGTTTAGCCAATGAACTATTGGAAATGGGCAGAGAAAAGTGGGTAAACGACGGAGTAGCTAATAAAAATATCGCGTCCTTATTTCTTCATACAGAAAAGATGCGAACCGGAGAAAATGAAAAGCCGATGACCACTGCCACTTATGCAGTAAAAACAATTGTTGATTTTGAGAATCAGGTAAACAGAGAAAATCATGGGATAAAGACAAAAAACATTGAATCAATCTATATGCCCTTAGGGTACACGGTCGATATGTTCGATCAGGATTTTTTAAACGAGCTTGATGCATTCGGTATTGAACGAGGGAAGATTGCTCATACTTCGAGTTTTAGAACACAAAATACATTAGACGTAAAGACTGAAAAAGAGAAAATTCTTCGTGTTCTTAAGGGAATAAAGGATTTCGAAGCAATATTGAGGGTATCATAAACAATAAATAAGGAAACAAGAAAAACATTATTTATTGTTTTAAGTGAGAAGAATTTGGAGGGACAAATGAATTATAGTGCTGATAGACCAATTGAAAACGGTGAACAGGATTTACTTGGTCGAGCTTCTTTTTCTAAGCAATTAGGAAAAGCAATTTATGAGTACGAAGGAAAAGATGGGCTAGTAATAGGGCTATTTGGTAAGTGGGGTACTGGAAAGACGTCGGTTATTAACATGGCAACATGTGAAATAAATAAGCTAGCTGAAAATGATGAGAACAAGCCGCTGATAATTAGATTTGCCCCATGGAATTATTCTGATAAAGATAATCTGATAAAAATATTCTTCCAAAATTTAAAAAATAAGATTTCTATTCAGGATAACGAGAAACTTAAAAAGAAAGTCGGAAAAGCGCTGCAAGATTATTCAGATGCTTTTGATGCCTTTTCTGCAATTCCAGTAGTTGGGATAGGTATTGCTTCAGTATTTAAATCTTTAGCCAAAGCTCAAGGAACAAAGCTTATGAAAGATGCTGACTTAGATAATACTAAGATTGTCCTTGAAAAAGCCTTGGCTGAGATTAATAAGAAAATAGTAATTGTCATTGATGATATTGATAGGCTGACAAATCCTCAGATTATGGACATTTTTCAATTAGTAAAGCAGGTTGCAGATTTTCCCAATATTATCTATGTTTTAGCCATGGATAGGGAGGTCGTCCGAAATGCATTAACTGGGGTACATAACATTGATGGTAATGAATATCTTGAAAAAATTATTCAGATACCTTTCGAACTACCAGAACTGAAGAGAACAAAATTGCATAATATATTTTTTTCAAAATTGGATTATGTAATTAAGAATCTTCCTAAAAGTGTTGAGTGGGATCAAAATTATTGGAATAATGTCTTTAGGAATTGCATAGAGCCCTATATACATACATTAAGAGACGTTAATAGGGTTATCAATACATTTCAGTTCAGATATGGAATGTTGTATCAAGAGACTTCTTTTGAAGATATGGTTGGAATAACAACCCTAGAAGTTTTAGAACCAGACTTATACAAATGGATATGTAATAATAAGGACGCTGTTTGCGGTGGGTTCATGCATTCTTTTTTATCAACTAGTGGTAATAAACCGGATTATCGTAAGCGTTATAAGGAGGAATTTGAACGTCTTGGTATTGATCCAGATAAGGCAATCAGTTGTATTTCCACAATGTTCCCTGTGTTTGCTCAGGATGTAAGTGAAAACCATTTTTATTCTTTTGAGCCTTCATCTGCAATCAGAAGTAAGATGAGAGTAGCTCACGAGGAGAGATTTGATTTATATTTCATGTTTGATTTGGATGACATAAAAGTCTCGAGAAGTTTGATTTATGCTTGTATGTATGAGCTGGATAAAGACGAGATGATTCAAGCTCTTTTTGAGGTAAATAAGCAAGGAAATATCGTGTATTTCCTCGAGGAAATGAGATCTTTAGTTGATAAGATTCCATATGAACGTTTACCATTGATTGCATCGGTATTATTCGGAATACAGGGGAATTTTAACGGTGAGAATACTAGACATATCTTTCCTTTGTCTGCAATCGATTATGCAGAGTATCTTTTAGAGGATATTATAAAGCGACTTGAGACTGAAAATGAAAAATTTGAAGTAATTAGTCAAGCAGTAAAAAATGTTTCTAAGGATGGACTTGGAAGCATAGCGCGTATGATTAATAGGATTGAACTCGCATATGGACGTTTGGCGGGAGATGTCGAAAAAAAGGATGATCAATTAATAAGCGTCGAACACTTGGAAGAAATAGAAAAGTATTATGTGGAACGAATCAATTACATAACGAGTTCAGAACAAGTATTTACTATTAATGGCTTCAGTTTTGCTTTTTATCTTTGGGAATGCTTCGACAAAAAAGGTGCAAAAGAGTATCTCGATAAGATGTTTAAGGATGAGATCCTTAAATTGAAATTCATCTGTGGGCTAGCTGGAAAATGGAATGGTACAACGGGTAGCGGCTGGAGTTTCTACTCAAAGGACTATTCTGAGTATCTTACAAAAGAAGAGATATATAATTTGATTAGTGATTTAGATAAGGCAAAACTGGATGAGTTTTCGGAGATTGAGCAGATTAAACTTGCTTCTTTCTTTTTGAATTACGATAGAGATGAGATGGATTATGCCAATGAGCAAGAAGCTTTAAAACTAATAAAAGAGTGGAAGGCAAACAAGTAATACATAATAAATATCTACAATCATATTAAGAAGCTTATTTAGGAGAAGCCGATAGTTTAAATGTGCTGCCGGTATTATGTTGAAAGTTCAGAAAGGACGCAGGAGCTTGTAGATCAGATGCCGCTATCGCTGCGGAGTCGCTGGGAGCGGACTGATGCTGTGCGAGTCTCCGGTGAGATAAAGCCAACGGATGTTGCGCCTGTGATCGCGCCCAATAGCAAAGGCGAGAGGGCGGTTTATCCGATGAAGTGGGGATATGCTCTGGCGAGCCTTGTGGTAAACGCAAGGGTAGAGAGCGCAGCGAAGAAACCAAACTTTGCGGACAGCTGGATGTCCCATCGGTGTATCATCCCGGCGACGTACTATTATGAGTGGGAACATCTTAAGGATATGCGAACCGGTAAGGAAAAGACCGGCGACAAGTATATCCTGCAGACGAAGGACAAGGAGATGACTTATCTTTGCGGCCTGTACCGGATAATCGGTGAGCTTCCGTATTTTGTCATCCTGACAAGGCAGCCCGGGGAGAGTATCCGCTTTATTCATGACAGGATGCCGCTGATCCTTCCGGAGGAATATATTGATGACTGGATAAAGCCCGATTCTGTGCCGGAGGATATAATCGGGAATGCGATAACGGATCCTTTCTTTGAGAAGTATAAAGAGGGGATCGAAATAGTAGAGCAGCTTAGTTTTTTGTAAGGATATGCGAGGAAAAGCTGGATATAGATGACTCTTTGATATAAAGCAGCGATTATACGCTTAGGATGCTATAAGCGAGTAAGTCTTAAAAAAGCATTTCTAATTCAAATTATTGCCTAAAAGCATCAAAAAATCGCTGACTAAAACAAATATCTGGTTTACATGGCACATTTTTGTGGTATACTAAGAGCGAATAAGTATGGAAAGGAGTACACAGATGCTGATAGATTACAGATTCAATAATTTCTGCTCTTTTAACATCGAGAGTGAATTCAGCATGGAAGCACCTGTTGGAAAGGTCAAATCCCGCTTTCCGGACAACTATACATCCACAGAAGCGCAATATGATCTCCTGAAGACCGCAGTTATCGTTGGTGAGAATGCCGGTGGTAAATCGAACTTTATCGGAAGCTTAAAGTTCTTGAAGAGTCTGGTAGATGCCAATTCTCAGATTCAGTCGGTGGGGGCATACATAAATGCATCCAGTTTACTCACGGATAAAAATCCAAAACAGCGCTTTGAAGTAACTTTTCTTTCAGCTGTAGGAAAGGTATACAGATATACTCTTGTCATCGATAAAAACGGAATAGTCAAAGAGGTACTGCATAAACAAAACAAAAGAAAAGCATCATATTCATGCCTGTTTGAGGTAGAACGTGAAGAAAAAGGGCAGTTTGAAAAAAAAGACGGAAAGATCAGCGAGCTGACCGTTGCTTTGAAAAACAGTAATAACAGCTATGGTTTATTTATAAGCAAGCTGGCTCTGCTTGGTAACAAAGATGCTATAGAGACGGTGAATTGGTTTAAGAACATTCTACTTCCGGGGGCAGTTCCTGAAGACAGAGAAAATGATCCCGCGGGCAGAGATGAAGATATCAAGGTTATGAAAGATTCTCGTTTTATGGAGATATTCCGTATGGTGGATTATAGCATCTGCGATATTGAGGTTGATAATGATAAGCCTTATGGCAAGTCACTTATCGTTCGTATGGATGCAGATGGACATGAGATCAAGAGAGAACTGCAGCAGGATTCAACAGGTGTAAGGGAGTTCTTTGCCTGGGCTGTTCAAATATTTCGTGTGGTATATGAAAACAGGGTAGTGTTTGCAGATGAGATGGACAGGGTTTTAAACCCAATCCTTTCAGACAGAGTTGTAGCTTTTGTGAATGGTGCGGAACATCGAGGCCAATTTATCTTTTCAACTCATAATGTACTTCATCTGGATCTTAAGACGTACATGAAGGAGCAGATTTATTTTATTACTAAGAGCAAAGACAGCCTGACGTCCGAGCTTTATTCACTGGCAGATTTCCCTGATGTCAGATATGAAACGACGAAAGTTTATGAATTCTATATGAAAGGGATTCTGGGAGGTACGGCATTTGAGTAGAAAAGAGAGGGTACTTAAGAAAAGGTACGCTGTTTTCTGCGAAGGCGATACCGAATACAATTATACCGATAAGATGCGAAAAAGACAGGGAGTGGAGCTTGTCTTGAAACCTATCAATATGCA
>ODAI012144219.1_pt1 | contig 42202 bp, 35 predicted proteins | sample 1539321 | NCBI WGS metagenome assembly ODAI01 (sample SAMN02144231, study PRJEB22623) | gut metagenome | biome: sheep rumen | host: Ovis aries | place: New Zealand
AGCCATTGTTTTCCTCCATATCTAAAAAGGACTTCCTGTTCTCCAATCGATAGCTCTTCCCGTTCATTTGGATCCGGTCACACTGGTAAGATAACCGGTCCAGTATGGCTGTGGCCAGTGCTGCGTCCCCCAGGAACTCTGTCCACTCCTCAAACCCCTTGTTTGTCGTAATGATAATGGAAGCCTTTTCCTGAAGGTCTGAGATCAGCTGGAAGAAAAGATTCCCTTCCGTTGCTGTGACCGGCAGATACCCGACTTCATCAATGATGAGAAGGCTTGAGGAATAGATCCGTTTAAGCTTGGTCTTTGCCCTGCGGTCGATCTCCTCCGTGCGTAGCACCTTGATCAGGGATTTCATCGTCGTATAGCTGACTTTGTAACCATCTTCACACGCCTGATACCCCAGGCCGATCGCCAGATGGGTCTTTCCCACGCCGGGTGGACCGGATAGGATCAGGTTGTAAAGGCCGTCGATCCATGTCAGTTCACGCAGCTGATGGAATTGTTTGGTCGTAAGTGCCTGGCAAAACGCCAGATCAAAGTCTTTCAGATATTTCGGATAGGGGAATCCAGCCTCCTTGATCCGTTTATCCTTTGCTTTTTCCTGTTTGTATAGGATCTCCCGGTCTGTAATGGACATCAGAAAATCCAGATAACTTATGCCTTCTTTTTCCGCATCGTGCAGGACCGTTTCAAGGGTGTCCCTGGTATGGATCAGGCCCAGTGTGCGGCAAGCTGCTTTTACCGTCTGCTGCTTATCCATTGGCGGCCCTCCTTTCCATCGCTTCTTCGTAGACTCTCAAATCACGGATTTGTGGGGAACCGCCCCGGTATTTCTCCGGCAGCCGGACACGCTCACCGTCTTTATTCTGTTTTTCTTCTTCAAGAAGGCTCATGTATACGGTTGCGCTGGAAAGCTCCCCGGCAGAATACAGTTCCTGGTCGCTGCAGTAGACCAGAGCTTTTTGTATCAGTCCGGCATCCCATTCATCGAAAAGATTCCTGATCACGCCAAGCTGATCCCGGTAATAGCGTTGTTTTTCCCGGTGGATGTGGGCAAGATAAGGATCCGTTTTTCCTTCGCATTCTCCAAGAAGAGACTTGACGATCGCTTCCAGTTCAAGGATTGTTTTGCTCTTATCCCTGTAGGAACGGCTGCTTTTCCCGATCAATTCCCCTTTTCCGGTACAGAGAGTATGTTTTGCATAGAGGATACCGGTTTCTGCATCGACGATGGAAACCATCCCGTCCTCAACGACCATAAAGACACAGACTCGTTTATCTTTGCGATAGGTCCCTTTCGGGACACGATACCTGTTACTTTTATATAGAACGACGTTGTCTTTCCTGACCTGATATGTTATGCTGTCATCAGCAGGCTTTGCAAAGCTGTACTCGGATACCGGTATGAGGTGCTCTTTTTCGATGGCGAACACCTCTGCTGGTATCTTTTTCGTTGTCCCATGTTCCTCGGCATTCCCGGTCCTTTCCAGCCAGGCAATACAATCCCGGTTAAAGTCATCGATATCATCCAGGATCCGGTGCTTGGCAAACCCGTACTTGGCATATTTAATGACCGCCTCAATACGGCCTTTGGATTCCGGATCGGAGCCATGACACAGGTAGATGCGAAAGCCTGTGGCATCCAGATAGTTCTGGAATCCTTCCGTATAAATGATGTCCCCCTTGTTTTCACTGACGGCCAGCACTTTGTCCTGGTCATAGACAATCTCTTCCGGTCTGCCACCAAAGAATGCAAACGCCTTGATATGTGCCTGCACAAAGTCCGGGGTCGTCCATGGCCTGGTCTGCCACAGGATAAATTTGTATCGGGAATGAGACATCACCATTCCAAAACCATACACCTTCTTGTGCCGGCCGGATGGTGTTTCCAGGCTGATCTCTCCCATATCGACCTGGGCTTGTTTTCCCATGGGGAGATCCTCTACGGCTTCATATTCCCTGGTGTTATCCAGCTTGGGAATATCGTATTCTTTCCGGATTGAGCTCACATAGTTCCGAAATGAACGCTTCTTGAACGGCAGTTTTTTCTTACCATAACGTTCCTTGATCCAGTCATACAGCTGTGAAGCCGACATGTCAGGGTACTGTTGAAGGCATGACACGATATAGTCCTTATAGACATCTGCTTTTCGTCTTCTTCTCTCTGCCCGGTTTCTGCATTTGGCATACTCATCCGGCGGCATATCCCAATACTTTAGGATGGTCTTGTAATCAGCATGAAGTCTTCGGGCAGCCTGTGACTTGTTTAGATGGTTGCGCTTCAATTCTTGAATCTTCTCATAGGTCATCCAATCTTTCACCTTTCTGTATCACCTCCGGATAACAGTATATCCGAAGAGAGGACCTATGGAAAATAAAATGCCGTTATTATGGAATATTAATTGCCGGAATCTCTGGAAAATAGTTTACCACTTACAGTATTCTCTTACATCATCCCCAATGGCTTTGCTTATAGCCCATACGATGTTGCGAAGGAGAGATTCCATCTGGTTAACCTGGTTGTCCATTTTGACTCTGATCGACATAGTTTTCCTCCAATCTAAAAATCATGCTTCTATTTTTACACAGAAACATGATTTTGTCAATTTTAGCGTCATTTCAAAATAATTTCGCCACTTATATTTTCTACAATTGATTTTTTCGCAAGCATCCACAAAATTAAAGATGATTCTTAAACCATTTAATAAGATCCTCCCGGCTGTCTTCGAACCACTGTGAAGAAATATAAACAAGCTTCCCTTTAACATTTACTGGAGTTGCATAGTATCTTACCTTGTTGCTGTTACCCATATTGTCGAATTTAGAATCCGCTAATACAGGGTATACATTTTTGTAAAATGTACTCCTCGAATACTCTTTTCCTTTCAGCTTCTCCTGTTCATCTCCTGGGAGCAAGTCATTCATCAATAAATACGTTATCATGTGCTTGGCCAGGAATCCCACCTTAAACTCAGGGTATATTGATTCATCGAGAATATCAAATGGAATATCAACAGGATCCATGCTCTCTATGCTGTCGGAATATTCACTGATATCATCTGCAAAACCACGATCATCAGCTTTTTCAATAAGCCTGTTTTTCAGTTCTGATTGAATCGCAGTAATTCTCGAAGTGAAAAAGGCGCTGTAATCATTATCCCAGATTCCAAAACTGTCAAGGTCATTTATTAAATGAGTCTTCATTGCTCCTGCCAGCTTACCGTTCTTTTCCTTGAACTCACTCATATAAACCGATGGAGCCTTGGCCTTAATTTTCACCTTATTTAAGTATCCATCCACAATAGTGATATTTGCTATATGGTTCACAAGGCTCTCATCAACAGTTGGCTGATTCTTTTTCATATAGGCTTTTGGAAAGAAATGATGGTAGTTCTTGCTATTTGACTGACTTAGCCAGGCATTATCGATCGTTACCTCGGAACTATCTAAAAATGACTGCGGATGTTGAGAAGCGAGTATACAGATAAGGCCTTTAATATATGCACTTCCAAGAGAAAACTCTCCGTTCTGCTTTATACTCTCAAAACTAATATCCACTGCAGGCAAATGTTTCGCCTCCGGCTTATTTCCACTTATGACTGCATCTATGACATTGGAGCAGTCCATAGCGACCTTCCCTTCAACGCCTTCTGTAAAACGCTTGGTTAAGACAGCTCTCCAGAAATAGTCTTTTAAATACTCTGCGCTCTTCCCCTCTGGTTTATTCTTCTTTTTATAAAAATAATAAACAAAGGGAACCAAAATAGCATCGTATGGAAGCAACTTTGATACAGGTATTCCGTAGCTGCTTTTAAGAAAATCTATTGTCGAATCAAAAGCTGCATCTACATCATCCCACACATCTATGAATGCCTTCTTTTCAAGTTTGAGTATCTCCTTACGCTTACATGTTTTTTCAATGCAAACAGCTACAGCTTGTAAAACGGTCTGATGCGGTATGGTTTCATAATTGACATTTTCCCACTTCTCTATTTGTGACTGACGTCTTTCATACAAATCAAACTCTTCGTCTTCGTCATATGTTTTTGCGCACATGATTTCAAAGACACTCAGGCTTTTTCCTGTAGTATTAATCCTGGTAAAAATCTCTGTTGCTACATCGAGTGATGAGTCTTCAATTTCAATTCCTGAAAAACTGTATGTAGTGAGTCTTTTATTATATTCCTGTATTTTTTCATGAACTGCGGCATACTGTGACATTACTACTGTTAGATCTGGTTTGTAGATTTCTCTTAGCGAGATATACTCATCATTCTTGAGACCATCAATGTTAAGAGTTACTATTGGTTCATCTTCTGCAGCAGTCAGATCAACGTACATTTGAGAGTAATCATAGACACCAACCTTTGCTCCAGTGATAGAAGCATAGATACTTGTAATCCTCTGCTGTCCATCAAGAACGTAATTAACATAGTCAGAGTCAGGAATATCCGGCAGATCTATAGAGCCTATATTTTTTACACTCCTTAATCGTTCCTTTGTTCTCCAAAACGTAAACACACCCACAGGATAACCTTTAATTATGCTGTCCATCAATTTTGCAGATGACTCCATGCTCCACACAAAATCTCTTTGGAATTGTGGGATTTTAATATCACCGTTTTCAATTCTGTATTTTATCTTTTCAAGATTAAAGGTTGTTGGGCTTGTCTGTGCCATAAGTCTACACCTCGCATTATCAAGTATTTTCGCTCATGAATTTACCATTGACCTATTATCTCATTCTTCCTGAAGTGATAGAAGCTCTTTTAGGTAATCCATTACCCTCACTTTCATTTCATCATCCCTACGTGTAACCTCATATTTCCAATCAAGGTCAATTGCTACTTCTAACTGATTGTAATAACGCTTACGGTTTTCATTACTGTTTATCTCATTTCGCCTATAATAAACATTGTTCGTACCATCTTGTGTCGGAAATATATTTCCTACATTATCGCAGCCTAACATCAAGCCGTATGCAAGTATTTGCATTCTGTCAGGTCTTGAATATCTGGAATTCATAGAATCTTTATACTTCACATCAAATACTACATATTTACCAGTTTCAGGATTGAATATGATAATATCGGGTTTAATATTTCCTCTAATATAATTTGCATAGTCCTTATCATTCTCACTAAGGACGGCGGTTTTATCATCATATTGAGCTAATCTTATCCCATCTTCCTTGGAATTATATGATTTCACTCCTGCTCGCTTAAGATAAGCTCTTACATACATCTCAAATAACTTATCCATTGAAATTGCATATGGAACAACATAGCTTGTCACAGCGGACTTCCCATTAGCTTCCAAAGTTATCTCATTCAAAACCATTTTAGCCGCATTAATAACTGGCTTGTAATAAACATACACGCCCGTAGTCCTTATCTTATTGAGATCAAGTCTTGTTATTTTAGTATAGGAAATATGTGCCAATGCTTTCCTGCAATATGAAATCATCTCTCGGAAGGTATTCTTTTCCCCGGTCGCTGATCCAAAATACTGGTTTAGAAACATTTCAGCTTTATGCAAAGCTGCCTTTAATACACGGTTTTCAAGAATGTCTTCTGAATACTGTAGGTACCTGCAGTAGATTCGATCGTCACGCCCTTTAAGCGTATTGTATCTGATGTTTTTGCTAAAAACTATTTTCCCCTTCGCTTTACCTACTAAATTTTGCTCATTACGAACCATTTTGCCCATTAAGGGCCTACTGCAGAGTGCTTTAAGCATAGTAAGAAAAACACTTGCAGTAATAATGCTACTTTCCCTAGCTATGTTATCTTGAAGAAAAATTGGATCCTCATCATCAAAAAAAGTGAATAGTTCATTCTCTCTAAGATCCTCTATTTCTCTCCTGGCATCATTTAGCCTATTAGTTTGATGAGCAAGGTAGTGTTCAAATTCATCATCTTCCCTTAGCGCATTGAGCATATCAACTACTGAAACCGGAAACCTAGGCTCAATTTTTAATATGACTTCCCGCCCATCATGTGATGTCACTCTTTTGCCAGAAACACTCTTTAAGCGACAAACGCCTACATAGTTTCCTGAATAGATATGACCATTGATTTTATCATTCCGTCATTTCTTCAGTAACGTCAAAGTCAATTGATCTTTTCTTGCAATAAGTATCAATCAACTTCATAGCTTTTAGACTCGGTTTTGCTTTACCCGTTTCCCATCGATTAACGGTTGCAAATGAGACACCTAATTCTTTTGCAAAATCTTCTTGAGTTAAAAACTCTCGTCTTCGAATGCGTTTAATATCTTCTGCAAAACTCATGCTTAATACCTCAAATTACTAGAATTCACCTACAAAAGTCCATTTTGATTATATCACGATACCGTCATTCATACAACATTTTTATAACATCTTAATAGCACACAGTTTAATCAAAAATCAATTCCATCAACTCTACTACCCAAAAAGTAGCCATGTCCACTCCACTACCCCGTTTTTCAGTTTTATCCACTCTACTATCCTTTTGACAAAACTCATCATAGGTAGTGTTTGGCAGAACTTATCCACGTAAAAATTCCCGGGTCGAAACCCGGGAATCCCTTGAAATCAACGCTTCTATGCCCTTTTTTACTTAACCTTTGACATCAATACTACGCACTCGACATGCACTGTCCCAGGGAACATATCTACCAGGCAGGCCTTTTTCACCTCATACCCTGCTTCTTTCAATATGACCAGGTCTCTCATCAGACTGGTTGGCTTACAGCTGACATAAACCATCTCCTCCACTCCAAAACCAATAATCTTTTTCAGGGCCTTGGGATTGATCCCGTCCCTGGGCGGGTCTAGGATCAGGATATCCGGCTTTTCTGTGAGACTGTCCACAACCTTCAGCACATCCCCTGCGATGAACTGGCAGTTATCCAATTTGTTGTCCACGGCATTGATTCTGGCGGACTCTACAGCCTCTTCCACAATCTCGACACCGATCGCTTTTTTCGCCACCGGAGCCAGCATCTGGGCGATGGTCCCGGTGCCGCTGTAAAGATCATAAATCAGCTTGTCCTTAGTTTCACCCACATATTCCCTGACCTTGCCATAGAGGACTTCTGCCCCTAAGGTATTGGTCTGGAAAAAGGAAAATGGGGTGATCTTAAAGCGAAGATTTTCCAGATATTCATAGAAATAATCCTGACCATAGAGGATCCTGGTCTCATCAGACTGAACCACGTCGGCCAGACTGTCATTAAGGGTATGGAGAATGCCGGCAATTCTTCCGTCTAATCTTCCATGTCCTGTCATACCTTTGCCGTTTCCTTCAGCCTCCGCTGCCACATCTTTAACAGGACTTACATCGGCTGACAGGCTGAGAATTCTCCCGACAAATTCTTCTTCATCCAGGTCCCCCTGGGAGGATGTGACCAGATTCACCAGAATCTGACCGGTCTTGGCACTGCGGCGGAGGACCAGATGTCTCAGAAAGCCTGTGTGTCTCATCCGGTGATAAAAGCTTGTCCCCTTTTCCCGGAAATACTCCCGGATTTCTGTGACCAGAAGATTGAAATCCGGATCCACGATCTGACAGTCGGTCAGGGGAACAATATCGTAAAAGCTTCCCTTTTTGTGCATGCCAAGAGACAGAGGACCATCTTTGTACTCATCCCCAAAACTGTATTCCATCTTGTTACGATAGCCGGTCTCTATGGGACTTCCGTATATCTTTTCAATGGTGAAATCCAGGCCTGCATTGTCAATCAAGCCTTCCACCTGCCTCTTTTTCAAATCCAACTGCTGCTCATAGGGCAGGTTCTGGTAGCGGCAGCCTCCGCAGACGCCAAAATGAGGACAGGGAGTTTCTCTCTCCAGGCAGGAGGGCTCCAGCACTTCCACCAGTCTTCCCTCCAGCCTGTCCCTCTTTTTTTTCGAGATAGAAAAGCGTACAGTCTGCCCTTCCAAGGCATCCTTAACCATGACCTTCTTCTGCAAAATCTGGCCATCTTCTTCAATATCTATATATATAATTCCTTTGTTGGGAAATTCCGTCAGGACTACTTTTCCCTCAAAGATATCGCCTTTTTTCATATGTAATCCTCTCATTTCACTGAATCCAGCTTACTTTTTATGCATCTATTTATGTAGTCTCATCTTTATTTATGCATTCCATGTTCCCATCTGTTTTCTGAAGTTTTTAAACTCCTCATTCGTCCCCGATCCTTCTGGTCGTCAGCTCGGTCCAGGCCGGCCGGAAACCCGCCTGAAAAGCGATATTCTGGGAAATGTTGTGGGAGACCGCCGTCCCGTAATAGGGAAGCTTGCCTAAACGAAGAACCTCATTTTTCAACAGCTTTACCAGGCCAACTCCTATCTTCCGTCCCCTGGCTTCTTTAGTTACATCGATGCCGATCTGCCAGAGCAGGTCACTGTCGGCGCTAACCCCGGCCATGCCCAGAATTTTCTGACCGTCCATGGCAGCGACACCGATCTCATCGGGGGCCGTCGGGCAGAAACTGAAGGCCTTCCGGAAACGGTCATCCTCCCGGAAATCTTCTATTTCCGGTCCCCGGAAATAACGGGCTGTCCAGTCTGTGGACTCCGGCTGGCTCTCCGTCCATGATATAAAAAAGGGATGAATCTTGTGAATCTCATAGCCCTCCTCGGCAAGCCGCCGGTTCAGCTCCTTCATCATACCTGCTTCCATGAACCAGGCCGCCTCCATATCCCTGTAGCGGTCCCGGCACCAGCCTACCATGTGAGCCTCCCCGGTAAAAAAAAGTTTATTCCGGAAGGTCAGCACCTTTAAAAAGCAATACTCTCTTTCCTCAAACCGTCTTCTGCCCTCCAGCGGAACATATTCGTGATATTGGTTCTCACTGTTTTTAACCTGGTCTATGCTGCAGCAGTAGTCCAGGGATAACTGCCGGTAAAGCAGGTCTTTGCTCTCTGCCAGGTCTTTGCTCTCTTTCTTTTCTGTCCCAATCCTGTATTCCAACAGCCTGAGAAGATAATCCGGCACCCTTCTTTTCCCCAGCTCCCAGTCCGTCAGGGTGGGATAGGGAATTCCATAAAGGTCAGAAAACTGTCTCCGGTTCATCCCTGTCTGCCGACGCAGGTCCTGGAGCCTTTCCTGTTTTTCTTTTCTTTCCATCCTCCTGCACCTCATATTCTCTAATTCTCTCTAATGAAGCTATTCTATAATAAACAGATTATTTATGCAATGCATTTATTAGTATAAGAAAACAAGGAATCCTCCGTAAGAATCCCTTGTTCCCTGTCATATCTTAAGTTCTGAGAATTTTGATTTATAGTAGCCATGTCCATAGTGGGCCATACCATACTCGTCGATCTCCATCAGGAGAAAGGTGGGCATCCGGTCCTCCTGCCTGGGATAGGACAAGCTGCCTGGATTAAGGATGGTCAGGTCCTCCTCAATCTGGATAAAGGGGATATGGGTGTGGCCGAACATGACGATGTCATAGTGATTCTCCAGGGCAATCTGCCTGAGATGGTCTACGCCCCGGTTGACCCAGCTCATATGGCCATGGATTACAAAGACACGGTAGTTACCGATGTCAAGCTCCAGGGTCCTGGGCAGGTCCAGGTTATAATCACTGTTGCCCCCTACCATGTAAACGGGACAATCCACCAGGGACCGGATATAATCCTCTCCTCTTTCCACATCTCCGCAGTGGATGAGCATGTCAATATGTCCCACCTGGTCAATCACACCGGCAACATCATCGTTGCGGCCGTGGGAATCACTGATCACCAGAATTCTCATCCTGTCCATGGTATCCTCCTGACCTTTCACCAACAGAGCCTCAGCTCCATCATCAACAAAACATAAGTACTATCCATCTATAATACCGGTCACTTGTCATGGTCCTTCATCGCTGCCTGGCCCATTCTTTTTTACCGCCTGCTAAAGACCCATTCCTGACTCCTGCCTGCCACAGGCCTATGCCTGGCCTCATTCTCCCCTTAAAGAATCTCCTTAATCTGCCTTAAGGCCTTGCCCCTGTGGCTGATGGCATTCTTTTCCTCAGGGCTGATCTGGGCCGTAGTCATACCCCTCTCCGGCAGATAAAAGATGGGATCATAGCCAAAGCCATTCTCCCCTGCCGGCTCATGGGCGATCCTGCCTTCGATGGTCCCCCGCCGGGTCTCAACCCTGCCATCGGGAAATGCCGCCGCGATGACGCAGACGAATCTGGCTGTCCTCACCAGGTCCGGCACACCGTGAAGCCGGTCCAGGATAATCTGGTTCTTGATCCGGTAGGATGTATTCTCACCCATGTACCTGGCGGACTGAACTCCCGGTTCCTTGCCCAGGAAGTCTACCTCCAGGCCCGAATCATCGGCCAGCACCAGGCAGCCGGTCGCCTCCATGACCGTTTTAGCTTTGATAATGGCATTTTCCTCAAAGGTCTTGCCGTCCTCTATAATCTCCACGTCCACACCGGCTTCCTTCATGGAAAGAATCTCATAGTCCAGGTCTCCCAGGATCTCCCGGATCTCCTTCATCTTTCCCTCGTTTCCGGTGGCAAATATCAGCTTTTTACTCATGGTCCTGCCCCTCCTTATTCTTCTTCCTCCGGGGCGGCCTGGGCCCCAGGAACTGATAAAAATAAGTCTTCATCATGCCGTTATAGATCTTCCGGTTCTTTGTGGCCTTCTTCCCGATATAGCGCTCCGCGTCCTCGTAGGCCGTGATCACATATTCTGACCAGCTGTCCAGCCTGGAAAATGCCTGGCCGATCTCCCGGTAGAGGGTCGGCAGGTCTTCCTTGTCTTCCATCCGCTCTCCATAGGGAGGGTTGGTGATGACAAAGCCGTATTTCTTCGGGTGGTTCAGCTGGTGGACTGCCCGCTGCTGGAAATGGATCAGGTCCTCCACCCCGGCCCTGCGGGCATTTTCCCGGGCCGCCTTGACGATCTGGGGATCGATATCATAGCCCTGGATGTCCATCCTGACCGTCCGGTCCACCAGGTCCCCTGCCTCACGAAAGGCCTCTTTCCAGGCCCTGGCCGGAATCAAATTATCCCAGCTCTGGCCCTGGAAGTCCCGATACATACCGGGAGCGATCCGGGCCCCGATCATAGCCGCTTCAATGGGAAATGTCCCGCTGCCGCAGAAGGGGTCTACCAGGATCCGGTCCCTGTTCCAGGGGGTCAGCTTAATAAGGCCGGCCGCCAGGGTCTCCTCGATGGGAGCCTTGCTGACCATCTTCCGGTAACCCCTCTTGTGGAGGCTCTCACCGGACAGGTCCAGACTGACCGTGGCCACATCCTTGTAGAAAGCTACCCGGACCGGGTAGTCGGCCCCGTCCTCCGGGAACCAGTTGATCCGGTAGTGGTCCTTCATCCGGTCTACCATGGCCTTCTTGACGATGGACTGGATGTCCGAAGTACTGAAAAGCTGGCTCTTTACCGATGTGGCCTTGGTCACCCAGAAGTGGGCGTCACGGGGAAGGTAGTCTTCCCAGGCCAGGCCTTTGACCCCCTGAAAAAGCTCCTCGAAAGTGACGGCCCGGAATTCCCCGACCTTCAGGAGAATCCTCTGGGCAGTTCTCAGGAACACATTGGCCCGGGCTCCCGCCTCGAGGGGGCCGGCAAAGGTCACCTTGCCGTCCTCCACCGACACGATCTCATAGCCCAGATCTGCTATCTCTCTCTTACAAACCGCCTCGATGCCGAAATGGCAGGGGGCTGTAAATTCATATCTGCTCTCCATGGGTCCCCCGTTCAGTTCCTGATTCTCTTACTCTGCAATAATCTTAATATATTTTTTCTTTCCTCTGCGGATGACCTTGCCTTCTCCCTTGAAAGCATCCAGATCATAGGAAGCCTTGATATCCGCCACTTTTTCTCCGTCAACGGTGACGCCGCCCTGCTGGACATTTCTTCTTGCCTCAGACCGGGTCTGGGCAAGACCGCCCTTGACCAGAAGTCCCAGGATATCAATGGAACCATCCCTAAGGTCAGCCTCAGCCAATGTACAGGTTGGCATATTGGCAGCGTCGCCCTGGCTGAAGAGAGCCTTGGAAGCATCCTCGGCCTTTTTTGCCTCTTCCTGGCCGTGAACGAGAGCCGTCAGTTCGTAGGCCAGAATCTCCTTGGCCTTGTTGAGCTGGCTGCCTTCCCACTGATCCATGGCATCAATCTCCTCTAGAGGAAGGAAGGTCAGCATACGGATGCACTTTAAGACGTCGGCGTCAGCGATATTTCTCCAGTACTGGTAAAAGTCAAATGGGGAAGTCTTATTGGGATCCAGCCATACGGCACCGGACTGGGTCTTACCCATCTTCTTGCCCTCGGAATTCAGGAGCAGGGTGATGGTCATGGCATGGGCATCCTTGCCCAGCTTACGGCGGATCAGCTCGGTACCGGCCAGCATGTTGCTCCACTGGTCATTGCCGCCGAACTGCATATTACAGCCGTATTTCTGGAATAACTCATAGAAATCATAGGCCTGCATGATCATGTAATTGAACTCCAGGAAGGACAGACCCTTCTCCATCCTCTGCTTATAGCACTCGGCACGGAGCATATTGTTAACGGAGAAATGAGGTCCTACCTCGCGGAGTACATCCACGTAGTTGAGGTCTAAAAGCCAGTCCGCATTGTTGACCATCATGGCTTTGCCGTCGGAAAAGTCGATAAAGCGGCTCATCTGCACCTTGAAGCAGTCGATATTATGCTGGATGGTCTCCTTGGTCATCATCTGTCTCATGTCCGTACGTCCGGATGGGTCACCGATCATACCTGTTCCGCCGCCTAAAAGGGCGATGGGCTTGTTGCCGGCCATCTGCAGTCTCTTCATCAGGCAAAGAGCCATGAAGTGTCCCACATGGAGACTGTCCGCCGTCGGGTCAAAACCGATATAGAAGGTTGCCTTTCCGTTGTTGATCATCTCGCGGATCTCTTCTTCATTTGTCACCTGGGCAATAAGTCCTCTTGCCACTAATTCCTCATAAATTTTCATTTTTATCCTCCTGAATTAATTTTTACCTGTTTCATGACTGCCGTCTGGATACCATTCCGGAATCACTCAGGATTCCCACACCAGATTAGCTGTCAAAACCGCCAGCCCATGGGATGCATCTTATGACATCTCCCCTGATCTGCCCGCAGCCTGCGGCAGGTACAAAAAACCCCGCCCTGCAAAAAGGACGAGGTTAACAACTCCGTGGTACCACCTTTGTTCATGGATCTGTGCTGCCGGTTTATAATAAACCGTGGCTGATCCACCTTCATTATGACCCACCATCATGGGTCTGCGGGTAACGGCCGCCACCGTCACAGCCTACTTAGGAAGAAATAAGAATCCATCCTGTTCGGTGTGCAACTCGGGAAGGTATTCACCTCTGCCGCTTAGTCGGCCTTTCACCATCCGGCCTCTCTCTGAACTGGCTGATGCAGAAGCTACTCTTTTCCGTCATGGTCTTTATCAATGAATCTATTCTATAAAATCAATATTTTTTTGTCAATAGAAAATGCTTGAAAATATCTTCTTCCTGCATTTCCCCTTATCCTTCATCCGCCAGTCCAGGGATCAGCCCACCAGAATATAGCCTCCTGTAGTCCATCTCCTGTGAAAATAAAGATGCCGGTCCCTCTTTATAAGCTGGGGGAACATGTAATTCATAATATCCTTCAGCTCAACCCACTTAAGTCTCTGCATCTTGCCGGACCAGGGCCTGCTGGCAGAGTCGGTCATCACCACCATACCCGCGGCATCGATGCCCAGAAGGATCATGGTGTGGTAGGACCCGGCAAACTTCCTGTCATTGATATCCACCGGCTTGCCCTTTTCATAGCGGACCCGGCTGGTCTCTATGATCACCGGCCTGCCGGAATAGAGATGGCCCCGGATCTCCAGGGCAGCCGCCCGTCTCTGGAAGGGACCCACATAGCGGTTGGGGATCCCCTTGGCCGTCAGAATCGTGGATATACCATAGAGGGATACTGGCATCTCCTTTTTCAGTATATGTCTGTAATTCAGGTTCCAGACATTTTTGGGAAAATACCTTCTCTCCACCTCTTCTATGGTCTTGTCCGGTGTCAGGCCGGCACAGTCCGGACTCCAGGCTGCCAGAATACTGGTGAGACTGCAGCAGGCACAGCCATGGTGGTTGACATAGTCGCTGTATTTCCCATACTTCATGGCATTCTGCTGGAAGACCGGGTAGACCCTGCCGTCCACCTCCACATCCAGCTTCCAGTCATCCAGGCCAGTCATGGGAGACTGGGGAACCAGCAGCTTGTGGCCATGATCATTTTCTTCGAAGACAAAACTAACTTTCATATTACTCTATACTCCAATCTATAGGATAATAATTCCTTGTATCCTTGGCTCCGTCCCACCCTTCTCCAGACGGCCAGTTTCAGAAAGTATAACACAAATCAACCCGGTGTACAAAAATATTCTTCAGGTCAGCCATATGTTTTCTGCATACATTTCATCAAATTATGCTATACTATTTATAAATATTCAGATTCCTGCCGGCCCCGGCCCGGCAGACCTGAAGGCCCTTTAAAAATGATTTTCAGACAAGGGATTCCTGGACTTTTCAGGCTGTCCCCTTGGAAAGGATATGGGACTATATGAGAAAACGTATTGATGTCCATGTGAATATAGAAAAACTGATCCCCCATGTCAACCCGGAGCAGCGCAGACAGTGGGGCGTACCGGAAGACCATCAGAGTGTGGGCCTGATCAGCTGCGATGATGAGGATGCCATGTATCCTGCCCTCGATGACGCGTCAAAGAAGTCTAAGATCAAGATTCTCCATGTCCAGTGTGTTTACGTAGGCAAAGATAATACCTGGCACCATTTCAGGCAGGCCAATACCGCCATCATTTCCGGCCCTCTTGTGGCCGATGTGAAGAGCGGCCTGTCCTACGCCAAAGAATATCTGGAAAGAAGGAGTGACTGTTATCTGGTCCACGAAGATCCGCCTGTCAGCTGTTATGCAGGATGGACTCCCCAGGCCGGCCCCTATTTCCAGGACCAGTTCGGCATCCCTGCCGACTCTGCCTACGCCTATTTGGTAGCGGGACCCATGGAAGCTTCTTATGCCCTGGATTTCGCCCTGAAAGCAGGCAAGACCAAGGTGGCCTCCATGTCTGAAGTAATCACTCGGTCCAATACCATTGACGCTGTCCTCTACGGCACGGAATCTGCCTGCCGGTCTGCCACAGAGGCTTATCTGCAGGCTGTTGAGCGCTATGCCGCCGACCCATTCAGACTGGAGGTGTAATAAATGAATCATGTAAAGATTCCAACCAGAATTACCGGTCAGAAGATTCTGGCCAATGTCTCTGAAGAATACGCCAGGTCTTTCGGTCTTCCGGAAAACCACCGCTGTGTCGGCTTCTACATGTGCAGCAACGATGATGTGGCCTATCTTTCCGCCGACGACGCGACCAAGAAGGCCAATATCAAGGTTATCCATGGCCAGACCTATTATGGGGGTAATAAGTACGCTGAGGCTTCCAGGACCGGTACCGGATATATTATGTTCTCCGCCGAGAAGATCCAGGACATCAAGAGTGCCATGTCCTACATTCAGGACTTCGTGGTTAACCAGTCTGAGCTCTACCGTTTAGATGGGGACACCGGTCTGGCTTATTATGCCCAGACCATAGCCAGGACAGGGTCCTACTTTGAAGAATGGTGCCATGTTCCCAAGGGCATGGCCTACAGCTACCTGGTCGGTGCCCCGGTGGAAACCGGCTATGCCTTAGACCAGGCCATGAAGGCCGGCAACACCAAACTGGGACGCTTCTGGCCGGCCCCGACCCATGCCAACTCCTTAGGCGCCTTGCTCTACGGGACCGAATCCGCCTGCCGGGCCGCCACCGCCGCCTTCATTGAGGCAGTGGACAAGTGCAGCGCCAGGCCTATGGACCTGCTCTGATCCAGCTAAAAAACAAAGACCGGTCAGACCTGCTTTTATCCATGGAAATGCTTAATCTGGAACGGTTTGCTTTACCCATGGAAATGCTTAACCGGGAACGGCTTACCTTACCCATGGAAATGCTTAATCTGGAAGGGCTTACTTTACCCATGGAAATGCTTAACCGGGAACGGCTTGCTTTACCCATGGAAATGCTTAATCTGGAAGGGCTTACTTTACCCATGGAAATGCTTAACCGGGAACGGCTTACCTTACCCATGGGAACACTTAAAACCTGGAAAGATTTGTTTTATTCATAGAAACATTAAGGCCCTGCTGCCTGCCCCTTACTGTATATAACACAGTAAGGACAGGCCTCAAGGCCTCTTTAATTATTATCCTTCTCATCCGGGAATCCAGCCTGTGCCAAATCCCCTTCTAAATGATTCTTTCCCCTGTTCTCATAAGTACAGCCATAGGTATAGCCGCCTTAGTCCCCCTATCGGAAGCCAGACGAACCCCTCCGGAAACTAGTACTTGAAGACAGCCACACCGTAGGCCGGCAGGTCGTAGGCGATGGAGTAGGGCCAGCCGTCACACTCAGCCTTAACCGGCTTGTAGGTCTCAGGCCTCTCCTTGCCGCTGCCGCCAAACTCGGCATCATCACTGTTCAGTACCAGGGTATGCTTTCTCATGCAGGTGGTTCCTACCCGGTAATCCGGCCGGGCTACCGGCGTGAAGTTGATGACAAAGAGCATATTGTTCCTGCCATTAGCAGAGTGTCTTACAAAAGAGAAGATACTCCGGTCCCCATCGTCGGCATTAATCCACTCAAAGCCTTCCGGCCAGCAGTCATACTCATGAAGGGCCTTATTGTTCTTATAGAGGTGAAGCAGCTTCTGAACCCAGTTCTGCAGCTGCTGGTTTCTGGGCTCTGCCAGCAGGAACCAGTCGATCTCCCTGGCCTCACTCCACTCTCTGTGCTGGCCGAAGTCCTGGCCCATGAAGAGCAGCTTCTTGCCCGGGTGGCCAAACATGAAGGCATATCCGGCCATCAGGTTGCGGAACTTGTCGTCATAGAGTCCAGGCATTTTTTCGATCATGGCACACTTGAGGTGAACCACTTCATCGTGGGACAGAACCAGCATGTAGTTCTCCGCATAATTATAGGACATGGCGAAAGTCATCTTGTTATGATTGAACTTCCTGAAGTAGGGATCCAGCTTCATGTATTCCAGGAAATCATGCATCCAGCCCATGTTCCACTTGAGGGAGAACTCCAGGCCGCCGTACTCAGCCTTGTCCGTAACCTTGCGCCAGGCGGTGGCCTCCTCGGCGATCATAACCACGCCGGGATTCCTTCCCTTAACTACTGTGTTCAGATGCTTGAAAAACTCGATGGCATCCAGGTTCTCATTGCCGCCGTACTGATTGGCAACCCACTGGCCATCCTCGCGGCCATAGTCCAGGTAAAGCATGGAAGCCACGGCATCGACCCGGAGACCGTCGATATGATAGTGCTCAACCCAGAAAAGAGCGTTAGAAATCAGGAAATTCTTAACCTCAGTCTTGCTGAAGTCGAAAACCTTGGTACCCCAGTCCGGGTGCTCTCCCTTCCTGGGATCTGCGTACTCATAGAGACAGCTGCCGTCAAACTCAGCCAGTCCGAAGGCGTCTCTCGGGAAATGGGCCGGTACCCAGTCAAGAATGATACCAATATTATTCTTGTGCAGATAATTTACAAAATACTGGAAGTCCTGGGCGGACCCATGACGGGATGTAGGGGCGAAATAATTGGTTACCTGGTAGCCCCAGGAGCCATCAAAGGGATGCTCCGCGATACCCATCAGCTCAACGTGGGTATAGCCCATCTTTTTAACATATTCTGTCAGCCTCTCAGCCAGCAGCCGGTAATTGTAGTAGCCATCTTCATCCTCTTCGGATACCGGATGCTTCATCCAGGAGCCGGGATGGACTTCATAGACAGACATGGCACCCTTGCGGTCATTGAACTGCTGTCTCTTCTTCATCCATTTGCCATCGCCCCATCTGAAATTAGAGATGTCTGTTACCACAGAAGCGTTGTTGGGTCTCTTCTCTGCCTCAAAGGCGAAGGGGTCCACCTTCATCAGCTTCTCACCCTTCTGGCTGGTAATGCAATACTTATAGATTCCACCCATGGGGAAGTCTTTGATAAACAATTCATAGATTCCCAGAGGCTTCAGCCGGGTCATGGGATGAGCCTTATCGTCCCAGCCATTGAAATCCCCTACGATGGATACTGACTTGGCATTCGGTGCCCAGACCGCAAAATACACACCTTTTTCTTTGCCCTCTTTTACTGGATGTGCACCAAGCTTATTGTAAAGATCATAATGAGTTCCCTTGCCAAACAAATACTGATCATATTCTGTAACTAAACTTGCAGGCATAGCGTAATCCTCCTTGGTTGTGTTGACTGTCCATAACAGGCCAGACCTCTAAAAACATTTTTTAAGTGAAAATACTGACTTGTTATAACCATAGTTCTTTAAACTTTTACAATTATACCATAAAACATTAAGATAGCCCACAAAAAACTGGCAGCGGCAACAAAAAGCTGACAATAAACATAATTAGCAGTTACCAACTACAAAAACCCCAGTAAAAAAAATGACTATAGCCACAAACCTGGCTTCAACCACAAACCTGACTTCAACCACAAACCAGCTTCAACCACAAACCTGGCTTCAACCATAAACCAGCTTCAACCACAAACCTGGCTTCAACCACAAACCTGACCTCAACCACAAAAGCCTGCAGCAAAAATATAATATACCGGAATACACGGACAGGCAAAAAACATAAAGAAACCCCGGAATACCGGGCCCGGTCTGCTGCTGACGCAGCTGACCACCGGCTCCTTTCCGGGGTAATTCTATATGTGATGATATTATAACCGGCCGCTCAACCTGCCGGCCGCCACTTTCTTATTCAATCACCTTGATTCAGTCTTCAGGAGTCCTGGTCCTGCTAATCCTGAAGCAGCGACAAACTCCCACCTATTCAATCACCTTAATCCAGCCTTCAGGTGCTTCCAGATGACCCATCTGGATACCGGTCAGGGTATCATAGAGCTTCTTGGTCCAGGGACCCATCTCTTCCATACCGCTGGGGAAGCAGATCTCCTTGCCATGGTCATTAATCTTTCCAACCGGAGAGATTACAGCAGCTGTTCCACAAAGACCGCACTCGGCAAAGTCAGCCAGCTCGTCAAAGTAGACCTCTCTGTGCTCCACTTCCATACCCAGATAATGTTCTGCCACATATACCAGTGACCTTCTGGTAATGGATGGAAGGATACTGTCGGACTTAGGTGTAACCAGCTTGCCATCCTTGGTGACAAAGATAAAGTTGGCTCCGCCGGTCTCCTCCACCTTGGTACGGGTCTGGGGATCCAGATAAAGGTTCTCATCAAAGCCCTGGGCATGGGCATCAACAATCGCATGGAGACTCATGGCATAGTTAAGACCAGCCTTGATATGGCCGGTTCCATGGGGTGCCGCACGGTCGAAGTCAGAAACCCGGATTACGATGGGCTTTGCCCCTCCTTTAAAATAGGGACCAACGGGGGTGACAAATACACGGAACTGATACTCATCAGCCGGCTTAACACCAATGACAGGATTACTTCCAAACATGTAAGGACGGATATATAAGGTTGCGCCGGACCCAAAAGGAGGAACATAGGCAGCATTTGCCTTGACAGTCTCAACGACAGCCTCAATAAATCTTTCTTCCGGGAATACCGGCATCTCCAGACGTCTGCAGGAATCTGCAAGACGGGATGCGTTCAGGTCAGGACGGAAACAGACGATATGTCCATCTTCTGTAGTGTAGGCCTTAAGTCCTTCAAATACTGTCTGTGCATACTGGAAGACACCTGCACACTCATTGAGAGTGATGTTGGGATCATCGGTCAGTCCGCCCTCATCCCAGGCGCCATCTTTATAATTGGATACATATCTGGCCTCTGTCGGCTGATATGCAAAACCGAGTTCACTCCAGTTGATATCTTTTTTCTCCATAGCTAAACTTCCCTTCCTTGGATTTTAATCATCTAATACCTAATGAAATAAACATTTCATGATATAAGTGTTAGTATATTTCAGAATTATACCACGATTCTGTAGTATTATCTATATATTTACTGCAAAAAATATGGAAAACACTCATGTTTTCCATATTTTTTGAAACTATTATAATTGGATACTTCAAATTCGAACTCCTACAGGAACTCCCGGCCCAGCTGTCCAGGGACCGGCCACGGTCTCCTAATGGTTGACCAGAATGTAACCGCCGTTCTTGGAGGCGGATTCATAATAGCAGCTGGTAGAACTTGTATTGGTACAGGAAAACATGTAAGGAATCAATCCCTCCAGAGTTTCAAACTTGATCCTCTGGTTACTGCCAAAGCCACTGCGGTTGGCAGGGTCGGCCACAATCGCATAGCCGTCAGGAGTCATACCCAGAATAGCCATGGTATGCTTGCTGTTGGACCATTTCTTATCCGTCTTATTGGTATAACGGTTCTTGCTGCTCACCTCAATGATTACCGGGTTGCCGGTGTAGAGGTGGTCCTTAATCTCATTAACGGCAGCTACATCTGAAAACTGACGGACATAGGTACTTTTCACACCAAAGTAAGCCAGAATCTTGGTAAGACCGTAGAGCGAAGCCGGTCTCTGGTTTGCGTCACTTTTTGAATAATTATTATTATAGACGGCGTCCCCGAATACGATTTTCTCAATGGTTTCAACCATTGTAGCGGGAGTGTAAACCTTGCCTGTCATACCGGAAAGTACATTGACCGCTGTGGCTGCCGCACAACCATGGTTAGGCATATATCTTGGATAAACACTACTCTTGTTGCTTCCTGTCTGGCTGAATATGGTATAGGTCCTGGTTCCGTAAAACTGATTGATCTGAGCCACTGCCTTGCTGCCTGTAGTAGATGAAGGCAGGCTGCTCTTTGGTGTAGTTGCCTTGTCCAGAACAATGACCTGACAATTGAGGACCGCGTGTCCCGTCCGGCACTGGATGATAACAGTTCCGGGTCCGGTGCCAGTGACCACGCCATTAGCATCTACCGTAGCAATGGAGTTATTGCTGCTGTACCACTGGCGAGGCAGATTGGTATACTTGGTACTGAGCTGATAGGAATCCCCCTTGCGAAGTTTAAACTCATTTACACTGAGTTCCGGAACCATGACCAGACAGCGGAAGGAATAGCCCCTGCTTTTACACTTAATCCAGGTATAGCCTGTCTTTTTAGCTTTGATTACACCTTTTTTAGAAACTGAGACAATCTTGCTGTTGGCGCTGGACCATGTGGTGTTTTTCCCATTGACCACAAAAAGCTTTCCGCTGGCTCCCAGGCTGAGTGCTGCTGATGTCCTGCTAAGACCAACCACCTTTACCTTACATTTGCGCAGATACTTTCCTGCCTTGGCATAAACATAAGTAGTACCTGGTTTGAGGCCCTTGATGTATCCGCCGCGGACAGCGACGATCTGAGGGTTGGCGGACCGCCAGAGAACTGCCCTTTTCGTGCCTTTCATCTTAAGTCTCTTGACCTTACCCTCCTTGATATAAACATTCTTTTTATTCAGTCTGACCTGTCCCTTCGCCTGGGTGGGTATTGCCGGCAGCAACATCATCATTGCGAAAAGAGTGAATACAAACAGCAAGTGTCTTTTCAAATTATTCATACTATTCCTCTCCTAAAACTATATGCTTTATATAAAGTATCGTATACAAACTGGCCAGATTACGGCTCCCGGCAGGAATCCATCCACGGACCGCGGCTGTTCCAGCTATTATCTTGTCAGGTCATCTCCTCCAGCCACATCCGGGCCAGGGTCTCCATTCCTTTTTTATCAGGATGTATACCGTCAATGGTCTCATACTCACCCTTTGATGTCAGGTCAGCAACCTGCAGGCCATAGCGGTCTGCCAGTCCTTTGATCAGGTCACCATATATCCTTTTGGAAATCATCCTGTCCATATTAAAGAAAAATCTTTCTTCCGGGTCCACCAGCCTGCCCTCAGGAAATGTGGAGCACCAGATCTCCGCGTCGGGATAAGCCTCCTTAAGCCGTCGGACCATGAGCCCGTAGGATTCTTCAAATTCCTGTGGGTTCACGCCAAAAGCCCAATCATTACAGCCTGTGGCCACAAGTATCAGATCCGGCAGGCCATTCTTAGCCAGATTCCTGATTCTCCCAGGTGCGGTGGCTGAAGACGACAGCATACCGGATACTGTACTGCCGGCCAGGGAATCATTGTAGCCCAGCTGGCCGCCCAGGGCCCGGATTACCTGCATCCACCAGGTGTCTTCCACACTTTCCAGTCCTGTCTCATACTGGTTATAGCGGTCAAAAAAGACTCCCTTTGAAGGTGTATATCCCTCAAATGTACTAATGGAATCCCCCAGGACCGATACCCGGGGCTTTCCTTCACGATAATCATGCTTCATCCTCTCCCCCCTTACCATTCCTCATAGTAACCACATATCTATTTCCCTGACTTCCTGGTATCTTAGGAAATATGAACTTATTTCCAGGACTCCCTGGCATCATGGATTACTAAACCTATTTCCGGGACTCCCTGGCATCTTAGAAAATATAAACCTATTTCCGGGACTTACTGGCATCTTAGAAAATACAAACCTATTTCCAAGACTCCCTGGCGTCAAAGGAAATACCTGCCACGGTGGGCCCTGCGTTAGCCGCGACCACCAGGCCGATCTGATATTCTTCTGTGGGACCATATCCCAGGGCCTGGGTCATCAATTCCCTTATCTCATCTCCCAGCAGTGGGTTGTCACCGTAGATAATCTGATAAGGACTTCCGGCTTCCATCTCTTCAAGGGCCATCCGGCATACCCTGGAAACCACTTTTTTCTCCCCACGGCATTTGGCTGCCGTAACGATCTCATGGTCCCAGATCTTCATAATAGGCTTGATGCCCAGTTTGTCACCCACAAAGGCTGCCGCACTGGGAATTCTTCCTGACTTGCCGGCATATTTCAAATTATAGATTCCAAAATAAATCTTTCTCTTAGGAATAACTTCTTTTACATAGGCCACTATCTCACTTGCCGGGACTCCTTCCCGGACCATCCGGCCTGCCTCGACGGCCACATGGCCATAGGCACTACAGTAGCTGCCGCTGTCAAAGCTATGGATATGAATCTTTCCCTGGCACTCCGGATACTCGTCATAAAGCAGGTCTACCGCCATCAGGGAATTACTGTAGGTGGCTGAACCCTTGCTGTTGATCAGAATAAGAATCAGGTCTGTGTAACCCTTCTCGTAATACTGATGGTAGAGCTCCATAAACTGGAAACCGGTGATCTGGGATGTTTTGGGAATCTCATCGTATTCCTTCATCAGTCTATAGAAGCCCTGATTGTCAAAATCTTTTCTACTGTCATATTCCTTGTCTCCCATCATAACAGGGAAGGATAATACGTCTATGTCATATTTTTTCTGCATCTCCACCGGCAGATCACTGGCGGAATCTGTGACGATACGAATCTTTTCCATGCTTTCTCCTAACAACTACTTAATATGTTATATAGATTATAACATAAAAATTAAACTATAGTTAACACTTCAGCTTTTTTATTATAAACAAGGCCGTCTTTTGTGTCAACTTGTCAGGATAGAGAAAAAAACAGGGGAACAACATGACATTGTTCCCCGTTAATATTCAGATTCTTAACTTTCTGTGACCAGGCCGTCATACCCGTCCTTTCAAAGCTTTTGCCTGCCGGCTCTATTCTTCAGGTTCGCGGTCTGAAAAAGACTGGTTACTGGTCCAGGGGCTGCAGGCAGGAGAGAGCAAGACCGGTCGCTACGGCATTTCTCGGGCCTTCACAGCCGCGGATGTTACCTCGTCCGGCTACAATATCGTACTCTGCCAGCTCGGCTGTTACCATGTTAGGAATTTCGAAATCCAGAGCGGAACCACCAACCATAACTACAAACTGGATATCCCGCGGATTACCTGTAGGGCTGACCATGGAGAGGGCACGGATCGAATTCGTAACAAATACCCTTCTCTTGGCCTCCTGACGAACGGACTTCACTTTCTCAATGGAATCCTGGTTCTCCAATGGAAGGAGACCATCCTCCTTAACCAGGACAATCTTGGAAAAGAGCTCCGGCTTCAAAGGCTCCTTGTAGAACTGGACTGTTCCATCCTCATGACGAATATGGAAAAGGCTTTCCACCTTGGCCAGAGTATACTTCTTGATATCCTCTGCCAGAGAAAAATCATCAAGGCCAAGCTCAGACTGGATCAGCAGGCTGACCATATCTCCGGCACCGGCCAGATGGATCAGCTTTACCTTGCCCTCCCAGTCGATGATGGAGGCATCTGTGGAACCAGCACCCATATCGACAACAGCCAGCGGTGCCTTGGTTCCAGGGGTGGTAAGAGCTCCCTTGATAGCCATGTCGGCCTCAACACCGCCCACATATACAGGAACATTCAGCTTCTCTGTCAGGACATTGGCAATCATCTGCATCTGCAGACGGTCAGCCTTAACCATGGCAGCAATTCCTACTGCATTCTCCAGAGCGAACTCATCGGCGATTCCGCCGATAACCCTCTGGGGGTTAAAGGTATCTACCGCAAGAATATCACGGATCTTAATATCTGACTTAGCCTTATTGGTAAGACCGGACATAACCCGGCGAACCTTGTCAAGCATATTGCCTACATTGGTTCCCTTCTCGCCGGTGATATCCTCGATGTCAGGAACTGAGGATACCGCTTCCATAATTTTGGCAGCGCCCTCGTCCACATCTACTTCAACTTCCTTTTTCTCACCCAATATGCTGATGGTTCCAGCCTTGACAACGCTGGCCTTGACATCTCCGCTGGGAGTCTTGATTACAACGCCGGACCTGTTTCCGATCAATGCCCTGGCAATAGGCACGATCTTCTGGGTCTCATCGGAGTTGAGCTGGAAGAGGGTTGCGATTCCGTAAGGATTGGATAACATACTAATAACACTTCCGGGAGCCGCCACCTCAATGGCACAGGTCAGACCCAGTGGAACCTTCTCAATCATGCGGACCTCATCAATAACCGGAATCTTTTTCTCCAGCCTGTTGGTCAGAAGATTACCGTCATCCTCCTGCATGATGGCTCCTGTAATATTCAGTTTCGGATTGGCGTTATTAATCATGTCTGCCGCCTTCTGGAAACCAACGCTGGCAGGAATGACCACAATAACATCCTTCTCCTCTGTAATCTTTTTAATCTCTGTTACCAGGACAGATACACCGACACCGATGCCGGTTCCTCCGGGACTGCTGGGGTTGTGGCCGATCACTGTGGATTCAGTGATGACGGTCTGGGAAATCGTCTCCATGGCCACATCACCGATAACAGGTGCTGCCTCATTAATACGAATCTCATCGAGGTCTTCGTAATCCATACCCAACTTAGCAAGCGCACTGCTCAGGGAATTAAAAACTCCACTTATGTTCTGGAGCGTTCCCTTGATTCCGGTGGTCGGACCGATCCCGCTGGCGAGAAATTCAATATCCTCCCCATCTATTCTGGCCACAGCCGTCTCAGTGGAAGCATTACCAATATCTATGCCCGCTACATACTTCATATCCTTCTCCCTTTCCTGCCCGAAAGCATCTATCAGATTATGAATTCCAAATCAGCATGCCGGCATTGCCAGTGCTGAATATGAAATATTTTCACGCATTATTATCTATTTAAATTATAGCACTGAGTAAAATAACGGTCAAATAATTGCAAAAATAAAATCTTGATATCATAGTTGAATAATTTAGACAAAAAAACACCTATTTTTGCACAAAAAGATACTTTATTGCGGAAGACTTTAAAAAAAGGCTAAAAGCTGAAAAAAACAGCCGCCCCTTCGGTCGTTTCAACTATTACGACCCTTAGGACGGCTGTCTCATATTTTACATTATGAAAATCAGAACTTGGTTCAATTCCGGAAGTTCCCATTTCCCAGAAGCTGCTTCCTGGGAATACTTTTAAAGAACCACTCCTCCCAGGAAACAATCCTTCAGGAACACGTTTACCGGGAACACTATCCTCAAAAGTCTTTTCCTGAATCCCGGCGTCCTGTCTCCTAGAAATATACCAGCTCTTCTGCCGGCGGGTCTGCCGCCTCAATCCTGCTGGCATAGAGAACAGGGCCTGTCTCCTTGTACTGCTCATCATATTCGATCTTAATCTGGGCAGTCAGGTCGATCCACATCTTATTCTTTAAAGACTTTATAGTGGATGACTTGGTATGGTTGATATGGCAGAGGTAACCGATGAACTGGATGTCATCGGCACAGCAGGTCATGGCATGCCTGCCGGGAACAAAGGTCCCCTTGGGCATACGGATGGACTTGAATACTCTGGCCCTCATTTTTATGGTCTTACCCTCATAGAGCTCCGGCCTCTCCATGGCATCGATGAACCAGATGCCATAGTCCTCATCCTCCAGGACGATCTCATCCCCGCTGATATCATAGGGAAGGACATCTGCCTCCTCACCCATCTCATCCGGGTCCGCTGCGTCAAATACCACCTGGGCCTGTCGGTTGACGGCCTTGATACTTCTCCTCCAGGTTGCCCTGGGAGAATCCTTGGTGATCCTGTTGATAATTACCAGTTCGGCAACCTTGAACATCTCCACGGCTATGGACCGCATATTGTTCATATAGAGGTCAAAGGTCTCCGCGTTCACATTTACAATAACCTGGTAAATGCTCAGAGGAGTCTTCTCCAGCTTCTTATATAGATCCTGGACATTCCACATGCCATTGTACTCAATAATCACCCTGTCTGGGTAGTACTGGAGCACCTTACTGGTCAGGAAGTCCCCGTCCAGGTCCTCTTCATCCTCCACCTCCACCAGGGTACAGTTTGTATCTTTGAGCAGTTCTTCATCGTACTCCTCCAGACCCTCTTCACAGGCGAAGATCAGGGTACGCTGCCCATCATTAAAGTAATCCTCCTCCAGGGTTTCCTGGATAAAGGTTGTCTTTCCTCCTTCAAGAAATCCAAGGAAAAGATAAACGGGAATCTCCAGCTTCTTTCTCTTTCCGGCCATATTCCGCTCCTCTCTCAGTTTCTATTTCCATCAGCCATAAAACACCAGCCGGGTCTCATTCCTACAGGCCGAATAAGTCAGCCAGCTTGTCTTCCTTCAGTTCAGAACCGATCACGCAGATTCTTCCTGTGTAGTCAGCAGCCCCGTAACGGACCTCTTCCTCACCGGGAACAAGGTCAAAATGAAGCCATTTTCCTTCTTCATCCTGGACGATACCCTTGGCTCTGAGGATGATGCCGTATTCTGTGGATTCTTCATCAGCCAGCTTGGCAAGGATCTCTTCCACGGCTGTCTTGCTGAACTTCTTAGGTGTCTCTCTGCCCCAGCTGCTGAATACTTCATCCGCATGGTGATCATGGTGACAATGGTCGTGGTCTTGGCCATGATGGTGGTCGTGGTCATGGTGGTGACCGTGCTCATGGTCTTCATGGTCATGGTGATGCTCATGCTCATGCTCATGGTCTTCATGGTCATGGTGATGCTCATGCTCATGATCTTCATGGTCATGGTGGTGACCGTGCTCATGGTCTTCGTGGTCATGGTCGTGGTCATGCTCATGCTCATGGTCTTCATGGTCGTGGTCATGCTCATGCTCATGGTCGTGGTCATGATGGTGGCCATGCCCGTGGTGGTGCCCATGCTCGTGGTCGTGATGATGATGTTCATGGGTAGGAGCGGCTTCCGCTGCCGCCAGCAGCTCTTCCTCAAAATCATTCTTTCCTTCCATGACATCCAGGATCTGCTGGCCTGTCAACTGATCCCAGGGTGTTGTGACAATGGGAGATTTATCATTGATCTCCCTGATCAGGTCCACAACCTGCTCCAGCTTCTTCTCATTGACCTTCTGGGTCCTGCTGAGGATGACGGCACTGGCAAATTCCACCTGGTTATTATAGAATTCCCCAAAGTTCTTCAGGTACATTTTGGCCCTCTGGGCATCGGCTACGGTGATATAGCTGTTAAGGACCACCTTGTCTCCATCCACCACCTTCTGGACCGCCTTGATCACGTCAGACAACTTGCCGACACCTGAAGGCTCGATGATGATCCGGTCCGGTTCATACTGGTCAAGCACATCATGGAGGGCAGTCTTAAAGTCTCCGACAAGGGAACAGCAGATACAACCGGAATTCATCTCATTAATCTGGATTCCAGACTCTTTGAGAAAGCCACCGTCTATACCAATCTCTCCGAACTCATTCTCAATGAGAACCACCTTCTGGCCCTGAAAGGCTTCCTGAATCAGCTTTTTAATTAAAGTCGTCTTACCGGCCCCGAGAAAACCGGAAATAATATCTATTTTTGTCATGTCTCTTCCTTCCTTTCCTAAGTCTTCCTGTCCGTCTGTGCCCCAAAAGGCTGCCCGTCATCTGCCCGGGCTTAGCGGCCGGGAGTAATCTTTTCTATTATGATGATTATGATCTGTTATTCCAGGTCCCATATCCAAAAAAACATGAAAACCTGCATCCCTTCTGATTTCTCATAGTATATTGAGAGAAATCTCACCCCTTAAAATACTAATTTCCTTGACATTTGTCAAGTTTTCTCTCTAAAAATAACGGATACCCACCTATCATGGATATCCGCTGTTATAATTCTCATTATTATTCGTCGATACATTTAAATTCTTTGATTATACGGACAGTTCAGCTCAAATGAGTCAAATGCCTGAAGCAACCAATGATCTAATCAGATCTAATCAGCCGCCTGCCGGTCTTCCGGCTTGTCCTTCCGGTATGATTCAAAAAATTCCATAAGTCTTTCCAGTGAACTTACCAGAACCTTCACCTGCTCCTCATCCAAAATGCTCAAAACGTCCTCCGTCATCCTGCGATGGAAGTCTTCATGATGCCGGTAGGCCGCTATACCCTTTTCCAGCAGATATACATTAACCACCCTTCGGTCACTCTTGCTGCGGCTCCTGGCTACATAGCCCTTATGAACCAGGGCATTCATTGACGTAGTAAGGGCTCCCACAGTAATATGCAGCCGTCTGGCCACCTCTCCCATTTTCGAATCCTGATCAAGTCCTATGGCCTCAATAATATGCATATCATTATATGATATATCCGAGAACTCCTCCGTAATCAGTGCTTCTTTCTCAAGTTCCAGAATTTCGTGGAAATCTTTAACTAGCATTCTGTTTAGTGTATCTTTAATATCCATCCCGCTCCACTCTCAATTCTATTGTTCAAATACTAAATTATTAGATATTTAAATTGAATATAGACCTTTCATTGTTATAAAATGCCTACAACCAATAGTATACGATAATATAAATTTTTGTCAATATGAAAAAAACAATTCTTTTTTTCTTTATTAATTAATATTATTATGAGTAATATATTGGCATAGATAAATATGCAGACTTCTTAAAAGGAGCTCTAAAGCCGTCCAAAGATAGCAAAAAATTCCAGTCCTCTGGTTTTTGATCTTACCGTAAGACCGGTAGAGATCCGTCAGGAATTACGGCTTTTGCCCTGGAAAAGACAAGCTGTCGTACTAAAGCGGCGGGACTGTTTTGAGATAAAGGAAGGAATCCCTCAATGTCCAATGTGTTTGGCATTTGCCTGGTGTCCGTATGGTCTGGGACGGACTGGGATCAGTCCGTCATCAGACGAACGGATGCCAACAACGGACATAAGGCAGGACATGAGGGGTTCCTGCCTTTTTTAGTGACAAGGAGCCGCCGCTTTAGTGCGACAGCTCCCTTTACAAACTCTTTTATAATCCTCTTTGGCCTGGTCTGTCCCTCAAATCAATGGAGACCCACCCCAGGCCGATCCAAATATGAATGCTTACGCAGCCTGTCTGTCCTATTCAAAAGGAATAACCGCGCCATCATAGGTGCTGTTGATAAATTCCTTGATCTCATCGGACTTGAGCACATCTACAAGAGCCTTGATTCCTTCACTGTTCTCATTTCCTTCCTTGACAGCAATGACATTCACATAAGTTTTCGCTGCCTCAGAATCAGCTGCCTCATAAGTAAGGGCATCCTTGGATACAGTATAGCCTGCCTCAAGAGCATAGTTTCCATTTAATACAACAAAAGCTGTCTCTCCGGTTACACGGGCAACCTGGGCTGCCTCAAGCTCAACGATCTTGATGTTCTTAGGATTGTCAACGATGTCTGTAACCGTAGCTTCCAGACCTACGCCATCCTTAAGCTTGATGATGCCATTATCCTGAAGAAGCACTAAGGCCCGGGCCTCATTGGTAGTATCGTTGGGAACGGCGATGGAATCTCCGTCAGCCAGCTCATCAAGGCTCTTCTTTGTTCCCGGATAGATTCCGAAAGGCTCATAGTGGATGCCGCCGGCATTGACAAGATGGGTTCCTTTCTCTTCATTAAAGCTGTCCAGGTAGGGGATATGCTGGAAGTAATTGGCGTCGAAATCACCGCTTTCTACAACCTCATTAGGCTGTACATAATCATCAAATACCGTAATCTCAAGATCATAGCCCTGCTCAGCCAGAATCGGCTTAGCCTGCTCTAAAATCTCGGCGTGGGGTGTGGCAGATGCCGCCACCTTGATTGTTGTGGTTCCGGCTGCCTCAGTTCCTGTTGCCGCGTCATCGCCCTGGCCACTTCCGCCACAGGCTGTCAGACTTCCAACCGCCAGTACTCCTGCTAATAATAATGCTGCAAGTTTTTTCATGGTTTCTTCCTCCTCTTTTTAATACATTATTTGATTCAGACCAATAAAGGTCTGAATTATTTCCTCTTGTCAAGTTTCGACGCGATGAACATACCGACCGTCTGGAACATCTGTACCAGCAGGATCAGCAGGACAACGGTGACAATCATGATATCCGTCTGGTAGCGGTAATATCCATATCGCACAGCGATATCACCAAGGCCTCCGCCTCCGACACAACCAGCCATGGCCGAGTAGCCAAGTATGGTTCCGATAGTGATGGTTGATCCGACGATCAGGGAAGTCCTGGCCTCCACCAGCAGAACCTTCCAGACAATCTGAAGATTAGATGCCCCCATGGACCTGGCTGCCTCTATGACACCTGGATCCACCTCTTTGATAGAAGATTCCACCATTCGTCCAATAAAAGGAACCGCCGCAATCACCAGGGGTACAATAGTGGCCGTAGAGCCGTAGCTCTGTCCCACGACCAGTCTGGTAAAGGGAATTAACAGGATGAGCAGGATCAGGAATGGTATGCTTCGCACGATATTGACAATCACATCCAAAACCTTATAAACTACCGGATTCGGTTTGAGGCCATCCTTGTCGGTCACTGCCAGGAGTACTCCCAGGGGAAGACCGAACAGGTAGCCCATTAAGGTGGATACCAGGGTCATGTACAAGGTAGCCCATACTCCCTCAATAATCATCGACGTAATCTCACTAGTCCACATTTACATCCACCTCCTCCACTTCGAGTCCACAGTCACGGAGATACTGCTTCATCTCCGCCTTTTGGGTGGATTCAGGAATGAATTCCAGAATAATCTCTCCGGCAGCCTTGCCATGGACACTCCTGGTATTGGCCCCCATGATGTTGACAGGCTCCAGGAAGCGCAGCACCATGTTGGCAATTACCGGCTGGGCATCGGGCTGGTCCCTGTAGATGACCCTGATCCGGTCTCCGGACCTGATCAGGTCCCTGCCATGGAGGGCCGGGCCTTTCTGGTCCTGGTTGATCTCCACATCATTGCGGATCAGCTCCCGGGCCACCTCTGTCTTGGGATGGAGGAAGATATCCTCCACATCACCGTACTCAGCCACCTCACCATCTTTAAGGATGGCCACCCGGTTGCAGATCTCCCGGACTACCGACATCTGATGGGTGATAATCACAATGGTGATACCCAGTTTCTGGTTGATATCTTTCAGAAGAGCCAGTATGGAAGATGTAGTCTGGGGGTCCAGGGCGCTTGTCGCCTCGTCACAGAGCAGGATCTTTGGATCTGATGCCAGAGCCCTGGCTATGGCTACCCTCTGCTTCTGGCCGCCTGACAGCTGGGCCGGATAGGCCTTGGTCCTGTCGGAAAGGCCGACGATTTTCAGCAGTTCCAGGGCCTTTTCCCTGGCTTCCCTTTTAGACTTTTTCTGAATATAGAGGGGGAAGCAGACATTATCCTTAACATTTTTCTGCATGAGCAGGTTAAAATGCTGGAAAATCATGCCAATATCCTCTCTTTGTTTTCTCAATTCCTTCTCTGAGTACTCTCCCAAAGACTTGCCCCGGATCAGGACCCTGCCTTCCGTGGGCTCCTCCAGGAAATTGATACATCGTACCAGGGTACTCTTTCCGGCTCCACTCATGCCGATGATCCCATAAATCTCACCGGCCTCAATCTCCAGGTTCACATTTTTAAGAGCCTGAACTATACCGTCTTTTGTGGTAAATGTCTTACATACATTTTCCAGTACAATCTCCGGCAAGCTATCACCTCTCTCTTCGTTTATAGGTCTTGTTTCCATAACTTTTCTCTAAATCATCCTGTGGCAATAACACTTGTCCCAGGCCCCGGCCTGCGCCGGTCCCGGTAAAGGCCGGACCAGTTACTGCTTGTCACTATATCATCTTCCGGGACAGATGTGTTAATCCGAAAAAACTAGAACTGGTTATAGCTATCAGTTATCACTAAAAGTATCTTCATATTCCTTCTCTTTAAAGCCCACCAGAACCTGGTCTCCTTTCAAGAGGATCGGTCTCTTAACCAGCATGCCGTCGGTGGCCAGAAGCTGGTACTGGTCTTCATCACTCATAGATGGCAGCTTGTCCTTCAGCTTGTTCTGCCGGTAAATCTGGCCGCTGGTATTAAAAAATCTTTTCAGGGGCAGGCCACTCTTTTCCTTCCACTCCTTCAGCTCTTCCGCTGTGGGATTATCCTCATGAATCATCCGCTCCTGGTATTCTATGCCATGGTCTTCCAGCCACTTTTTTGCCTTGCGGCAGGTCCCGCACCTGGGGTAGCAGATAAAGTCTACTGTCATATGATTCTCCTCTCTTCTATAATAATTACTATACTTTTCAATTATTCCGTCCCTGCCCCAGCCTGGCCCAGATTCTCAATCTGCCAGTCCACAGGCTCTATCTGGTGGAATCTCAGGAAGTCATTTGCCTGGCTGAAATGCCGACAGCCAAAGAACCCCCGGTAGGCTGACAGGGGACTGGGGTGGGGCGCCTCCAGGATCAGATGTCTGGGATTATTGAGCATGGCCTTCTTCTTTCTGGCCGGGCCTCCCCAGAGCAGGTAGACTATGGGCCGGTCCTGGTCATTGAGAACCCGGATAGCCGCGTCGGTAAACTCTTCCCAGCCAATGTCCTTGTGGGAGTTGGGCTGGTGGGCCCGGACCGTCAGGACCGTGTTCAGAAGAAGGACTCCCTGCCTTGCCCATTTCAGCAGGCAGCCATTATCCGGTACATAGCATCCCAGGTCTGTCTGCAGCTCCTTATATATATTTACCAGAGAGGGTGGAATCTCCACCTCCGGCTGTACGGAAAAGCACAGACCGTGGGCCTGGCCGTCCCCGTGGTAGGGATCCTGGCCCAGAATCACCACTTTGACATCCTTCAGAGGGGTCAGGTGGAAGGCATTAAAAATATCGTCAGCCGGGGGATAGACCAGCTGGCTGCTGTACTCCTCCATAAGCTTCCTGTATAGATTCCTGTAATAAGGCTTTTTGTATTCCTCTTTCAGGGCCTGTGCCCAATCATTACTGATGGCAGCCATCCTACCCCTCCCTTCCACGGTTTCCGGCAGCTATAAACGCTTCCTGTTTCCGTCTGGTCCACTTAACCGCTTCCATGGTCAGTCCCTTTGATTACGCTTCCATGGTCAGTCCTTTTGATTACGCTTCCATGGTCAGTCCCTTTGATTATACCACAGATAAAAGGATATCTGTAGCTGTCTAAGGAAAATGTATAGAGACAAAACCTGTTCAACTTTCCTTTTTCCCCTGGGGATAACCTGCCAGGCTGCACCGCGGGTCTGCAAAATAAAAGACAGAAGCCCGCAGGCCCCTGCCTTCAATATGCAAAATACTCTTATGGCACACTGGAGTAAGGGTCTCACCCCTGTGCCTCCTTAAAGTCCCTCTTAAGTGGTCTTACTTCTTTGTGAGCGGACAGGTAGCATAACCCAGTTCGTTCTGGAAATAATGAATCACTGCCTGAATCGCAGACTCCACAGAGGAAATCCTTCCTGTAAGGATCAGGGTGCCGCTGAATCGGTCTACGAAGCCCAGGTATACATCGCCGCTCTTGATGGCGATATCCGCACCAATAACAGCGGACTCGGACGGAGTTACTGTAATGATTCCAATGGCGGAACGCTCAAAATCAATATCCGGATTCAGACCAAGCTTACGGTAAACGATCGGCTTGGGGCTTGTGATAACATGAGCTAACGTAATCTGTCTTCCCGGAACAGTCTCCTGGATAATTCTCAGTCTTCCTTCCGTATCTTTCGGTAATAATTCTCTAATATCAACACCCATAACTCCCGCTCCTTTTTTTAATATATTTCTCTCGCGCCTGGCCAGACTAGCCGCCGACGCTCCTATAAACCGGTAGAGACCTGGTCATATGGAACCAGCCCCATACCCTGTCCTGTCGATAATTATACATATTACATGAGAATATAATCATTCATCAGTATTATAGCATATGCATTTTCAATCTTCTATGAAAAAATTGGACTTTTCGTGGTATTCCTTGGCACTTTTAACGGTAATTCCACAAAAAATTTTCACAAAAAGACAAGGCCGCCATTTCTTACAGGAAATGGGGCCCTGTCCTGACCTTCTTATTTCTTTCCGGGCAGTTCCCGGCTGATCTTTTTATTTCTTTTCTTCCTGGGAAGGTTCCGAAGTAATCTTCTTTTTTCTTTTCTTCCAGAGACACTTCCCGGCTAACCCTCTTATTTCTTTTCGTCCTGGGGCAGCTCCTGACGGATCTCCTTGGTCCTGATCTCCTCGCAGATCTCACTGACGAACTGAGCCAGAGGCTTCTGGCCTTCATCACCGGCGAAACGGCTGCGGACGGATACCATACCATCCTCCTGCTCCTTGGCACCGACAATCAGCATGTAAGGAATCTTGTCCATGCGGGCCTCGCGGATCTTATAACCGATCTTCTCAGACCTGCTGTCCACCTTGACATCCACACCATTTCTGCGAAGCTCTTTAAATACTTCCTGGGCGTAATCGATATATTTCTCAGAAATGGGAAGAACACGAACCTGCTCCGGACAGAGCCAGGTCGGGAACTTGCCGGCGTATTTCTCGATGAGCCATGCCAGGGTTCTCTCATAGCATCCCAGAGAAGTCCTGTGGATGATGTAAGGACGCTTCTTCTCGCCATTCTGGTCGATATAATACATATCATAACGCTCAGACAGGAACATATCCAGCTGAATCGTGATCATGGTATCCTCTTTGCCATAGACATTCTTGGCCTGGATATCCAGTTTGGGTCCGTAGAAGGCTGCCTCACCGGTTGCCTCCACATAGTCGAGGCCGATCTCGTCTAAGATCTTTCTCATGGCATCCTCTACCTTTTCCCACTCTTCGGCAGTGCCCAGGTATTTTCCAGAATCCTCCGGATCCCACTTGGACATACGGTAAGTCACATCATCCTGAAGGCCCAGGGTAGTCAGACAGTACTTAGCCAGGCTGACACAGTTTTTAAATTCCTGGTCCACCTGCTCCGGTGTGCATACCAGATGACCCTCAGAAATAGTGAACTGGCGGACACGGGTCAGACCATGCATCTCGCCGGAGTCCTCATTCCTGAAAAGGGTGGACGTCTCACCCATACGGTAGGGCAGGTCACGATAGCTCTTCTGGCGTGCCTTATATACATAGTACTGGAAAGGACAGGTCATGGGCCGGAGGGCATAGGCGTCCGCGTCCGCGTCATGCTCGATCAGGTTGAGGTCCTGCACACCGTGGATCTCCCGGTCTGCCTCTGCCGCATTCTCAAGGTCTGCCTTATTCTCATAGCCGAAGACAAACATACCATCTTTATAATGGTACCAGTGGTCGGAAATCTTATAGAGGGTGGACTTGGCCATAAGAGGTGTTCTGGTTCTTACATAACCCCACTCATAATCCTCCAGGTCCTCGATCCAGCGCTGCAGCTTCTGGATCATCTTGGTTCCGTTGGGCATAAAGAGGGGAAGACCCTGACCGATTACATCCACCGTTGTAAAGATATCCATCTCCCTGCCCAGCCGGTTGTGGTCGCGGAGCTTGATCTCCTCAAGATATTTCAGTCTCTCAGCCAGATCAGCCTTCTTTGTATAAGAAGTTCCATAGATTCGGGTGAGCATCTTATTCTTCTCATTTCCTCTCCAGTAGGCACCAGAGGAGGAAGTCAGCTTAAATGCCTTAATAGGCTTTAAGCTCATCAGATGAGGTCCTGCACACAGGTCTGTGAAATCTCCCTGCTTATAAAAACTGATTACTGCATCCTCCGGAAGATCCTGAATCAGCTCCACCTTGTAAGGCTCCTCCCTCTCCTCCATAAAACGGATGGCCTCCTCCTGGGGCAGCTCAAAGCGCTCGATGGGCGGATTCTCCTTTATGACCTTCTTCATCTCTTTTTCGATGGCGTCCAGGTCCTCCCTGGTCAGGGACTTCATGTCAAAATCATAGTAATATCCATCCTCGATGGCCGGTCCGATGGCCAGCTTGGCCTCCGGGTAGAGTCTTTTCAATGCCTGGGCCAGCACATGGGATGTGGTATGACGGAAGGCCAGCTTACCCTCATCATCATTGAAGGTGAAAATGTTGAGCTGGCAATCATGGTCGATCACTGTCCGCAGGTCAACCGTCTTGCCATCCACCTGACCGGCACAGGCATTCCTGGCCAGACCTTCGCTGAGATCTCTGGCGATGTCAATGACCGTCATTGGCTGGGCATATTCTTTTTTAGATCCGTCTTTTAACTGAATAATCATCTCTGTTCTCCTTTGTCTTTAGCTTGGTGTATTACTTTGTCCTCAACTTAATGTCTTATTTTTCTTTAACTTAGTCTTTTAGTCTATGTCTTGCTTTGTCCTTTAGTCTATGTCTTGCTTTGTCTTTTAGTTTGTGTTTAACTTAATCTTTTACTTAATGTTTTAGTCTGTTTTTTACTTGGTTTTTTGCTTTATCTTTTGCTCTTTGATCTATTATTTATAAGATATCTTATTATTTGCTCTGCCTGTTATCCACCGGCTTTGGTCTGTCCATTCAGGGGTCTGCCGCATCAGACTTGGTCCGGTCTGGCAGATAGAAGAAAGTGGATACCTGCTCTTCCTTGCCAAATATATTATTATATTCCAGCAGGTTATAACCGTGGATCAGGTCATAGTAGGGAGAAGTCTTATCATCCAGTTCATAGAACTTCCCGTCGTCTCCCCAGTAGCCGATGGCATTGATACAGGGGATCTTTTCCCTCAGGTCACTGAGGTATCTGAGATAGCCTGTCTTTTCCAGGCCTGCCACGTCGGCCAGGTAAGTAGGCAGATAATTATTAGAGGTCCTCTCCACAGTCTGCTCCTCGATATCATAGTTGGCCCAGATCATAAAGGGCACTTTGTAGAGTTTCTCCAACTCCTCTCCCTCCAGCTCGTCCACACCTTTTCCATCGCCCATGATGACCTTATAGGTGCTCTCATCCAGGTCCGGCTGGTGGTCTCCGAAGAAAACGATCACTGTCGGCTCCTCCACTCCCTGGAAATAGGCGATCAGGTCCCGGAGGGCATCATCGGACATGCGGATCATATTGAGGCATTCCGTCGTCTTATAAAAGAAATGCATACTCCCCTGCAGTTTCACCCGGTCCCCGGTCTCCGACAGGTCACCAGTGTAACTGCCATGATTCTGCATGGTCACATTAAACATATAAAAAGGCTTGCCCGAGCTCTGATTCTGTTCATAGAGCCTGATGATCTTCTTATAGTTCTCCTCATCGGTAATATGGTAATTCACCGTATCCGTAAAGATTGTGAAGTCATCTGATGTATAGAAGCGGTCAAATCCCAGGAGGGGATAAACCTTATAGCGGCTGTAGCCCGTATTGAAATAAGGATGGAGGGCCAGGCAGGGGCCGTAGCCCTGATTCTTCAGGTCATAGGTCAGGCCGGCCGTTTTCGACCGGAGAAACAGCTGGTAGGGCACCGAATTATCCGGGAGAAAGCCCATGGTATTACCCGTGAGAAACTCAAATTCCGAATTCGCCGTATTACCTCCAAACACAGAGGAATAGGTGTAGCCCTTGATGGTGTTCTCCGTCAGGGACCGGAAGAAAGGCATGTAGTCTTCTGTAACCTCCATGGGGCCAAGAACACTGAGGTCTGCAAAGGATTCATTCATGACCACAATCACATTGGGCTTCCTGCTGCCGTTCTGGGAAGAAAGCTGCTCCTGGCTGTCCTTCTTCTCCTGCTGGGTTTGCTGATTCTCCTGGCCATTCTGGTCCTTTTGCTGAATCTGGTCCCGCAGGGCCTGCTTACTCTGTAAACCATTCTGGTCCTTCTCTTGATTCTGCTCCTGCAAGGCCTCCGGTATCTCTGCCGCCCGTACATCGGACCTGCTCTCCAGTTCCTCTTTTGTCAGCGACAAGGAATCATAATTCCCGGTAATCTTCTTTACCGCCTCTAAGGAATAGCCTTCCGGCTCTGCCACATGGAGGTAGCCAAAGGTTCTCATAGTAGTGAGCAGGGTCCCGTAATAGCGGTATTTGTTCTGGGGCCGGTAGACCCGGAAGTCCACGCCGATATTCTCCAGATAGTCGCTGTACACGTAAACCTGGACAAAAGCCAGGGACATGACCGAGACCAGGGCCAGGTAGGCCAGCCGACCTCTCCAGCGGAACAGCCTGATCTTCCTAAGCTTAAAGAGCAGGGCCAGGATCACCAGGGCCATCATGAAAAACTCAGCCGTGTCCACATCGATCTCAGGGGTGTAGGTATTGGCCACCGAAACTGCTGTCAGAAAAGAGAAAATGTCTGACGCGATAAAGGACATGCTACGGAAAACGGTCAGTTCATAATTCACGATACCGAACACTGTAGTTGCCACAATCATGGCCACGCTGGCTCCCCTGACACTGTTGCAAAGCAGGAGGAGAACCATAAAAATCGCGTAGTAGATCAAAAGATCCAGAATCAGATACTGGGGGTCAATCTGGAAGACCGGAACCCAGAACTGCATATCGTTATAGAACTCCAGCCAGAGGAAGGCCACGGCCGGTATGGTCAGGCCTGTAATCCAGGTCAGTATCCTGTTGGTCTTGTCTGACAGGTTCACCTTCTTTATGGTCAGCACAACCAAGAGGACCCAGAGGCCGCCGCAGATGGTCAGGGAATCGGCATAAAACCTCTTCATAAAGGTCTCGGCATAAGGGTCATACCAGAGGTCTGTCTTATAGAGAAAGGCCGCCGCCAACAGGGCCTCCATAACCAGGAGAAAATTTCTCCCGGCCTTGCCCTGGAAGAACTCCCCGGCCTTCACCCGTCTTTTTTTACCTGTGTCTTTCATCATTTGCTTCATAATCTTCTTTCTCTTAATCCGGCCTTGCCCTGAAAATACAAGAACTTCCCCACAAAAAATTAAAACCCTGCTCCATAATAAATATTACGGAGCAGGGACGATACTTCCTTTATAGAGAATCAGGCATGAGCCTGGATTCCCCGGGACCTGTCGCGGTTCCACCCTGCTTATCTGCATACCTGTCCGGACATCTCTTCCTACCTCCCCAGGGAAGGCCGATTCCAGAAGGGTGCCGCAGCCATAATCTTTTGGCTGCCGGTTGTGCAGATCTGCTCATTAGGACGATAACGGTGTCGGCCGGATCCGATTAAGGACCTCTCAGAGGTGGTAACTCCGCTCTGCGCCATAGGGACTTCCAGCCGCCGGCCCCTCTCTCTGTCATGCCGCATCCGAACGAAATCTTCCTCGTCTTTGAGTTAGCTTCTATTTTAACATCATTCCATATGCATGGTTTAATCAGCTACGAAAATTATTTTAGCACAAGGATTTAGAATGTCAAGAGCTTAATGACTGCCCCCGCTTCCACCAAAGCCGCCTGTGCCGCCGATATCCCAGCCGCCTCCTCCGTTTCTCTTATCATCTTTTTCGATTTTAGTGCGGATCACATTCTTGCGCAGGAAGATGTCCTCCCGGTCGATCTCTGTCACGCCGCCTTCCCGCACATAGGTATCCATATCCGTAGTGTCGGAAGCCTTATGATTGGAATACTGGACGAAACCAAAGGACAGCATAATCACCAGGGCAATCAGCAGACATACCCACCAGGGAACATTGAGCCGGAAAAGATTCAGGCTGACCATCTTCAAGGTGAAAAGCCGCATCAGAGTGCTGTAGCCCTTATAGGGATTACTGTTGACATACTTATTGCAGCGCTTCATGATATACTGCTGGGTCCTCTCACCGATCTTGTCCTCACAGGACCCCCTGACTGCCATCCAGGTCTGGCCGGTAGCCCAGTTATCCACGTAGATCATGCCATCACCGCCTGCCTCATTCCAGCCAAAGTCATAATCCATATATACCTGCTGGGCATAATCCCTGAGCAGGTCATAGCCGGAAAGTGAGGGGTCATCCAGGATCAGGAGAACCATATCGGCACCTGCCTTCTGCTCATCCTCCGCGATCTCTGCCTCCAGCTTCAATTCTTCTTCATCCGTCAGCTTATCCGCGTCATCAAAAACCCTCTGGTCTGTCTGACAGCTTGTGTTAGCCCGGTCCGTATGATTAACCAGGACCTTGGACCAAAGTATATGCTCACACAAAAGCCCCAGCAGCAAAAAGACGGCGGCGGCAGCAAGACAAATTTTAATAACCTTCCACTGTTTCCCTGCCATTTATAACACCCCCAGAAAATAAAAGAAAAACTGCAGGAGCAAAAAAACAGAGAGACCCAGGGCCCCTGTACCAATCAGCCCCCGTCTCCAGTCCACCGGAGGTTCCCCGGAAACCTTGCCGGTCTGGCCATTGATGAAAAACTCATAATTCTGGCCTCCGAAGCGGTATACATACTTCCACACGGGAAGAAAGGCATAAGCAACTCCCTCCAGCTGGTGGTCGGTAACTTCATTAAAGGGCCTTAATACCTGATATTTCGATGTCATATCCCTCAGGTACTGGCCGGAATAATTCTCCGCCTTCTCCCGGGCTCTGGGCAGTATAGTCTCAGAATCTTCGTCATAGGTATCGGAGATAAAACCGGAAAGATAAGCCGTATCAAAGTCCTTCATATCATCATATTGATAGGGTTCCATCAGATCCATCTGCTGATTATCCATGGCAAGGGAAGCATCCACCGGCAGTCTGCTGTAGTCTATCTCAAACTCTCTCCTCACATGGTAAATATTAGTCTCCGTATATTCATATTTCCCATCTGTCCAGGTACGGATCACATCACCCTCCCCATCAAAAGAGGTATGACTCTTCAAATCATACATGAAAAAGGGAACGTAGATACCTTCCATGGCCTCGATGCTGGCTACCGAACAAAAATCCTTGGGCAGAAACATCTGATCATTATAGGTCGCCTTGAGCAGGTCGCCGGCTTTCTGTCTGGACAGGGCAAAGGGAAGCACCAGGTCAGGCTTCCTCTCCTCCAGCCTGTCCTCGAAGATCAGATAGGTATGACAATAGGGACACCGGGTACTGAAAGTATGGTCGCCGGCCTCGATGACAGCCCCGCAGCTTCCACAGGCGTGAAGGGACTTCTGGGGTATGATCACCTGACTCTCCTCACTGCCGCAGCTTTCACATACCATCTTCTTTTTATTGGGATCATACAGAACATTGCCTCCGCAATTCTGGCAACGATAATGCATGGAACTAGCCCCCTTTCTCCAAAAGATCATTCAATACTTACATGACTACATCCATGTTACCATGAAGCAGGCCCCCCAGACCACCCTTTTCTTAAGGATATCTTTCAGCACTATGGCGGCCCGGCTCATTCCTGCTCTAAAGCACTATGGCAATCCGGCTCCTGCCTGCTATACAGCACCAGGTTAGGCCGGATTATACTTGCTCCATAGCACTAGGTTAGGCAGGATCTTACTTGCTCCACAGCACTAGGTTAGGCAGGATCTTACTTGCTCCACAGCACTAGGTTAGGCAGGATCTTACTTGCTCCACAGCACTAGGTTAGGCAGGATCTTACTTGCTCCACAACACTAGAGC
>ODAI010735547.1_pt1 | contig 42175 bp, 39 predicted proteins | sample 1539321 | NCBI WGS metagenome assembly ODAI01 (sample SAMN02144231, study PRJEB22623) | gut metagenome | biome: sheep rumen | host: Ovis aries | place: New Zealand
ACCCGGTGTTACGCCGTGTAGGGCGAAGGGCCGCTTTTCAAGTATACCAAACAGTGGAGGAAAAAAGAATCGCTGACATCCACGGCCAATTCCTCTTCAGCCGGCCGGTCCCCAAAGTGTCCCAATCCGAACGCCTCTCCTTGGCCAAGGTACTGTGGCAGAACAAAGTAACCTTTTCACGCAAACAACTCGCTCGCGCCGTTCGGCTACCCACCGAACTCATTGAGGCCGTGTTCCATTGATAGTTTCCGGGAGGAAGCGAGATAATGAAAAGTTAAAGAGCAGGGAATAGCGCTGGAGGGGGCTAGGAGCAGGGGGGCTGCTCTTTAGGCCCTGGCTGGGGAGTGGCTGAAGAGCGGCAATCGCGGTTATACGACGTATATGGCCGATGGCCGCTCTTCAAGTTTTGCAAACACTGGAGGAGCAGAAGAAAAAGGGGGGACCGAAAGGGATTCTTCGGCAGGTTTGACCTGGCTATTCGCCTTTGAGGTATTTCAGCCAGAAGGCGCGGTTGGAGGCCTGGAAATGGGAGCCTTGGTAGCCGCGGTAGCCGTGCATGCCGTCGGGGTAAACCATGAAGTCGAAGTCGGCGCCGATGCGGTGGAGGGCGTCGATGAGCTGCAAGGTGTTCTGGTAGTGGACGTTGTCATCGCCGGTGCCGTGGGTGATCTTAAGCATGACGGAACCGTCGGTGACCGTGCCTTCCTTCGGGCCAGCGCCCGGCAAGGAAGCCGAACCAGTACTCGGCGAAGCGGCGGGGGCGGAGCCCTGCGGGCGGGCCGGGTAGGAGGCGATGCGGTCGATGGCGCGGGTGCGGGCGTAGCCGTCGGGGTTGTCGGCGGGGGTGGACATGAAGCGTTCGGTGTAGTGGGTGTCGTAGAGCTTCCAGTCATAGACGCCGCCGCCGGCGATGCCGTAATGGAAGGCATCGGGGGCGGTAGCCACCAGGACCGCCGTCATCGTACCGCCGAAGGAGAAGCCCTCGACGCCGATCTTGTCGCCCTGCACGTACGGGAGGGACTGGAGCCAGCGGGCCCAGGCCACGAAATCATCCACCTCCACGGTGGAAAGCTGCTTGTAGATGCAGTCGAGGCCGGCGCGGCCGTTGTGGCCGGAGGCGCGGCAGTCGGCCACGAGTTCGATGATGCCGGTCTCCGCGTACCAGGCATAGCGCTGCGGGGAAGCCCAGCGGTCGGCCACCTGGGGCGAGTCGGGGCCGCCGTAGATGTCCACATGGACCGGATACTTCCGGGACGGGTCGAAGTCCTTGGGATAGTAGATGACGCCCGGCAGCTCGAAGCCGTCATGGACGATGGAGACGATCTGGCCCAGGGAATAGTCCGATGCCCGGAAATCCGGACCGGCGGCATCGGCCACGAGCCAGTTCTTGGTGGGCTTGGAAGTCTGATACACACGCAGTTGCGGAGGCATTCCCAGGGAAGAAGTCATCGCGGCAAAGTACTTTCCGTCCGGGGAGAACTGGACGCCGGCGACGCTCAGGGATTCGTCCGTCAGGGCTGTGATGACACCCTTCGGGGATACTTTGTACAGGGCTTCGCGGACATGGAGCGAGTCGCGCTGGGCGGTGAAATACACCGTCCCGTCCTTCTCCGCCCGGACCAGGGAGACGCGCCAGTTGGGCCCGTCCGTCAGGCGCTTCACCGACCCGTCATAGCCCAGGAAATACACCTGCTGCCAGCCCGTTTCGAAGCTCCGGACCATGTACAGGCCCTTCTCGGAGAAGATCATCCCGTCGATCCAGTCCAGCCAGGTGGGATAATACTCGTGATAGAGCACCGACTTGCTCCCGTCCGCCGGGGACACCGCGTACAGGTCCAGGGTATTCTGGATCCGGGGTTCCCGCGCCACATAGAAGGTCGATGCGTCATCGGACCAGAACGGAATCCCGAAGTACTGGTCCTCCTTCTCGTCGAAATCGGCCCAGACCACCGACGGCGAACCGGCCAAGGCCGCGGGGACATCGACAAAGCCGATCTTCACCTCCGGATTCTTCTCCCCTACCTTTGGATAGTGGGTCTCCCGGAGCTTCCCGTCCTGGCCGAAGGGCGAATAGATCGGGAACATGGGCACCTCGGTATCGTCGAAGTGGTAGAAAGCGAGCCGACGGCTGTCCGGGGACCACCAGAAGGCCCGGTAGCGGGACGGACGGCCCAGGATTTCCTCGTAATAGACCCAGGAGGCGTAACCATTCATCACCGTGTCGGTTCCGTCGAAGGTCAGGCGGCATTCGCGCCCATCGGCAATCGTCACCACATACAGGTCGTTGTCCCGGGTGAAAGCCAGCATCGTGGAATCCGGCGAATAGGTCAGGTTCACGGCACCCTCCGGCCGCAGCGGGAACTCCGCATACTTCTCGGGGGCCCGGACGCCTTCCACCCGCGTGCCCTTGGGCATGACGAGCTTGAAGCAGGCATCGTCGGTGAAGGTGCCCTGGTAAGAGAAGGCCACTTCCTTGTTATTGAGCCACTTGTAAGCGTACGGGACAGACTGGAAAGCCTGCGCCGATACGGTGAGGGACAGGAGGAAAAGGAGGGATGACAAGAGGGATTTTCTGAGGTTCATATTTGGAAGAGTTCGTCCTTGAAATTCACGAGATAGACTTTGGAGACCGCGCGGGTGAGGGCGGTGTAGAGCCACTTGAGGTCGTCGGGGGTGAGGAAATCCTGCCAAAAGGGATTGTCGATGAAGACGCATTCCCACTGGCCGCCCTGGGACTTGTGGCAGGTGATGGCCTGCGCGTATTTGAGCTGCAGGGCGTTGAAGAAGGGATCCTCGCGGACGGCATCGTAGCGTTTCTTCTTGGTGGTCAGGTGCGCATAGTCCGCGCTGACACCCTGATACAGGGCATTGGACTGCTCATAGGTAAGCGACGGGGCCTCCGCATCCAGCGTGTCCAGCAGGACCTTCGCGACGATCTCCTGGTCCTGGTAGTCCGGGAAGGCGAGCCGTGCATCGGCGAAATGGAGACCGTAGCGCTCCTCGTAGCCGCCGATCCTGATGAGCTTGCAGATATCGCCGTTGGCAATGTAGTCCGTCCCTTCCAGCTTGTCGGCAAAATGGTAGCAGTTCTTGACGATCATGAGCTTGTCCTCGCGGACAAGGCGCTCCTCGCGGAACTGCACCTGCGCACGGATGCCCGCGTTGTAGCGGTTCGCCCGCTTGTTGGACCGGCACAGGACCACGGTTTCGTCCTCGCCGTACCGGCCGTAGGCATCGGACAGTGTTTCAATCAGTTCCCCACCGGAGACACGTTCGATATCCGGAAAACCGGCCACCCGGAGGCCCAGCTCGTCCAGCGGAATCTCGCAGTCTTCCTCCAGCAGCTCCCGCAGGTGCGTCGCATTCTCGAGGATGCCCGAACCCGCCTGCTGCCGGACCACCGTCCGGAGCTCGGAAAAACGCACGCCCCCCACCCCGGCCATATACTCCGGTGACAACGCCGGCGACCGGTCCAGCCCCACAGGCGGCAGCTGCGCCGAATCCCCCACCAGGATCATCCGGCAGTCCACCCCGGAACGGAAATAGAGGATCAGGTCCTCCAGCAGGTTCCCCGACCCGAACGTCGCACTCCCCTGCCGGTCCCCGCCGTCGATCCCGATCAGCGATACCTCATCAACAATGAAAAGCGTCCCCTTCGCCTTGTTCGGCGACAGGGAAAACTGGCCGAAACCGTCGTCCCCGTGGGATTTCTGCCGATAGATCTGCTTGTGCACCGTGGAAGCCGGCCGGCCCGTATAGCCGGACAGGACCTTCGCGGCCCGCCCCGTCGGCGCCATCAGGACACAGGGCGTATGGAGTTCGGTCAAGGTCGATACCACCGCGGCGAGCGCCGTGGTTTTGCCCGTTCCGGCGTAACCATTGACCACCAGGATATCGGCATCGTCCCCCGTCAGGAACTCTCCCAGGTCCCGCAACAGGTTGTCCTGGCAAGGAGTGGGTTCATAAGGGAAACGCCGCAGGAACTGATCGTAAAGGAAACCGGCCCGGTCCATCCGCTACCTCCTGTGGAAGATGCTGGCCACGACCGCAAAGACCGGATAGATTTCCACACGGCCCAGGAACATGTCCAGGGTAAAGATGAACTTGAGCGCATGGGGCTCCGCATTGTAATTGCCTAATGAGCCGATACTTCCAAGCGACGGGCCCACATTCGTGAGCGAAGCCAGCGATCCCAGCAGGGCATGCTGGTTCGGATCCCCGACCAGGACGCCCAGGACGGAAGACAGGCCGATGAGCAGGAAGAACAGGGCGATATACAGGATCTGCGGATACACTTCCTCGTCGCGGAGGATGCGGCGGCCGAACTTGACCTCGAACACGGACGAAGGATACAGCGTCTTGACGATCTGCATCCGAACGGCCCGGAACAGGACAATCACGCGGTCCGCCTTGAGGCCGCCGGGGGTAGAGCCGGAGCAGCCGCACACGAGCGAACAGATGATCAGGATGAAGCACGGAAGCACCGGCCAGGCCGAATTGTCGCTGATCGCGAGACCCGACGTGGACGCATAACTCACCACATGGAAAGTCCCGTCCAGGAAGGCCCGCGCCCAGGTATTGTCGATCCCTTCCATCTTCAGGGAGATCGACGACAGGACCGAGCAAACGATGAGGCCGAGGGTATAGAACTTCAGGACGGGGTTATTCAGCGGGCGGAGCGTCCGGCTCGCCAAAGTCATGAAAATCAGGCCGAAATGGATGGAAGCCAGGTACATGAACACGATCGTGAGCGAGGAGATGAGCTCCGACCGGAAATGGCCGATGGACAGGTTCCGCGTGGAGAAACCGCCCGTCGCGCACACGCTGAACGCATGGTTGATCGCATCGAACGGAGACATCCCCGCCAGCATATAGCTCACGAAAGCCAAAGCGCATATGCCCAGATACACCCACGCGAAAATGAACACCGTCTTGTTGGCCCGGGAACGGTAGTCGTCCCGCGCCAGGGAGGACAGCTCCATGTTGGTGAGCCTCAGGCGTACCGGCGAAGAGTTTGGGATGATGAGGAGCAGGAACACCACGACTCCCAAACCGCCGATGAAATGCGTGGACGAGCGCCAGAACAGCAGACTCCGCGGCAGCGCCTCCACATCCTCCAGGATGGTGGAGCCGGTGGTCGTGAAACCGGAAACGCTCTCGAACCAGGCATTAACAAGCGTAAATGGGCCGCCCCAAAGCGCGTACGGCAGCATGCCGAACACGAAGGAAAGGAACCACGACAGGAAAATGATCATATACCCGTCCCGAAGGGTGATCCGGTCCGTCTTCCGCACGAAGATGAACGGGAACACGCCCACGGTGAACGTGAGCGAGAAACTGATCAGGAGCGGCGCGAGGGCGCTGTCACCCCCGTCCGCCAGAGAGACGAAAACCGACAGCAGCATGAACAGCGAGCTCACCAGGAGCGCCGTTCCCACATTCCGCGATATGACCTTCAGGTTCATTCGGAAGTCTTGGACTGGGTGTCACGCAGGAGCTTGATCCGCCGGCGCAGCTGGCGGTTCTCCTCCGTAAGCTCCGTAATGCCGTCATTGAGTTCCGCGAGCTGGTCGTCCCCGTCGAAGGCGTTCTCGTACTTGCGCCCGATTGTCCGGTACTCGTCCAGCCCCTTGAGCATCTTGTTCAGCGGATCCACGTAATAGACCGTGATGAAGAACATCAGCAGGAGGACGAGGATCACGCCCACGGAGACCGCCACGAAGCCCGGCACGATGCTCCGGTAGAAGCCCCGGTCAAAGTCCGCGGAGTTCTCCTGCAAGTCGTCGTACATGGCCTGGCTCAGCCGGTCGATGTCCTTCCTGAGGCGGTTGAAGAACGGCTGCAGCCGCTCGAAATACCAGGTCCGGGAGTCGATGAAATCCGACTGGATCACCTGTTCCATTTCCAGGGAGGTAAGCATGTAGGCGGAGAAGGAGTACAGGACGGAGTCCGTGAGGGGCATCATTTGCTTTTCCGTGAAAGAGGAGCGCAGGGAGTCGCAATAGAAGACGAACTTCTGCTGGTCGAAGTCCGGCAGGGCGGTCAGGGATTCGTCGCCGATGACGGTGAGGATCTGGAGGTTGTAGTTGTCGGTCACGTTCGCCAGGCGCTGCGCCACATTGATGCTGTTGATATCCTCCGCGATCATCTCGGACACGTAGTTGGACATCCGCCGGTATTCGAGGATGGAGATGACGCTGGACAGGACGAGCACCACCACGATGGCGCTCAGGGCGAGGACCATCTTGGTCTTCAGCGAAAGCCGGATACTGTTTTTCCAGTATTTGAACCTTTCGAACATAGCCGTATCGTTTACCTAGCTTACAAAGATAGCACTTTTCCCGTTACTTTTCAACCCTTCAAAAAATAATACAAGAATATTTAAAGATCTTTCAAAATTTAGTTGTTAGTTTTAAAAATATAAAGTATATTTGCGCACCAAAACCAAAACAAGATGAGAACCACCTTCCTGGACAAAAAAGACAACAAAAACTCCATTCTCAAGAAAACCATACTCCGCCTGTGCATCGAAAGCGGTGAATACAGCATCGCGGCCCTGAGCGAACAGCTCAATTCCAGCGTTCCCACAGCGACCAAACTCATCGGGGAACTCATGGAGGAGGGTTTCATGATCGAGATGGGCAAGTCGGGGACCTCCGGCGGACGACGCCCCAGCATCTACGGCCTCAACCCGGAGGCCGGCTACTTCATCGGGGTGGACGTGCGCCACTCGCACGCCAGCATCGCCGTCACCGACTTCAAGGGCGGGCTCATCGCCTTCCAGGACAACATCCCGTTCCTCCTGGAAATGAACGAAGAGTGCCTGCACAAGATGGCCACGAGCATCCGCTCCTTCATGATCGACCGGGAACTGGACTGGAACCGCGTGCTCGGAATGGGCATCAGCGTCGCCGGCCGCGTGAATCCCAAGACCGGCTACAGCAACCTCTACTCCTTCGACCCGGACCGTCCCATCAACAAGGTCCTGTCCGAGGACCTGGACATCCCCGTCGTGATCGAGAACGACTCCCGCGCCATGACGTACGGCGAATACCTCGCCGGAGCCGTGAAGAAGGAGAAGAACGTCCTCTTCGTGAATGTCAGCTGGGGGCTCGGCATGGGCATGATCCTGGACGGGCGCCTCTATTACGGAACGTCCGGTTACTCGGGCGAGTTCGGCCACTTCCCGCTCCTGGACAACGACCAGATCTGCCGATGCGGCAAGATCGGCTGCCTGGAGACGGGCGCCTCCGGTTCAGCCATCGTCCGGATGATCACCGACCAGCTCCGCGCCGGCAGGGCCTCCTCCCTCTCGGCCATCTTCAAGCAGCAGGGCAAGGTCACCCTCAACGACGTCATCAAGGCCATCCGCGAGGAGGACATCCTCACGATCGAGGCCATCGAGAAAGTGGGCAGCAACCTCGGCCGCGGCCTGGCGGGCCTGATCAACGTGTTCAACCCGCAGCTCGTCGTGATCGGCGGCAAGATGTCCCTCGCCGGAGACTACCTCCTCCTCCCGATCCGCAGCGCCGTGAAGCGCCACGCCCAGACGATCGCCAACCAGGACACCGCCATCCGCTTCACCAAACTCCGCAGCGAGGCCGCCCCGATCGGCGACTGCATGCTTTCCAGAAGTCATCTCCTCGGCATTATCTAAGACAGCCATGCCTACCATTTCCGAACGGGGACTGCAGATGCCGTCCTCCCCGATCCGCAAGCTCGCCCCCCTCGCCCGCGCGGCGAAACAGGAGGGCGTGAAAGTGTATCGCCTGAACATCGGCCAGCCGGACCTTCCCACCCCGCAGAAGGGCCTGGACGCCCTCAAGACCATTGACAGGAAAACCCTCGAATACAGCCCCAGCGAAGGTCTCGAGTCCTTCCGGAACACGCTCACGGGCTATTACGCCAAGTTCGGCCTGGACGTCCATCCGGACGAGATCATCGTCACGGCGGGCGGATCCGAGGCCATCCTCCTGACGTTCCTCGCCTGCATGAACCCGGGCGACGAGATGATCATGACCGAGCCGGGCTACGCGAACTACATCTCCTTCGCCGTCACGGCGGGCATCCATGTGAAGGCGGTCACCTCGCACATCGAGGACGGCTTCGCCCTGCCGCCCGTGGAGGCCTTCGAGGAGGCCATCACGCCCCGCACGCGCGCCATCCTCCTGTGCAACCCGAACAACCCCACGGGCTATGTCTATTCCCGCGAGGAGCTGCAGAAAATCAAGGAAATCGTCCGGAAATACGACCTGTACCTTTTCTCCGACGAGGTGTACCGCGAATTCGTCTATACCGACGAGCCGTATCTCTCCGCCCTGAACCTCGGGCTGGACCAGAACGTCATCCTCATCGACTCCGTGTCCAAGCGCTATTCCGAGTGCGGCATCCGGATAGGCATGCTCGTCACCCGGAACCGGCTGGTGCGGGACACCGTGATGAAGTACTGCCAGGCCCGCCTGAGCCCGCCCCTGCTGGGCCAGATCGTCGCCGAGGCGTCCACCGTGGGCACCGAGGCGTATTCCAAGGCCTGTTTCGAAGAGTACAAGGCCCGCCGGGACTTCTTCATCAAACGCCTGAACCAGATCCCCGGGGTTTTCTCGCCCATGCCCCACGGCGCCTTCTACACCGTCGCCTCGCTGCCCGTGGCCGACGCGGAAGAGTTCTGCCGATGGTGCCTCACCGACTTCCGCTATGAGAACCAGACCATCATGATGGCCCCGGCGGCCGGCTTCTACCGCGACCCGGACCTGGGCCGCAACCAGGTCCGCATGGCCTACGTCCTGAAAATCGAAGACCTCGATCGGGCCCTCACCGTCCTGGAAAAAGCCCTCGAGGTCTATAACAGCCGGTAACCACTTCGCCGTCAGGCGATTTGGTTACCGGTATAAAGCTCGTAATACTTCCCCTTCTGTTCCAGAAGTTCGAAGTGCTTGCCGCGTTCGATGATGTGGCCATGGTCCATGACGGCGATGTAGTCGGCGTTCTGGACCGTGGAGAGACGGTGCGCGATGACGAAGGTCGTGCGCCCCTTCATGAGGGAGTCCATCCCCTGCTGGATGAGCCGCTCCGTACGCGTGTCGATGGAGGAGGTCGCCTCGTCCAAGATCAGGACCGGCGGGTCCGCCACCGCGGCGCGGGCGATCGCGAGAAGCTGCCGCTCGCCTTGTGAGAGGTTGCCGCCATCGGCATCCAGCACGGTGTTGTAGCCGTCCGGAAGACGGCGGATGAAGGAATCGGCATGGACCAGGCGGGCGGCGTTCCGGCACTCCTCGTCCGTGGCATCCAGCCGGCCGTATCGGATGTTGTCCAGCACGGAACCGCTGAAAAGCTTCGTTTCTTGCAGGACGATGCCCAGCGAACGGCGGAGATCCGCTTTCTTGATGCCCGAGACGCTGAAGCCATCGACCATGATGCTTCCGTCCTGGATCTCGTAGAAGCGGTTGATGAGGTTCGTAATGGTGGTCTTTCCTGCCCCGGTTCCGCCCACGAAGGCGATCTTCTGGCCGGGATAGGCCGTGAGGGTAATGTCGAAAAGAACCTGTTTCTCAGGCACATAGCTAAAGTCCACGTCCTTCAGTTCCACCAGGCCTTCCAGTTTCCTCGAAGCCCCGTTCGCTTCCTTCCAGGCCCATTCGTTCTTCCCTTCCTTCTCGAGAATGACAGTGCCGGCGTCCACTTCGGAGGCCTCGTCCAAGAGGGCGTAGAGACGGTCCGTACCGGCCGCAGCCATGACGATGGAGTTGATCTCGTTGGATATCTGGGTGACCGGACGGGTGAAGTTGCGCTGGAGGGTGAGGAAGGAGACCAGGGTACCCAGGGTAAGGGCGACGCCCGGAATATGGCCCAACGCGATCAGGGAGCCCAGGATGGCCAGCAGGACATACATGAAGTTGCCGATGTTGGAGTTGATGGGCATGATGATGTTGCCGATCTTGTTGGCGTTATAGACGCTGGCGCGGAGTTCCTCGTTGAGCCCGGCGAACTGCTCCATGGCCTTTTCTTCATGGCAATACACCTTCACAACCTTCTGGCCGGAAACCATCTCCTCGATGAATCCGTTCACCCGGCCCAGGTTCCGCTGCCGCTCCACGAAATACTTCCGGGACAGTTTCCCGAGGCGCGTCGTCACCTTGTACATCAGGAAAGCCATCAGGGCCGCCACGATAGCTAGCGGGACGCTCATGACGACCATGCTCACGAAGGTGGCGGTAATGGTCACGAGCGACCGGAACAGGCTCGGAACGGAGTTCCCGACCACCTGCCGGAGCGTGTCCACATCGTTCGTATAGACGGACATGATGTCCCCATGCGAATGATTGTCAAAGTATTGCAGGGGAAGCGTCTCCATGTGCGCGAACAGGTCCTTCCGGATCTTGAGCATGGTTCCCTGCCCCACATGGATCATGATGAGCGACTGGGCATAGCCGGCGATGATGCCCACGAGGATGATGGCGCCGAGTTTGGTGAGCGCCACGGCCAGCGGCGCAAAGTCCGGCGCCGCGGCGGCAGTCATGGGCGTGATGTAATCGTCGATGAGCGTGCGCGTAAAGAGCGACGAGGCGAGCGAAGTCAGGGACGCCACCAGGATGCACAGGAGCACCACGATGAAGTTCACCTTGTAGTGTTTGAAGATGTACCTGAACAGGCGGAAAACCGTGGAGTCCTTCTTGAGGTCCCGCAGGGAGGCCCCGGCCCGCGGTCCGCGGTCCCCTCCCCCTCGCATATTACCGAATCCCGGAGGCATAAGCGTCGATCATTTGGGTTCGTCAAAGTCGCCCGAGCCGCCGCCGGACTGCATTTCATGGATTTCCTGGTAGATGCCGCAGGTACGCAGGAGGTTCTCATGCGTATCGAAGGCGACCACGCGGCCGTTGTCCATCACGATGATGCGGTCCGCTTCCTGGATGGACAGGATGCGCTGGGAGATAATGAGTTTGGTCGTCCCGGGGATGCGCGCGTTGAAGGTTGCCCGGATGGCAGCATCCGTCGCCGTATCCACGGCCGAGGTGGAATCGTCCAGGATCAGCCCCTTCGGGTGCTTCAGGAGCGCCCGGGCGATGCACAGGCGCTGCCGCTGGCCGCCAGAGACATTGGTCCCGCCCTGGTCGATCACGGTGTCGTACCCGTCCGGGAAGCCCTGGATGAACTCATCGGCACAGGCCTGCCGGCAGGCTTCCTGGCATTCCTCCAGGGTGGCGTCCTCCTTTCCCCAGCGGAGGTTTTCCAGGATGGTCCCGGAGAAGAGCGTGCTCTTCTGGAGCACCATGGCGACCTCGTTCCGGAGGACCTGCATGTCGTATTTCCGGACATCGATGCCGCCCACTTCCACCGATCCCTCGGACACGTCATAGAGGCGCGCCACCAGGTTCGCCAGGGACGATTTACCGGAGCCGGTACCGCCGATGAGGCCGATGGTCTCTCCCGCCCGGATATGCAGGTCGATGTCCTCCAGGGCGTAATCGCCGCCCTGCTTGTAGGAGAAAAAGACGTGGTTGAAGTCGATGCGTCCGTCGGGGACAGTCGTAACCGGCTGCGCGGGATTGTCCATATCCGGCTCTTCGTCAATCACTTCCGCGATACGGGAGGCACTCGCCGCGCTCTGGGTGAGCTGGACGAAGATCATGGACAGCATCATGAGGGAACTCAGGACCGTCATGATGTAGCTGAAAAGCGAAGTAAGCTGGCCGGTGGTAAGACTCCCCTCCACGATGAAATGCGCGCCATACCAGCTCAGGGCGATGATGCAGGCATTCACGATGAGGTTCATCACCGGGCCGTTCAGGGCCATGAGCGTCTCCGCCTTCACGTTCAGATTGAACAGGCCGAGGGCCGCCTTGTCAAACTTGCTCATCTCGTGGTGCTCCCGGACAAAGGCCTTCACGACGCGGATGGCATCGACATTCTCCTGCACCACGCCGTTCACGGCGTCCACTTGGAGGAGGATCTGCTTGAAAAGCTTCGCCGCGCGGGTGATGAGGACGCTCAGGAACACGCTCAGGATGACCATCGCCACCAGGAAGATGATACTCAGCTTCTTATGGATGAGGAAGCACATCGCCAGGGCGGAGACCATGTTCAGCGGTGCGCGGAATGAGGTACGCAGCAGCATCTGGAAAGCGTTCTGGATGCTGGACACGTCCGTGGTCATCCGCGTCACCAGGCCGGCGGTGGAGAACTTGTCGATGTCCGAGAAGGAGAAGCGCTGGATGTTCCGGTACATCGCCAGGCGCAGGTTCGCAGCGAGGCCGGGGCTGCTGTAGGCAGCGAACCGGCCCGCCAGAATACCGAAAATCAGGCTCAGGATGGCGATCCCGATCATCATCCCGCCGTACTTGTACACGTCGGGAAGACTCCCCGCCCCGATTCCCTTGTCGATGATGGACGCCGTCACATACGGGATCAGCACGCCCATGATCACCTCCAGGGTGGTCCAAAGCGGAGTAAGCAGCGAAGCGGTCTTGTACTGCTTGACTTGTCTTAAGATGGTCTTGAACATGTCTTCCTGAGCGGAGCGAAGGATCTACAGGATCGCCAGCGCCTCCTCGGCCGCCTCGCGGTCCGTTCGCTTGATCACGAAGGAAATCGTGAGCTCATCCCCTCCCTGCGCGGCGGAGATGATGTTCACGCCGTACACGCCCAGGGCGGAATAGATGCGGCCGGAAGTACCCGGAACGTTCTTCATGCCATTGCCGCACACGGACAGCAGGCATACGTCCTCCACGACCTCCACGGCATCGTCCATGGACACCTGGCCGTCGTTGTACAGGGCGCTGAGGGCGCTGAGGGCGGCCTTCAGGTCTGCCTGCGCCACCGCGACGGTGATGCAGAACTCGGAGGAAGGCTGGGAGATGTAGCGGATGTTCACGCCTCCGCGCGCGAGGGCGCCGAAGATGGACGAGGACACGCCCACCTTGCCCACGAGACCGATCCCGCGGACATTGATCAGGGCGAATCCGTCTTCGATCACATAGCCCGTGACCGCGTGCTCCGAGGCCGGTTTGGTCGCGGAGACGACGCTCCTGCGGGAAGGATCGGCCAGGTCATGGAAGATGATGGGGAGATTGGCCTTCATCATGGGCAGAAGGGCCGCAGGGGCCAGGGCGCCGTCTTCCACGGAGCAGAATACGGCGGCCTCCTCATAGGTCATCGCAGGGATGTCCAGGATCTTGTCACCGAGGACATAGTATTCGGCAGGTGTACCGGCCTCCGCCGCGATGGTGAGGGCCATCAGGTCCTCGCCCCGGCGTCCGAGCCGGATGGAGTAGCCCAGGGAATTGTGTCCATACCCGCTGGATATCACATACAAACCGGGCTCGGCCGTGCGCTCCTTGAGGCGCTGCATGGAGGTTGCCCAGTCCACCCGGAGGGCGCCCTGGTCCTCTTCGCAGACCATGACCTCGGCCCCATCGACAAAGGTGCCGCCCACGACCGCATGGACCGTTTCCGCGCAAAGACGGGCGCACTTGCCCAGGACATAGTCGCGGATGGTCGCGAAGGCGGGACGATACACCACGCCCTCATCCACATAGTGGCGGAGGGCCTTGAGCTCGGCATCCACCTTCTCCCCGAAGGCGGGATCCGGCACCATGGACTTGAAATAATCGCCGATGGCGGCAAAGGCTGCCCGGGTGTCCGTCCGCTCATAGAGGGCCTGTTCCAGGACATCGATGAACATCTTCCGAACCTTGTGTTCGGATTTCACGACCAGGACGGCATCCTCCCGGGGAAGGGCGTCCAGGTATTTCGCCGAAGCGGCGGTAAGTTTGAATATGCGTGTTGCCATAGTTATTCTTCGTCAGCGTAGAAGGTTATCGTGTATTTGTCGTAATCCGCAGCGGATAGGAGTCCTCTTTGAGGTCGTCGATGTCCGGAGACGTGTTGCACCCCGCCAGCAGCAGGAGTGTCAAGGGAAACAGATAGAAATGTTTCATCGTAAATGGTTTATTTCATGGACTTTCCTACAAATTTAACGAAAAAATTCCGCTTACTAGACATCCAGCTGGAAGATTTTGTCCATCAGCTGCCACTTTGCGGTGGAGGGGGCGGAGGGGTCGCAGCCCTGGAACTGGGCGACGTAGGCCTCCCATTCGGCCTGGCGCGGAAGGGTGGCGAGACGGGCGTTGTCGGCCACGAAGTCGAAGTCATCGACCGTGTCCATGATCATGAAAAGGCGGGTCCCGAGCCGATAGATCTGCATGTCCAGGATGCCCACCTCGCGGATGCCGGCCTGGATTTCCGGCCAGACATGGGCATGGGCCTCACAGTACTTTTCAATCATCTCCGGGTCGTTCCGGAGGTCGAGGGTTTGACAGTAACGTTTCATGGTTCAATCATTTACATCCCAGGTCGACGGATGGTCAGCGGAATAGCGCCCTCCGGGAAGGCGTCGGGACCGGAGCAGACGAGGGCGAGATAACCGCCACCGCCGGCGCCAGGCATCTTCCAGGCGAGGACACCGGGCATGGCGGAGTACTTGTCGATATACTCCTGCACGCCGGGCTGGATCATCGCCGGGAACATGGCGATCTGGGCCTCGAAAGAGGCCTTGTATGCGGCTGCAAAGGCGTCTATGTCACGGGCAAGGATGGCATTCCAGCAGGCATCGGCAGCCGTCGCGAGGGCTTGGACCTTGGGCTTCGTAATGTCCTTTCCTTCAACCACGGAGCAACCGGGACGGCGCGGGAACATGGGGATCATGCACAGATGCTGCTCGAGCCAGGAAAGGACGGCCTCGTCGTAGCAGGTTTCAATCTTTTCCGGCCAGAAACGGTTGTCGTAATAGTGCCGGCAGAGGCCCGGGATACAAATGCCGATCGAATCCTGCGCCCCGGAAATGATGCCATCAGAGCGTTCCGGATCGTTTTCGAAACAGAACACGAGCTTCGCCAGCATCTCCGGGTCCATGTTCGGGAGCTGGTACGGCCAGATCTTCTTGATCATGTTCCGGGTGGACGTGGAGAGTCCACACCGGTCCTGGATCTCGAAGGTCGGTTCCAGGGAAATGGTAATCGCCCAGCCCGGAGCGTACTGCGACACATACGGCTGGTCGATCCAGGTTCCGGCCAGGTCCAGGCGCGTGGGGATCTGGCTTTCGGTCTTCTTCAAATCCGTGGATGAACGGGCCTTGAGGCCCTTCTGAGGAACGCGCTCGAGCACGACATACTCAATCCCCCGCTCCTCGCAAACCCGGCGCTTGTCATCATTCCCACCATCGCTGTTCACGACCAGAATATCCGGTTTTACGATATCCAGCGTGGGCACGAAATCCATTACACCGCTGCCGGCATTGATGTACGCATCCTTCACGTACTTGATGCTCTTGACCATGAACAGGCGTTCCTGCTCGGAATACACCGTCTTATGGTGCTTATAGTCCAGGATCGTGGCATCCGAACCGATGCCCACATACAGGTCGCCGTACTCCGCCGCCTGGCGGAAGAACTCCACATGACCGCTGTGCAGCAGGTCATAGCAACCGGAGACAAAAACTTTCTTTGCCATTATCTTTCCGCTCTCATCGGATTGTTCAGGAAATCGTCATACGCCAGCCGGATACCGTCTTCCAGTTCCGTCTTGTAGGTCCATCCGAGGGCCGTCGCCTTGGACACATCCAGGAGTTTGCGAGGCGTGCCGTTAGGGCGGGTCGTATCCCATTCGATGCGGCCCGTGTAGCCGACCACTTTCGCCACCAGCTCCGTCAGTTCCTTGATGGTCAATTCCTTTCCGGTTCCGGCATTCACCGTTTCGTCTCCGGAATAATTGTTCATCAGGAAGACGCACAGGTTCGCGAGGTCATCGACATACAGGAACTCCCGCAGCGGGGAGCCGTCGCCCCAGCAGGTGACGGTATCGGCACCGGAAACCTTCGCCTCATGGAAGCGGCGGATCAGCGCCGGCAACACATGGGAATGCTCCGGATGGTAGTTGTCGTTGGGCCCATACAAGTTCGTGGGCATCACGGAGATATAGTCCGTCCCGTACTGTTTGTTGAGGAACTCGCAGTATTTGAGACCGGAGATCTTGGCGAGTGCATACGCCTCGTTCGTCTTCTCCAGCGGTCCGGTCAGGAGGCAGGATTCCGACATCGGCTGCGGCGCCATCCGCGGATAGATGCAGGACGATCCCAGGAACTCCAGCTTCTTGCAGCCGTTCTTCCAGGCGGCGTGGATCACGTTCATCTCCAGGATCATGTTCTCGTACATGAAGTCCGCCAGTGCACTCTGGTTGGCAATGATGCCGCCCACCTTCGCCGCCGCGAGGAACACGTACTCCGGCTTCTCGGCCTCGAAGAAGGCCTCCACGGCCTCCTGCCGAGTCAGGTCCAGCTCCTTATGGGTCCTCAGCACCAAGTTGTTATATCCCTGCCGCTGCAGTTCCCGCACGATGGCCGATCCCACCATTCCCCGATGGCCGGCCACGTAGATCTTACTGTCTTTATTCATCATCCAACTGACTACGCAGATACAACTTCCTCACCTTCTTCATGTCATGCTGCACCATGATCCGGACCAGATCCTCAAAAGAGGTCTTCTGGGGGTTCCAGCCCAGCACCTTCTTCGCCTTGGACGGGTCGCCCAGGAGCTGATCGACCTCGGCCGGACGGAAGTACTTGGGATCCCCCTCCACGAGGACCTTGCCGGTCTTCACGTCGATACCCTTCTCATTGACACCCTCGCCTTCCCAGCGAAGTTCGATACCAACCTCCTTGAAGGCTAGTGTCGCAAACTCGCGGACGGTGTGGTACTGTCCCGTAGCAATCACGTAGTCATCCGGTTTCTCCTGCTGGAGGATCAGCCACATGCACTCCACGTAATCCTTCGCATAGCCCCAGTCACGCAGGGAGTTCAGGTTACCCAGGTACAGCTTGTCCTGGAAACCCTGGGCGATGCGCGCAGCCGCAAGGGTAATCTTCCGCGTCACGAAAGTCTCGCCACGACGCTCGGACTCATGATTGAACAGGATGCCGTTGCAGCAGTACATTCCATAGCTCTCGCGGTAGTTCTTCATGATCCAGAAGCCGTACAGCTTAGCCACGCCATATGGGCTGCGCGGATAGAACGGCGTCGTTTCCTTCTGCGGAACCTCCTGCACGAGACCGAACAGCTCCGAGGTCGATGCCTGGTAAATCCGGCAGGTATCGGCCAATCCGGCGATACGAACCGCCTCCAGGAGGCGCAGGACGCCGATTGCATCGGCATCGGCCGTAAACTCCGGCACGTCGAAGGACACCTTCACATGGCTCTGTGCCGCCAGGTTATAGATTTCGTCCGGACGGATCTCGCTGATGATGCGGATCAGGCTGGAGGAGTCGGTCATATCGCCCCAATGGAGGTTGATGAGGCGCTTCTTCTTCATATCCCGCACCCACTCATCCAGGTACAGGTGCTCGATGCGGCCCGTATTGAAACTGCTGCTCCGCCGCAGGATTCCATGAACCTCATAGCCCTTCTCGATCAGAAACTCTGCGAGAAACGAGCCGTCTTGACCGGTGATACCGGTGATCAAAGCTTTTTTCATATAGTTTTGTTCAAACGCTAATTATACTGCGAAATTACTCAAAATATTCTATTTTACCGGCACCTTCATCACGACCTTTTTCACCGGGGCGCATATGCCGCCGGGGGCGAGGCCGGGCTCATGGGCATCCTCCGGGAAGACCAGGAGGAAGTAGCCGTCGCCGATGACGGTGTCGATGCCCGGGCAGTCGGCATACCGCGCGGCATCCTTCGCCTCGTCATACGGGATGGTCTCGGTAACCAGCGGAAGTGGCTTGCAGCGAATGAGTTCCGCACCCTGGAGGGCGAGCTGGATGTCGATATACCGCCGATGGGCCTCATACCCTTTCGCGTTCACGAGGCTGGTGGTGTACTCGCTGACAACGGCTTTGACGCCCAGGTCCAACGGATGCGAGCCGACCTCCACGTCCGGCGTGATGGTCGCGATATAATCCAATGCCAGGTCGATCGCCGACGTCAGGCCTTTATACAGGCCGATGTTCTTGATGTGGTCGTAAATCATAGGATGAATCGATGTTGTTTTGTGAAAGGGTTCAAAATACCTGTATCCGGTAACAGAAGCCAAAGGTCTCGCCCGGAAGAAGATGATGGTTGCAGTCACGATCGACGATGTCGCCGGTGAAGTTGTCGCTGTCGGCGATGCCGCACCAAGGTTCCAGGCAAACAAAGGGGCAGCCGGGTTTGGCGGGGGCCCATAGGCCAAAAGCTTCCGCCTGCGGACATGAGACAGAGAGCACCTTCTGTCCTTGTTTGTCGAACAGGATGGCCGTAGCGACCTGTCCACGCTCGATGATGAAGGCGTCATGGGCAAACGTCCGATCCGTAATCGGCAGGAGTCCGTCCTGGGTGGGCAGGGACTCAGGGGTCTCGAAAGGATGGCGAAGGCCGTCGATCAGGTAATGATCCAGGGTGGGCGTAATCGCCTTTCCTTCCTGGTCCAGGCATTGGATATAGCCATGGACCTCATCGGCTGGATCATAGTCGGGCAGGAGGAAGGCCGGATGCGCACCAATCTGAAAGTCCATCGGCCGATTACCGCGATTGATCACAGTCCATTGGCAGGTCAGGATGTCACCATCGGCCCGATAAGGGGCGGTCAGGTCGAAAGAGAAAGGATAATTCGGGCGGCCGTCGGGGGCATGCAGGACATAGTGAGCGCCTTCGTCTCCTGGGCAAAGCTCGAAATCCACATCCCGTGCGAACCCATGCTGTTTCATGGCATATTCCTGTCCGGATACCCGCAGCGTATCATGGGCCACCTTCCCCACGATCGGGAAGAGAATCGGCGCCCGACGGCCCCAGAAGGCAGGATTCCCCTGCCAAAGATATTCGCGCTCCCCCATCCGCAGACTGCTCAGCTCCGCGCCATGGGGATTGATGGAAAAGGTAATGGTATTCATCGTATTCGTTTATTAATCACCCAGATTACATCTTCAACGACGCCGGCTTCATCAGATGCGCCTTAAGTTGTACGAAGAAGGTCTGGAACATCGATTCGGGATAGACGAGCCGATGCTTCCAATCATTGTGCTTCCTACTTCCACTTATGGGCCTGAATCACCCGCGCAATCCACTGCTTCTTGACCTGCTTGTCCATATCCACCGTCACCATCCCCGCCTCATACAGCCGAGAATACCCATCCCACGCAATGGCTACTACCCCTTGCTCTCCAGCAAGGTCAATGACTTTTTGCCAGTCGATCCCGGCCGGCATTGATTCTAATTCCGCCTTGGGATGGATGCCCAGGCGGATAAGGGTTAGGAGGAAGGTGGATTCTTGGGTCACGGAATGATATTAAAACTCGGAAAAATCAATAGAGTACAGGGACGGGCACTGGAAAGAAAACATCGTCTGGTCAGCAGGGTGAGTGATTGCCAAATCCATCTGTGAAATCACATCCATTCCTATCGTGACATCATCCGGTCCATCTGCCCGAACGACTCGTATGGATGAATACCGTACTCCATTAGGCAAAACCAAGTCAATAGCATACTCTTCTGTCTCAATCTCGCCGATGGCCAATTGCAAACTCGTATTCCGCAACGGAATCAAGTTTAAATCATCGATAACCCTTGCTGACACACAGGTAATCGTTGCGCCCGTATCCCACATCGCAGAATAAGTCAAAAGATTCTCTTGCCTGGTAGAACCTTTAAACGGATCATATGGGACCACGACCTGACACTCCGTAACAATACGTAAGACCCGAGTATCAAAAACCTTTGTAAAGAACAACCGCCTCATTCCCATCTCACACAGAATCAGCTTCCAACACGAACCAAGCCAGACACATGCATCGATTCCTCTTCCACACAATGAATCAGCGTAAAGAAGCCGAGCCCATAATTATGCACTCCATACCAATACGCCTCGGCGAAAGATTCAAACGGAATTACCGTCTGCTCATCAGCCATCACAATATACTGTCCATCGAATCTGGCGATGAACTCCTCTTTATGCTCCCGATAATACGGGCTCAATACTTTCACGGCATCCTTCATAGCACGAATCTTTCCTATTAGTTGTTACCCATTTGGGTGCAGTGAACAAAAGTAATCAGAAATACAGAGAATCGCAAAAGTTATCGCTAATAAAAGATTCAGTCAGGGATGACAGGAGTGCGTCAAGATGTGTTATTTTTGTACGAGTGGAGTAATAGTCTTATCCGATTTCCAGTGTTTATCGTTTATTACTTTTGCAATTCTCTCACATTTATTGAAGGCAAGGACAAATCTATTATATTATTCCTTGCAAATAAAAGATACTATTAATACAATGCCTTATCATCCAACGCAGAATGAAAGACATCCTTATAAAGTCCGTACTTCTTCAACACATCCGCCACAACCTCTTTGAACCACGTTCCAGCCATTGGTGATACAAAGACTGATTCAATCAATTCGTCCAGATTGACAGGAAGCAACATAAACTCGGGCGGCGTCGGAGACAAACCTCCTTCAGTAATAATCCTAACCCTTACTTCGTGTTCATACTCAAACGATAGTCTCTTTCTCCAAAGAGCCTCGTTGGCATTTGGCCACTCCTTAGAATAATCAATGTAAGCAATTCTACCGACCTCAACATTTCTGCCGATAGCTTTTTTAAGCCGACCCACACTCGTTTTAACAGCAACACCTTTCGCATCTTTTCCAGAGGCATATAGCTTCCACATTGCAATGGATTCGTAGGAGCCCTCAAACCAACAACTCAAGAACGAGTTCTTCCTAATCATCTGGATGGCATAATGCTCATTTTGAATCAACTGCTCACTCACAGGCTTGCCATCAAGACACTCGGAATAATAGTCCGTCAAAGCATCATCATATTTTTCCGAATCCTTAAGCGAGCACACAGCTCCCTCAAACTGATCTTCGAATCTGTCCGCCCGAGTCATGTACAAAGCCTTATCCTTCAGCAAGGAAATGAACTTAGCTAAATCGAGAAAACGCCAGATGACAGATCCATCATCAGGAATATCGTAATCTGTATAGAATATTTTTCCTTCGATTACTACTTCGTTCTTCATTATGACACCCAAACGAGTTTAAAACGTGCTATTCACCTTCATCCTCCTCAAAGCCTCATATTTTCCATCCTTCACCCACAAAATCACCGTACTGCTTTCAAGGACACGCACGTATGCCACTGAACGACAGGGACATTCAAGCCAACGACAGAACCATTGGACTTCAGATCAATGGAATCTGTAAGCCGCCCATCTTCGCCATAAGACAGTTCCTGAAGATAACCGCGAAAACAATCCACAGCCTCGGCACAGTATCGATGCCGAAGAATCGGAAACGGACGGGCTGATTCAATCCACCCTCGTCACCAACTCCCCTACCGATTTCCTTTCACTATGCATGGCCGAAGGCTTGCTATCTGGAGAGGGGTATCCGACGTTGACCATGGCGACTAGTTCATACCCTTCGGCGGCAGGGAGGAGGTTGCGTAACAGGGAGGGGTCGAAGGAGCCGACCCAAAGGGTGGAGAGACCTTCGTTTTCGGCGGCGAGCATCAGGTAGGTGGCGACGATGGCGGCATCGACCTCGGCGCCGTTCTTGCCGTCGTAACGACGGACCCAGGCATCGGCAGGACGGCATCCCACGACCAGGATCAGCGGGGCGCCATAGTTGGACCGGGTAACGCCCTTGACGGCCTCCAGCGTATCCGGATCGGAGAGTGCCCAGATATGGACCGGCTGCTTGTTCACCGCCGTCGGCGCAATCCGACCGGCTTCCAGGATCCGGTCCACGATTTCCTGCTCCAAACCACGCGAAGCAAACGCACGGCAGGAGTATCTTCGGTTCAGGACTTCATTGAATTCCATATGCAAAGCTTGTCTATTGAAGGATATCCTCCTCCCCCAGCGGTGCCCACGCCCCATCCTTGCACTCCAGCAGCACCGTGCCACTTTCCAGGGAGCGCAGGGAATGCCATTGGCCGGCGGGGATGTTAATGAGCGTGCCGCCCGGTACCATGTCGATCACCGCGGTCAGGGCGCCGGAATCGTCATAGAAATACTCCTCGAAATGCCCCCGCAGGCACACCACCGTCTCGGAAGTAGTCCGATGCCGATGGATGGGCAGCACCGTCCCCGGCTCGATGGCATTGAGCATCCGTTGCGACTGATCCTCCGGCGAATTCCGCAGGTCCAGGTTCATCCGAAGACGCGGCGATGCCTTGGCCTGGGCGGTCAAGGCATCGAGGGTATGCTGGTCGATAATTATGTCCTGCATCTCCCGGGCTTACTTCTCAATCGCCTCCTTGATGCACTCCACGATATACCTCACATCCTCATCCTTCACATACGGGCCGGCAGGGAGGCAGAAGCCAACCTTGAAGAGATCTTCCTCGAGGCCGTTCGTATATACCGGAGCGCCAGCATACACAGGCTGTTTGTGCATGGGCTTCCAGAGGGGACGGCATTCCACTTTGCGGTCCAGCATGAACACGCGGAGAGCCTCCACATTTTCGTTCGGCTGGCAATCGGTCGTGGCGCTGTCGACAGCATGGATGACGCCCGCAGCACCGCCTACTGCCGTTTTTACGACCTCCTTGTAGGCATTCTCCTGCCCTTTCACCCGCACCGACGGATTAATCGTAGCAGCACAGAGCCAAAAGTTCGCATCATAACGCGGATCCGCCGGCTGCTTATGTATCTTTACACCCGGGACATCGGCAAGCAGTTCTTCGTACAGCGCCTGCACATGCTTATGATGGGCGATGTGCTCCTCCAGAACCGTCATCTGTCCACGGCCTATACCGGCGCAGACATTGCTCATCCGGTAATTGAAGCCAATGGCAGAGTGCTGATAGTACGGATACGCGTCCCGCGCCTGGGTGGCGTACCACATGATCTCATTGGCAGCCTCCTTGGTGCGGCAAATCAGCGCGCCGCCGCCGGAGGTTGTGATCATCTTGTTACCGTTGAACGACAGGATTCCGTACTCGCCAAACGTGCCCAGCACCTGTCCATCGAAACGGGAGCCCATGCCCTCAGCCGCATCCTCGACCACCGGAATCCCATACTTTGCGCCGATGGCCATAATCTCATCGATCCGGTACGGCATCCCGTACAGCGCCACCGGCACAATCGCCTTCGGATACTTCCCCGTCTTCACCTTCCGGTCGATGATAGCCTCCTCCAGCAGTTTCGGATCCATATTCCACGTCTCTCCTTCCGAGCCCACGAACACCGGCTTGGCGCCCAGGTACGTAATCGGGTGCGAAGAAGCACAGAAAGTAAAGCTCTGCACCAGCACCTCATCCCCGGCCTTCACACCACAGGCAATCAGCGCCAGATGTACCGCTGCCGTTCCGGACGCAAGGCAAACGACCTCACGGTCAAGGTCACCTCCAGCCTTTCCGTTCACGAACTTCTCGAGGTCATCCTCAAACGCATTCACATTCGGTCCCATCGGCACCACCCAATTCGTGTCGAATGCTTCCTTCACATACTTCTGTTCCATCCCATCCTCGCTCATGTGAGCAAGGCACAGGTAAATCATTTTTCTTTCAGACATATTCTAAAACTTTCGATTTCGTATTGTTAATTAAATCACAGTTAAGACATCAGGAGTCTTTCACTAATGGTCAGCGACTTAGAAGTCTATTGCTTAGCCTTGAATATACTTGTTTTGTATCCAACATAGATACGATCCCGCTGTTCGTCTGTTGGCTTAGCGATACCCATACGGTCTAACAGCAAAGATTTACATTCTGCATATTTGAAAATACGCTCCGAATTTCGAGTGATTGCCCCTTTGTCATATGCAAACAATAGAATCCTTATTGAGGCTTTCTGGAATCTGTCTCCGATTGTTTGCCACCACAATAAATCTGTCTTTCCTAAAGAGACGCCAAACAAACATATCAGATCCGCATTACGAATAAGTCTAATACATTCAATATCGATTAAATTCTGTAGCTCTTTGTTTATGTATGGTTTCACTATCAAACCTCGTAGCTCATCATTAAGAAGATCTTTGTTAAGTATTTGAGATTCATCATTTACGCCCATGATAATATCGTCGTCATCAAGTCGCATATGGACATGCCGGATTGTTCTCAAAAACGTTTGATTATTGAGTTGAATCGATGAATTTGTTTTCGGTAGAAGCTGAAAAATCTTTTCAAGAGTATCCGTGTAGTTAAATGAAATGATATCAATCTGAAAAGGTTGACGACTATTTTTATAAGCACTAATCGAATCCTTCATTCCAAGAGGAAGAAAAGAATGAGGCTCAACTAATCCCTTTGTTATTGCATTCAGAACCTTTTCTGTTGCCGAGAAAGATTTCTCTTCCTTTTTTAAGAACTCTCGTAATTCATCCCCCAAATCATAATAAACGGCTCGCATCTGATCGATATTCTCGACCTCAAGGGTATACGAACCTAGGCCGATTTCCAAATCAGCCCATGTAGTATATCTTTCCTTCTCCAAGTACTTTTTCAACCTAGCAATTACTGGATCCTTAGCAGGTTGCTTGAGATAATACTCGTAAAAATCTTGATACCCTGTATGTAGTCCAAGATTGATATCAAATCCATTTCCAAGGATAAATAGGATATTCATTCTACTGCTTCGTTTTCAGAGATGCCTTATATATACAAAGATAACAAAAACAGGATGAAATAGTTTCTTTTCTTCGAAGAATGTCTCTCTTCGAGTGCATAGCGTCACCTTCATACCAAATTCATATCCGATATACCTAAGTGATTAAGTCCAACCAAGAAAAAGACTTACAACTAATCAGCGTTTCTTACTTAAAGACAACTCAATCGCATTAATCACAGTTCCACATAAATGTCTCCTTTCAACCATTGCATATAACTTCTCAATCAAATTGATACAACGTCTATCCACAACTATAAAACCATCACAATGCTGTATCTCTGAAAAAGGGCGCTTGATTGCCCGTAATAATACTCGATAAACATATTGATTTCTAGCAGTAGCAGAATGAAGGGTTGGGAGCACTTCTTTCACCCTATCTCTTTCTTCTCTTAAGAGAATGACAGGCCTCCCATCCTTGTCTCTTTCACGTAACATACGTAGTATTTTTCTATGAGTCGGATGAATTATAAGCTTTCTCATTACCATTTCAATCTTTTACCAAAGCTTCTCCAACAACGCTGTTCAAATTCTAGTTCCAAGGAAAAGTTCCAATTGTAATAGCCGCTCAGTCACAACTTGCCGGTGGAGATGACCCGGTCGCTGTACTCTCCGGCAATCGCCTGAGATGCCCCAGACACCACCTACACCCCTTCACCCCCACAAACCCCACCATACACCCCACCACATTATGCACCACATCGTCAATTTCCGTCAGGCCGCGCTTGAGGACAAGCTGGAGCAGTTCGATCAGCAGGGAAAAGCAGAGACCGATCAGCAGGACGTGCCACCACTTCATGCCTTTGAAGGTGCCGAGCAAAAGGCCGATGGGAATGAAGGCGAGGACATTCATGATCACCTGGACCAGGATATCATCCCGTCCTTCCCGGATCGCCTGGTAACTCCAGAAAGGAGAGAGGTTGTAGGTCCATTCCGCCTGGGTGCTTCGGACAAAGACCGTCAGGTAAAGGAGCAAAAAAAGATACTCCACCAACAGCCACCCTGCCGACCACTTCATCCCCTTCTTCCATCCCAGGACGGTCACAAACAAGATCGATCCTAGAATGAATGCCAATACAAGTCCTACGATAATACTCGTCGGAACGTTGCGGAACGAATATGAGATGAAGTCTCGAAACTTGTCAATCACACTCAAATCTCCTCACCCGCATACCTCATCTTCCGCCCCAGCACCGTGCAAAGGATCATCTGGATGTCCTTCACGAAAGAATAATGCCGATAATAGTAGCAGTTCAGCCGAACCTTATCCGGATAGATTACCGTATCGTTATATTCTTCAGCAATCGTCTGCGCATCTCGCGAATCCCCTTCAGCCTGTTTCCTAGCCACATACTCCGCAATCATTTCATCCTCGAGCCGATACTTCAGTGTCGCCGGCCCCGTGATGCCCGGTCGAAGCTTCAGTACATCCCTGTCATCGCCCGTCAATTTGTCCGCATATCCCGGCACATCAGGCCGAGGTCCTACGAAACTCATCTTGCCGATGAGTACATCCCACAACCCAGGCAACTCATCCAGCTTATAATGCCGCAACTTCGCTCCCAACGGCGTAATGCGACTATCTCCAGCCACACTGACTGTCGATCCGTTATGCTTCACCGTCATCGTGCGGAACTTATGGCAATTGAACAGCTTTCCATCTTTCCCTACACGTTTTTGCACAAAGAACACCGGACCGCCAGGCATCTTTACCTTAATCAAAAACGCCACCACTATCAGCACCGGCCACAGAATCAGTAGCCCCAGCAGGGAAACAACCCTGTCAAATACCCATTTCAAAACCATATTACACGGCTTTCTTTACATATTTCATCTTTTTATAGAACCCACAGAGCAGATTCACCCCGGTATGCCACAGCGAAGCCACAACGCCCATCTTCTCTGCTTCACGGAATAGCTTATAATGCCATTTGATCATCGTCGAAATACCATGAGTACTGATTGACCCTGACCGTCCTCTTCGATACTTAGCCAAATTCTCAGGTAAAAGATAACAGTCCGCTTTTTTGCATACTTTCAGCCACATAGCGTAGTCATTGTTCTTCTTGATATCTTCTATCTGAATGAGCCCCACAGCAGTAGCATCGTACATTACCGTCAAGCATCCCGGCCAGCAGAAGGCATACATCCCTGTCTTTGTCACGTGATTAGGTCCAGAAACCTCTACTCCAGTCAAGTTTCCGTCAGTATCCATCTCAGAATAACAGGTATAAGAGAACTTGTACCCATTCTCCTCCATAAACCGCACCTGCTTCTCCAGTTTGGTCGGCTCCCAAATATCGTCACAGTCTAAAAAAGCAATCCATCGCCCTTTTGCGACTCTGAGTCCCTTATTACGAGATTCTGCAGCTCCAACATTAGTATCGTTAACAATATAGCGAATTCGCGAATCTAATTCTAGATAGGACGCAATAAGCTTATCTGTATTATCATTCGAGCAATCATCTATAATGATAAGTTCCCAATTTTCATAAGTTTGTGAACGGACACTATCAATTGTTGCAGCGATAAAAGCAGAACAGTTATATGAAGGAGATATAATAGATACTAAATGTGAGTTCATTTATCAATAATAATAAGGTCAGTTTAACTATAATGGTTATCCTTACAATCAATTAGGCAAAACATATCGTTTTACTTTACCAGGGACACCGACATAAACAGCATTGTCCGGAACTGAAGAATTAACAAGGGTCATCGCTCCTATAATTGAATTCTCTCCTATTTCGATACTCTCTCTAGCGACAATACACGAACGCATACCAACATATGCTCCGTCCTTAATCACTATCGTATTATGGCCCTGCATTGGCCCATGACACGTAAAATATACACCATAAGATATAGTAACATTATTTCCTATTTCAATTTGATTGACACAAAGATCATCTAAATAGCACTTCATTCCAATAAAACTCCCTTTCCCAATCTTAAAACCACATAAACGATATAATCCAATTCTTACTCCCGTTATCGTAGAATTCGGAGCCCATACTTGGCAAATAAACTTCCGTATTGTATGAAAGAACTGCTGAAGAATGGATCGTTTGTACCAATACGGTATATCTTCTTCAGAAACGCCTTTATGGGTTATTTTATAAATATACTCAAGTATCATTTCGATAGAATTATCCAATTTGAACAATAAATATCGGAGGAGTTGCCTTTCCGATTAATCCATGGAGATGGAGCGATAATATACCTAGCAGATTTGTTTAAGAAAGCGCCCCACCAGCTAAAGGTACTGTTGGCAATAATTAAGTCTTTGCAATATGTCATCAAAAACATATCCCAACAACTATCTAATCCTTTGTTATAATCAACATAGACGACATTATGACCATCCATTAAAGAGTTAAGATTATCTCTACACCAACTAATATCATCTGAAAAAACAAAAAACACATGTTGTTTACCATCCTCAAGGACATACTCACATGCCTTTTTATAGTAATCATAATCACAAATTCCCGCTAACCATTTGTTATTCACATAGTCTCCACGACGAACATGGATGCCTATCGATTCTGTATCTGAGATATGTTGAATCAACTGTTTATTCGCAAGATTGGGCTCTCCGTGTTTGAACTCCCTAAGAATATCATCCTTTGCTGACACAAAATACTTGGCAGAATTCCAATACCCTTCATAATAACAACTTCCCTGAATACTGAAAACAGACGGATTATACGTAAAGGAATCTTCTTTCGGCTGTACTATTTCAGTCCCTCTGTTTGGCAAAATCTTACGTGCGAGACGGGAAAAGCGATAATTAGGAATGAAACGCGAGACCTTCTTTATATTATCAATAGACGCCTCTTTTAACGAAACACTCGGAAAGACTCGGTATAATTCAAGACCATTATGTAACTCATAACCGCTAAAATGAGAAGTATCAATAAAAACTTCCTCTGAAGGGAAATGATGCTTTAACGCGATAGCAAAAGCATACTGAAACATTTGGTTCCCCAAACCGCCAATAATATTAACAATTTTCATATCAATAATACCTTTAATTTACCGATCCCGCCCTAACGCTCGAAAACAAGACTTCAGAAGGAATACAATACAACCACCAACCCTAGTAATAAAAAAAGTGAAACGATAACTCTTAGGATTTGTTAGATATATCAAAACATACTTTTTTAACTGAAGAAAACTGGCACCTGCGATCTCCTTTAATGACCTTCTCCTGGTCACCGCACTATTTGGTCTTATCCGTCGATAATAAATAGCCGAAGACTTTGTGAATGAAACGGTTCCTAATGAATCCGAAATCATAAACATAAATAATGTGTCCTCACCATTCCTTAAGTCGCAGTCAAATCTTCGTTGCCGTATTACTTCACGATGAATCAATTTCATACATGGGCCAGAAAAAAACTCTTTAGACGTGTAATACGGCAACTTTTTCTGTCCACATAATCTATCATACACAAATGACAGATGATATTTAAAGGCCTCTTCTTCATTATAAAACGCCAATGTATTCGAAATTCCGACGTTATTTGGCTGACTAATTCTTAATAATTCTTCAAGATAAGAATCTGAAACATAATCATCATCGTCAAGAAAAGAAATATAATCCCCTTTTGCCTTCTCTAATCCTAAATTCCGAGCATTTGAGACACCTGGAGTACTTGTTTGTACTAACTCGATGCAAGGAGACTGCATTTGTAAAGATTCAATGTATTTTTTTATACTAGAATAATAAGGCTCATTACAACCATTCAAAACAATAATAATCTCATAACGAGATGGATTAAGACTTTGATTTAAGATAGAATCAAGGCAACTATATAAATATTTATCAGGTTTAAATGACGGAATAATAACAGAGATTTCCATATGAAATCATTTAGTGACTTACAGATTATGCGACCGAGAATAAAACGCTAACTTGGCGAACGAATAATAATCTATTCTTTCAAGATGAATCTAATTGCACCAAAACTTTTTATACAATCCCCTTTAATCGAGTGAAATATTACAATTCTATCAATACTCTCAAATGATTCGTGTTCGGACGATTGTATTCATTCGTAATAAGCAATGGTTAACCCGACTATTCTATTGTCAACAATAAAGTTTTAAAAACCAAATACTTAAGAATTAAAGACGTCATGAGCACTTGAGCTATCAAGTTTTAAAAGGGTGCTCTTGTAGTACAATATCCTTGTTGTTTCTTACAACAAAGAATATAAAGTAATAGTAAGGGCATAAATTCAGCCCATGCAAAAACCATTTCTGTATTACAGCTAATAAGTAAAATCCCCCACAATAGCCAGGAATAAGTCTTTGAATAATCAAGTCCCCTTAAAGCGAACACGAATATAAATAAAAGGAATAGACAACCAAATAAACCAATTTCAGCAAGATATAGTAAATAGACATTATGGACAGGAGCATAATGCTTGATTGTAATCACATCAATAATAGATTTATCCGGATAAACTTCCCCTGAACCAACACCCATAAAATCAGCTTCTTTTATTATATCAAAGACTCGTTCATTAAACTCATCGCGACCTGATGTCCAGTTTGATCGATTTTTAAGCTCACTTCGAGCAATCAAAGGATCGAAAAAACTATAATGATATAATAATACAAGAGATGCAATAGCAAGAACTAAATAACCTATCTTTCTTATGAAATTGGACTTCTTTAAATAATCTCTATAAAAGAGGGACAAAACATACAGTCCCCAAACTAAAATTGCTCCACGACTAATCGAAAAAAGAACAGCAATCGTCGTAATAATAAGAATCAAAAATACTATCCTTCTATCGAATGGGAAATAAGAAGTAAGCAATATCCCTAATATATAGACAACTATAGAAGTCCCAGTAGCCGCCCCAAGGGTTGTATGAACTCTATACACTCCAGCGTAGTCCGTTGCCATCTCTTCGGTAAGGTCAGGCCCAAAAACTGACAACCCGACACTATATAGCAAAACCTCAGTGCAAATAATAGCCCAAATACCCAAAAACAACCATCTAAGACTAATAATATGTCTGTGATCTAATGGTAAAGTAAAGAAGAGTATAGGGAAATATATAAAGGAATAATTGTTAATGACAATGTATGGAATATCCTCACCCTTGGCATCAGAAAAAAACAAAAGGTGGATAGTCGAAAAAACGAACAGACAAACACACAACATAATGATAATCCTCCTCTGACTCATGGGGTAAACAATATCATTATGAAGTGTCCTATAAAAGATAATATACAAGAAGTAGCAAATGTCTGGCAAATAAAAAAGTCCAAATCCCAAAGAGACCATGCAGCTACGCTCTAGTCCCGATGGCAAAAGCCAATGTGTAAACATTGGGACAACCAGTAGGGAAGAAACGACAACTTCGTTTATAGGAAGACTAGATTGTATTATTTTCGGTATCATACTACATTTCCGAATAAACCTTTACAATTGAGGTAGAAAGGAAATCATCTCGAATCTCTGAGACCTCTCTTAATGTTCCGTTCATGAAATCTTTATAAATATTACTCAATACCTTCTGTATTTCGTCTATGTCTAAAAGGGGGGCAAAATAAGAAATACGACCTTCTTTATACAAATCATTTAAAACTCCATTTGCAGGAGAAACGGCTAAAATAGGTATTCTCTCTTGTAAGAAATCAGACACTTTTGTTGGCAAAAAAATACCCTCTTCACAATTCGCCTCTAAAATAACCGCGATATCATAAGTGAAAAGCTCCCGCAAACTTGCTTTGTACTCCAGTGGGTCTCTATATGAAATATAGTCCTCTAAGTCTAAGTCCTTAACGATCTTTGTAAATGTAGGATTCACTTTTCCCATGAAAGTGAAAGTGGCTTCGGCCTTGGTTGAATCAAGGAACCGTTTGAATGCAATCAGTAAACCCTCTGGATTTCTATAATTTCCCAAATTACCAGAGTGGATGAACCTAAGTGTGTCTCTTTTTGTTCGCTTGTTATTATTAATTCTACTTTCTAGGACAACATGCGGAATGATTCTATTTGCGTTATATGATGTTCGCAAGTAGCTCATCATGTAATCGCATAGACGTTTAGAGGGGAATATATGGATATCAGCGTTCCGCATGATTGCAATCTCTTTTTTTATTAGAATATTCTCTTTACAATCCTTTCCAGCACCATAAGGTGCTGGATATTTAATATCGGGATAAGGATCATTCCAAGTCGCAATCCATTTAATACCATACTTCTTCTTTAAATAATTACCTATTAAGTAAGATGGAGCATTTTTAGTTAGTACATAATCATACTGATTATTTCGCACCAAAGGAATTATACTTTTCAATGCTACAATCGCCCAATGGCAACCTTTAAAAGCCGTTCCAAACTTAAAAAATGTGAATAATGACTGAACAATTGTAGTAATGGTAATTCTATTATCAACTTCAATGACTTTTAAACTATGTAGACGAACATTAAATGAATCCAAAGTGTCGGAAGGATAGTTTGTCCATTTTCTCTGTCGAGATATTAGATCTATAGAAAAGAGACCAGACTCAGAAAGAGCCTGTAGTAATTTAATATTGACAATAGATTCTGCACCTGTGACAGGAAAACTATCAGGAGCAATCATTAATACTTTCTTCATTTGCTGATATGCTTAAGGTAAATAAACTGATAAATCGTATGAATCAAATACGAAATCAAGATTGCTAAAGCAAGGCCCGACGCCCCTAAATTCATTTTTAAGAAAAAATAAGAGCACGAAATGAGTATTAATGCCCAAATGAAATTAAAAAGAAATCCTGTCCACATTTTTGCTCGGCTAGTGATTGACAATCCGACAACACTTGAGGCTGTACTAAATACTGTAGAAAAAGAAAGCAGTATAAGGGGCAATGTATTTCCAGAATAACTATCTCCATATGACCTCATTATCCAAGGACTCGCTAGAGATATACATATAGCCAAAAGACATGCGATGACAACATTTATGCCTAAATTGACTTTAAAAACACGCCAAAACTTATTCGTGTCCAAGTTAACGACACTTGATAAAATTGGCAAAATAATCTGTGATAAAGATGTTGGTATAAATAGAATAATAGATTTCCAGTAATCTGAAGCCTCATATATCGCCAAATCGGAATAGCCATTAAATTTAACTAGCATTGTCCTTATAACCCAATAAACGGGGCCAATCATTATTCCTGCTAATGATGCAGGAATGCTAAATTTATATAAAAGAGAATAATCTTCTTTTTGAATTTGAAGGCCTTTCTTTATAATTCCGATATTCCCAAACTCTTTGCGAATGGATACTCTATTTGCAAAGTATAAAACCAAATAACCTAGGCCAAATCCTAAAACGGCTCCTGAAACGCCCCAATAGTATGCTCCAAGAAGCATCCCCACCGACTCAGCAATACTTCCATAGAGATTATTAAAAGCTATTGAACGAAAAGCTTCAAATCCTAAAAGAGTACCGTTTTGTGCACCGTTAATTACAGTAACTAACAGTAGAAATGCTCCAATTCTAATTGAGTTTGCAAGATGAGGCGCTGATAAAGTATTCGTTGCGAGATAATCTGCAAACAACAAAACTATCAACGATACAATAACCCCAGTCACAATTGCGAATCCACTCGATAAGCAATAAATACTATAAACTTTAGCTTTGTTTGAAAACCTATATTCTGAAATATACTTTGTTGCTGTTAAACCTAAGCCAGCAGAGCCAAAAGCGACAAACATATTAATTGTAGAACGAACCATCCCGAATTCACCATACTCCTCTTTTGTTAAAATATGAGCACAGATGATTCCTGAGACCAATACAAGTAACTTCGCACATGCTGTTCCAGTGAAGGTCCAAAAAGAGCCACTTGCTAATCTCCTTCCAACATCAGAACTGTTAATTCTATGATAAAAACTTTGAAAGAAACGTATCATTCACTAAATCGATTGTGATAAACTCTGTACCTCTTTTTGAGGATAATCGGAGCCATTCTCGAATAGATAATAACTCCTCTTGTATGCATAGGTATCCAATATAATATATATTATATCTATACTTGATATTATATCTATACTTGCTTCTTTACTCTATATAGAATGAGGGCGTTAACCCATACATCCACGGGTAATCAAAATAAAACCATGAAACTAAAAAAACGCTAATATAAATCATGCTAGCGTTCTAAGCACCCTCAACAAAAAGCCGAACAATTCGGTGGCATGCTTTGCCGTCTCCATAAGGATTTACAGCCTTAGACATGCGTTCGTACGCCTTCTCATCTTCCAATAGAGTGGACACTTCATTCACAATAAGGTCGTGGTTGGTGCCCACAAGATGGACCGTGCCACTCTTGAGAGCTTCGGGACGCTCGGTGGTGTCGCGCATCACGAGGACGGGCTTGCCCAGGCCGGGGGCCTCTTCCTGGATGCCGCCGGAGTCAGTGAGGACGACGGTGGACTTCTCCATCAGATAGACAAACTCCAGGTACTGGAGCGGTTCGATGAAGAAGAAATTGCTGTATTGGGTCAAGTCCTCACCAAACACCTCATGGATGGGCTTACGCACATTCGGGTTCAGGTGCATCGGATAGACAAAGTCCACATCTGGGTACTTCTCGCTCAAGTCCTTCATGGCCGTGACCATGCTGATGAAGCCGTCGCCAAAGTTCTCGCGTCGATGGCCAGTGATAAGAACGAGTTTCTTGCCATTGTCGAGCCGAGTCACATCGTAGCCGGCGGTTTTGAGCACATTGACCTGCTCATCGGCAAGAGCTTTGTCACTCTTGAGCTTATCGACTACCATATGGAGGGCATCGATGACGGTATTGCCAGTGACGAAGATCTGGCCCTGCGCCTTCTCGTCAAGGAGGTTCTGCTCGCTCAGGGCCGTCGGGGCGAAGTTATAAGAGGCAATGCGTCCGGTGATCTGACGATTCATCTCCTCCGGCCAAGGGCTGTAGATGTTATGCGTCCGGAGCCCTGCCTCCACGTGTCCTACGGGAATCTGCTGATAGAAGGCTGCCAGGGCAGCAGCGGTGGATGTTGTGGTATCTCCATGAACCAGCACCACATCCGGCTTACACTCCTTAAACACGTCGCGCATACCGGTAAGCACCCGGGCAGTCACATCATAAAGATCCTGCCCCTGCTTCATGATATTCAGGTCATAATCCGGCTTCACATCGAAGATTCGCAGCACCTGATCCAGCATCTCCCGATGCTGCCCCGTCACACACACAATCGTTTCAAAATCCTCCGGATACTTCTGGAACTCCTTCACCAACGGGCACATCTTAATGGCCTCGGGCCGAGTTCCGAAAACTAGCATTACTTTTTTCATATGGTTGAATTATAGTTCATTATTTTAGTTTCACAATCTGATTCACCGAATTCGCTCCCATCGCATACGCTTGTTCCGCATGAACCATCGACTCTTTCACGGCTTTGCCGGCATCGACATCCAGCCGGACTCGCTTGTCGACAGTTTCCATCGACACTGGACCCTTTTCCGGACCGCGTTTTATATCCTTCATCATCTGATCGGCATAGATGGACTTCCACTTCCGAACCGCATTCCTTGCCCCTCTGTGACCTGATTGACTTTCACCTTCGGGCTTTGCGGTTTGCGTTATCATTTCCTAAGTGCATCCTCCCTACTGATCGGCTCATTGTCGTGGGCCTTTGGATTGCGGGTGGCCGTCATAAGCCCTGGCGGATAGATCCTCTGCGAGGAGGTTAAGGGATTACCTTCATCTATTGGCATAGTAACTTTCATTGGTCGTCAGATACCCCCGACTCTGGTACACCTGGACAAGATAACGATATGCCGATGTCATCTGCTACCACATCCTCCCCAACTGCATCTCTTTCCCCACCTTATCCCAAAGGGTCCACTGGAAATGAAGTTCATCAAGTTGAGCGAATAGGGTCTTTGGGTTTATGGTAGTATCTTTTAGCCATAGACAAAATCTCCTATTCCTCGCACGATTTCATCTATGCAAGGAATTATTCGCCTGACCGGCCTCCTATCCAAGAGGCCCTTGCCGGACGAATGGAGTATCTATTCCAGATACTTTGTAAACTTGGCAAAGATACGAATAATATTTGACTTAACCCGCCGTTTTGAGTTATAAAGAATAAGCGACCGGAACATGAGGCGCATGTTCCGGTCGCGGGCTTCGGTATTTCGTTAATTCCAGATCTCCTTACGATGTATTTGCCGGCACTACTCTCCGGCGATAGAGCACCATCTGGCGCGCTTCCTGTCCAGGAAGGATTGGGGCCTTAGGAGGGTATTGGCGTGGTGGTATGCACTGGTTCGGATAGGGTATCTGCAAGGCGGATTATTGGATTCTTCGGTGAAGAGGCTTTTATGTGTCTATGTTCATTCAAATGAATCATCCTTCTCAGACTCGTTCTCATCGGGATGATCCTTCATAGACAGAATCATGTTTGCGGCCTCATGGGCATCGCGCATGATCCTCTTAGACTCCTCCATCGTAGGAAACCGTTTCTCTGATTTGTATATTCTTGCAGTTTCTTTTCCGGAATAGTCAGCGACAATCTCCTCATATATGAACTTTTTCTCACGATTGGATATGTTCAGTTTTCCTTCCTGGAACTCTTTGATATACTCATAAAACGTGCGAAGATTTTGCTGATTCGTCAGTATCTGCTCCGCCATGGGCGGGATGTTGCGTTTCTCTCGATGAAACCGTTCCTTGAGTTCTGCCGCTATTCCCTTCAGCACATCCCAGGCGACGCCACTTAAAATCAGATTGGCAAACCAATTGAGCAGGTCAGGCGCATCCAGGAGACGATGATGAAAATGAATGGATTCATCCTGGCAATATAACTCCGCATCCAACCGATACTGATAGCCGTATCTTACGGCAATCAAAACCTCGTCCGGATACTGTAAACCTTCGATATAATGATACTCTGGCATTATTCTCCCAAACTATTAACACATTTTCATCTATAACTATTTATCCTACTTTCCTCAACAGAAAGGTAATAGCCATACTGATGTGACATATAAAACACCTGCATCAAATTGGCATCTTTCTCCTTGATGGACGGTCCCAGTATGATTCTCCGCAATCGGAAGGGATACGCCCCAGTTTTCACCCGATCAGACTTATTAAGGGCCTTCTCCATATAGGGTGTCAAGATCCCATTGTCCCGGTTGATAAACCAGCCGTCAGGCTGCTCACTAAACACCAACAGGCGGGATTCCTCTTCTGCATGGTAATCGACGTGCTTCAAAAAATGGCGAAACTTCTGTAAACAGTTCAACCGGAACCTGATGCCCATCTCTTTTAACTTGGCCATCAGTTCAGAGACCTTGGCAATGTCTCCACCTTGTGGGTCAATGTATCTTATCTTATACAAATCATCACTCTGCTTAGCGTCGCGCTCGAATACCATGCAGGCACCTCGGGCATTGTCTCCGTAAAGCCGCCACATATCCAGGTCATCAATTTTGGAAGTGAAGGAAGTTATAAACTCCTTATCGGCAAACAGGTACTTGTCATCTTCCTGTTCATAGTCTTCCTCGTAGTTCCTAATGACATCGCCCAGGAAGTCGGTCTCGGTCTTATCATTCATGGAGACAATGCTGTTCATCCGTATCTTGCCGGACTCCAGAATAGCTATAAGACTCTCAAAACTGGTATATTTTGCTATTACTTTGATATCACCCGCAGCTTCCGGCATCAGATTTCCAAGGACGGATCTTTCCGCATCTTCTTTCAACAAATAGCAATTTGCTGTCGGGTCGTAAAGAATCTGTTCTTGGGTAAGCTGGATGCCATATTGCGTCGAAATCTGTTCAATGACAGTTTGTTTTTGCGTCTCAGCTCCATCTGGCTCTTTCATAATGAGTTGCACCCATTCCTCAAACGTCCTTAGGTCTGTTCTGAGTAATTTCCGCTCATGGACTCTTAGATCACCCGAATGGATGAACTCAAGTTTCCAACACGGGATATCATATTCCGTAAATACCGGATCGGTTCTGAAATGATTGCCTAAACGGTAAACCAGTTTGACAAAGGGTTGCTCATGCACATAGAAAGTATCCGAGATACTACATAACGCTATGTTTTCCTTGCTTTGTTCGTGCCTCACATTTTCCGGTCCATGGACACGGAGTAGCACTTCTGTTTTCTTTACACAACTGTAATACTCCTTGAGCGTCTCGGAAACTGTCTGTAAATATCGCTTCGCAATATCTTCACTAAGGGTATAGTGCATGATGCGCTCCTCACCAAAAGCCTCTCCCACCAGTTTCCATTCCTTGAATGGATCACCAGTTTGCCAATGAAGCTCTTTCTCCTCAAACCATTTGCTTAATCCATCATGCTTTGCCAAGTCGTATTCCTCAATATCAACTTGCGTCCCCTGGCAATTCATCCTAAGCAAATATAGCTTCTTTTCCATTATACATCAATTTCATCTATGTAAGGATTTCCTCGCCTGACCGACCTTCTTTCCAAGAGGCCCTTGCCGGACGAATGGAGTATCTATTCCAGATACTTTGATATCTTCACGAAGATACGAATAATATTTGACTTAACCCGCCGTTTTGAGTTATAAAGAATAAGCGACCGGAACATGGGGGCACGTTCCGGTCGCGGGCTTCGATATTTCGATTATTCCAGATCTCCTTGCGATGTTTTCGCCGGCACTACTCTCCGGCGATGGAGCACCGCCCGGCGTGCTTCCTGTGCAGGAAAGCTTGGGGCTTTAGGAGGATAGAGGCATGGGATATTGGCGTAGAAGGGTGCATTGGTTCGGATAGGGCAACTCTTGATTACAGACTACACACTTTTGTCAAGCATGATTGACACACGAACTGATACAGTGGAGTCATTGATATTATTATCTATTATGGCGCATTGTCATAGACTTCGACCTTGGGACGAAACATCGACACAGTAATGAAATCAATTACCTGAAAGCAGAAAAATGTCCCGATTAATCCCAATAAAGATACGATTAGCAACTGACTCCGAATTCTCTTCGGGGATAGCGAGTTTATTAAGTATTAATTGCTGGTATTCTTCGGTCCATCGACGGCGATGATTAGGATGTTTTTGAGGATCCTTTTTTTTGTCATATGGGAAATATAATAAACCAGCGACGCTCGCGACAGACGAGGTTAACCGCTCTCCAATCAACCGCCACCATTTCCGATCAGTTTCTCCGAGAGATAAGCCATACAAGATGATAACGTCTGCGTTCATTATCTTACTTTCAAATGATAAATTATTATCATTCAGGCATGCATCATTGTATTCAGGCTTAATAAAATCTTCTAGGACATCTCTATCGTCATGAAAACATAAGTTTTCAATCTGTTCTAGATCATTCACTCCCATCGCAATACTGTCTCCAAGTTGCCCATGAATATGCAAAACAGGTATCTGATAAATTCCACCGGAAGATAATACATCCTCCATTGTGCGAGTATAATTAAAAGTCACAACTGAAATAGATGTTACATTACTTGTACTCGAGTAAAATTGTTTTACAAAATTCGAATATCTTCTTAAGGTAAACGAATCAAGGTGTTTCTCCGGATTCGATAAGCTATCAAGAAGCGTATCAGATCTAAAAGAGAGATCTGCATCCCTATACTGAATATCCAAAAAGTGACTAAGATTCTCCTTTATATCCGTAAGGCATTTTAAAAATACATTTGAACTATTCAGTTCTGAAGAAAACTTTCCTAATCCATATTCCAAGTCACTCCATACCGCATATCTCCCTTTCTCGATACTATTCTTCATTAAACTAATATCAGGGTCATTATTCTCGACACTTCTATAATAGTTATAGAAGTCTTGATAACTAGTTTTAAGACCGAGATTAATGTCAAATCCATTGCCAATCAAGAAGAGAAGTTTCATCTGTCAATAGTTCGTTAGTATTATAGTTTTACACCGCGGCGCGAACGTCGTAGAATAAGAATTCTTTGAAATCACTGTTATTAAATCACAAGTTCGCATGTTTCGCGACATTGCAATAAATCGATCATCATTGTTGAGTCGTGCAGCAGGATTTTGGACGCACCGACCGAAAGGTTGTATGAATCGAAAATAATAGTTTATACAATGTATTGGAATTAACTCTCATTAGATCAGTGCTTCGCTAATTCAGAGGATATTACTACAAATCCATCTTCGTAGAGGATAATACAAAATATCAATACTATTAGATATTTGAGAATTATCGAAGATTTTCAACCTATCTTCGTTCCCGGGACACATTTTTCTAATTTGCTATTTAATCGTCTTTACGTTCGAAACTATGCGGTTCGCAATATACTTTCCTAGGGTGCTATACCTACTGATCGCTTCATTGTCGTGAGCAGTGACGCTTATTGTGGGTGTTTAGCTGGTCCTGGAACGTATAACCATCTCGGCATTCCCCGGCTATCAATGATCCAAATCCCAATGCTCATCATACACGAGCTCGAAATAAGGCAGGGAAAACTCTTTTCCAAGCAATTCTGTTAGTTCCTCATGAATGGATTTAGCCCAATTTCCTACGAGAACGATGAACTTATCAATCGACCATACAACACGACCGCACATGCTGGATTCATTGACACTCAACTCCCTTTGCATCTCCGGAAAACTGATAAAGGGGCTCCCCTTCTCCGCCGCCTCTTCGACCATCCGCGGAGTGATTTCTTTCTTCCGCACGCCGAAGAAGTTGTGGTCAGCAGGATCGTACCAGAATATGCCTACGCAAGGCATCTGCTCATCGAAAGAACGCATGTCATTTCTCAGGGAAATCCGTTCTTGGTCAGTCAGTTGAGTCATAAGCAACAGACAAAACAGCCTATTTCTCTTCCTCTGCAGGCAGCAGATGATCCGAAGCCTTCGCAGAGGATATGACGGAGTGACCTATCCGCTGCGCCCGCATTTTCAAACCGTTACAATTTGTAACGGTTTCATTCCCCTCTTTCTTTAATCGATTTTTAAGAACTCGCCAATACGTCTGAGGGTTCTCACTATCAGTCAATACCGCACAAACATCCACAACAGAGAAATACCACTTCTCCGCCTGATCGTCCCATACGGTCCGAACCTTCTTCTCTTCAAACAGTTGAATTTGTTGCTTCTGCGTCATACCTCGCAGGTTTTCAAATGATTTTCGGCTGTAAGTAAGGCAGCGGCCTTGATGAGAGGCCTGCAGGCCAAAGAAGGCCACCGAAGCGAATGATAAAACCCGCTTGTGAAACCATCCTCAATAATTCTCCGCCCTCAACTGGAAATAGCTCTTCGGATGATCGCAGACGGGGCACACGTCCGGGGCGGAAGGCCCGATAACGATATGCCCACAATTGGAGCACTGCCAGATGCGATCACCGTCGCGGGAGAAGACGAGGCCGCCTTCGATGTTGGCGAGGAACTTGCGGTAGCGCTCTTCGTGTTCTTTCTCAATGGCGCCAACCATGCGGAATTTGGCGGCGATTTCGGAGAAGCCTTCGGCGTCGGCCTCGGCGGCCATGCGGTCGTACATGTCGGTCCATTCGAAGTTCTCGCCGTCGGCCGCATCTTTCAGGTTCTCGGTCGTAGTAGGAACGCCGCCGTGCAGGTACTTGAACCAGATCTCGGCGTGTTCTTTCTCATTGGCAGCAGTCTCTTCGAAGATCTTGGAGATCTGCACGTAGCCGTCCTTCTTGGCCTTGGAGGCGTAGAAGGTGTATTTGTTGCGGGCCATGGACTCTCCGGCGAATGCTTCCAGGAGGTTCTTCTCGGTTTTGGTTCCTTTCAGGTTCATATCTCGTGTGTTTTGGGTTTACTGTACATCCAGCACCGAATACTTGGAATTCAAGCTCTTGAACTCGGGGACGAGGTCCTTCATCTTGGCGACGGTGCGCATGGAGTCGAAGTCGTAGCTGCTGGCGATGAGGTGCTCGATATCGTCGTTCACGTCGTCATAGTCGTACTCGCGGACGGTGGCGATCATGATCTTATCGTGGGAGGTGGGCTTGGTGTTCTCGCGGGTGGCGAGGAGTTCCTCGTAGAGTTTCTCGCCGTGGCGGAGGCCGGTGAATTCGATCTTCACATCGGTGCGGCCGGAGAGGCGGATCATGCGCTGGGCGAGGTCCACGATCTTGACCGGTTTGCCCATGTCGAAGATATAGATCTCACCGCTCTTGCCCATGCTGCCGGCTTCCAGCACCAGCTGGCAGGCCTCGGGGATGGTCATGAAGTAGCGGATAATTTCCGGGTGGGTGACGGTGACGGGGCCGCCGGCGGCAATCTGCTTGCGGAAGAGCGGGATCACGGAACCGTTGGAGCCCAGCACGTTGCCGAAGCGGGTGGTGATGAACTGCGTCGGGGCGGAGCCATCCTTCTGGATCTTGCGGGCGAGGGCCTGGACATAGATCTCGCAGATACGCTTGGAGCAGCCCATGACGTTGGAGGGGTTCACGGCCTTGTCCGTGGAGATCATTACGAATCGACTCACCTTGTATTTCACGGCGAGGTCCGCGAGGATCTTCGTGCCCAGGACGTTGTTCT
>ODAI012816096.1_pt1 | contig 42145 bp, 23 predicted proteins | sample 1539321 | NCBI WGS metagenome assembly ODAI01 (sample SAMN02144231, study PRJEB22623) | gut metagenome | biome: sheep rumen | host: Ovis aries | place: New Zealand
GGATCGTATAGTAGACGGTGTGAGGATCCAGTCAAAATATTGTCAGTCAGGGAATAGTTGTATAAATGAATGCTTTGATAAACAAGGGAATTTCCGATACTGGTATAATGGAAAACCTATGCAAATAGAAGTTCCTGCTGACAAATTTGATGCCGCCGTACAGGCGATGGAGGATAAAATCCGTCAGGGTAAGTTGCCGGGCATAACAGATCCAAATGAGGCAAAGAATATTGTTCGCAAAGGGCACTTTACTTATGAACAGGCGAAGAATATTGCGAAAGCAGGAACCGTCGAGTCATTGAGTTATGATGCGGTCAATGGCGCTATAATAGCAACATCTGCATTTGGAGTGACAGCAGTAATTACGTTTGCAACCAATATATGGAGTGGGGAAGATTTTGACAAATCGCTAAAACTGGCTACGTATTCCGGGTTGCAGGTAGGAGGAACAGCTTTTGTAACTACGATAATAGCAGGGCAATTATCAAAAGCTGGACTAAACAGTGCTATGGTTGGTAGTTTGGAAGCTATTGTCGCATTCATGGGCCCCAAAGCATCTGCAATTCTGATAAATTCATTTAGACATGGTAGTAATATATATGGTGCTGCAGCCATGAAGAGTGCAGCTAAACTATTGCGAGGAAATGTCATCACGGCAGGTGTAACGGTGGTTGTACTGTCATCCCTTGATGTGGCTAATATATTCAGAGGAAGAATATCCGGCAAGCAGTTGTTTAAGAATATAGCTAATACAGCATCTACTGTGGGCGGTGGAACAGCCGGGTGGCTTGGTGGTGCAGCTATCGGGTCAGCAATTATGCCTGGTGTAGGAACGGTTGTTGGTGGTCTTATAGGATCAATTGCTGCCGGGGCAGGAGCAGGAAAAGTTTCAAACGCTGTTCTTGGAAGCTTTATTGAGGAAGACGCGGATGAGATGGTGCGTATTATCCAGAGGGTTTTTGAAGAACTTGCTGTAGATTATTTGTTGACGCAGAAAGAAGCGGAAAAGTCGGTCGACAGACTTGGTGAAACTTTAGATGGTAAAATGCTGAAGGATATGTTTGCCAGCAAAGACAGACAAGAATATGCCAGGAATTTGTTGGTGCCAATTATAGAAAATGAAACAAAAAAACGGAAACATGTTGAGGCACTTAGTGAGGAACGGTTGGCTCTGAGTCTTCGCGAGGTGCTGGAGGATATTTCAGATTCTGTGAATAATGGTAACAGTGTGACCTATGCATATTAATGAGGAAAAACGGGATGTATAAAAAAGCACTTATAAATAAAATGAAGGAATACATGACCTTTAAAGAGAAAGAAGTCGAGGAAAAAAGCATTGGCATAAAGAATATGACGTTTGTAAATCTCCGGGACTGCATTATTGGTCTGGGGACGATTCTTGATGAAGACTTTGATTTGAATTCATATGTTGTTAGTATTCCTTCCGGATTTGCAGATATGAACAATGCCGTTGTGGCTATCCAGCTGCAGGAAAAAGAAATGTATATGTTAGGATATGCCCCGGAAGGACTTATTAAGCAACATACGGTAAAAAAGGCGATGGACAAAATAGAAAAGCGAGTTTCTGAGTACATAAAATAGAGTGAACAAGAAAGCATTGAATTAGATTTAAAACAAATGTATCGCTTAAGTAGTGCTCTGGTGTATAAACGTGTAGTGGCTGATTAAAATGATCTGTTTGTTATAAAATCTGGAAGCTGGCGAAGGGGTTAACCGAACAGCAAAAAAACTCTGTTGCTATGCTGTATTATCTTGCTATTACTGCGGAAATAATCCGAGAGTCAAAAAATAATCGTTTGATACTGGATGATATCTATACATCATTATTGAACGATATAAATCCAGGTGCGATTGATGAAACAACTCAAGACCATCTGGCGAATTTACGAGATATTATTAACTCGTACATGACTCTCTCTAAGAAACGTGATCGCCTGCAGTATATTTATAACCAAGATAAAGCTGCTGCAATGAGAAGTGCAGTGCCTAATCCCCTTGCTATTTTATCCATGACTAATGCCTTAGATTGGAAGGCATTGGCAGCGAGTGCTTTGTACACTGTAGTAGATTCTTATAATAATTATAAACAAGCAAGTGAAGCAGCGGACCGTGAATATTTAATGAGCGGCTGGGAACTTGATGAAGAAGAAGAAGAAACTATTCGAAAAAATCGTGATCGGGCATTCGATTACATGGTTGATATCGTTCAAGAATATTCAATTGATGGTAACCAGACATTAAATGAAAAAGCGATTACAAAATTTGCAGAAATCTGTAATATAGAAAATGTTGCTGAAAAAACCAGACGTTTAGAATCCGAAGAAAAAACTTATAAATTACTTGGTGATTATTGGCTTCAGCTGGGAGATTGCTATTATGAAACGGGAAAGTATGAGAGATGCCTGGAGTGCGTAGATCGGTATAACGAATTATCAACGGGCATATATCGTCAGGATTCTGATTATGTCCAGATTCTACCGAAAGCAATAGTCTCTGCTCAAAATATTTATCAAGGCGATGAGTATGTGTCGGTAATTGACAAATTTACAAATGATATCGTAGATAATACTTCTAAAGAGGAGTGGTCTACGCTTTATTTTGCGGCGCAAGTATATCTGGATTTGTATTCAAAAACAAACAGCCAAGATTACTTGAGAAAAGCATATGATTTAGCATATGATAATATGACAGTCCTTTTAGAGGAGCAAAGGACGATAAATAAAACATACTTGAATGATGTAAAAAATGTAGAAGCGGAGGAGCCGGATTATAGATTTTTAAACGAGAAAGAGAAAAAAGAAAAAGAAAAAGAATACAAGGCCGAAAAAGAGCGTGTGAAAGAATATAATAAATCATTGAAAGAAAAAAGGAAGACGGAACTGCCTTCTTTATATGAACCATTAATTCTTAACTGCGATTTAGTATTCGCCCTTGCAGAGAAACTGGATATAAGTGATTCGGAAAAAGCTGATATTGAGGCAATTTTAGAAACAGAATCAAACGGGATCTTTTTATCAAAACCGGTTAATGATAGATATTCTTTTTTAGTTGATAAGAATGATTATAATATTGAATTTGGCACAGAAGAGATAGTAATTCCGGCAGATTTATTATCAGACGGGAGCTCGATTGTTGTTACCGTCTCTGAAGGCAATGATCAAGTAACCATTGATGACATAATCATTAAGAAGGTTGAACGCAAAGATAGTAAAATCGAATCATTTCTTACCCATATATCCAGCAAAAAATTGAGAAAATATAAGTGGACTGAGGAATCGAATGTGAAGATTGAGATTTTTAATGATGAAAGATATGATCCTCTCGTGCTCCAGTATAGAGTCAAATCAATAGAAAAGAAAAAGTTATTGGCAGATAAGGTGGTTTTTGAGGAAGTATGAGAAAACGAATAGCAGCGACAATAGTATTTCTTGTAATTCTTTTATGTTTTTGTTCTTGCTCAAAAATAGGGAAGAATTCTTCGTTCAGCATTAGATTTATCGATGTGGGACAAGGAGATGCTGCATTGGTGGAGTGTGACGGCCATTATATGTTGATTGATGGAGGTGATAAGAAAGCTGGCGGCAAAGTATATCGCGTTTTACAAGAGGAGAATATAAAGCAGTTAGATATATTAGCAATATCTCACTGTCACGAGGACCATTACGGTGGATTATGTAAGGCATTAGAGTATCCTTCAAAAGTCGGGGTGATTTTAAGTAATGTGACAGATGATTATAAAGCATCCTTTATAGAGCTGAAGAATGTAATGATCAAAAATGGTTATAAAATAAAAGTTCCTTCTATTGGGGATACATATAAACTGGGCGGTGCTGAAGTAGAAGTGGTGGATGTCTCTTCGAGTACAAAGAATGATTCCCTTGTTCTTCTAATAACGTATGGAAAGACCAGATTTCTTTTTACTGGTGATATAGAAGAAGTTCCACAAAAGAGAATTTCGGATAAATATCAGAATGATAAAGATGAGCCGTTTAAGATTGATGTAATGAAAATGCCACACCATGGGGCACACATGAAGACATTATATCGGTTTATCAGAACTTTTATGCCAGATTATGCAATTATATCAGTTGGGAAGGATAAAAATGATGAGAATAAATATAAGCATCCCGACAATCGAACTCTGGATCTTCTGGAAAGTGCTGATGTGAAAAAAGTTTATCGAACGGATAAAGATGGAGACATCATTGTAAAGTCAAACGGGAAAGAGGTTTTGTTTGAAACTATTAGTAAAAAAAGTTAGTGGATTTTTGCATTATAATTACATAGAACAAGACAAAATATAGATATCGGTTGGATGAGTTTTCTTATGTATCATTACCTATATAGCAAGAAAAAATAATTATAACTTCTTGTCGTTTATTTAGTTTTATAGCGTCAAGTATATTATACTCGACACGGTAGCTATTTCCATGGAGAATGTCAACACCAGTGTAATTATATTTTAATGGTGCGAAATAGAATGGGGAAGTATATTTTATGGACATAAATAAATTTTATACATGGACAATTATAGATGATAAAACAGTGCTTAAAGATTGTGATAATTCTTTTTTGAATTATTATGAGTCTGCGATTCCTAAAGAAATAGAAAGTTTTTTTTGTGTTCAAAATCTTAAAAAAGGATCATCACGCTCAATACAACTTCATTATAATAATCAGGACTATATTGCTACCTTAAGATGTGATGCTCCAAGAGGACAAAAAAAAATAACATATCCAAAAGCCTTAAAAGAGGCTTTTACCGTAGATTTGTCGTTTGATGAAAATGTCAGTTTTGCATTTGTGAAAATAAGAAAAGATGACTTTCTTTTCTCTATTGCGGATATTGCTTTGGACGATGAAACTGATTTGATGCAACTTAAATACGAAACTGATGTACCGATTTTTCAGACTGTAAGAGTAATAAAAAAGGATTTTTCTGTTTATGAATTGTTCCGACGATACAAGAAGGGAACATTGATTCTTGATGCTGACTTTCAGAGGCGTGGTGTCTGGAAGGCAGATCAAAATAGTGAGTTAATTGAAAGCGTTCTTATGGGTCTCCCTCTACCTATTTTCTATTTCAAGCAGCAAGAAGACGCTACATACATTGTGGTGGATGGCAAGCAAAGATTAACTGCCCTATTTACATTTTTAAATAATGAATATAAATTACAAAATCTTCAGATTCTTAATAATTTAATAGATATGGACTATGAGATGATAGGGAAAGAACATGGCATATATCAATCTCAGCTAGAAGATTATCAATTATACTGCCATATAATTTTACCTCCTACCCCCGATCGTGTTTTATTTGATATTTTTGATCGAGTAAATCGGAGCGGAACAAAGCTAAATAAAATGGAGATTCGAAATGCTTTATATAAAGGGAATGGATTATCTATGCTTAAAGAGATTGCTCAATCCGCTGAATTCGAGCAAGCCACAAGAATAGATTATAAAAAGGATAAACGCATGAAAGGTTTATATCTTTTGTCTCGCTCAATTTCTTTTAACCTTTTACATTTAGGTGTGCTGCGAAAGAAGTCAGTAAAATATGCCTTTGGCGGTGATGTTGATGACCTACAATCTGTTGCTTTACCATATTTGAATTCATGTTCTTCTGATGAGCTATATAAAATGAAAAATAAGGTATTGTGTGATCTTAAAAGGATTTATTTGTTGTTTGAATCCGATGCATTTCGGAGAAATTTTGATCGGAAGAACCCAATTAATTTGAATATGTTTGAAACTATAATGTACTTTATGATGCTTATAAGGGATAAAAAGCTATTGATTTCTGAAAATGAATTAAAAGACTCATTAAGAAAAGCAACGGCTTCAGATGATTATCAGAACAATATAGGAAAAAGAAGTGATAATATTAACAGCATTAAAGCTCGTTTTGCAGTAATGGATAAATTGGCCCAGGAGATTTCGAAATGATTAACAGAATTACAATTCATGCATTTAAATCTATAAAGGATTTGTCTATTTCATGTACCAACTTAAATCTATTTGTAGGGACTAATTCCTCTGGTAAATCTTCTGTTCTTCAGTCACTTTTGCTATTTCAACAAAACATAAAAGCAAAAAATGGTTTAAATGGACCGCTTGTCGCAATAGGTGATTTTCGAGAAGTACGTAATAATTCTTTAGCTAGAGATTCAATTAAAATTAAATTAGATGGAAAAGATATAAATGGGAATTCTATATCTGAGGCTGTTGAATTCTATGAAATTGAGTCTGGTTACGACACAAACTTCTTCCTTGGGGACATTCCTTATAATTTTGATCAACTGGATGATAGTACGAAAAGACGTTTATTTAAATATTGTGTTTTCTATTATTTATCATGTCACCGTATAGGCGTAATGGATCTCTATCAAAGAAATATATCTACTATCACTCGGTTTGGAAATAATGGAGAATATGCTCTTTCATATCTGGCTGAGAATCAGGATATGATTTTAGCAAATAATTTATGTCAGGAAATAGAAGGTTATGGAAATAATCTTTTAAGTCAGGTTAATTATTGGCTTAAATATATAGTAGATACAGAGTTAAGCATAGCATCCCTTCCTCAAACAAATTATGTTCAAGTAAAATATAATAATAATGATGCTATTCATAATACATCATCCTTTCAGAGGCCAATTAATGTGGGATCTGGAATCAGCTATCTTATTAGCATTATTATTGAATGCTTGGCAAGTGAAGAAAACTCAATAATAGTGTTAGAAAATCCTGAAATTCACTTGCATCCTAAGGCACAGTCACGACTTTGTGAATTATTATATCTAATGGCAGCGTCTGGACGTCAATTATTTATAGAAACACATAGCGATCATATATTTAATGCTATTCGAGTAGGAATTTCTACTGGTAGATGGGAATCAAAACTAATTACTGTTAATTTCTTAGCGTTAGATGAACAACATGCAACAGCATGTAACCCTATAGAGTTTGGAACCTTTGGTAAAGTATACGGTACAAATCCAGAGATGAGTTTGGATGATTTGTTTGATCAGTTTGATATTGACTTAGATCGAATGCTTGGTTTGTAAATGGGAGTGTTGATACGTGGAATATATAATTAATGATTACTCACTCTGTGGCCAATTTGATAATACAGAAGCATTTTTAGATTCACTTCGGAGTAATACTCTTCCCGTACTCAAAAAAATAAGAGATGATTTGGATTCACTCATATGGAATCAGGCAAATTTATACAATTTACAAGTGTGTCCTGGAATAACACTTAGTAAAGTGAAGCCGAAGAGAAATATAAAAGATCCCACTTTATCTCGATTTAAATCATATATTTCATCATTATATAAAGAATGTCCGCATTGGTCTGAACAAGAAGACATAGATATTTTGCCTGTGTCATATTCGTTTGATAAAACTAAATCAAACAACTTCCCTATGACAAATTGTTTTACCAAAGCTCTTCAACTTGAATTATGCATAATTTCATTTGAGCATAAAGAATATTTAGTAGATGATCTATCCATCACTGTTGAAGAGAACGGGAAAAATAGCACAAGAATAATTCGAAATATTTATACTCTTCGTCAGATAGAATATATTCAAGATACAATTCGAAAATGGCCAGATATTGACGGGTTATATAAAGTTGAAGTTCGTGCAAAAGAAGATAGTAGACATCAACCGCATTTTCATGTTTCTTACAAAATGAAACGAGGATTTGCAGAAAGCTCCTTTTCTTTTGCAATAAAAGATTGCTCAAAAATTGTTCCCCAAAATGTGGACCCAGATAGAAAAATGAAAACATCTATTGAAAACTGGTATGCTATTCATAATATTGAATTACAAGAAGCTTGGGATACCTTAAATCCCAGCCCTTTTGCTTCAACTACTTAATAAAGTCATATATAGATGTATTATAAATACTATTGATTGTGTGAATATATGCAATAGCTATGTGTTCATGGAATGTTGTATAGTAATTAGTTAGTCTGTCCGGCAATAGCTCCATGGTTTGTTCGTAAACTGACCACGCCGGTGTCCATTCAATTTTGTAAATGTATCAAGGAATGAGAAACAGTGGGTGTTGCATAATCATAGTATCGAAAGGGGTGCCGTCCCCAAGGGGCAAAAACACTCCCTTCCAGAAATAGCTTATGGTTATGAGATTTGTGATTTACTAAAACTACCCTGCATATCCCGCTTCAATAAACATCGCCTGTCCAGAGAAATTGAAAATCAACGTACCAGTTAACGGAAATCACCTTAAATCAGCTTGATTACCTATCTCCAAATCTTGATACCAGTTTGTCAAGGCCTTGCCGCCGCAGGCGGTGCTTGCAGCCTTGTTTAGCTGGAAGAGATATGGGATACTCTTACAGTTGACTTCTTCTTGCTGGAATAATAATTACCTGACTGCGGACTGGTGATGAAATACCTTCCGGAATATTTATTAAATTGTGTGGTATGAAATATTCATAGTAATTTATGAAGCAGGCAAATTTAGTCCGGGAACATATATCGCAACTCATATTTAACTACGATGTAAATTAATTGGCGAGAGTATTACCATCTGCAATATACTGAGGAAGTTCGAAAGCGTCATTTCTTAGTCTTTCGGAAATAAAAGTATGGATTTCTTTACACAGATTGTTATATGCATTAACAAGTTCAGCTTTTTGAATGGTATCGCGGGAGTAATATGTGACAATACTTTCTCGAATTCCTGTTAGCAAAATTATTGCCGCTAATTTGGGTCCTACTTTTTCAATAAATAGCTGTGGATTACTGCAGTCATTAAACAGCAATTGCTCTATATGGAAGATATGCTTTGTATATGAAATGCAATATTCTAAAACCAATTCTTTTGACAGCTTCATTGTTAGAATATCGTTATATTGAAGATTTGTGTCAATATCATCTCTATATGTTTCTAATAGCAAGGAATTTGTAAGTAGCATTTGATATAACTGATATCCTCTGAGAGACAAGTACACTTTAATATTTTTCTTAAAGACGCGCTTATAATCATCCCCGTCCTCATATATGGGTTCAACAATACTCTGCAGCAATATTCCTCCCTCATAAAGGTGTCGCATAGTATGCATAAATGCATCATAGTATCGGAACTCTTTTTCGGGGGACATTTTATTAAATATAGATAGGATATCATTTGTGATATCGTCAGATGTTAATGTTGAGGATGCATAGTGTAACTGTCGTATGTATTTTTTGTTTGTGATTAGGTATTGTATAACATACAACGGTAAACACTCGTTATCTTTATTTTCTACTTCTCTGTAATGTAAGATATTCGTTAAATAATAATTATCATGGTCAACATAGTAATCATTTTCTCCATATATTAGTGCATAAAATACCAAAGCACTATTAAAGCTATTGTGTGCTTGTATCGGGTAGTAATCTGGTTTGATTTTAAAGGCCCCTTTATTAGACTGTTCAAATTGGCCGAAGTATCGTTTATTTGTTACGATTCTAATCAATAATTTCATGCTAGTGAATATGTTATAGTGAGTAAGCCGAAGAATCATTTCATCGTATTGTCCATACATTTTATTTAATATTATAGACAGCTGATTCCCCATTTTCTTGTATGCTTCATAATCCGAAACATCTGCAAGTTCTTTACTAGATAAAAGCTCTTTAACTCGTCGATCTATTACTTCGCTAAGCGCGGGTACCATATCTTTCAATATAACATCGTTCTCTGGTACAACTCGAAAAGCTGCATTTCGACGCGCTTCGTGCATTCTAAACGCATAATTTCGCAAAGAAATGAGACATTTTAAATGAAATGATCTTTTTTCAAATGCTTGCATACATTTCTTTATATGCATTGCTAAATGGATTATTTCTTCTCGAGCCTCCTCTGATTGAGTTTCTAAGTCATCAAATATAAAGAAAATGTTGTTATATTTTTTAGTTGATTTGTCAAGGTAGTATTTTAACATGCTCATTTTATAATCGATAGGGTCTTGCTGTTCAAGAGAGAGGAGTAGAGTTTGATAAATATTAGTTTGTGTCAAAGAATTGACATTATACGGATAATCATTAAAATCATGAGCTAAACTACTATTATTATTTGCAATGAATAAATAGAGATCTTTATAGAAAGTATTATTATAACTCATTAATCTCTCGGGATATGTTTCATATCCTGAGACATATGTACTGGCCTTATCTATTGCTTGTTGAGTTATTCTGAGTATTCCATTAATGTTTTTTTCTTGAATACTTGATGCAGTAGAATAAAAAGATATATAAACAATTAAGTTATTGTCTGTTTCAGTTATGTTTCTGTCAAATGTTTTAAAGAAATTTCTTATTAAGGTAGTTTTTCCGACACCGGTGTATCCTACTAAAAACATAACTAAATCTTCTTTTCGGTCAACAAAATCCTCTTGAAGCTGTCTTTCTAATTCCTCCTGCGGCACATAAATAGAACTTCGACCATCTTTCCCTATTTTGTTGTAATACTTTCCTAATTTTGATCCCTCATAATAATCGGGAGTCAATAACACATCTAAGGCATTTCTGAATCGCTTATTTATTTGATTGTTACCTTTTTTAAAGGAGTTTGAAAGGTCATCTTCTGCAAGTCTGTAATTTAAGTTAGGACTTCGGTTCATAGTATGTCCTCCTCTTTAAAAGTTTTACTGTGGAAACTGATTCAAGAAAAAGTATTCATAGATTATCAGACCAATCTTGTTCCTTGTTCGTAGTTTCTGTGAGCTTCAATTTTTCGGTCAATAATTTAATAATGCATTCATGAATGAAAGATAACTTGAAAGAGCTGATAAAAAAGTCAATGGTTTTATCTTTACCTATCTTTTCTAAGAAGAATTTCTTTACATTAATATCCGTGTCATTTTCATGAATGTTTTCATGTTCACCAAGAATATAATCAATACTAAATTCCTCGTTAATTCTCGGTAAATCATCAATCGGAAAGAGCCATTCTTCATCATCGCTAAAAATCTGAGTTAATCCTATTGCGGTAAAATAATCAACATTGTTGAGCAAGCATATAAGTATTAACAGGCTCTCTTTATGATTATTATTGCTTCGCTGAAACTGTATACAAGAACTGATTTGAGGTTTTTGAATTATGATATTTTCAATATAGTACTTTACAATTTGACGCTTATCCCAATTCTTAAGTTCATCTATACTAATACCATTAAATTCGGATTCTAAGGCAGGAAATATTATATTCTTTTTAAATCTATCTTTTCCTTGTAATGACCAAAGCATTCGATAAAAATCATATTCATCACTCATGCTTCTTTGCGATAGTTGTTCTTGGAATAGTTTAATTTGATTTTCATCAGAAACTTCTTGAGAAACATAACAAGCAGCGAAATATGATTGGAAAGATCTGTGTGTGAATCTGTAAGCATCCTCTAGGACAATTAAACAAACAATTTCTTGAATATCTGCTAAAAAATCTTCAGCTGTTATGTTTTTGTTTTTGATCTCAAGTTTTTTAAAACCTTTATTTATATACTTTATAATCTCATCGTATGTGAACTCATATTGCCCTCGTTTATACGAATGAAAACATAAGTATGAAAATAATTTCTTGAAATCATTCATTCCTAAATCTTTCGCAAGGAACTCTCTTTGATATACTCCTTCTTTATAAGCATCATGCTTACTATATAAAGCATTGAAGGCTTTTTCATAAAAATCCATCAACTGATTTGATATTCTATTATTTTCATCATACGTCATAAACATAATGGTTAAAAGCAGGGGATTTGATGCAAAATCTTTCCGCTGGATATACCATTTATTTTTAAGTGCTTGTACAAATCTTATACCTTTTGCACTTGAGTAGGTTAATTTTAAAATTAGTTCACATGCACGTGTTTCATCTAATGGACATAGTTCTACAAAAGAGAAACTTCTGAGTTCGGCATCTGAGAGTCCTCCATGGCGCGATGATACAATATAAATATTATCCGGGTATTTTTTTTGTAGTTCCTGAATACGTTCTTCACATACTTTTCGCTTATTATGACGAACTTCGTCCAAGCCATCGAACAATAACAGTAAGCGACCGGTTTTTAAGCAATAATCTAATTGCTTTTTTGCCATTACAACGTTATAAGTTCCTACTATATCGTTTATATAGTCAAGTAAATCTGTGCTATCTATATAACTATCGTATTTTCTGAGTCGAATATAAATGGGTACTAAATCACCATTATCGGAGGCTTCTACAAAAAGGTATTTCATAAGCATTGTTTTGCCAAGGCCGCCAGTGCCACATATAACAATGTTTTTCCCAATGGTGTAGAAGTCTTTATATCCGGTTATATCATACTTCACACCTTGCCATTTTATCTGGGGACATACAAAAATGCCTTCTTTCCCTACAAGCGTGCGACTTCGCGTTCGGTCAACAATTGTTTTAACTATATTTAAATCTCTACGAGAAATATCTAAATAATGGTCAAAAGCTATACCGAATTCAACTGCAATTTTATCTGCTTGGTCTTTAGTAACACTGAGTATTTTTTCAATAAAACTTCCAGTAACCTTTTCCGTAGCTGTTTCAGCTGTTTTTTCAATAGCCTTTTCGGTAGCGATTGAAATTATATCCATGGAGTCCTCCTTCTTGCAATTGTGCAATAGGGTAGTAAATTTTTTGACAGATATCTTATAAAATGTATAAGTAGAGTGAATGATTTATATCATAACACTTTATTACCAATCAATATTATAAAATTATAGTTATTATTTTATTCTAATAGCAAAATAATGACAATAATTTTATATTATTTTTATATAAGTTTGTGAAACGAAGCCTATTCAACGTTAACAGACATAGTAATGCGAAAGTTAATTATTAACAGTAGTAATCCATACGATGATGGACAGGGTTAAAAGTGAATTAAATTGAGTAATTTATCTGCTTCATAGTCTATGAGTGCCCAATCCACGGCATTTTTCTTTACACAGGGGTGACTTCATAATAAAATAGAATGAGTTGGTATTTTGATTAAGAAAGCATTATTGAGGGGGAGGCTGAAAATCGACACCACAGAGAAAAAGAGTTCATAGCAGAGAACTGTTATTATCTGGAGAGAGTATGAGAGTATCTTATAAAAAACTATTTAAGTTATTGATTGATCGAGAAATGAAAAAGAAAGATTTGAAAGAACTTGCTGGTATAGGAAATAGTACTATGACAAAACTTGCGAATAATGAAAATGTTACCGTGGAAATAATGGCAAAGGTATGTACTGCACTTGGCTGTAAAATGGATGATATCATAGATATTATACCTGATGAAAACGAGAGCCGGAAAAATTAGCGAGGAAGTTTTAAAGATGGCAAAATTTATAGGATCTGAGCTTCAGAGTGGAAACTGGGGTGAAGACTTTTTTATAAAAAAGCTGATAGAATATTTTGATGATTCATTTGTAATATATCGAAACAGGCCTATTTTTGGTGCTCAATTTGACGTATGTCTTCTTGCGCCTAAAATAGGCATTATTATTTTTGAAGTAAAAGGGTGGAAACCAGATACTATCAAGCAGGTAAAGAACGGTGACTCCATTGTTATAAAGACTATAAATGAAGACACTGGAGAAGTTGGAGAAGCAACAGAAAACCCAACGAATCAGGTTAGGGGCTATGTTTATAAAATGAGGAACAAGATCCGACAGAAAGTCGGTAAAAATCCTTTGGTTTATGGCATGGTATGTTTTCCAAATGTTGAAAAGTCGGTTTATGACGCGAAAGGAATAGATCCTGTATGTGAGTATGAGGAAACAATTCTAAAAGACGATCTTATTACAAAAGCGGCATTCATGGCGAAGATGAATTTATGTGTGAAGAATCATCTGAAAGCGGCAAAGTATTATTCTCCGTTTACACATGAGTTAATGTTTAGAGTACGGCAGATTTTCGAAACAGACTTGAATATTGAAGATCAGAATGTGGAAAACACAGATCTGGTTGAAACGGATCATACTACTGATAAAGCACCATATTCTATTTTTGCATACATTCCGCATGATAAAGAATCAATCAAACACATAGAAAGGCTGGCAAATTTTTATTCTGCCGGTACAAAACTTTCAATTGTACTCTCTGATATAACAGATATAAGGATTGTGAAGAATTCGATAGACCAAATACTTAGACGTAAAGGTCTTTGTGTGGATGATTTGAATTTACAGATTAATTTTGAGAATGATAATACAGGAACAGTAATAAATGATGATGGAAGTTTTTCTGTGTTTGGCTGTACTGCATATTGTATTTCCGCTCAGAATAAATTCAGCAGTTATATAGAAATCATTAATGGAATTGCTGAGACAGAACTGGAAGAAGCAATTCTTACATATGCCGATAAGAATAGCGCATTTAATGTTGAACAGTTCAAAGTTGAGCATTGTGATATTACAAAAAATGCGGTGGTCCGAGCAGGGGCAGGGACTGGGAAAACCTATACTATGATTTCTCGGATTGCTTTCTTATGCCATATGCAAATGTGCACTATGAGGGAAATGGCAAATCGAATTGTAATGATTACGTTTACGGATGATGCTGCAAATCAGATGGAAGAAAAAATAAAAGCTCATTTTAATAACTATTATCTTCTAACTGGAGATACAGATTGTCTTACATTCATTAATCAAATAGAAGGAATGCAAATCAGTACGATTCACTCATACGCGAAGAAAGTCATTTCACAGCTTGGCATAGAATTTGGTTATGGCAATGAGCTTTCGATTACTCCTGGAGATTATTGGATAAAGAAGATTATTGCTGATGAAGTTGATGGATACGTCATAGAATGTCAGAAGAGATTTGGAAATGAATATGTGGGCAGATTGGGGATGCCTATATATCAGATAAACAGGAATATCCTGAATATGATAGCAAAGCTTTATAATCAAAGTGTAGATGTTGCATCGCTTACGACGGACTGCTTTGGTACTTTTACGGTAGGTGGAAACGGTGAATTACATGAATTGATTTCGACTGTGGTTCCAATTATCGGAAAGAAAGTAGATGAACACTTTAGAAAAGAAGATAAGCTTCATCTAAGTAGTATGATGTCTATGTTAAAACGGTGTATCGGCAATGATAATAATGTACAACGATTGATGCGAATGCAGACTGGGAGACCTCAATTTATGTTCGTTGATGAATTTCAGGACACAGATGACATTCAGATTGAGGCTCTTGCCAAGATAGCGAACCTTCTTCAATATAAACTATTTGTGGTGGGGGATGTAAAGCAGTGCATTTACCGGTTCAGAGGAGCAAAAGAAAATGCTTTTGAGAAGCTTGATTACTTGGAAAATGATCAGTGGGTATCTTTCTCATTGAAAAAAAACTATAGAACAGATAGTGACCTGCTTAATTTGTTTCACTACACGTTTGATCGCATGGGGAAGGAATTAGTAGGAGATGAGCAGCTATTGATATATGGCGGACAAGGGAGAGATAAAGAAAGTGGTCGGCTTATAGGAACGAAAGATTATAATAGTGGTTTGGCTAAGGAGAAATATTATAAAAGAATACCCATTTTGGCTGAACAAGACAGGCTTACGGCACTTTTCCATGAGGTAAAACGACAGATAAATTTAATAAGAGAATACGAGAAAAGAAATGGCAAAAGATTTTCACAAAAAGAAAGAGAGATTGCTATTCTTGTTAGAGAAAACTGGCAAGCTGAAATAATAAAAAAAGAAGGTAGAGTTCATGATGTTGATGTTCTTACGAACACAGGCGGGGATTTATATATGTCAGAACCAGCATTAGACATGCTGATATTGGCCAATGCACTGCTTCATTATGATGAAGCTGATTATTTATATGCATTTGTATCATCTAATTTTATTGGTGGTGGAGTAAGCAAAGCACGGATGTATAGTATTCGGGAAAGTGAAAAGAAAAACGGATGGAAAAAAACGAAAAGTATGGACTCTAGTCAAGCAAAGGAGTTACTTGACAGGATTAATCGCGAAATACCAGCTACAGAGGACGGTGAATGGAGTAGCTGGGGAAAATTTGTGAAAGCATTAAGAGTAAAACCTGTTTTGCAGGTGCTCAGGAAAGTATATCAAATTCTTAAGCCTTGGGTAAACTATGGACGAGAAGATAAAGATTTACAGAATAGTTATCGCCTAAATGTAGATTTACTCTTTGAGGAGCTTATTCGTTCAGTAAATGCAGACGCAGTTTCCATCAATTCAATAGTAGATGTGCTTAAAGCAAACATTGTTAGTAAAAAAAATGTAGATAGTAGAGCAATTGATGTGAGTAAATCCGATAAAATTATCGTTAGGTGCGTTACTGTACATAAATCAAAAGGGCTGGAATATGGCGCAGTGATCCTTCCATACGCATCATTTCCCATCAACAAGATGAAAAGATCGGATATAAATGTATCTGTCTTTCGAGACAAATCATCTGTCAGAATAGGATATCAGATTAAGTATAATACGGATCATGTTGTGACGGATTTTGAAAACAGTTTTTTTGACGAGAAGTCTGAAAAAGAAGAGCGTATGCGTGAGGAAGCTAGAGTGCTTTATGTGGCTATGACCAGGTCTATACGCTCGTTTTCGTGGATAACCCTTGAAAACAACAATAATTCCAGTTGGCAGAATCTGGTATGGGAGGGAATCTGAATGTCATATAAGATATACACATATGCTGATCCATACAGAATTAACCAGACCGATTTCTGGAAGGAAATACAATATTATCCTCATCTATGCGCATCACGAACATTGGTGCGTGGCCTGAAAAGCGTCATAGAGGACAGCGAGATTCAAGGGCTGATCTGTCCTTTGGATGCTATAGTGAATGATAGGATATATTCGGACTGGACTAAAGATATAGGCAGAAGAATACAACAATATAGCAAAATAGGACAAATATATAAGGAACTATGCAACAGCAATGATGTGAGCTTGAGATTGAATGAAGAACAGTTCGAAGCTTTTTCACATAACAAGAATTCTATGTTGGATTCGTTACGCTTGTTTATTGAATTAGGTGTCAAAGCAGAGACACTCGATACTACCAGACTCAACAAAGAGCATAGAATATTTACTTATTTATTAGGAATTGCTGAGAAGAGTAATATATTTAAGTTGCCTGCGCTGCCAAATATTAAAGAGTTGAAGATACATTTAAAAAATCAAGCTGAACAGGAGAAGACAGATAGGGAGAAGATATTTGAACGTGGTGATATATTTAATGTAAATGCATATAACAGGGAACTTGAAATCATAAACAGGATGATAGCCAATACTGCTAAATGGGATGGTAAGCATTTGGTAATACATGGAATTCATCAGTTTACTCCACTTCAGCTTCGGTTTATTACCTATCTTGACAAGTTGGGAGTAGAAGTTATTTTCCTCTATAACTATCTGCCTAAGTTTAGAGAAATATATTCTTCGTGGAATTACATTTACCAGCAGTTTGATGCACCAGTTCATCATGATGAAAACATAAAATCATATGACCTGGAATTACAATTTCAAAGGCCAGGCCATGCTATCGCAACGAACATTGCTTTGCTTTGCGAAGAGAATATCCAACTGGGAGATTATAGGATAAGAGAGAATTATAAATACTACAAAAATATATCCGTCCGACAATTTGATAATATTTCAGAGTATGCCGGATATGTATCTGACTTGTTTGCAAAAGCTGAAAAAGAGATGATGGAAAGCCAGTCTGCAAAGAATCAGGTTCTTGGAAAGCGTCCAAGCACTTCAAAAGTGCTTGCACTTATGGACGATGCTATATACACAGCAAACAAAGAAGTAGATGAGCTATTGCAGGTCTATCATCCCGAGTATGCCAGAAACAGACACTTTTTATCTTATCCAATAGGGCAGTTTTTTGTAGCGCTATATGGTCTTTGGAATATTGAGACAAAAGAGATCGATATAGATTTCAGCCTGTTAAGACAATGCGTCAATTCAGGCATTCTTTCAAGATATCAGTCGGAACAATTACTTAAGACTCTTTTGAACGTAGAACCGATTTTTGAGCATATTACTACCTTTTCTGAATTCGAACGAGTATTTAAGGATTATAAGTCCTCGTATGACAGAGTTGCAAATGCACTTGCAGGCTCATTGGCTTTCCCAATTAGGATGATTAATATTTATAATTCTTATAAGGTTCCAGAAAAGGAGATTGATGATTTATATAACGCAATATGTGATATAAACAGCAGTGCAAAAAAAATGTTCTTGGATGTTGAAAAGGATAAGCAGTTTGGATTTGAATATCATTTTAAAAGGCTTAAGGAATTTGTAGATGAACGAAAGACTTCTTTAGCTGATAAAGAGGAACGGGAACTCATTGAGAAGCTTTTGTATCGTTTAGATACCGTGCAAAAACAATTATGGAAAGAGAGGCAAATAGGAACAGAGCAAAAGGGCACTTTAGATGACCTTCGTTCGGGATTGTATTATTTCCTAAAACAGAAGGAGGATCCAGTACCTGACTGGTTTGTAAGAAATTTTGAGCAGATAGACGGAGATGTGTTATTAAGTAAAGAACAGAATAAACCTGGCAAAGAGAAAAATTATCACTTTGCATGTGTATCTGATAAGGATATGAATAAAAAAGTGAATGAGCTTCTCCCTTGGCCATTATCTGACTTGTTTATAGAGAGAGCATATAATCCAAAAGAGCTACCTTTTCAGGTGTATTACGCGGCATTGAGCGAAAGAAGCAATTTTCTTAGATATGAGCTATTTTATGGTTTATACTTTAGTCAGTGTGAAACCACCATCAGCTATGTAAAGCGTTATGGAAACGATACAACTGATTGCTATGAGATGCTCCGGTTGATAGGTCTTAAAGATGATGCAGGGTACCAATCAAAGGAGCTGGAAGATTATCCCTCAATGACTAAAATTGGGGCCCGTAAAGTGAGTTTTATAAAGTACGATAGAGTGCAGATGGCAGATATGTTTCTATGCCCTTACAAATATTTGTTGGATTATGTGCTGAATCCACAACCGGTTCTATCAGGAGATTTTTTGATAAAGAAGTATTTTGTTAATTTACTGATTGAAAATACCTGGAAAGCGACTGAAGAAAAAGATCAGAAAATGGTTTGTGATAAATTATCGTTCTTCATAAATCAGGAAGCGGCTAAATTGGTCAGATTTTTTCCATACTTTCGAGAGTCAGATATTATTGATTTAAAAAAGCAAGCGGAGAACTATTATTCTACGCAAGTAATAAAACCTGATTTGCAACAAGTAAGAAAGTATGAACCGACGCACATGCAATTTAGGAGGATTTTTGGATATGCGGAATTTTTAGAAGATTTACAGGAGCTTCCTGAAAAGCATTTGTATAAAGCATTTGAAAATCTTACAAGTATTAAGGAAGGGAAAAAGAGTTATTCAGTACACAGTGTACCAAAAGTAGAAGATAAGCAGTTATCTAACAGCCTGCTGAAGTATATTAACGAGTCAGAAGACAATAATGAGCATGTGGGCAGTTGGTGTATATATTGCTCGGACAAGGATATATGTATGGCTTCGTATGCTGAAGATCAGGAATAGAGTTAATAGACGCTTTGTCAGGGGTCAGGGATGAGGAGGAGGCTATGCTTGAAGGCCAATATGTAAGATGCCCAATTGTTCTTGAAGAAAATGATAAATATTTCCCGCGTAGTTTTGTACTGGGGAAAATAATATTGATAAATGATATTTCGGGTGAAGTAACAGTAAAACTATTTGACCTTAAGAATAGCAGGAGTTTTTACCCTCATGCTTTTGATAAGGTTGTATTTCCCGTGGATAAAGTTGATAGGTGTGGTGCAGCGAAGGATGCACCGGTCAATACTATTGACGGCCAAGGGCGGATTATATCCAGAAGACTTGAAAAGAGACCAGATGCTTTTTATGAGTATTTTGTGATGTTAGAAAGCGGTAATATCACATCATATATGGAGGATGAAATTGAAATAGAGTACTCAGCAGCCGACTATCAGCCAATCAGGCAGATGCTGAACTATGAGTTTCAAAACCCTTCATGGTATGCGAATAGGCTCCAAGTCAGCCGAAACATGCATATGGTTAATAATACCGTGTATGGCTTTAAGGAACTCGTAGGATGCAGGACATTTCTTATGGCACATCAGATTAGTACGATAGTAAGAGCTTTTGAGTCAAGACCTATAAGATATATGCTGGCAGATGAGGTTGGGTTAGGTAAGACAATAGAAGCTTGCTCTATTATAAAAATTCTTGAAACTGAGAACAAGAGCCTGAGAGTCTTATATCTTGTTCCGGGTGCTTTAGCGCATCAGTGGTGCAATGAACTCAAATATAAGTTTGAAATTACTGCAACTCAGAATAGCAGCCTCTCAGGGTATGCGAAACATGTTGTTGTTGCGTTTGAGGATTTAGATGAATATAACGCTGTTTTAGGATATAACTGGGACATACTTGTTGTTGATGAGACACACAGGTTACTTAGCCAGTCCAATAAATATAAGATTGTGTTGGAATTAAGCAAATCAACAAAAAACGCCCTTTTCCTTAGTGCGACTCCCATTCAGGATCGTAAAGAAGAATACCTTCGCCTGCTTTCTTTACTTCAGCCAGAGCAATATCACAAAATGAGTCTGTCAAGGTTCTCTGATATTCTCTCTAAACAAAAGAGAATTCAAAGAAGAGTAAACAGCTTGATTTATCATATGGATCACTATGAAGAGTACATGGAAGATTCTCTCGAAAAATTGGAAGAGCTCGTAGAAGAACTTGATGACGATAGACTATATAGGATAGTGAGGAGTATTGAATTTAAGTCTGATGACATGGGTAGATCTTCCATGGAACAGGCATTATCATACATATCCGAGAATTACAGAATAGAACGTAATGTAGTTAGGAATAGAAGAGATTTCGTCAATGAAATAATAGGCGAAAGAGATCTGGAAGAAGTATCTTACCAGATGAAAAATGCAGAAGATAATTACAGTGAAAGAAATGTATATCTTTCTCTGTTGGAATATTTATCGTCAAAGATAGATGATGAAAGTATTGAAACTAAAGATTTAGTTAGAATACTTCAAGCTATGTTTAGTTCACCATGGGCATTGGCCAGCGTTCTTTCAGAGATGGGGATAAAACACAGTTCATTAATTGATATGGTTGAATTATGGGTAATTCAGGCGGAGGATGAGCTCAATCAGCTTTCGGAACTGCTTGATGAATCACCAGATAAAATCATGGGGAGGCTGGTACATGCAATAGATTTTATTGAGCAAAAAGTTAAAATGTCCAATGATAATAATGGCAAGGTAGTTGTATTTTCTGAATTTCCTGACACGCTATGGAAATTTGGAGAAATGTTGAATCAGAGGGATATAGAGAGTGTGTGCTTTACAGCAAATATGCTTAGAGCAGAACTTGAAGATAGTGTTTATGAATTTCAGAATAATGAAAGATGTAGAGTTATTCTATGTGATGCAACTGGTGGTGAAGGACGTAATTTTCAGAATGCCGATTGGGTAATCCATCTTGATCTTCCATGGAATGCAAATGCGATAGAGCAGAGGATAGGACGTCTTGACAGACTAGGACGAGACAGAGAGCATCTCAAAGTAAAATCGGTTGTGCTTTATGCAAGGGAGTCTATTGAAGCTCAGCTTTTCGACATCTGGAATAGAGGCATGAACCTTTTTAAAAAATCGCTTAGTGGATTAGAGATAATTACGGGTGAATTAAATGAAAGGATTGAAGAAGCACTCTTGGATGATATCTTTAATGGACTGGAAAATGCTATAGATGATATCATTGAGATGACAGAGGAAACAAGAGAAGCGGTAGAGGAAGAGGAACTATATGATTCTGGAAGTGTGATATACAAACCGCTTTCGATCGCAGTTGACAATATGCTAAAAACATACGGTGGTGGGGAGAGTGATTTGTTTCAAAAGTCTATGCTTGGGTGGGCACATCAGGCCGGATTAAAAAGTATAGTATCACAAAATGGGATAGTGCAATTCGCTGACTCCATGTTTTCACCAAGAGCCGCTGTTCAGTCTTTGTTTGTACCACCGGACTGGAGTAGATACAATGATACGGCTATTGTTCGCAAAGAAGGTCGAATTCTTGGAACTTTTGACAGAGCTACTGCGATTAAACGAGAGGATTTGCTGTTTTATGCCCCGGGTGATCCAGTCTTTGATAGTATTATAGTAAATGCTTTGGATAACGGAAGAGGGAGATGTTGTGCATTTGCAGCAATAGCCCCGTTCAACTATCAGGGATTCGTTTGTGTATATAATATAGAACCGAGGATAAATTATCTGATAGCAAAAAGAATTCCACTACAGTTATTATCTCAGTTTCGTATGTATCTTCCAATGGAGCAGATAGTTGTTCATGTGCCGTTGCCGGGATGTGAGGACATGCCTGAGCAGGAACTAAATGAGTTTCTCTTTGATGCACACAATATTTATAATGCCGAGCATTTAGGCAGAAGATCGGGAAAGAGAGGGGGAATATCGCCGCTTGAAGTATTTATGCAGAAATATCCTGAGAGTGAGTGGAACCAGATGGTAAAATATATAGCCAAACAATCGAGGGAAAAAGCGATAAAGAAAGTGAAAGAGAGTGCCGATTTGGAAACAGCCAAAAGAGAAATCAGTCGTATTGTCAGCGGGTATGAATCGGAATATCTATATCTGGGAAAGGACATGAAAAAAATACAAGAGATCCGGGAAAAATATAGTGCGGTCTATTATGCATTATCGAATCCTACGCTATCAATAGACTCAATCGGATTGATGTATTTAACGAAGCGATAAGTGAATGGAATATATTAACATTTTTCTTGAATATTTAAATGGAAATATTGATACATCTACTGCAAAAATAAAGATAGAACAATGTCTACTTGAACTGAAAAATGAAACTGATATGCGTGATTATGTAAAAGCAAACCTATGTATAACATATTTTAAACGATATCAGCAATATAATTCGGGCAAGATTAAGGCAAAAGACTTGTTGTTATTCTTGAGAGATTTTATTCTTTTTGTAGGAAAGTTTAGATTTCCAAGATTTGTTACCGATATTGTGAACCGGGATGGCAGCTCTCTTGGATTATTTGTAAATATGGGTGGGGAGATTGATGTTGCTGAGAACTTCCCGACAGGGATCAAAGATAATCAACAATTCATACGAGATGTGTATCAACTTTCAGGAGGATCAAATGAAGGCCGTAGGACTTCGGCAGGTGACGCTTATGTAAGGAAATTTACGGCGTTTTCTTCTTACAGATCCTTAGAACAAAAGCTTGCAGTTCATACTGCTATAGAATTACCAGATGATTATACAATGATGATATCCCTGCCAACAGGAGGAGGAAAAAGCCTCATTACGCAATTACTTGCTGCCTTTGAGCCAAAACTTACATTGGTAGTGGTTCCTACGGTTTCGTTAGCTAATGACCAGTATCTTCAAGCAAGGGAATGTATATCCGACGAAAATGTAAAGAAGAATGTGTTCTGTTATGACAGTAAGAATGGAAATCAATTATTGCTGAAAGCCTTAGAGGATAGAGTAGCTAGACTAATATTCACTTCCCCCGAAGCGATTCTTATGAGCAAAGGCTTTAACAATGCTCTTCGGATGGCTGCAATGGATCAATATATTAAAAATGTGGTTATTGATGAAGCACATATTGTACCTGACTGGGGACAGGATTTTCGCCCTGAGTTTCAAATTTTTTCGATAGTGCTTAAAGAGTTTAGAAAACTTGCAAAAAATACTATAAGAACATACCTACTCTCGGCTACATTATCAGATGATGTGGTGCAGGTTCTTTTTGATCTATATGCTTCAAATAGTGGTAATATACAATTTCGGTGTGACGCTTTGCGAGAGGAGCCAAGATATGTTGTATTAAAGAATAACGAAATTGAAAAAAGGGAGAAGGGTGTTATCGAAATGATAAAAACTCTGCCCAAACCGCTTATAGTTTATGTGATTGAGCCTAAAACAGCAAGAAAATACTGCAAGTTACTAAACAAGGAGGGATTTTCCAATATTTATACATATACAGGAGACACAAAAGATGGGGAACGTGAGAGTCTTCTAGAAAATTGGAAGAATAATGAGTTCGACGTTATGATCGCTACCTCGGCATTTGGCATGGGTGTTGATAAGAGCAACGTGAGGACTATCATTCATGCTTGTGTGCCGGAGAATCTCAGTCGGTTTTATCAGGAAGTGGGACGTGCAGGACGTGACGGACTTCCATCACTGAGTGTACTTTCATATTATATGGGAAGGGATGAGAGAAATAATGACCTTTCGGTCGCTTTCGGCCTTGTAAAGAGCAGTGTACTAACGAAAGAGAAGATTGCAATTCGTCTGAGTAGTATTCTGAATGACAAGAGCAGGAATATAATTGAAGGAGATATTGTTACCGCAGACCTTAATACTGTTCCGACTTCATTTACAGAAGAGGAAGCGGAACATGCAGGTAGTCGAAATATGTGTTGGAATGTGAATACCTTACTTTTATTACATCGCCAAGGATATATTGATATTCAAAGTGCTAAGTATGATAATGCAAATAAAACATATCTCTTTACATTTAAATTAAACAGATTAGAGCTTCTGCAGGACACAACAAGACTTAAAGATGATGTGGCTGATGACAGACAAAAAGAATATGATATGAGAGTTGAAGGATATCATATGATGGCTGAAATTGTACATAGGACGAATGCGAAGTGCTTTGGAATTAGATTTGCGTCATTGTTTCCATATGCGCAGCCAATATGCAGTGGGTGTCCGGTACATCCGGAAGGATCATCTATAAAAGAGGACGTCATAAGGATAAGAGGCAAAGCTTATGTAGATATTAAGCCTGATGCTCCAGGACGATTATTACGTAGATATATGGGGGCGCTAACGAATCTTTTAATTCCAGTAGATAATTACGATGAATTTAATATCAGTGAAGCAGGTATAAAAGCGGATAAGCTAAATCTCTCATGTATTATATATCCGGATAACTATAATGGGGAGTTTTTAACTAAGTGTATGCAATTAAGCCATACTGAATTCCTTGAAGTGGCAGATAAAGTTCCTTGGCTTTTAAGAAACGGGATGATGATCATTTTGCATGATGATAATGGGATGAATAATAGAATATTTGAAGTAGCTGATAAGGAACCAATAAGTGCTTACAGAAAAGTATGGTGCTGTAATCTTAATACTATGATTTTTTCCAGAGGAAGAACAATAAATGAATTCTTAAACTGTCATACGCGTTATCTGGAAAGGATATAAGGAGTTATATGTTTGGTGAAAGAACAATAATAAAAGCAGGAAAAAAAATCATTATTGGGGAAGATAGCATGCGTCCTGGTCCAACACCGGAGAGAATGCTTTCTCTTTGCAGATTAGTAGAAAGAGGAACATATACAAGAGCAGAATTATACAAGCTTTGTGCGCTTGATCCAGATGCATCAAATAATGATGAGTATATTAGGAGAACTATTTCAGCAGCGGCAGATGAACTCGAGCTCATAAAAGAAAAAGATGAACAGGATAATCATTATGTGTTGGCTATAGATAGTACATACCTTGACTCTGCTCAGAAATTCAGGAAAGCTGTGGCTCCAAAGATATTCTCCAATAGGCACTCTAGGTTCTTCAGGCTGACTGAGTGGTATGTGAAAAATGCTGATAAAGCAATGCTAATAAGTAGTTTTGATGAGTTTGCTTCTGAAGCGGCCAAAGCGGGAGTGGAGGATGTTGATGAGAACGATGTTCTGGGATGGAGGTTTTGGATGAGGTACTTGGGATTTGCATATCAATACAACAAAACTTTGATTCCCAATATGAAGGTAAGGATTAGAGACTCACTTGATAGTTTAGGGAAGGGCACAACAATGACCTGTAAACAGTTTGTAACATGGATAAAGGAAAACCTTCCAGAAACAGCTTCTTCATGTGATGATGAATTTCTTCCGTTGGCATTATCTAATGGTCTCCGAACACTTGAATATGAAGGTAATATTGAATTGATTTCTACAAAAGATGCAGTGAGAGTTTCTCTATATCCATTAAGAGGTGTTGAGAGGAATGATTTTTCAGATATTGTAGTTAAGGAGTTCAATTAATGGATTGGATTAATTGTTCTGATCGTATGGATCAGTTTGTAATAAAAAAAGATGGTACTGCAGTCGATATAGAATATTTTATGGCAACACATGTACCTTTCAGGGATCTTGAATTTATAGATTATGGTGAAACAGATGTAAAGCCGGATCACCTGAATGAAGAGCAGATTTATGATAAGTATATTGTCAACAGAGCAAATAAACATCAAATGATTATAGTAAGAGGAACCCATGGAAGCGGGAAATCTCATTTGATATGTTGGCTGCATAATCGGTTAGTGAGTGATCCAGTTAACTATAATCCTGACAAAGAAAAGGTGGTGTTTTTAAGAAGACTTAGGAACACCGTTAGGGGCGCTGTTCAGCAGATGCTGGATGAGGGCATTGTCAGAGACAAAGAATTAAAGGAAAAGTTTGAAAAGTTTGCTTCTTCTTCAACATCTCAAAGCCAGGAGGAGTTTAAAGTTACTATCTATGGAGAGTATGCAAGGAAAAGTCAGACGGATAATACGAGTAAAGTATTTAAGCCTAAGGTTTGCAAAGATATAGCTGCATTTCTATTAGATACACGAGTGCAAGATTACATGATGAGGCCAGATGGTCCAGTAAACAGATGTTATCAAAAGATAACTGCCGGTGCCACTTCTGTTGTGTCAGAGGATACTGAAAAGGTCTTTACCGAAGAAGATTTTGTTTTTCCGAGCAAAGTGGCAAGGGCAATCAAGAAAGAATCGGCAGAGGAGGTTAAAAACTATTACCTTTATGAACTTGGAAAGGGAGAAGAAAAGAAGAAGATAGGTCAATTGGTTAGTTATCTTAATCATTTTACGTCAGGGGTTATTCAGAACTGCGCTAATATAACTAGCGAGAATGCAAGAGATCTTTTTGTTAACCTTAGGAAATCTCTACATGATGAAGGAAAAAACTTAACAATATTCATCGAGGACTTTACTTCCTTTAGTATAGTGGAGAGTGAACTAATAACAGCGCTTTCTGCTGAGAATGGCGGTAATTATAGTGACTTGTGTCGTGTGACTTCTGTAATAGGAATAACGGATGGTTATTATGGAGATTTCAGAGATAATTTTAAGACACGAGTGACGAAGCAAATTATGGTTACCGAGCAGTCTTTTGGTGAGGATGAATTCTTGCTTGAGATGGCCGCCAGATATCTGAATGCTATTTATTGCAAGACAGAATCAGTAAAGGAATGGTATAAGGGAAAAGCGGTGGGAGATACGCTTCCTGATTCGGAGTTTAAGCCGGATTATGATTGGGATTATGTGAAAATTGGTGATAAGAATTATACGTTATATCCATTTAATAAAAAAAGTCTTCTCACGTTTTATAACAGACTTCAAGTCAAAACTACAAGGAATTTCCTGACCTATGCTATACAGCATAGTTTTCAATTGTTTGCAGATGGTATGGAATACCAGTCGGATTGGGCATTTCCTGAGCTTCCTCCATACATAGAGAGTATTGCGCTCCGACCTCCGGATGCAAACAGTATAGAGACTTCTTCATTTTCTGATAAAGATAAACAGAGGATGAAAGTACTTTTCGGAATTTGGGGTAATGGTACTACAGATTCAGATGAGTTCACTGTAGGCGGCATCAGTAGAAAGTTTCTTAATGAAATTGGTCTTGGCGAATTTAATGGCATCAGAAGTGCCGGTAACGATGCAGGAGAAAAGAAAACTTCAGATAGTGACAAAACACTGCGGGATTATACAGGATCAGTCGGCGAAAAAGATAAATTTTTGGACCCGAAGCTATCTAAGAAAGAGATTAGTTTTTACAGAAAAAAGCAAGACATAGAAAGTTGGTTTGAAGAAAAGAAAACACTCCAGATGACATCAGATTACAACAAATGGGTAGGAGACTTTGTTGTACAAGCTATAGACTGGCAGGATGAAGGTTATCCTGGTGAGTATGTGGACCAACGGAAAAAGAGCGGAAATTTTGTAGACATAGAAGATTCAAAGCTTGCAACGGATAGGGAGACCGCTATTGTAGTTATGGATAGAAATCCGGAATCAAGAACGGTTCTCCTTGGATTGACCTACTTTGACTTTTATAAAAATTGGAATTTTGAAGATGCCGGTTATTATCAGATGGCTTTGATTAACTGGTTAGAAAAAAATAAGCAAATATTTATAGACAGAATATTTGGGAAAAGTATCGGCAAAAGAGAACATCCAGTAATGACGTGGTGTCTTGCGATAGAATATCTTCAGAGATTACTTTATGGTGAGAGCTTTAGAAATACTTCTGATGCTGAGCTTTTGTGGCTTCTTATCGGGAAGAAGGCTGATAGAAAAAAAGGTGAAAGGATTAATTCTGACTGGAATGATCTGATTAGGTATCTTTCAAATAAGAGTGCTATGGTTGAGTCAGTGAAAAACTCTCTAGTCACAGGGAGTAAAACTATAATGGGAATTGTTGGTGATGCATTCAGTTCAGGAGGAAAAGTATCTTTTTATCATACGGGTGAGTTACTTGGTTGCATTCAACACTTAAAGAATAAAAACTGGGATATAAGAGATGAGCTTGCCTTGTATGATACGCCTCAGTACGAGAAAATACGTATTCATTTGGAAGCACTATATGAGAGGATTAGAAAGGTTTCTGAAACTGAGAAGAAATTGGCCACTGATACAGTCAAGACATTTGAAAAAATGACGGGAAATAATCCAACGCAAGAGGATTACCTTTTAATAGTCAAAGAGATAAAAGAGTTCTTTTTAAATTGTAAGGTGGCACATGAGGCTTACAGCACAAAGTTGGAACTCAGATTCGATGATGAGCCTCTATTACAGGCAAGAGAAGTAATTGGAAGATATGAGGAAATATGCGATTCTCTTAGAAAAACTGATGACGTGGAATTATTAAGTAGTTTTTCTGATGGGCTTCTTGACAGATTTCGTGAGATAACGATATCTCTCCAAGAGGTAGAAAAGCTTGCTAAAGAAAAAGAAGAGAAGAACAAAAAAATGATTGGAGACGTTGCACAGGTTGATCCGATGTTGATAGAGGCCGCACTAAATACTCTGTCAGAATTGAGTGACTCTTTAGAAGAATTGGAGGTGGCTGAATGATACTTGATTCTTTAAGGTCAGCTAGCAACACTATTCTCGATTCAGTAAGTGCAGCCAATGATAAACATGCTGTAGAGAAATATCAAAAGCAGTTGATGATGCTTAATATTTCAACTTCTCAGCTTAGTCAGCTTTTGAAAATAATAAGATTGTTAGATGAGAAAGATATAACACACAAAGTTGTGTCGGTGGATGTTAAAAATGCGCTGGTTCAGGCTATAGATAATTGTGGTGAGAAAACTGCAGATCATTCATTGGATGAAGGATCTGTGACAGCACTTAAGAATGCAATCACATCTTTACGTGGAGAAGTGGATAATGCATGGAAGACGGAAGCAAGCAAAAGATGTACTCCGATAATTGAATCTGTTAATTCGCTTAAAGGGCTTCTCCAGAATAAAAAAGAAGCAGAAGAAATAATTGACTATTTAGGAAAAGCAAAGGCAACTACACCGGTTTCGACTAAGGATCTTGATAAGTTTTTAAAATACACCGAGAGGGGGAGAGAAATAATAAATGGCCTTCATTTTGAATCTGATACTGAAGTGAAAATATTCATAGGAAAGGTCGGAGCCCAGAGAGCAACGGTTAGGGATTTATCACCTCATATTCTTGAGTGGATTAATAGCAATAATCTTACGGATAAGATTAAACTCAGGTTTTAGAAGGAAAAGGGAGGAGCAGAAAATGGCTCCTCCTCGTGTACTCTATTAGATACTAAAGAATGGAACGAATTATTGATACAAATTCCTTAAAATCTATTTCTTGCGTACCATTCCAAGACAGCCGTATGGCTTCTGATTTACGTTTCTCGTCGAGGCCCATCGCATCTAATACATAGCTTAATAAATGGGATGAAGAGTTACAGGCTGATCCGTTTGAAAAGGAGTAATAGTCTCCAAGACAAAGAAAAGCAGCTTCGGCATCTAAGCCATCAATAGATATATTAATAGTTGATGGTAGACAATAGTTGGGGTCACCGTTAATTGTATACGGAAGATCCTTTATGGCTTTTAATAAGCTGTCTTTAGTTTTTATACAATTCTCTGAAAAAGTAGCAAGGTTTTTTTCTGAAAGCTCTGCGGCTTTTGCAAAACCTGCTACAAGAGCAACCGGTGTTGTCCCTGGACGGAACCCTCTTTCCTGAGCTCCGCCATACATCAATGGGCTAATAGGTGGGCGCTGATATTGTTTGTCTCGCTTTAGAACAAGGGCGCCTATCCCCTGAGGCCCTCCGATCTTGTGCGAGGAAATGCTAAGCATATTGTAATCGAGATTTCGGATTTCCTGATTAAGCTTCCCAAAAGCTTGAGTTGCGTCAACATGGAAGAGTATGTTTTTTTCTTTGAGGATCTTGCCGATTGTATCGACAGGTTGTATAATTCCGGTCTCGCTGTTCACGAACATAACTGAAACCAGTACTGTGTCTTCGCGCACGAGGGATAGTAACTGTTCTTCATTGATACGTCCACTTATATCCGGCTTTACATAATCTACGTCAAATCCCTTAGATACCAAGAATTTTAATGGTTCAAGAATCGATTTGTGCTCAATTGCTGTCGTAATAATATGTTTTTTATTAGTTTTTTCAGCAAAATCTCTTATGCCGAGTATACAGGAATTGTTGCTTTCAGTTGAGCCTGAAGTAAAAATCACCTCTGATGAATCCACGCCAAGAACTTTGGCTATTATATTACGGCTTTCTTGCACTAACTTAGCTGCATTTGTCCCAAACATATGAGTTCTACTGTCGGGATTACCGGGAACATTATTGTATGCGTTTATCATAACAGCCAGTACTTCTGGAAGTATCGGTGAAGAAGCGTTATAATCCAGATAAAGAGACATGTAATCATTCCTCCTTTGGCAATGTATTGATCAGATCATGTATACTTTTTAGAACGTCTCTTGAACTGTAGTGATTTATTCCTCTGTTCAAATGTAGGCGGAAATATTTTAAAAGAGTATCGGGATCATCACCTAAACCATCTTTTAGACAACGTGTCTTAATCAGTTCTTCGTATATCTCGTGGTATTCTCCGGCAAATGTCAACCAAGTCATTTCTACATTACTGTCAGATTGAGGATCTACGCCGCCTGGAATTGTATCTTCGTTCAATGACCAACATAAAGCCCAGCGGCATATTACATTCCAATTTTGTATCCCAGTCTTCGATTTTATCCGAATTAGTTTGTCTTTTTCCGGTTGTGAAAGCTTAAACTGTTTACATATCATTATATAGAACCTCCAAAGTATCCAGGAGTAATGCTGCTACACTTTTCAACTTCATCATAGAGCAGGGTATAGGCAGTGTTGACATAATCTTGTATATCGTCCAAATACTTTCCGTTTACTTCTTCATCAGTGGAAAGTACAATCACTTGCGAGCTTGCGTTAGGAAGATACTGGTTTATAAAATTACTGCGATGAGCAGAGTCGAGCCTTGCCATGGGTGTATCAATGATAACCGGTAGCTTATAACCAGAAGTAATTGCGAGCCCCCATAAAATGGATATTGCAAACATCTGCTTTTCTCCTGCCGATAGCTGGCCTTTTAGCAGAATTCCACCTTTATAATCCTTCAGGGTAATATCTAATGTGATTGGGTCAATAGATATTGATGTGATTATTCGTTGCTTTTGCGCCAGATATTCAAAGCATTTGGTGATGTTTTCTTCAAGCCGGTTAACTTTCTGTGCCTGAAGGCGATGGACGAACTCTTGCATTACATCTAACGTTATAGTAGAGTATTCGACAATGCGAACATTGTCATCACTGGTATCTGCATCTGCTGCGAGTTTCAACATTATTTTATTCTGCTGACGTTCTAATTGTTCTCTCTCAAATTTGGCAGATTTAATTTGGTCATCGAATTTGTCAATATCAGTTTCAAGCTGAGTTACTTTGGCTTGCAGTTCTTTGATTTGGGCAAGGAGTCTTATAGTATCATTCTTTTCGGCAGTATTGCTTAAGTGAACTTCAAGCTGGTCAAGAGCTACATTTGCTTTTAGGTTCTCAGCAACAATGGAAGAAGCTTTTTTTTCGAGTAAACCTGCATCCAAAGACAAAAAACGTTCAATAAGAGTGCGGGATGTAGGCGTTATCGCAGTTCCCAAATTGCCATTAGCCTCACGCTCAAGCTCTGATAGCTGAAGATGTGTTAGTTCCTCTAATTTTTTGTACGAATCTGAAGAATCGGGGTATATGGCTTTGAAATCTAATAACAGCATACCATACATTTTTGATATTATCGGAAGAGAATAACTTTTGGCGATAGATTCTTCATCGGATTTTATATTCTCAATAGTGGACTTTACCAATTCTTTACAAAGGCAAAGTGGAGAAGCAGGATTGGACGCTAATGTAAGAGCTTCTTCCCTTAATTGGTTTATTCTTTCCTTTAATTCGTGTTGATTTCGTATGATGGCATCTCGGTTGAAACTTAAATTACCACCTTTTTTCCAGAATTCCTGTTCGGTTTTCTCAAGTTGGTCCTTTGCCCGTTCAAGTGCAGGAATTAGAGCTGCTTTTTGAGAGTATAATAATCTAAGCGTCCTATCGTTTTCTTCGAGAGCTAAATCTGCTTTCTCCGCCTCCTTATTAAGTGCAACATTATCCGATTTTTTAATATCGGTGGATTTTTCTTTGCGTATCTTTTCTATATGGGTACACAAGTTTTCGATGGTTGTGACACCCATAACAGACTTGATGGAATCTTTGATTTTATCAAAGGCTTCATCATCGGCTATTTGGCTTATTTTTTCGTTATCGAAGAAGAAAAAACGGGCTATCCCATAAGGAATCAATTCTTCTACATAAAATTCCCAGTTTTTAGAAAGATAACTATCCTCGATCCCATTCTTGATGACAGTTAGAGAATCTTCGACCTTACGGGATGATTGTTTCCATGAACGGGTGACGCTTATTATGGTGTTTTCTTCATCATCCAGTTCCATTGTGAGTTTTATATAAGTGCGCTTATCGGTAGAAGATTTGTTGATTCGATCGGCTAAGACGTTACTGTATGCGGTTTTTTTACCTACTATGAATTCAATGGCTTTCCTTCCGTACAGACATAGAAATACAGAGTCGAGGAGAGTGGTCTTTCCGCGACCATTCATACCACCAATTAGGGTTATGTTTTTTTTGCCCCGTCTATCTTGAAGAGATATGTTATGCAACCCTTTGTAGATACCGTAATTATATAATTCGATATTAGAAAAATGCATATCAATAATCCTCCTCATAGCCATTGGGAGAAGTGTTTATTGGTTCATCAGTATCGGAATCATCTACGTCATCCGCTGGAGTATCATCAACTAAGCCTCTCCGAGATCGTCTTTGACGCATCAAATTTTCAGCGTCTTCTTCATTTTTGTAGTAAGTCTGTTTTAATTTGCTTTCCAGGTTTTTAACTACATTTCTAGTAGAACTGATGGCAGAATTACGAGCCTCAATATCTAAGAGACTACTTTGCATTTCAAGCATGAGCTTGTAATCTGGGTATAGATCTTTACAGACTTCCGCGAGTAGATTCCACTCAAACTGACCATAATATTTGTTTTTAACTATGCTGTTATCCTCAAATTCCTTCCCCATTACCCGCTTGTATATCCGTGGAAGAGAATCATCAAATTCATGTTTATCATTGAGCCATATCTTACGGATAAAACGTAACTCATCCATAGTGATTAGTTCAGTGTCTTTAACTTCTTCTGGTCCAGTCTTTTGTATGAAAATTTGCAGCTTGAGAAGTCTTTCCAAAAAGTCTTCGCGCACTGCTTTTGTATAAGGCCCGTGAACAAGGCGTCCGCGGTGCCAAGTGAGCTTACCCGTCATACGGCGGAAGTCTCGACGAGAACGGTCGAGTTCATTCTGAGTAAGGTTGCCATCTTGATTGTAAGCTGCTATGTAATTTCTAAAATCTAATAGAGGGAGCATCCAGGATTTTTCTTCATCGTTTTGAATCATAGCTGCAAGGGATTTATCCTCTGTAACCATAGTACAAACCCAACATCCCATGCGACTGCCACCACAGGTAGGAGTGCCACTTTCAACCACAAGTGGGCATTCGTTATCAGAAGAAGCTCCTCTGTACATAGCCAGAAGATCTTTGTTTGAATGTCCCCAAGGATTTGGATGTTGCATCAGGAATTGCCAAACCATGGAATCTTCCCAATTTTCTATAGGCGTGAATACAAATGTATTCGGGTAGGAGCCATTTGGGCTTAGGTGTTCGCGATAACGTTTTTCTTCATAACCTTCCATAACGCGTTTTCTGATAGCGCTTTCAGCTTTACGAGATCCGAGTACAAGTATGGCTTCGCTTTCAGCGGCAAGTATTTTTTTTATAAATTGGTTTGAAGCATCAATCTTAAGTCGATCTGTACACCATCTGAAATTAACCCTTGGACAGGGATACCCACGTCCTATAAGATTAACCCAGAAAGTATTCTGTATCTGAGGCGTGAGGCGATGTGGAATTATAGGAAGCCGTTCTCCGATTGCAGCATTTCGCATCTTCTCTAAGGACTGGCTTGCCCATAACGCTACCACGGGAGACTCGACTAATGTATCCGTACTAATTACATGAACAGGTTTGATTCTTTCAACAGCGGGGAGTTTTGATAAGGCCATCCAGACTAATTGCACAACGGCAGAGGAGTCTTTACCACCACTATATCCGCAAATCCAAGGAACATTGTCTTCTTTATAGACCTGCTGGATTGTTTCGATTGTCTGATTTAATAAAGCTTTAGTTAATATCGTTGCCATAATAAAAACCTGCCTATAATATTATAGATTTTAGTATCTCCACCATCTGGGCTTGGGTTGCATGCGAGAGCTGCACACTTCCGTTTATCACGATTCCGTTCTGCCACAATGGATTAGTTTTTTTCCAGTCTATCCTCTGAAGTACATGAAGCTTATTTCTCCAGCAGTCAGGATATTTGTTAATCAGCTCATTACCTATTTGTCCGAGAGCTCTTAATGTTATGCTGAGAGGAGATAGAGAATTCTTACGTATTTCTGATGATTTCAATTTTTTTGAAGCTACATTTTTCCATTCGGGCATGTTGTCATATACAGTTTTCCAAAATTCAGTTGCAATAGAGCGTTGCTCCTCTGCTGATATCTCCAAATCCTTAAGCAGTGCTTTTGTTCCGTGATGCATTGCACTCAACGTAAACAGTGCTACAGAGCGATTTGGAATAGATGTATGTTCTTTATCAATAAGTTGATTGAAATCTGGTATGGAAGATATAACATCTTTTACAAGGAGTGACAATGAGTCTCTATTATCATAAAGAATATTTAACGATTGTGTGGGTCTTATTGCAAATCTGTTTAAATCGGAAAACATCTGCTGAGAGCGTTTTAGCCCTATATCATGATATAAAACCAGGGAAATATGTTCATATTTTAAGTCAGGATTTTTCTTTAAAGCTTCTTCAATGGCAGCTCTCCTATGTTGCCCATCATTGATAAGCATTTTTGCAGACATAGATATAGAAAGAATCCCTAAGTAGGAACTGTCATTTGTCGGCTCAAAGGTCACATCACCATCAATTGATGCTGTGAGCGCAGAAAAAACATAAGAAGTGGGATTTGATAAAATATAATCCCTCATCTCAGGAATCCTTGCCTTGTTAAGGGTTCTTTGAGATCTGATTTCTGGTGGGAGATTTTCGTCTGTGAATGTAAAAAGCTTCGGTATGCAGTCAAGTGGTGCCATGGCTACATAGTATTCCATGTTTGCTTGAATACCTTTGACTGCCGGGAAGCTGAAGCGTGCGGAATCCATAAAAAAACACCTCGGTTATTGGCGTAAGCCTTTGTTAAGTGAGAAACTGTGTACGCAATAGTTAGTATAGCAAAGATAAAAAAGGAAGTCTATATAATTCTATATGGAAGTGTATTTTTTTTGTCATTATACATATGCAGATATGCTAGGGGGCAATGATTATATGATAGTAGAGAAAGAATTGGCTTAATGAATGGATGTAAATGGAATGTGGAGTTTAGAATTAAAGCCTTAACGGGACATGCCTGTTAGGGTTTTTGGCATTTTATTCCTTGAAGGGAAATTATTTTCCCGCCAAAATCTATTGGAGAAGTGCTTATTTTTTTTACTCTCAGTGTGAGTTATACTGGTAAAGTAGACAATAATTGTACTGCCTGAATGCTCAAAACCGATATTGATCAGCGAAATGGCAGCGGTGGTTTTGAAACAGCTAATGATTACGAAAGCATTGGGATAAGAATGAGTGAACTGATTGGCCAGAAAGTGATGATGCGCTCCTCTAAAAAGCGAGGAACCATAGTTGATATAAACACTGCCTCCGGTTGTATAACCGTAGATTTTCATGGGGAATTGAAAACGTTTGCCTATCCTGCGGCTCTGGGAAGCACGATAATCCTGGAAAATCATAAGCTGCGGAATGAGACGAAGGAGATGGGCGCGGATGCTGCATTTGCACAGTATCAGAAGAAGTACTCGGGAGCCATCATCGGCGAAATCTCCTATTTGAGAAAAACCGGAGGAAAGCGCTACCGGGCGATAGACGGAGAGTGCATTTCTGTTAGAAATGGTGTCTATGTTTACAGCTTTGACACCGATACGGAGTTCCATTTCCCTGACGGGACGGTCATCAAGCTGGCATGGAATGAAGGATGGGTTCCGGCCTATGTGCTGTCATGTGAGGAGTTCACTCTCGTGTTCCAGACGCACGAAAATCTGGGTGATAAGGTCAACAGCATTGAATTTACGTCAGAACCATGGCAACTCATGGAGTCTTTGATTGACAGGATCAAAGAGATAAAGGTGTCGGAGTCTTCGATTGCTTATATGCTGGCGTGTACCGGAAAAAACAGAATTAATGAGTTTGGCAGAATCAATTTGGGACAGAGCTATGCGCTGAGACGCGCATCCGAAGAGCCAATCACGTTTATATGGGGACCTCCGGGTACCGGAAAAACAACTACACTGGCACGAATTGCCCTGGAGGAGCTGTCAAAAGGCAAACGGGTCCTTATGCTTTCCTACAGTAATGTTTCGGTGGATGGGGCTCTTCTTAAGGTAGCGGATATGTCGGATTATCCGGCGGGAAAGATTATACGCTATGGGTACCCTCGGGTGAAAGAACTTCTGGACAGCAAAACGCTGACGTCCTATTCATATGTGCTGAATAAGAGACCGCAACTGGCTGAGCAGTATCGGGAACTGATTGAACGAAAAAAGAAACTCAGAAGAAACGATATTAAAAGAACAGAGATAAATAAGGAGTTGAATGCAATCAGAAGCAGGCTTCTGGACTATGAGAAGGAGCTGGTGGGCGAGGCTGCATTTGTCGCAACGACAGTTTCGAAGGCGGTCGTTGATAAGGCAATTTATCAGCAGAAATTCGACATGGTGATCTTCGATGAGGCAAGTATGGCGTATGTTCCGCAGATCGTATTTGCAGCGGGACTCGCCAAAGAGCATTTCTGCTGTCTGGGAGATTTCAGGCAGCTGCCTGCCATTGTTCAGAATCCGGAGGATGCATTCCTTAAAAAAGATATTTTTGAATATACCGGCATAACGTATGCCGTTGAGAATGACTATGGGCATGAGTGGCTGGTCATGCTGAATGAGCAGTTTCGAATGCATCCGGATATTGCCGCTTTTGTCAGTGAGCATATGTATGGCGGAAGGCTTGATTCATCCCCGAGAATCACGGAGCATCGGCAGAGGATTGCCGACTGTGCGCCTCTTAGCGGTGAGGCTATGGGTATCGTGGATTTGAGCCTGACATATTCCGTCTGCATCCGGACAAATGATCAGTCCCGCATCAACTTGATGTCTGCGATGATGTGCGTCAGGCTTGCGGAACTGTTACTGCCGCAATTCAGTGTGGGCATTATAACGCCTTACAGTGCACAGTCCAGGCTGATTCTTGCGATGATTCGAGACCTGCAGGAGGTGGATGAGAAATATAAGGCTGTCAGTTGTGCGACCGTTCATCAGTTTCAGGGTTCGGAAAAGCCGGTCATAATATATGATGCTGTTGACTGTTTTCGGATGGCGTTTCCGGGAGTTCTTCTGACATCAAAAAAGGATAATGCGGCAAACAGACTTTTTAATGTTGCGCTGACGAGGGCTCAGGGAAAATTCTTACTGGTTGCGAATCTTGACTACATGTTCAGGAAAAACATTTCAAAGGATCTGATGTTTACGAGAGCACTGAGATCAATTGATGAGAGAATTGAGGGAGAGCAGATATTTGAATCGCTTGGGACCGCTGAGGATGAGACAACGGATATGTTCCTCGGTGAGCGGGATGAGGTCGATTCGTGGGAGCGCTATCTGAAGGATATCGAAAATGCTGAGGGGTATGTATTCATGGATGTTCCCGGGAAAATAGATAAGGATCTTAACGCTCTGGAAGAATTGAGAGCTGCTGTCGAAGGTGCCCATAGGCGGGGCGTTAAGGTAAAGATACGATATGCTGAGGGTTTGACTCTGCCGGACTTTATGAAAAAATACGCAGTTCCTCACGGTTATGTGACGAATCCTATTACCATTGTTGATCAGAAAGTGGTGTGGTTCGGAGAGCCGATTTCTGCGGCCGACTTTATTTCGGAGGGGGCTGAGATAAGAACGGAGTATTTTGCATGTATGCGCTTTGACGGGAAGCATACGGCAAGAATGCTGAAAGCGATATTTGAATTTTCTTATTGATTAGGGAGATATCGATTATGAGCAATCGGGATACATTAATCAAGCAGGAACAGGAAAAGCTGGATAAGCTTATTCGCAGGATGGATAAAGCGCTCTTGAAGATTCATAAAGATCTTACGAATAGGGAACTGCAGATCAAGAAAGCGAGGGCGGCCTGTCTGCCGGAAGCATATGGCGATCTTGTGTCTGCTCAGGCTGCCAAAAACGAAGGAATTATGCGCTCAAAGCGGTTGGAGCAGTCGAGAGATGAGCTTTATAAAACACGTATAGAAGTGCTATGCACGGATGAGCGTGGAACCCAGGAAGAGGATATAAAGATTGGGCTGCATTCATTTGTCTATGGATCAGATGTTTTTATCATGAGCTGGAAAATGCCTGTCAGCAGGCATTATTTACTGGATAATGCGGCGGTTGATTTTGAAAATGTTGTAAAGGAAAAGGACGGCACGAGATATCGGGCCTATTACGAATTGCAGAAGAAGAGAAATGTCACGCTGGATTTTGATGAGATTACTGAGGTCGTTCCGGTGTTCCCGATCGTCGATGAAGAAGATGAGGGGATTATTGCAGATGAATTTCTGAAAGAACTTCTGAAACGCAGGTCGGAAAAAGAGTTTCAGAATATCGTTTTCTCTATACAGAAGCAGCAGGGAGAAATTATCCAGGCACCTTTTCAGGAGAATATGATTGTGCAGGGGTGTGCCGGATCCGGGAAGTCGATGATCATGTTACATCGTCTCCCAATCGTGCTTTATGATAATCCCAACAGTTTGAATCGTGGGAATCTTTATATTATTACGCCGTCTCTTACCTATATTCAGATGGCCAACAATATGATGATTGACCTTGAAATTGATGACTTGAATATGGGGACATTGAATCAGTATTACGATTATGTGCTGGCTTTATACAATGTTCCTTCCGGTGCTTACGGCAAAATGAAAGCTGCAGCCCATCTGACCGAAAGCGTTATGAGGTATGTGTATTCGCGTACTTTTATCGATGATATCTGCAGACAGATGGAAGAGGAGATCAGTTCCCACTGCGTTAATTACAGTGGCTGGTGTTCTGCTTTGCAGCTGAAAAAGCCGGAAAAGATATCAGATAAATCGGAGACGTATTACCGACAGATCCAAAATGAGATTCTTGAGGGGCAGAAGATTCAGAATGAGTTATATGCCAGGCAGCGGCAGTTCCATACCGTTTTGCGTGATGTGGTGAGTGGGTTTGAAGAACTTTCAAATCTCTTGACTACACGTAAAGCGGCAGTTTTGAACGGTGTACGTAAGCAGATTACGCAGACGCAGAAGGAGCTGGAGTTACTGCGTGACGAGATCAGTCAGATAGACGAAGAAGAGAATTCGGTCGCGTATGAAAACAGGAAAATATCAATAAAAGCGCGGGCTGATAAGCTGAACAATCTTCACGAAGCACTTGAGATCATTCAGATGGATGACGAGTATTTTGAGAAGCTGCGAGCAATTGCAGATTGCGATATCAAAAAAATGATGCGGCGACTCAAGGGTTACAACAAAGAGTTCTCACGTATGAAGAACGGAGATCTTTATGGCATCTACAATCTTAAAGAGTATATAAGTGATTTCTTTGATGCAGCAAAGTATACCCTGCTGAAGTATGGCGATGTTTATTCGGAATATCCGGTGAATCCGGTGGGTATAACGGAACATTTGAAAAAGATGAACTCATCGGTCAACCGGTTCAGACAGTACAGATCGCAATGGCTGGCTTACGAAGACAGTGAGTTACTGAACAATACGATAAGTTATTATACTAAGCTGCTGGAAAATATGGTTCCGTTGATCTATCTGAAGCAGATGAGGGAGCTGAATGCCGATGTTGATAAATCCGGTAATCCGTATGCTCTGCCCTGCTCTCCGTATATGTATCTTCAGATTGTTTACCATTTTAAGGGCTGTCATAATGAGCAGAAGGAGAGCCTGATCACGATTGATGAGGCACAGAACCTTATGCCGGAAGAGCTCCGACTAATCAGGGCGGTGAACAATGACAGGGTCGTACTTAATCTGTTCGGCGACGTGAAGCAGCATATGGAGGGATCGAAAGGTGTAGATACCTGGAAGAGCTTTGAGCGCATTGTTCCGTTCAAAAAGTATAATATGCGTGAGAATTATCGTAATGCCCGGCAGGTTACGAACTACTGTAATAAGCGCTTCGGGTTAAATATGCGTGCTATCAATCTTGATGGAAAGGGCGTTCATATTATACCCGGTGAAATTGGATTTGAGCAGACTCTGAGACGGCTGTTTATGAGACCTCAGAATCCGGGGCTGAGCTGCATCATTGTGAAGAACCGTCAGGAGGCGGAAGAGATTCTTGCCCTGGTTCCAGAGTATGCCAACAGGATTCAGAAGCTGGCAATTGAGCCTCGGGAATTGCATAAGAACCGCTGGAATCTGTTGACTGTGGAGCAGACGAAGGGGCTTGAGTTTGAGACGGTGGTGGCTGTGTCCGGGCGGATGAGCGAAAATGAGAAGTATGTGGCGTATACGAGGGCGTTGGATGAGCTATACGTTTTCGATGCGGAAATGTTGTTGAGCGGCCATGGTGGAGAAGAGAGTGTTCCGAAGGGACCGGAAAAAGTGCCTGCGCAGGAGAAAAGGGCAGGGACTCGGAGGAAGAGGGTGAAGAGGATGGCGGATGAGGATTAAGGAGAAATGAAGCTGATAAATATGTCATGTCCTAATTGGGGGCAAGAGATATATGTATAGCAGATATCTAAGAGGAGGCGAGAAAATGTCCACACCATCGCAACGAATAGACATATTTTGGGACACAATGAACTGGATCAAATCCGATCCGGATCTTTCGGCGTCCATTCCCGTCGCAAAGAAGAACACGACGGTTTTTTATGAGAATGATTATCCGGCATTTGATATTTCGGAGATAAAGAAAACTATTGTCACTGTCTCTGGGGACAGGAGCTATCAGGCGGCAATGAAGCTTCACCGGAAAAATCCGGAAGCAAAGATTGCGGTCATGAATTTTGCAAATGCATTTCATGCCGGCGGCGGAGTCAAGAAAGGCAGCAGCGCACAGGAAGAGAGCCTGTCCCGGACCTCCACGCTTTATCCGTTGCTGTA
>ODAI010650352.1_pt1 | contig 42139 bp, 26 predicted proteins | sample 1539321 | NCBI WGS metagenome assembly ODAI01 (sample SAMN02144231, study PRJEB22623) | gut metagenome | biome: sheep rumen | host: Ovis aries | place: New Zealand
CTACATAGTAGTTGGCTTGCAAACTCATAGTAGTTGGAGGGTCGGTGTTCGACTTTCGCCTAAAAGTGTAGTACTTTATGCGACTATAGCTCCGTAAGTCACTATGACTTAGCGGTTTACAGAGTCAGTGTCGTATGTATAATTTTATTTTTTTATTTCCCCTGTAGGGGCACCACAGCGCACGATTGCGCTCGAAACGGTGTCATCCTACACCCATGCTTCAACCGGACTCACGTAGATGATGGTATCACGGTGACCAGTATATGGTATGGGTGAAACATCGCCGAAGTCAGGAAAGAAAGCGGGGCATGCCCCAGACGGACATGCCCCTCGATGGTTATGTTAAAGATGTTATTGTCAAGAGATTATCTTGAACCTCCTGCCCACCAGACAGGCTCTGTATAGACATACTGTCCTGTTCCGAAGGCAGCCTTTACATTAGGATTGGCAGTGGTGTCACTGTTACCGTAGCCATAGCGCAGGGGGAAGCGGGTGGCGTTATTTGGATTAGCCAGCTCGATGAAGTTTTCTCCCATAGCTTTCAGACGGCGGATGTCATTGTAAGCTTCGGTAGACTCACCATTAGCTCCATAGAAGGCGATGTATTTCTGTACCATGATCTCCTTTAGCAGGTCTGTGCCTGTCAGCGGAGCAATGGTATTGTTAAAATAATTTTCTGCGTCGCCTTCGGTCAGCGGCGTGTTGATGTCGCCAGACTCATCGTCAAACCAAAAACCTGTGTTGTCAGTATTGTCCAAAGCAGACTTCAGCGATGCCTCCGTATTGGCAAAGGCTGCTACCAACGCATTTCTTACGCATGTCTTGGCTGCATCTTCCTGTCCTAAGCGAGCCAGTGCTTCAGCCTTGATGAACTGTACCTCGTGGTAGCTCAGCAGGTAGGTGGAAGCGGTCTGTGCCAGAGAATAGCAGTCATAGTTGTAATACCACTGTGCCTGCTCTGGTGTGCCGTTGGGAACAGGATTGAAGTCTTCGCTTTCCGGTGTGATGTGTGCATCATAGGGAAGGAAGAGGATGCGGCTGATACGCGGGTCGTTGCGCTCGATAAGCTTCTTGCACATGCTCTCGCTGACACCGAAGTAGTCGCGGCTGTACTGAAGGTCGAAAGTAGGATTCCAGTTGTTGGCATCATACGTGTTGTATGCCGCCTGCTCGTCCGGACTCTCAAAGGAATTGTTGCAACATTCAACAATCTGCTGGTAGACAGCATTCTTGTCGGAAGCGCGGAAGATGGTGTGGAGCAGCAGACGTGCCTTCAGACCGTAGGCGAACTTCAGCCAATTGGCTGTTTTACCGCCATAGATGAAGTCATAACGTCCAAGTCCTGCGTCGCTGGTGCTCTTCAGGTCGGCAATAGCTTCGTCCAACGTCTCCATGATGCTCTTGTAGATATCCTCCTGCTTGTCTATTTTCGGAGTCATCAAGTCACTTCCTTTAAATGCCTCGGTGTAAGGAATGTCTCCAAAGAGGTCGGTCAGGATGGCGGTGTTATAAACAACATAGACTTTGGCAATACCTCTGATGCCTGCATTGCCGGCATCAGAGCCTTCAGCATCGTCCTCTGTCTTTTCTACTACCTTGAGTGCGCTGTTCAGGTTGGCGTATGTAGCGTTCCATGCGTTGTTGAACGTGGATGATGCTGTCCACTCACCTGTGCGTGTCTCAGCATTGTACAACTGATTGAAGACACCACCTTCGTGCTCTATGGCAACGGCTGCGTATGTATTGAAGTCGCCGCCAGCCACACTGACAGCTGTAGCTGTAGCCAAGTCAGCCACCATGAACTTGGCATCTGCCGTCAATGGCTCGTTCGTATTCTTGTTCACACTGTCCATGGCATCCTCGGAACATCCGACCATCAGCGTCGTGGCTGCCAGTGTGAAGACCATTGATTGGAATAGATTAAATATCTTTTTCATTGTTGTTTGCTTTTAGAAATTGAATGTTAGACCAAAACCAAAGGTTGAAGAACCCGGCAGAGAGAAGCGTTCGAAACCCCCCGCCATGTTGTTGTTACCCTGAGTTGCTTCCGGGTCGAAGCCCTTGATGGAAGAATAGAGCAGCAAGTTGCGTGCGAAGGCACTTGCGGTGATGTTCAGCCAAGGTTTGTTCACGATAGGATAGCTCAGCGAAATTTCGCGCAGCTTCAGGTAGGTGCTGCTGTGGATGAATGACTCCGCAATGTTGTTCAGTGCATTGAAGTAGCCGAAGGCATCGCTTCCGCTGATGTAGATGTCGTTGGGCGAGTACGTACCGTCGCCATTTTCCTTGACGGCAGGCAGCTCGAAGAGGAACTGATCCATGTTGCGGTAGTCAGCCGAACGCTGGCTCGAACCGTAGTAGTCCATCATGGTGTAGGTACCGGCATACATCTTGCCGCCCTTCTTCCAGTCGAACGTAGCACTCAGGCGGAACTTGTACAGTTCAAGCGTCGTGTTGAAACCCATCTGGAAGTCTGGAGAAACATTGCCGAGCACCTTCTCTTCGCCAGGCATTGGTAAACCGTTCTTGTCGACAACGATGTCGCCATTCTCGTTACGCAGATAGCTGATACCGTAGATGACCGGGAACTTGTAGCCGATACCGGCACGAATCTGTGGCTCAACGAAACCGCCAAGCATGATGCTCTCTACACCAGGAGCCAGTTTGTCAACATAGTTGTTTATCTTGGTGTAGTTCAGGCTCATCTCCCACTTGACGTTCCTGGTGTTGATGGGGCGTGCGCCGATGGTCAGTTCATGGGCATTGGTATGGATGGAACCGCCGTTGGTGCGGAACTCATAGTAACCCGTAGAGCCTGCCATAGGAACGTCGAATATCTGGTCTTTCACGTTCTGGCGAGAGTAGGTGTAGTTCAAGGTGAACAGGCCGTGGAGGAAAGCCAAGTCGATACCTACTTCGTATGAACGGGTGTTCTGTGGTTTCAGGTTGGGGTCATAGATACGCTCGTAGGGCCTGTATGCCACAACGCCGTTGATGGGGTATTGCATTGGTGTGCCGGAAGAGAAGCCGCCGCCATAAGTCGGAATGGCAAAGTAAGACTGGTAATAGGTTCCAGCCATACCTACCTCAGCGTATGAAGCGCGAATCTTACCGTATGTCAGGATGTTGTTCTTCAGCGGTTCCAGCTCGGTAAAGATGAATCCGAGCGATACGGAGGGATAGAAGAACGAGCGGTTGTTGCGTGGCATAGACGAAACAATGTCGTTACGGCCGGTCACGTTCAGGAAGAGCATGTTCTTGTAGTCGATAGAAAGGTTACCGAAGTTACCTACCGTGCGGGTGTGGTAGTTATATTCTCTTCCCGTATAGGACGAGATGTTGTTCATGCTGTTCCATCCTGCAAAGTTGAAACCATTACCATAGGATTCAAGCTGGCTGGTCTTGTTCTGGACAATTTCGTTACCATAGAGGACGTTCAGGTGCCAGTCCTTGCTGATCTTCCAGTCAAACGAAGCTGTAAACAGAGAGTTCAATTCGTTAATGGTCCATGAGTTGTCGTCAATCTCTCCGCTGCCGTGGCTGTTATCGCCGTAGGCATACAAGTCCTTATACTTAGTGGTATAGGCATCGTCGCCCAACTGGTACTTGGCATCTACCTTCATCCGTTCGTTGATGGGGTATTCAAACTTCAGGTAGACATTGCCGAAGAAGCGTTGTGAACGCTCTGAGAACTCGTTGTTCTTGGTTGCCCAGTACGGGTTGTTGAAGCTTCCCGGTCGATAGAGCACCTGAGAGGTCGGGTCATCGGGGGTATGTGAGGGAATGCCTTTCAGGTCGTAAGAGGGAGGACAACCGTAGAGAGCTGCCATGATACCGTCGTTGGCACCGGCTTGCTTGGTTATCTTTGAAGCAACGAAGTTTCCACTGAAGCCAGTACTAAAGTACTTGTTGATTTTCAGCGAAGCATTCAGCTTGACATTGTAACGTTGCATACCTGTTTCGGGTACAAAACCCTTCTGGGTGGTGTTACCGATAGAGAAGGAGTAGTCGCCACGTCCCAGGTTCTGGGTGATGCTGACGTTGTTGCTCCATGCCGTACCGGTCTGGAAGAAGTCTCTCAGGTTGTCATAGACACCAGGTCTGGTCCATGGGTCGAGACCTGCGGCTGCACGCTTGGTGCTGTAGTACTGACCTTCGTGCATGCCAAAACGCTGGGTATAGGCGTTGTCCATGTTGCCGCCGTAGGTGGCATCGTTGGGAAGTTCGCTGATTTTCGGTCCCCATGCCAGTGACGTGTTGGGATTAAACTTGCCGCCGGAGCCTTGTGCATATTCTTTCTGCACGTCGGGCAACGTCGACACCTTGGTAAAGGAGAGGCTGGTGTTGTAAGTGATGTGTGGCTTACCTTTAGCCAATCCCTTTCCGCTCTTGGTGGTGATGATGATGACACCGTTGGAGGCACGCATACCGTAGAGTGCACTCGCAGCCTGACCTTTCAAGACGTTGATGCTCTCGATGTCGTTCGGGTCGATGTCCAGAGCGCGGTTGGCATAGTCGGAACCGGTAACCGAGTTGTAGGTATCCATATCCGACGTAGAGGCGATAGGCATGCCGTCTACTACGTACAGAGGAGTGTTGTTGTCGGTGAACGAACGCGCACCACGGATGGTGATGTGAGACGAGGCACCAGGCATACCAGACGACGGTGTGATGTTGAGACCCGACAACTTACCAGACATGGCTGATGACAGGTCGGTGCCCATAGCTTGGTTCAGCTTGTCTGCATTGATGTCCTGGGTGGCATATCCCAGTGACTTCTTCTCGCGAGAGATACCCATTGCCGTCACAACCACTTCGTTCAGGTCGGTGCTGCTGCTGCGGAGCAAGATTTTCATACCGTTGCGGGCAACAACTTCTACCGGCTCCATGCCGAGGTAGGAGATGGTGATGTTCTTCTTGCCTGCAGGAAGTGTCAGACTGAATCTTCCGTTAATGTCAGTCGCTACTCCCGATTCTGTTCCAGAAACACGTACCGCTGCCCCCACAATAGGTTCATTGTCTTCTTGTGAGATGACAGTACCCGTGATTTGGGTTTGAGCCATTACCCCCCCCACTAAGCAGAAGAGGCTGACTAAAATCATGGTTAGTCTTCTTTCCATAAATCTTTGTTTTTGTTTATTGATATATTAAATAATGTGTTATGATCTGTCTTAATGTGTTATGATCTGTCTTCATGCGATTAGTCCGTCAGTCTCTGTGCCTTCCACTTTTCCTTGTCCTTCGGCAAGAAAGAGTTTCAGATTGTTAATTATTCACCTCTTTATATAGTAGGGGTGTCAGGTTTTTGTGGCATTTTATAACAATTTGCAAAACTACTACATTTATATTAACATTGCAAATAATCGCAAAGAAACGGTGATTTTTAAACATTTATTAACGTTTTACCCCTCCTTTTGGGACAAACCGCTATGGTTTTGCTTTATATTTGCAAGCAATTGCCCGTGAATAATTTGGCTTTCCTCTCGCTTAATCGTATCTTTGCAGCGGGAAAGACGAGTCTGACCAGTCTGACAAGTCCGACGAGTCCGATAAGTCCGACCCGTCTGACCCGTCTGATGAAAAATAACTGCCTAAAAATTTGGCGGTTAACAGAAATGTCCTTATCTTTGTGCCCAAATCGACTAAAGCAAACGACAAACAAGCGATAAAGCAAACGACAAACAAACGATAATAACAAACAATAACAAACAATAATAACAAATCTACCTAAACTGGTAAAGTAAAAAAACATTATGGCTAAACAATGGAGAAAGTCCCATTTGATGGGAAGAGTGTGCGCAATGTTGCTGATGGCAGCAGGCGCAATGAGTATGTCTGCCAAAGACATTCACGTGGCTACCACGGGTAGCGACAGTAACGACGGTTCGGAAGCAGCCCCGCTGCTGACCATCCACAAGGCAGTAGAGATGGTGCAGGCTGGCGACCGCATCCTCATCCATGAGGGTACGTACATGATTTCTGAGCGTATCAAGATTCCTGAGCTGCCGACAAGTGCCGACAAGCGTTGCGAGATGCGTGCATGGCCGGAGGATGCCGTGGGCAAGGTGATCATCGATGCTTCGCAGATGAACCATACTAAGTCTGCTGGCTATTCGAATCACAATGCGTTCAAGATGGGACGCTGTATCTACGTGAACCACCTCGCCAACTACTGGACGTTCTACGGTCTGACTCTTCAGAATGCCGAAGACAACGGTATGAAGGTGGAAGGTTCTTACAACATCATCGAGCGTTGCGTCTTCCGTTGGAACAACGACACAGGTCTGCAAATCGGTATGTTTAAGGATTTCAGCATTGAGGAAACCAAGTCGTTCCCCATCAGCGGAGAGCCTCAGTTCAACCCGGGCTATACCTATTGTCGCGGCAACAAGGTCATCAACTGTGACTCCTACGAGAATGCTGATGCCAAAACGTTCGACGGTAGCGATGACTACGGTGATGCCGACGGTTTTGCTTGTAAGTTGTTCCCCGGACCGGGTACCGAGTTCCACGGCTGCCGCGCTTGGACCAACTCCGACGACAACTGGGACCTCTATATGGTTTACCATCCTGTAGTGATTGACCATTGCTGGGCTTACAATGCCGGTCGTACTACTGACGGACGCGACGTAGGTAACGGTAACGGCTTCAAGCTCGGTGGCGGTGGAACCTCTGGTGGTGCTGCCTTCGCACAGTCTGTAGGTGCTCACGTAGTCACCAACTGTGTAGCTTTCGGCAACCTGAAGAAAGGTTTCGACCAGAACAATGCCTACGAGGGCATGTACATCCTCAACTGTGTTAGTTTCAACAACGCATACAACTACCGTTTCTCTACTGAGTTTAAGTATGGTCTGATGGACATTCACAACTGTATCGGATGGGGTGCTGAAAACAACAACCACGAATTCCTCTCCAGCGGTCCTGAGCATAACACCGACTACAACTCTTGGACCACCATCGACGGCTGCGAGCCCATCAAGGACAAGAAAATCAAGACCAAGGACTACAGCGGTGAATTCCAGTCACTCTCTGTTGCCGACTTCATGGCTGCACGCGAGGCTGACGGCTCACTGCCCAATAACGGTTTCGCGCGTCTGAAGGCTACCAGCACCGTCTTCCATGATAAGGGTATGCCTATCATCGGCTATACCCCGACTCGCAAGATGACCCAGGCACAGGCTTCATCAGCAGGCATTGAGTTGATTACTGCCGACGACATCTATATTCCTTATAACGATGCAGCTCCTGAGTTTGGAGCTTTCGAACAGGATGGCGTACCTTATACCGACTATGTCATTCCTGATCCTATTGAACTGGTTTGTAAGACTGCTAACTCTTCTCAGGAAGTTGTTGCCGGTCAGCCGATTGAAGACATTGTATATGAATGGAATGAAGTGGCTACCAATGGTGGTGTTGGTAACCTTCCGGCAGGTCTGTCTGTTTACTATGGAGAAAATACGCTGACTATCAGCGGCACACCGACCGAAAGCGGAACCTTCACCGTGACAGCTTCCGGTGATGCTGGTTCTTCTGTGAAACCTCGTTCAACAACGGGTAGCATCATCGTTGTAACACCTTACAAGGTGCTCACCGGTGACTGGTATCACTTCCAGGATGCTCCCGACGCATTGCCCGAAGACATCGCGAATGTTGTTTCTGTTGTAAAGGCTTCTTCTTCCGATGAGTATTCTAAGATTGATCCTGCATACACAGAGCCGAAGGATGGTTCTATTCCTGGTGGTTGCACCCAGGGTGCTCTCGTCATGGGACGTAGCGGCGGCGGTGCCAAGTGGACCTTCACCAATGGTGTGCTGCAGTTGAAGATCAACCTTCACTTCACGGGTGGACGTACGTTCAAGATTCTCTATCAGTTGGATGGTGAGGCAGAGCAGACCGTTAATATTTCTTCTATCTCTAAGGGAACTTACTGCGAATGGGATGTTATCGGACATGCTGGTCTGACTGAAGCTCAAGCCAAGAAATTGAAGAGCATCTCTCTGCTCAACACTGCAAGTGGCGGTGAGTGCCGTATCTACGACATGTACATCCGCGTACCGGCAGAGACTACCGGCATCAACAGCGTTCAGGCTGTCAAGGCTGGCGACAGCAAGGTGAAGAAGTTCATCAAGGACGGCAAGCTCGTCATCAGCAAGAACGGAGAACTCTACAACGCATTGGGACAGAAACTGTAAGCCCACCCCCATCCCCTAAGCCCACCCCAAGCCCACCCCCAACCCCTCCCTGGGGAGGGGGGAATGGGGAGGGGGGAATGGGGATAGCTACTGATAATTATCGTTATGTATTAGAAACCTATAAACAAATCCTGCCTTACCGCCCCTCCCGTTCGGGTATTCTTGAAGCAGCGAGTGAAGACTAAGCTTGCTTAAAGTCTTCCGAGTCGTGACAAGAATCACCACGGGTAATGGGTTGGGGGGTGGGTATCACGATTATGAAGAAATTATTTACTACTATCATGCTGCTCTGCTGTGCATTCGCGGCACAGGCAGTAGACCTGAAAGAAGACTTCAGCACCTTGACCAAGAATTCGTATGGAGGTAGCGCTGAAGAAACCGTTACATTGACTTCTGGTGACTGGAAGTTTTTTAAGATTGGATATTCCAATAAGCAGGTAAAATTTACCAGCAGTACTTCTTCCTACATAGAAACACCAGCCCTCGACGACCCTGGAAAGATAGCTGTTGAATGGGGCTCAGGCGGTAGCAACAAGCTGATTGTCAAGTACTCCGTAGACGGCGGCGCATGGCAGACACTCGTTGAGTCGCCTTCCGGTGGCTCTGGTGCCAGGTCGTACAGCGGTAAAACCGGACTCGACGGCAAGACCAACGTGAAGTTCCGCTTCTCTGGCAGTTCTTCCAACACCTATGTGACGAAGATTACCATCAAGTCGGCGGTCGTCATCCCTGAAAGCGACGACCCGACATACGTCACTGAGGGTGAGTGGATACCTTACAAGCCTTTCCCCAAAGCAAAGAAGACCTATTACATCTCGCCCGACGGTAACGACCAGACGGGTGACGGTTCGGAGGCAAAGCCCTGGTACAACATTGCCGTGGCTTACGCTGCTGCTGAGGCTGGCGACCACATCATTTGTAAGGGTGGTACCTATAAGATCAACAAGTACGGAACCGACGGCAAACTGACCGTCCGCATGAACAAGATCGCTACGGCAGATGCGCCTATCGTCATCACCTGTGCTCCTAAAGAAAAACCTGTCTTCGACTTCGAACAGCAGTTGCTCGACTGCAACAAGTCAACACAGAAAGTCGGCGACCGTGGCATTGCCCTTACAGGTGACTACCACATCATCTTCGGTATCCACATCATGCACGCTGCCGACAACGGTATCAAATTGGAAGGTAACCACAACCGCATTGAGCGTTGCGAATTCTCATACAACCTTGATTCTGGTATACAGTTAGGCTTCGGACATCATTTTGAAGATACACATCCGGGTGTCAGCAAGAACGATGGTACCTATTGTTCTTATAATGACATCATCGACTGCGACTCCCATCACAACTGCGACTGCGATGCCAACTATGGTTCCGATGCCGACGGTTTCGCCTGCAAGATGCACAACGGAAAGGGCAACCGCTTCATCCGCTGCCGTTCATGGCGCAACAGTGATGATGCGTGGGACCTCTACGAGACCGACTTCGACGTCATCTTGGCTGAATGCTGGGCATGGAAGTCTGGTGAGGCAAACGACCATTTGTGGGTGAAGCAGTACCTGAATACCTCTGCGTCCTTCTCAGGCAACGGTAACGGCATCAAGCTCGGTGGCAACGGAGAGGGCGGCTCGTCAGTCGGTACGCACTATGCCTTCAACTGCATTGCCTTCGGCTGTAACAAGAGCGGTTCTACCAAGGGCTTCGACTGCAACAGCCACAAGGACGGTCACGTATTGGTAGGCTGTCTGGGCTTCGACAGTGGCTATGACTATATGTTCGAGAGCGGTGGCTCTGATGCCAAGACGTTCTATTACAATAATATCTGCCTGGGTAAGCAGGAAATCAGTGTCGGTAGCGATGATTACAATGGAGTTGCAGAGCAGGGGGCGAAACAATGTTGGACGAACCACTTAGTAACAGGTATCGGTGCAGATAGCTTTGTTTCCTTGGAAGAAGATGAAGCTCTGATGCCACGTGACATCCGTGGCGGTCTGCCGCGTAAGTTCGGTCGCTTGGTGAATGATCCTGAAAACCCGTTGATTGACGCCGGTAATGCCAGCCTCGACAATGTGAACAATGTGTGGGAAGGTCTCGTGGCAGAGTTCCCCTTCTTGGAGCGCAAGATTACGGGCAGTGCCCGTGACCTCGGACCTTACGAGATCAGAGACAACACCGCAACCGCTATCAAGGCTGTCAATGCAGCACAGAAGGAAGTGAAGACACGCAAGTACTTCTTGGATGGACAACTCATCATTGTCAAGGACGGTGTGCGCTACAACGCATTGGGACAGAAACTGTAGAAAACAAAGCTCAAGCCCACCCCCAAAGCCCCAAGCCCACCCCCATCCCCTCCCTGGGGAGGGGAGAAATGGGGAGGGGGATGGGGGGTAGGGGACGGATGCTGATGACTATTCTTTAGAAAAGAAAGCTATATCCAATAACAAACTGCAGACAAAACAATGAGAAAAACCATTTCGATGTTATTGCTGTTCTGCTGCGTATTTGCAGCTCATGCAGCCAACCTGACGGAGAACTTTGAGTCGGGATTGCCCACCACTGCTCCTTCCTCAGAGACGAAAGTGACGCTCACCTCTGGTGAGTGGACCGTGAAAGGTGTCTACGGAAAGAAAGACAACAACAGCATGCGTGCCACGATGGGTTCTACCGACAGCTACATCATCACGCCTGCCCTGGACCGTCCCGGCAGCATCATGTTCTATCACCGTGCCAGTGGCAGCGGCAAGAAACTGATCGTGGAGAAATCTACCGACGGTGGTGCGACGTGGACCCAGTTGGGCGAAGTTACGGTATCGTCAAGTACACCCTATGGCGTGTCTTCCTTCAATGCCAACTCAGCAGAGGACGATACGCAAGTGCTTATCAAGTTTACTTGTAAAAGTGCCACCATCTACATCGACGACATCAACATCACTACTGGTGCTTCAGGCAGCGGTGAAGGTGGCGGTGAAGGTGGCGGCACAGAACCCGTCAACCCCGAACCGCAGCCGGAGATAGCGTGGACAGGTCCGCACTCTGTGGAGCACTGCATTTACGTGGCATCATGGGCACCCGATGACAGTGGCGACGGCTCATGGGAGAAACCATACTATAACCTACAGAAAGCTATCGACCAGGCACAGCCCGGCGATACCATCTATGTGCGCGGCGGTACCTATTATCCGAGTGCATGGCGCGACAAGATGTCAGACGGCAAGCTGCTGAAGACCAACAAGGTATTGATAGACAAGAAGGGTACAGCCGATGCGTGGTATACCATCAAGACGTTCCCTGGTGAGTTCCCCGTGCTGAACTTCAAAGACCAGCCCAAGGGTACGAACAAGTCATCGACATACGGCGGAATCCAGTTGGAGGGCGACTACTGGCACATCTTCGGCCTGCACATCACACAGGCGGGTGACACGGGCATCAAGTTGGAAGGCTCTCACAACAAGGTGGAACGTTGTACCTTCAGCTATAACGACGATACGGGCATACAGCTTGGCTTCGGACATAAGTTTGAAGACTCTCACCCCGGCATCAGCAAGAACGATGGTACATACTGTGCTTATAACGATGTCATTGACTGCGACTCTTACATGAATTTCGATGAGTATTCCGGTGGAGGCAATGCCGACGGCTTTGCCTGCAAGATGCACAACGGTATCGGCAACCGCTTCATCCGCTGCCGTGCATGGCACAACAGCGACGACGCATGGGACCTCTATGAGACCGACTTTGCGGTGAAGATGATTGAGTGCTGGGGCTGGGCATCGGGCGATCCGAACGACTTCGGAGGTCGTCGCGGCAACGGTAACGGCATCAAGCTCGGCGGCAACGGAACGGGCGGCTCTTCTGTCGGCATTCATGAGGCATGGTACTGTGTTGCTTTCAAAAATAACCAGACATCTTCCGTGAAAGGCTTCGATGAAAACTCCCACAAGGGTGGCGTGAAACTGGTCAACTGTCTGGCTTTCGACAACGGCTATGACTTCATGTTTGAAGACTGTGACGGTGCCGACAAGTTCTTCTTCTATAACAATGTCTGCATGGGTAAGACCGAGACGAAGGGTGGATTCACCGACAGCAACAATGCCGTCAATCTAAGTATTGCTGATGCGAAGAATGCTTGGAAGAACAACAGCGTTACCTCCGGCTTCTCCAAGGACGACTATGTCAGCCTGACCGAAGAGGATGCCAAAGCTCCGCGTGCTGCCGACGGCAGCCTGCCCACTCGTTTCGCCCGGCTGAAGAGCAGCTCTGTGCTCATCGGCAAGGCTAAGGACATGACGGAAGAGCTGAAGGCTTCCTTCCCAGACCTGTGGCAGAACTATGTAGGACGTTGCGGCAACGACCTCGGACCGTATGACTATGCCTCTTCCACCACAACGGGCAGCCAGCTTATCCTGACCAATAGCAAGGCGCTGTCGCTGGAGGTGGCTCACGGCAACATCCAGTTCACCGTTCCTGCCGACGGCAAGGCGCGTGTAGACCTCTATTCGCCGCAAGGCACGCTGGTATCTACAGTCGCCAACCTGCTGACGACCGCCGGCGGTCAGTACTCTGTTCCCGTCAGTGCCCAGTTGCAGCCGGGTATCTACATCGCCCGCCTCACTGCTAACGGCGAGACCAAGAGCATCAAGTTTACGAAACAGTAAAAGCCCACCCCCAACCCCTCCCTGGGGAGGGGTGTTTTTTTTGTTAGGGGACAGCTGCTGCTCAGAAAGCTATCTCCAACAACAAACTACAAACAAAACAATGAGAAAAACGATTTTGATGTTATTGCTGCTTTGCTGCGCATTTGCGGCACATGCAGCCAACCTGACGGAGAACTTTGAGTCGGGATTGCCCACCTCTGCTTCTTCCTCAGAGACGAAAGTGACGCTTACCTCTGGTCAGTGGACCGTCAAGGGTGTCTATGGAAACGACAACAACGGAAGTAAACGCGCACGTTTTGATGCCAACGGTTATCTGATTACTCCTGCACTCGACCGCCCGGGGACGGTGAAGTTCTCTCACCGTTCTGGTGGAAGTGGTAAGACCATTACGGTGGAGAAGTCAACCGACGGCGGAACGACTTGGACTGAAGTGGGTGTGGCTACAACCTCTTCAGCTTCGGCATACGGAAGCAGTTCGTTCTCTTGTGCGAGTGCAGAAGAAGATACGGAAGTGCTGATTCGCTTTACGTCTAACAGCGGTTCCGTATTCATGGATGATGTAACCATCACCCTTGGCACCTCTGGAGGTGGCGGCGGTGGCGGCGGTGGTGAAGATGAACCCGTCAACCCCGAACCGCAGCCGGAGATAGAGTGGACAGGTCCGCATTCTGTGGAGCATTGCATCTATGTGGCTCCGTGGGCACTCGACGACACTGGCGACGGCTCGTGGGAGCATCCGCTCTACAACTTGCAGATTGCCGTTGACAGGGCGCAGCCTGGTGACACCATCTATGTGCGCGGCGGTACCTACTATCCCAACATCTCTCGCGAACGTTCGTACGTAAAAGAGGGTAAGACGTATAAGGCGGTTTCTACTAAGGTGTATATAGAGACGAAAGGTACTCCCGACAAGCAACTGACCATCAAGACCTTCCCCGGCGAGTTCCCCGTCCTGAACTTTGACAGCCAGAAGAAAGGTACCAACGCAAGCTGCTATGGCGGCATCTACCTGCTGGGCGACTACTGGAACATCAGCGGTCTGCACATCACCCTTTCCGGTGACAACGGTATGAAGATAGAAGGTTCGCACAACAAGGTGATGCGGTGCACCTTTAGCTATAACGACGACACGGGATTGCAGCTTGGCTTCGGTCACCATTTCGAAGATACCCATCCAGGTGTCAGCAGCAACAACGGTACGTATTGCTCGTACAACGACATCATCGACTGCGACTCCTATCTGAACTACGACAGCGACAACCGTGGCAGTGATGCTGATGGCTTCGCCTGCAAGATGCACAACGGTATCGGCAACCGCTTTATCCGCTGCCGTGCATGGCATAATGCCGATGATGCATGGGACCTCTACGAGACCGACTATGCCGTGAAGCTGATTGAGTGCTGGGCATGGAGCTCAGCCATTGCTTCCGACTTTTCGTCATGGGCACAGAATGTGGCTGGTGGCTCCTTCCAAGGCAACGGTAACGGTATCAAGCTCGGCGGTAACGGCGAGGGTGGCAGTTCGAAGGGTACACATGAGGCTTGGTTCTGCGTGGTCTTCGACTGCCAGAAGACGGGGTCTGTGAAAGGTTTCGACCAAAACAGTCACGGTGACGGCATTAAGCTGGTGAACTGTCTCGCCTTCGATAATGGAAATAATTACAGCATTGGTGGCAAGGCTTGGTTCTACAACTGCGTTTCTGTAGGAGAACCAGGTGCGAATGTCAACAAGATGCAGATAGGAAGCTCGGTAGACGAGAGCAACAATGCGGCTGTCAACGTGTCGGGATGGTCGAAGAATGCGGTGAAGGAGGGTTTCTCTAAGGACGACTACTACAGTCTGGCTGAGGAGGATGCCATGGCACCGCGTGCTGCCGACGGCAGCCTGCCCACACGTTTCGCTCGGTTGAAGCCTACCTCAGTGCTCATTGGCAAGGGTAAGGATATGACGGAAGACCTGAAGGCTTCGTTCCCCGACATCTGGGAGGACTTCGCCGACCGCTGCGGTCACGACATTGGTCCGTATGACTATGCATCATCAACGACAACTGGCAGCCAGCTCATCCTTACTGGCAGCAAGGACCTTTCGCTGAAAGTCGTTGGCGGTAGCATCCAGTTCACTGTTCCTGCCGACGGCAAGGCACGTGTAGACCTCTATTCGCCGCAGGGCACGCTGGTATCTACAGTCGCCAACCTGCTGACGACCGCCGGCGGTCAATACTCTGTTCCCGTCAGCGCTCAGTTGCAGTCGGGTGTCTACATCGCCCGCCTCACTGCTAACGGCGAGACCAAAAGCATCAAGTTTACGAAACAGTAATAAAGCCCACCCCCTCCCCTCCCAAGGGAGGGGTGTTTTTTTTGTTATGAGATAGCTGAGCGGTCGTGCTCGACGTTTAGCGCCACTTATATGAGCGAAGCGAGTCTTAAGAAGATACTCTCGTTCGGAAAAGTCCAAATAAAGTTGGCTTTTCTCTCGCTTAATAGTATCTCTGACCTGCGGTCTAAGATACTAACGCTCGTCAAAGAAAAGAAAAACGAGTTTTCCTTTTGCTTTGTCCTCGCTTAATCGTATCTTTGCCAACAAAAAAAAAGAAAGGAAAGATACAAGATGAAGATTTTCGCTATCGGCATGAACTATGCCGAACACAATAAAGAGCTGAATAATACGTTATTGATAACGGAAACGAAGGGGAAGACTGAGGAACCTGTCATCTTCACCAAGGCTGACTCGGCACTGTTGAAGAACGGAAAACCGTTCTTTATCCCCGATTTCATGGGGCGTATAGACTATGAGACGGAGATTGTGGTGCGCATCTGCCGGCTGGGAAAGAGCATACCTGCCCGCTTTGCACATCGATACTATGATGCCATGACGGTGGGTATCGACTTCACCGCCCGTGACGTGCAGAAAAAAGCCAAGGACCTGGGACGGCCGTGGACGATAGCCAAGGGCTTTGACGGGTCTGCCATCATCGGCGATTGGGTGGAGAAGGAGCAGCTGCCAGACATCCAGAACCTGAAATTCCACCTCGACATCAACGGAAAGACGGTACAACAGGGCTGGACGGGTGACATGCTCTACCGTGTAGACGACATCATTGCGTATGTCAGCCGTTTCTTCACCTTGAAGACGGGCGACCTGTTGTATACCGGAACCCCTGTAGGTGTCGGACCGGTGCATGTCGATGACCATTTAGAGGGCTACCTTGAAGACCGTAAGTTGTTGGACTTCTGGTGCAAATAAATCGGTAACATTGAACATTGAAGATAAGAACAGAAGATATGGCGAAAATGATCAATAACTTGTTGCCAGAAGCAAGGTTGCTGGCACACCACCAGTGGATGAAGACAGGCTTTTTATGGGCTTTGTTCTTTATCCTTCATTCTTCATTCTTCATTCCCGCCGCTTCTGCCCAACGCTTTTTCAACCTTACTGCTGCCGAAGTGCGCATCGACTCTATGTTGCCCCACTTCTCAACGGCATTTCCTCTTGGTGAGAACTATGCTGACTCTACCTACGTGGTGACCATCAAGTACCCGGAGTATATCGACATGAGCAAAGATGACCTGAGCAGATATCAGGCGATTTCATCGGAAAAACTGCCAGAGATGCCGGTCATCGAGACCCACATGGCAGTGGAACGGAAAAAGGGAATCTTGGAGGTTTCTTTCGTGCCACTTGTAGAACGTAACGGCAAACCGCAGATTCTCGTCAGCTTCATGCTGGACGTGAAGGTCAAGACTGCCAAAAGGTCGGTGCGCAGGGCTAACGCAGCACGTATTCTTGAAGCGTCGACGTCGCGTTATGCCGACCATTCGGTACTGGCAAGCGGACAGTGGGCAAAGATCAGGGTGCCTGCCGATGGCGTCTATCAGCTGACAGATGCCGTGGTGAGGGAGGCAGGTTTCAGTGATGCCAGCAAGGTGAAAATCTATGGTTATGGCGGACACCTGCAAAACGAAGTCCTCAATGGCGATGAGCTGAAAGCTACCGACGACCTGAAAGAGGTGCCGACGTGTACGGTGAACGGCAGACGCCTGTTCTATGGACGTGGACCGGTTTCTTGGACGAGCAACACCTCGACGCGCCGCACCCGCAACCCTTATTCTGATTATGGCTATTATTTCCTGACAGAAAGCGACGGAGAACCACAACAGGTGGACAGTGCGACTTTTGTCAGTTCGTTCTATCCGTCACCTAACGACTATCATAGCCTGTATGAGGTTGACGACTATGCGCTCTTTCCCGGAGGACGAAACCTTTGTGAGTCTGCCCCTATCAATATAGGCAGTTCCAAGACGTATACGCTGGAGAACAAAGGCTCAGCAACGGCCCGGTTGTCGGTGTGTGTCACCGCCCCTGCCGCTACAGAGGTTGCCATCGATGTCAACAGCAAGCGTGTGGGGACCATCAAAGTGACGGTAGGCAATTATGAAACACACGGCAATGAGGCATCGGGTGTCTTCTCTGTCTCCGACTTGGTGAAGGTAGATACTGTCAAGATCACCACCTTGTCGGGAGGTCCTGCAAGGTTGGACTATATCTCCATGACCTATCCTTCACGGTGCAGTGAGCCGATGTTGTCGAAAGACGAGTTTGCTGCGCCCGAATATGTATACCGCATCACCAACCAAGACCATCATGCAGATGCTGAGACCGACATGGTCATCATCATCCCCACCAGTCAGCAGTTGCTGGCACAGGCACAGCGCCTTGCTGACTATCACAGGGAGCACGACAACATGAAGGTGACCATCGTTCCGGCAGACGAACTGTTCAACGAGTTCAGTAGCGGAACCCCCGATGCCAATGCTTACCGCCGATACCTGAAGATGCTCTACGACCGTGCCAAGGACGAGACGGAGCAGCCTAAGTTCCTGCTGCTCTTCGGCGATTGTGTATGGGACAACCGCATGAAGACCAATGCCACGGCACAGTTGTCGCCCGACGACTACCTCCTGGCTTACGAGAGTGAGAACTCCTACAATGAGATATACTGCTATGTTGCCGATGATTTCTTCACCATCCTCGATGACGGAGAGCAGCTGACCACGGGAACGCCTCCTTATGAGTATGCTTTAGGTAAGGCTGACATCGCCGTGGGACGCTTCCCTGTTAGCAATGTCACAGAGGCAAAGACGATGGTAGACAAGTGCATCAGCTATATGGAGAACAAGAATGCCGGTCAGTGGGAGAACACCTTAGTATATATAGGTGATGACGGCAACCAGAACCTGCACATGCGTGATAACAACGACGCTGCCGAACAGATGGAGGCAGCCTATCCGGGTTTCTTGGTGAAGAAGGTGATGCTTGATGCCTACCAGCGTGAGACCTCGGCTTCCGGAAACACCTATCCGGAGGTGACACGCCTGCTCAAACAGTATCAGTCGGATGGAGCACTCATCATGGACTATGCCGGTCATGGTAGAGAATATCAGTTGTCGTCAGAAGCCATCCTGCATCTGAATGACTTCCGCTCGTTCACCAACAAGAACCTGCCACTGTGGGTTACTGCATCGTGTGACATCATGCCCTTCGACGGCAGGGCGGAGACGCTTGGCGAAACGGCTGTGCTCAACGAGAAGGGTGGGGCGATAGCCTTCTACGGAACGACACGAACGGTCTATGCCTCGGAGAACAAACCGCTGAACATTGCCTTCCTGAAGAATGTGCTCAGCATGAGCGACGGCAAGGCGATGACCCTCGGTGAGGCGCAGATGCACGCCAAGAACGAACTGATTACGACCGGCCGCGACCGTACGACCAACAAGTTGCAATACTCGCTGCTTGGCGACCCGGCATTGCGACTCAACAGACCCACCCAACAGATTGTCATCGACGAAATCAACGGGGTGTCGCCCAAGGGGAATACCATCACCTTGAAGGCTGGTTCTAAGGCTACGGTGACAGGACACATCGTCAGGAACAATGAGAAAGACACAGACTTTACAGGCATAGCATCTATCACGGTGCGTGACACCCGCGAACTGATTACCTGTAAGCAGAACGACAAGGGCGAGTCGCCGGAGGCATTCACCTTCTACGACCGTCCGAAGACCATCTACAACGGCAATGACAGTGTGCGTGCTGGTGAGTTCAAGTTTACCTTTGCCGTACCCCATGACATCAACTACGACGAAGATTCCGGCCTTATCAATGTCTTTGCCGTCAACAGTGAGCATACGAAGATGGCACATGGCGAAGAGGACGGCTTCTTCCTGAACGGCTTTGAGGATACAGCCAACGACTTTGTAGGTCCGTCTATCTATTGTTATCTGAACACACCGTCGTTCACCAACGGTGGCAATGTCAACCCGACACCTTACTTCGTTGCCAACATCACCGACAAGGACGGCATCAACGCTACGGGTACGGGTATCGGACACGACCTTGAACTGATTATCGATGGCGACATGTCGAAGACATACAACCTGAACAGCAACTTCACTTACGACTTCGGTACCTATACCAGCGGTACTACTTATTACAGCATACCGGAACTGGAGCCAGGTGCCCACTCGCTGAAGTTCAGGGCGTGGGACATCCTGAACAACCCGTCGACGGTGACGCTGAACTTCAATGTTGTGAAAGGGCTGCAACCCAGTATCATGGACATCAGCTGTACCAAGAATCCGGCACGCACCAGTACGACGTTTATCGTATCTCATAACTTTACGAATTCCAATGTAGACATGGTGCTCGACATCTTCGACATGAGCGGACGCCTGTTGTGGTCGCATGCCGAGAGCGGGGTGAGCACAGGGGCTAACTACACGATGGACTGGGACCTGACGATGGATGGCGGCGCACCGCTGCAGACGGGTGTCTACCTCTACCGTGTGCGTCTGAGCAGCAATGGCGGCACCCAGTCGTCTAAAGCCAAGAAGCTGGTGGTGATTCGGTAAGGGAAATATAATAAAACTACGAAAAGGTACGTTATATTAAGGCGTAAGAATAACAAAAACAAGAATGATACAAGTAAACAGTCATCATGTAGCAACGGCAGGGAGCAGGCTCCTGCCCCTTATCCTGCTGATGTTTCTGCCTCTTCAGGTGGCAGCACAGGAGAAGGCAGATTTGTTCAATCCCGTTCAGTATGCCGTTATCTCACAGACGATAGCCCCCGACGCACGTTCCGGTGGTATGGGTGACGTGGGTGCTGCTACCGACCCGGACGTGAGCTCTCAGTACTGGAACCCTGCCAAATATCCGTTTAACATCAGCCGGGCAGGTGTCTCGCTGAACTATACGCCGTGGTTGCGCCAGTTGGTTAACGACATGAACATGGCTTATCTCTGCGGTTACTACCGCATCGGCAACTATTCGGCTGTCAGCGGTTCGGTGCGCTATTTCTCTCTTGGTGAGGTCTTCACCAGTACGGGTGAGGGTGGTGCCGAGATGACCATCAAGCCGTATGAGATGTCTGTAGACGTGGGCTACTCGCTGATGCTGAGTGAGCACTTCTCTCTGGGTGCTGCCCTGCGATGGATTCACTCCGACATGCGATACGACTATTCCGAAGACTCGTCGCCGGCATCGGCTTTCGCTGCCGACATCGCAGGTTACTACCAGAACTATATCAACATCGGCAACCGTGAATGCCAGTTGGGACTGGGTCTGAACATCTCGAACATCGGTAGTAAGATTACGTTCAGTGGAAATGAGTATTCTGAGTTCATCCCTACCAACATGCGACTGGGAGCTTCCCTGATGGTACCTATCGATGAGTTCAACCGGTTCACCATCGCCGCCGATGCCAACAAACTGCTGGTGCCGACGGTGCCGAAGCAGGAGGAAGGTGAGTCTACCATCGACTATCAGGATCGTGTGCACCGTGAGTATAACGACATCTCCAGTATCAGCGGTATCTTCAGGAGTTTCCATGATGCTCCCGGCGGCTTTAAGGAGGAGTTGCAGGAGATTCAGTGGAGCGTGGGTGCCGAATATGTCTACAACGACAAGTTCAGTGTGCGTGCCGGTTACCACCATGAGTCAGAGAACAAAGGTAACCGTAAGTACTTCACCGTAGGTGCCGGATTCAGGATGAGCGTCTTCTCGCTCGATGCTGGTTATGTCATCGCTACCGCCAAGAGCAATCCTCTTGACAAGACGCTTCGCTTCACGCTCTCTTTCGATATGGATGGCATCAAGGATTTGTTTAAAAGGAGATAAACCCCACCCCAGATGATTCAGCGTATCGGCTTTGGATTTGATGTCCACCAGTTGGTGGAAGGTCGCGACCTATGGTTGGGCGGCATTAAGATAGAACACACGATGGGGCTCTTAGGCCATAGCGATGCAGACGTGCTCATCCATGCCATCAGCGACGCTCTTCTGGGTGCTGCCAACATGCGGGACATAGGCTACCACTTTCCTGATACTTCCGAGCGTACACTCAACATGGATAGTAAAATTATCTTGCGTGAGGTCGTCAGGCTCATTGCGGCCAAGGGTTACCAAGTGGGTAACATCGATGCTACCGTCTGTGCCGAGCGTCCTAAGCTTAATCCGCATATCCCTGCCATGCAGCAGTGCCTTGCCGATGTCATGGGTATAGCCCCTGATCAGGTATCCATCAAGGCGACCACTACCGAGAAGTTGGGCTTCACCGGTAGGCAAGAAGGTATCTCTGCCTATGCTGTCTGCTTGTTGGAGAAGTAGTTCTTCAGTGTTTTGGAACAAGTTGGTGTCAGTTTGAGAAATCGTAGATGCATCTTACGTGAAAAATTTTTTCTCAGAGAATAAACTTCATTATGTGGTGGAGTGAAGCCGCCATCCAGCTGTTTATTGTTGGTAGTTGTACGGAGAAGAAATTTATTTTTCATTCTCAAATTGGCGGATCTTCTATAGCGTTTGAGCAACCTAACTGAACTCCCCTCCCGTTCGGGAAAGGCTACGGGTAGGCGTGCCTTCGGCACGGGAATGGGGTTGGGGGTGGTAAACGAAACGCTGAAACTCATCACGAGTTCCAGCGTTTCTACTATGTTTAACTAAAAATCCTTTTCAAAATCAAAGGGAGCCTCACGGTTCACCTTTGTCATCCACGAACAATCGTTAAACTTCTACCTTAAACAAAAATAACTAAAAACCTAAATCTATTACTACTAACCTAAACAATCTATTAACCTTTTGACGATGCAAAGGTAGTGACTTCTGCCATATCGCGCAATACTTTTAGCCTTCTTTCTTTAAAAAACTGCCGTTTTCTTGATGTAAATCAATCCATGTGTGCGCGCACAATCACTTTTTAGGGCGTTTCAGCGTGGTTTTCTATAAAATGGCTTACCTTTGTATGCACAATATAATAATGGTATGCGGGTACTGATAGTCAACACGAGTGAGCGCACGGGTGGGGCAGCTGTTGCTGCCAACCGGCTGAAGGAGTCTCTCAGCAACAACGGAGTGAAGGCGAAAATGCTGGTTCGCGACAAGCAGACCGACGACATCACCGTGGTGAGTCTGCGCCGCGGCATCCTTTCCCGTTGGCGTTTCCTGTGGGAGCGCTGGTGCATCTTCGTGCGGCTGCACTTCTCCCGGAAGCATCTTTTCGAGATCGACATCGCCAACACAGGTCATGACATCACATCGCTGCCTGAGTTCAAGGAGGCTGACATCATCCATCTGCACTGGATTAATCAAGGAATGCTGTCGCTGACCGACATCCGCAGGATACTGCAGACGGGTAAACCTGTTGTCTGGACCATGCACGACATCTGGCCGGCGGTAGGTATCTGTCACCTCTCCTTGCAGTGTGAACAGTACAAAACGGCTTGCTGCCATTGTCCTTACCTGCCGTCGGGTGGCGGGAACCATGATTTGTCAACGGTGGTTTGGCAACGGAAGCAGCGCATGTTGCAAGGTTTCCATATCCATTTCGTGGCTGTCAGCTCCTGGCTGGCAGGCATGGCAGGCAACAGCGGGTTGTTGAAAGGCCAGCCTTTGACGGTCATCCCCAATGCCGTACCGCTGTCCAGGTTCAGGATGAAGAGCAAGACCGATTCGCGGGACCTGCTGCATATCCGTGCCGACAAGCGCATCATCATCTTTGGAGCCGCTCGCATCGACCAGCCGGCTAAAGGCTTCGGCTACCTGAAGCAGGCGCTGTCGCTGTTGGCAGAGAGGCATACGTTTCCTGCTGAACAGCTCTTGCTGGTGCTCTTTGGCGGATATAAGCAGGAGGAAGTGCTTGCAGACATCGCCATACCTTATCAATATATGGGCTATGTAGGCGACGAAGATGAGTTGGCAACACTCTATTCGGCTGCCGACGTAGTGGTCTCCTCGTCGTTGTCTGAGACTTTCGGGCAGACGCTTATCGAGGCTCAGGCATGTGGTTGCATACCTGTCTCGTTCAACAACAGCGGTCAGACCGACATCATACGTCATTTGGAGACAGGGTATCTGGCTGAATACCAGTCGGCTGAAGACCTCGCACGAGGCATAGCATGGGCATTGCAGACAGACATTCCACGCCAACAGTTGCGCCAACATGCTGCCCGCCATTTCTCCGGTGATGCGGTGGCGTCTCAATATATCCGTTTATACCAAGAAATCACAGCAGAAAATGGAAAATAAAGCACACAGACAGATACGTTTCACGATTGTTACCATCACCTATCAGGCTGCCCGCTTCCTGCCGAAGACGGTCAGCAGCGTGCTTTCACAGACCTATCCCTGCGTGGAGCACCTTATTGTCGACGGCTGTTCCAAAGACGACACCGTGGCATTAGCAGAGACTTATAAGCAGGAGAACGACCGTTCGGGCAACTGCCATACAGTAACCATCTCGTCGGAACCCGACCGTGGACTCTATGATGCCATGAACAAAGGACTCGAACGGGCTACGGGTGACTATATCCTCTTCCTGAATGCCGGTGACTTCCTGCCGGAACCGACGACGTTAGAGACTGTTGCCGCCTGTGTTGGAGAGGGAGAATCCTTACCGGCGGTGCTCTATGGTGATACGGATATTGTCGATGAAAAGGGCAATTTCCTGCGCCACCGACGCCTGTCACCACCCGCAAAGCTCACGTGGCGCTCCTTCCGTCACGGCATGCTGGTGTGCCATCAGGCGTTCTATGCACGTACCGACATTGCCAAGATGTATGCTTACGACCTCAGCTACCGCCATTCGGCAGACGTAGACTGGTGCATCCGCGTGATGAAAGAGGCCGACAGGCGGCAACTCCCCTTGCGGCGTGTCCCTGCCGTCGTTGCCTGTTTCCTCGCCGGTGGCGACAGCAAGCAGAACCACCGCGACTCCCTTCGTGAGCGTTTCCACGTCATGTGCCGCCATTATGGGCTCCTCACCACCATCATCATGCACCTATGGTTTGTCTTGAGAAGCCTTTTTAAAGGGTGATAGCATAAAAAGCGAACAGCCTGTCACGTTCTTTTGTGACAGGCTGTTCTGAATATAAGAGTGTTAGCTTTATTGGTATCTCAGGTGTTGACCTTTGCGCAGTGGTGTGAAAAGGCCGATGTTGTTCAGCTTGCAGAGCTGTTCTACGCTCATGTTGTGGGCTTGTGCAATAGACTCGATGCTCTCTCCGCTGGCGACGGTGTGCCACTGGAAGTCCTTATTGCTCTTGGCTACGGGCTCGTCACTCTTTGAAGAGGTGGAACCAGACTTGCTGGTGCCCTGAATGTCGGTCTTGGAATAGCCCTTGTCGTCGTTCTTGCCACGCAGACGCGTTGCCTGGAGCGACTCGCTGTCGTGGGTGCTGCGGCGATAGGTGTAGTAGTCGCCGGTGACATCCTGGTTACGGAAGTCGAACATCAGTGCCGGGTTGAGGGCAGTACCGCAGAGGCGTGTCTCGAAATGGAGGTGTGAACCCGTGCTTCGGCCGGTGTTGCCACCCAGTCCAATGGGCTGTCCTGCGCGTACAGTCTGATTTTCCTTGACCAACTGCTTGGACATGTGACCGTAGACGGTCTCCAGTCCGTTGTTGTGACGGATGACTACGTAGTTGCCGTAGCCGTTAGCCTCGTAGCGCACGATACGTACCTTTCCGGAGAATGCGGCGCGGATGGTGTCGCCGATGTATACCTTGATGTCGAGACCCTTGTGCATACGTCCCCAACGGCGACCGTAGTTGCTCGTGATGATGCGGCTTGTCGTAGGCATGTGGAATCCGCGCAGGTCTATCTTATACTGTTCTGGCATGGCATAGACAGCATGTGTGCGCTTGTTTTCCCATTCCTGATACAGGTCCGACGAAGGATTTTCCATGTTTTCCTTATTAGTCAGATTCTTCAATGCCATCTGCTCTACGGCTTTCGACTTGTGGTCTACGGGTGCCTGCATTGCCAACTTGTCTTGTGCCATAACGGTGGAAGAGGCGGCAAGCGTGAATACGGATGTCAACATGAAGGTTCTAACTACTTTACTAAAAATCATATTCCTTAAATTTGGTTATAGATACTAAACAGGGAACGCGTCTCATTGCCCCCTTTTTGATGCCGGTTGGAACGCTACAAATGCCCAACTGAAATCAAAAATCGCTGCAAAGATAACGCTTTCATTATTAAAAAAGTATGTGATTAACAGTTTTTATTGTTGATTTAACACTCTGTGAACGTGCATTTTGTGTGCGTAAACATCTCTCTGAAGCCCGTCCTCACGGTGTTTCATGCAGTTTTCTTGCATTTTTCTTGCTATGAGATGGCAGCCCAGTTGATGTTAGTCTTTCTTAACGCGGCAAGCCGGTTCCACAGCAACTGGTATTCGGTGCGCTCACAGGTAGGATCGTTGTCAACAATCTGTTGGGCTTCGTCGCGTGCCATCTGTATGATTTGCCCGTCGCGTGCGATGTCTGCAATCTTCAGGTCGAAGGCGATGCCGCTCTGCTGGGTGCCTTCCAAGTCGCCGGGTCCGCGCAGCTTCAGGTCGGCTTCTGCTATCTGGAAGCCGTCGTTGGTCTCACACATGATGTCGATGCGCTTGGCAGTCTCGGCTGATAGCTTGTGCGTGGTGACGAGGATGCAGTACGACTGGTCGGCACCGCGTCCCACACGACCGCGCAGCTGGTGCAGCTGCGACAGTCCGAAACGCTGCGCGTCGAGGATCACCATGACGGATGCGTTGGGAACATTCACGCCTACCTCGATGACCGTCGTGGCAACGAGAATCTGGGTCTCGCCCCTGACGAACTTCTGCATCTCTTCTTCCTTGTCCTTTGGTTTCATCTTGCCGTGCACCTTGCTCATGTGGAACTCCGGGAACACCTCTTTCAGCGCTTCGAAACCTGCCTCTAAGTTCTTTAGGTCCATTTTCTCGCTCTCTTGGATGAGAGGGAAGACGATGTATACCTGCCGTCCCTGATGTATCTGCTGGCGAATGCCGTTATAAAGGCTCGTCGTCTGGTTGTCGTACTTGTGGATGGTCTGAACGGGTTTGCGTCCCGGTGGCAGTTCGTCGATGATGCTCACGTCCAAGTCTCCGTAGATGGTCATCGCCAAGGTGCGCGGTATCGGAGTAGCTGTCATCACCAGTACGTGGGGCGGATTGGTGCTCTTGCTCCAGAGCTTGGCACGCTGAGCCACGCCGAAGCGGTGTTGCTCGTCGATGACGGCGAAGCCCAGTTGTCGGAACTGCACGTTATCTTCGATGACGGCGTGTGTTCCCACGAGGATGTGCACCTCTCCTGTCATCAGTCCGTCGAGGATTTCCTGCCGTCGTTTGCCCTTGACGATGCCTGTCAGCAGCTCTACGCGCAGGGGCATGCCTTGCAGGAAGTCTTGGATGGTAGCCAGATGTTGCTCGGCAAGAATCTCCGTCGGAGCCATGATACATGCCTGGAAGCCGTTGTCAACGGCTATGAGCATCGACATCAGGGCGACGAGCGTCTTGCCGGAGCCTACATCACCCTGTAACAGACGGTTCATCTGCCGCCCGGAACGCATGTCGGCACGTATCTCGCGTATCACCCGCTTCTGGGCTCCCGTCAGTTCGAAGGGTAGGTTGTTGCGGTAGAACCAATTGAACTGCTCACCTACATGTTCGAAGACGAAGCCCCGGTACTTGCGACGCTGGTCACTCGCATACCTTAATATATTGAGTTGAACGTAGAACAGCTCTTCAAACTTCAGGCGGAGGCGTGCCCGCTGGGTGTCTTCGGCATTCTTCGGGTAGTGAATCTTGCGCATCGCCTCGTCGCGTGAGATGAGATGATGGCGTCGGGTGATGAAGTCGGGGAGCGTTTCTGCCAGCGGCTGGCTCAATTTTTCGATGAGCGTCTTGGTCAGTTTCTCCATTGCCCGCGATGTCAGCCCCATCTTCTTCATCCGTTCTGTCGTAATATAATAAGGTTGCATGCCCATGTCCGTGAGCACGAGGTTGGCGGCATCGTCGATGTCGGGGTGGGAAAACTGGTACCTGCCATTGAAGATGGTGGGTTTGCCGAAGACGATATACTCCTTGTTCACTTGATATTGCTGGTAGACATACTTCGTGCCGTTGAACCATACCAGGTCGCAAACGCCGTGACCATCGCTGAAATGTGCCACGATGCGCTTCTTCCTGCGACCTTGGTCGAACTCCTCAAAGCTGAGGATGCGCCCTTTCACCTGTACAAAGGGCATGTCTTGGGAGAGTTCCGAGATGAGATAGATGCGACTGCGATCGACATATTTGTAGGGAAAATACTCCAATAGGTCACGAAACGAACTGATGCCGAGCTCCTTGCTCAGTATCTCCTTCCGTCTCGGACCTACGCCCGGCAGGTACATGATGTCTTGATCGAGTATATCTAACACTTAGTTAAAGGTTGATGGTTAAAGGTTCTTGCCTTCTTGCTCTGGCAAGCGTCTCTTTTCGTCGCCGAGCGGCAAGCGACCAAAGGTCGAGCGGATGGGTGAAGTTTTTACCTTTTACTCTCATTAGCCAGTATTTTCGCAATGTCGAGGTCGAAGGGAGTGGTGATTTTGATGTTCTCACGGTTGCCGTCGACCATCGTCACGTTCGTTCCGATGGCTTCTACGACCGACGCGTCGTCGGTAAATGCCTCGCTATAAGGCTGGGAAAACGCCCGTTTTGCCAACTGGATGTCGAACGTCTGGGGAGTCTGCACGATGCGGTAGTTGCTTCGCAAGACGTTCCTGCCGCTGCTGTCGCCGTCAATCTGGCGCAAGGTGTCGGTGACGGGTAGCACAGGTATGGCTGCTCCCGACAGGCGGGCAGCGTCAAAACAGCGTCCGATGACCTCTGTGGATACGAACGGTCGCACACCATCGTGTATGCCAACGATGCCTTCAGCGTCGTCGGGGATCAGTGCAAGTCCGTTCTTCGACGAGTGAAAGCGCGTCTCTCCACCGTCGGCGATGGTGTGTTTTACGATGAAACCGTGCATTTTGCACAAGCTTTCCCAAAAGTCCTGCTGCGCTTTTGGCAACACGAGGATGATGTCAAGACCGTTCTTGCCTTCGCCTTTCCTCGCCTCTGAGTAGGCATGAAAGCGCTCGATGGTGTGCATCAGCACGGGCTTCCCGCCTACGGGAAGGAATTGTTTGGGGATGTCGGAGCCCATCCGGAGTCCCTTTCCGCCTGCCACGATAATGATGTAGTCGCTCATGTCAGTCCTTTCCTGATAGCTTTAAGCCTCAGCCAACAGTTGTTGATAGATCATTCCCTGTTCGAGAGCGGCAATGGTTGCCTCGTCTGCGAAGAAGGAGAGCAGCTGGTAGCCATAGGGGAGGGCGGCGGCAGGTCCGCGTCCGGTCGTGATGTTGCCGTCGACGGTGACCAGTTCGGCGGTGTATTCTGCACCTGTCAGCGTTTCTTCAAAACCCGGATAGCAGGTGGCACGACGTCCCTTGAGCAGTCCTAAGCCGCCCAGGACGAGCGGAGCCGCACAGATGGCACCGATGCGGCGTCCAGCCTCATGCTGACGAAGCAAAGCCTGGCGCACCCCTTCGTGCTCGTTCAGGTTCTTGGCACCAGGCATACCACCCGGCAGGAGCAGTAGGTCGGCATCTGAGAAGTCACCGGCAGCTTCGAAGGTGGCGTCTGCCTTGACCGAAACGCCATGTGCACTGGTTACGAACTCTGAGCCTGTGATGCTCACGGTAACTACTTCTACGCCGCCACGACGCAGGATGTCTACAGGTGCCAATGCCTCGATGTCTTCGAAACCATTCGCGAGAAATTCATATACTTTAGCCATATTTCTTGTTGGTTTATCGTCTGATATCAGTAATTATTTGTATTTTTGCAAGCGTAGAATGCACCATTAAAGTGCATGAATGTTGTTGCAAAGATACAAAAATTTGCAGAATATCGACCAAAAGACATGAATAAAGACAGAAAAAACCTCAGATTTGCCCTTTTTGGCAAGCGACATCAGACAGGAAAAACATCTGCTATACAGCATTTACTTCATGTCCTCAACAAGAAAGGTGCCGAGGTGTACATAGACAAGAAGTTCTTTGACTACCTGACACAGACGGAAAGGGTGCAGGTTGACGCTACCGGTGTGTTTGAAGGTGGCGACTTCCAGGTGGACTATGTCATCTCTCTCGGTGGCGACGGCACCTTCCTGAAAGCTGCCAGTAGGGTGGGTGCCAAGCAGATACCCATCATCGGCGTGAACATGGGGCGGCTGGGATTCCTTGCCGACGTACTTCCCGACGAGGTAGAGAGCCTGATAGATGCTGTCTATGCCGGTGACTATAAGATAGAAGAGCATGCCGCCATACAGATTGAGACTGACGGTGAGCCGTTCAAGGGGGCTCCCTACGCGCTGAACGACATTGCCGTGCTGAAGCGTGACACCGCGTCGATGATCTCCATCCGTACCACTATCGACGGTGACGACCTGACAACCTATCGTGCCGACGGACTCATCGTCTCTACACCGACGGGGTCTACCGCCTATTCGCTGTCGAACGGAGGACCTATCATCATGCCTCAGAGCCATAACTTGTGCCTGACACCCGTGGCTCCGCATTCGCTCAATGTGCGCCCGATAGTGATTGGCGATGATGCCGTGGTGACATTGGAGGTCGTGTCGCGTTCGCATAACTTCCTGGTTGCCGTCGACGGCCGTTCTGAAGGCTTTTCTGAAGGTACGAAAGTAATCATCCGTAAGGCTCCTTTCGTTATCCGTATCGTCAAGCGCAAGAGCTTCCGCTACTTCGCTACGTTGCGTGACAAGATGATGTGGGGTGCCGACCAAAGAGTATGAAGATGTATCAACTGCCGGAATTAAAATACAAGAGCAGCGAAATCCTGCGTTGGCTGTGGATAGCCTGGAAGGGAAACCGGTTGCAGGCATCGTTCAATGCAGCGATAGGACTGGCTGGTGTCGCCGTCAGCCTTATGCAGGTATGGGCGGTGAAGCATGCCATCGACGTGGCATCGGGATTCGTTGCAGGCAACATCTATTGGTCAGTGGGTTTGATGGGCATCTTGATTCTCTGCGACTTTGCACTGAACATCTGCGGAATATGGGTGCGCAACCTGCTGGGTATCAAGGCACAGAACCGTATGCAGCAGCAGATGCTCGACCGCATCCTGCGCTCAGAATGGCAAGGAAAGGAAGCACGGCATTCCGGCGACGTGCTCAACCGTTTGGAGTTTGACGTGAACAATGTCGTCAACTTCCTCACCGAAACGCTCCCTAACTCGCTGTCTACGTTATGTATGTTCCTCGGTGCCTTCTGTTACCTGGCATCGATGGACTGGCGGCTGACGCTCATTATCACCTTCATGGTGCCCCTTTTCATCGGGGTCAGCAAAATTTATGTACGGCAGATGCGCAAGTTGTCGCGCGAAGTGCGCAATTCCGACTCCAAGGTGCAGAGTGTCTTGCAGGAAACGATACAGCACCGCATGCTCATCAAGACAATGGAGAGCGATGACGTGATGGTGGGGAGGCTGGAAGACACGCAGAGCGAACTGCGCAGCAACGTGGTCAGGCGTACCAAGTTCAGCGTGATGAGCAACCTGATTCTGAACTTCGGCTTTGCTTCCGGCTATCTGATAGCCTTCCTTTGGGCTGCCGTCCGCATGTCGGCAGGCACGTTGACGTTTGGAGGCATGACCGCCTTCCTGCAATTGGTCAACCGCATACAGGGTCCCGCACGGTCACTGATGAAGTTGGTGCCGTCGTTTGTCAGTGTCTTCACGGCTGCCGAACGGCTCATGGAGTTGGAAGAGAACCCGTTGGAAGAGCAGGGAGACGCTATCTGTCTGCCATCGCCCTGTGGCGTTCGCTTCGAGAACGTGTCATATACCTACGAGGGAAATACGGGTATGACACTCGAAAACCTGTCATTCGACTTCTACCCAGGCTCATGCACCGCCATCCTCGGCGAGACAGGAGCGGGCAAGACCACACTGATACGTATGATTCTGTCGCTGATACAACCTCAACAGGGACAGGTATACATCTATAATGCGACGAAGCAATATCACTTGTCGCCCCTGCTGCGCACCAATCTGGTCTATGTGCCACAAGGAAACACGCTGATGAGCGGTACCATCCGCGAGAACCTGCGGCTGGGTAAGCTGGATGCAACGGAAGAAGAGATGCGTGAAGCCTTGCGACAGAGCTGTGCGGAGTTTGTCTTCGACCTGCCGGAAGGACTGGACACCGTATGCTCGGAACAGGGAGGAGGGCTGAGCGAGGGACAGGCACAGCGCATTGCCATTGCCCGTGCGCTCTTGCGCGACCGCAGCATCATGCTCTTCGATGAGGCTACGAGTGCCCTTGACACAGAAACCGAGCGCCAACTGCTCCATAACTTGATGGCTGAACAGCAGAAAACCATCATCTTCATCACCCATCGACCTGCGGTTGTGGACTATTGCGACCAGACACTGACCATCAAGAAACTGGGCAAGCATCGCCGACCGCAAGCGCAGAATGCAGATAACGAAAACGTTAAATCTTAAATACTGATTATTGATGACACTTCAATTTCATCTTGAATATGTGACGGCTGACGGACAACAGATGGCTGTCAACCTGCCGGAAAGAGGACAGGAGGCTGAAAAGGTAAAAACCTACCTCATGGAAACGCACGACGGTTCGCACTGGTCGTGCGAGATAGAGTGGGAATCGGCGGTAGGCTCGTCGATAGACTATTATTATACCGTCATGAAAGACGGGAAGGCTGTACGCAGGGAATGGGGGGTGGTGGGCCATCGGCTTGAACTCAACGTGAAAGGTGCTGCCTGCTATCGTGTCTACGACCAGTGGATAGACTTGCCGGAAGATGCCCACCTCTATACATCTGCCGTCACCGACTGTGTGGTGGGGCGCACTATCGAAAAGCCAAAGGTGCACAGCGGTATGCAGACCCTGCGATTGAAGGTGCGGGCACCGCAACTGCGACGCAGCGAGTGGCTCGGTATCATCGGTGCCGACCCGCAGCTGGGGGCGTGGCAGGCAAAGGAAGCTGTGCCCATGCAGCAGCATCAAATCAACGAATGGATGGTTGACTTGGACATCAGCAGGCTGTCGTCGCGTCAGTTGGAGTTTAAGTTTGTTGCCCTCGATGCCGTTGAAGACGTGACACCTTTTTGGGAACAGTATGCCAACAGGTACTTCTCTGTGCCGGAAATGGCTGACGGCGACGTCTTTGTCTGCGAGTTGCCGCAGGCAGTCTTCGAGATACCCGCCGTCAAGTGTGCCGGTACGCTGGTGCCAGTGTTCTCTTTGCGCTCCAAGGAAAGCTTCGGTATTGGTGATTTCGGTGATTTAAGGAAGATGGTAAATTGGGTGGCACTGACCGGACAACGGGTGTTGCAGGTGCTGCCTATCAATGATACGACATCGACGCATACATGGATAGACTCTTATCCCTATAATGGCATCTCCATCTTTGCGCTTCATCCGCTCTATGCCGACCTGACTCAGCTGCCACCTGTTGCCGACAAAAAGCTGAAAAAGGAAATGGAAGTCTTGCGAAAGGAACTGAACGCACTGCCACAGGTGGATTATGAACGGGTCGACGAGGCTAAGACGCGCTACCTGCATGCCATCTACGAACAAGAGGGAGCGGCAGTACTGTCATCGAAGGCGTTTAAGGCGTTCTTCAAGGAGAACGAACATTGGCTGGTTCCGTATGCACTCTACTCGCATCTGCGCGATCTCTACGGAACAGGCGACTTCAACCAGTGGGAAGACCACCGGCAATGGGACGAGGGCGACCGCGCTGCCCTCTGCAATCCTCGCACGCGTATATATAAAGAGGTGGCATACTACTATTATGTACAGTTCATTCTGAGCAGTCAGCTGACTGCCGTTCACGACTATGCACGCTCACGTGGCGTCATCCTGAAGGGTGACATCCCCATCGGAGTAAACCGTTACGGTTGTGATGCATGGGCTGAACCGCGCTACTTCAACATGAACGGGCAGGCAGGAGCACCACCTGACGAGTTCTCTGTGGACGGACAGAACTGGGGATTCCCTACCTACAACTGGGACGAGATGATGAAAGACGACTGTGCTTGGTGGGTGCGTCGTTTCCAGAACATGGCTCACTACTTCGATGCCTACCGCATAGACCATGTGTTGGGATTCTTCCGCATCTGGGAGATACCCGTTCCTGAGACCTCAGGACTGATGGGACAGTTCTCTCCGGCACTCGGACTGACGGAGGATGAACTCAGAAACGCCGGTTTCATCGATAAAAAAGAGCTTTTCTTGCAAGACCATCGCGACAGTAGGAAGTGGCATCCGCGTATTGCCGTGCAGTATACTGATGTCTTCAAGCAGCTCCCTGAAGAGGAGCAGGCTGCCTTCAACCGCCTATACGATGACTACTTCTACCACCGCAACAACCAGTTCTGGTATCAGGAGGCGATGAAGAAACTGCCGAAGCTGGTCAATGCAACGCGAATGCTCGTTTGTGCTGAAGACCTCGGCATGGTGCCAGAATGTGTGCCGTGGGTCATCAACGAGTTGAAGATTCTAAGTCTGGAACTGCAGAGCATGCCGAAAGAGCAAGGAATCCGTTTCGGACACCTCTCACGTAACCCCTACCGCTCGGTCTGCACCATCTCTTCTCACGACATGCCTACTCTGCGGCAATGGTGGGATGAGGACGAAGAGCGCACGCAAGACTATTACACCACGATGTTACACCGCAATGACCCGGCACCACATCCATTACCGGGATGGCTTGCACGCGACATCGTGAGCAGACATCTGACGAGTCCTTCCATGTTGTGCATCCTCAGTATACAAGACTGGATGGCGATAGACGAGAAGCTGCGGCTGCCCGATGCGAATGCTGAGCGCATCAACATTCCAGCCAACCCACGCCACTACTGGCGCTATCGCATGCACCTCAACATCGAAGATTTGCTGGAAGCTCAGGAGTTCAACTCCTCTATTAAAGAACTTGTCCTGTCCTCTGGTCGCAAATAGTGACCATACCAGGCTGGTACAACTAACGCAAACGTATCAGCCTTTGCACCTTGAACTCATGACGAAGAAGACATTACGCACACTCTCTCCCCCCTTCTGGTTTGTAGACATGAAGCATCGGCGGCTACAACTGATGGTGACGGGAAACAACATCGCTGGGGCATCGGTGACGACAGACTATCCCGGAGTCTCCATCGAGGACGTGGTGTCTTTGGATTCACCCAACTACCTCTTCGTCTATATGAATATAGCAGCGGCAAAGGCGGGCAACATGCAACTGACTTTCAGAAAAGAAGGATGGACGGAAACTATCGAATACCAACTGAAACGGCGTGAGAAACAGGGTGAAGAGCGCAAAGGGTTCTCTAATGAGGACGTCATATACCTGCTGATGCCTGACCGTTTTGCACAAGGCACAGTGAGAACAGGTAAGACATCGGAGCTGAAAACAGAGACATCGGATAGCAAACAGGTCGTAGACCGTTCGCAACCTTCTCTGCGGCATGGCGGCAACCTGGACGGAATCCGCGAACACCTGGACTATTTCGTAGAACTGGGGGTGACGGCACTGTGGCTTACACCCGTGCAGGAGAATGCTTCTCCCGACTCCGGAAACGGACACTCCACCTATCATGGCTATGCCATCACCGACTACTATAGTGTTGATCCTCACCTCGGCTCAAACGAAAGCTACCGCCAACTGGTGGATGCTGCTCATGCCAAAGGACTGAAAGTGGTGATGGACATGATCTTCAACCATTGCAGTATTGACCATCCGTGGACGAAAGACATGCCGTCGAAAGACTGGTTTCATTTTGTGCAGAATGATGGTAGTTTGTCGATGAAACCGGAGAATAACGTCGAATTTCTGCAAACATCCTATAAGCTGACACCAGTCTTAGACCCTTACGCTTCGCAGGTAGACAAGAAAGAGACGGTGGAGGGGTGGCTTGTACCGACCATGCCCGACTTGAACCAACGTAACCCGCACTTGATGGCCTACCTGGTGCAAAACAGTATCTGGTGGATAGAGACTGTCGGCATCGATGGCATAAGGATGGACACCTATCCCTATGCCGACCGTGAGGCGATGGCGCAATGGATGGAAAGACTCAATAAGGAGTATCCCAATTTGAATACCGTAGGGGAGACATGGGTGACGGAGCCGGCATATACGGCGGCATGGCAGCAGAGTTCGCCAATCCAGCCTGATGACTCTCATCTGAAGACGGTGATGGACTTTGCCTTTTTTGACCGGATCAACAAGGCGAAACACGAGGAAACAGATGACTGGTGTACGGGATTCAATCGTATTTATAATACGCTTGCATACGATTATCTGTATGCAGACCCGTCATCGGTGATGGCATTCATAGACAACCACGACACCGACCGCTTCCTGGGAAAGACCAAAGACCCCACCATGCTCAAACAGGCACTGGCACTGTTGCTCACCATCAACCGCATACCGCAACTGTATTATGGAACGGAAATCCTGATGAACGGCACGAAGTTCTTTACTGATGGTGACGTTCGGCGCGACTTTCCGGGTGGTTTTCCACAGGACATCCGCAATGCATTTACCCGTAAGGGGCGCACAAGCGCCGAGAATGCAATGTTCGACTGGCTGTCAAGACTACTTCATTGGCGCAAAAACAGCGAAATCATCGCAAAAGGACGGCAGGTTCAGTTCATTCCGTATCAAGGAATATACGTTGTCGCACGTCAACTGAAGACGATAATGACGACCGGCAGAAACACAACAGTGCTTACCATCCTGAATGGCAAGCACTCGTCCAATGTAGTAAAGGTTGCGCGCTATGCAGAACTCATCGGTGATGCAAAGGCTGCTACAGACATCATCACAGGTGAATGCATCGATCTCACACACGACTTCGAGCTGGCTCCAAGCGCCACACTCATCCTTCAGTTCTAATAGCCTTTCCTCCCTTTCTCCCTTTCTCCCTTCGTTCTCTTCCTCTCTTTCTCCCTTCGTTCTCCCTTTCTCCCTTCGTTCTCCCTACACAAACTCTTCTCCGTACTTCAGTTTCACCTCGTTGACATACTTGCGCACCAATGCCGACGAGTCTTCCTTCTTACAGATAAAGAGCACGTTGTCCTTCTCAGCGACGATACAGTCTTCCAGCCCGTTGATGACGGCAAGATGATCGTTCGGTATCTTGATGATATTACCGTGACAGTCTTCCAACATCACTTTCGAGTCAATGACGACGTTGTCACGACTGTCGTTGCTTATGGCCTCGAAAGCAGAATGCCATGTGCCGACATCAGCCCATCCGAAGTCGCAACGCATCACATAGACATCATCCAACTTCTCCAGGATACCTTGATCAATAGACAGGTTAGGGTATCTGGGGAAGTTCTCGTTGACATATTGCTGCTCTTCCTCCAAGGTCAGGTTGGCACCCTCAAAGTCGATACGGCGCATCACGTCGGGGAGGACTTTCTTCAGGCTTTCTATCAACGAGTGTACGTTAAACAGCATGATTCCGGTGTTCCAGAAGAATTCTCCGCTCTCCATGAACATGCGGGCAAACTCACGGTCGGGTTTTTCCGTCAGCGATTTCACGCGGAAGAGCTCCTTTTCTTCGGTTTCATCGCCAAGTTGTGCATAGCAGTACCCCGGTTCCGGACGTGTAGGCTTCACTCCCAACGTCAGCAGACCGTCGTGGTTCGCAACGAAGTTTAACCCTCGCTTGATACTCTCCTCGAAAGCTTTTTCCTGGAGTACCACCTGATCAGAGGGGGAGACAACGATGCGAGCCCCTTTCGAAAACTTGGAAATGCGGTAGCATGCCCACGCAATACTTGGTGCCGTGTTGCGATAGATAGGTTCCAGGAGCAGATTACAGTCAGGCAGTTCCGGCAACTGTTCCTTCACAATCTCCTCATAGTCCTTGTTCGTACTGATGAGGATGTTCTCCTTTGGCAGTATCTTTGCAAACCGGTCGTAGGTTTGTTGCAGCTGCGTACGCCCCGTTCCGAAGAAGTCAATGAACTGCTTGGGGCAACGTTCCCTGCTGACAGGCCACAGGCGGCGGCCCATCCCCCCTGCCAAGATGACACAATAGTTGTTGTTTTCCGTAGTCATAGATTTGAAGTTAGTTATACCTGTTGGCTTTGCGCCATTGTTTTTCTGTGACGAAGATACACATTCCCCGTGATATAACCAAATATTTTTAGTTTTTTCTACAAAACATTTGGCATTTCAGAATTTTAGTGTAACTTTGCACCCGCTAAACGGCTCGTTACATTCCACAAGCAAGTGACGCAGCCACATATAGCACAGGCCCAGATGGCGGAATCGGTAGACGCGCTGGTCTCAAACACCAGTGGGGCAACCCGTGCCGGTTCGACCCCGGCTCTGGGTACAAGGCGGGGATAACATCCTCGCCTATTTTTTTACCAATCATCGCAATAACACCATGAAAGACATTGCCATTTACACGCTGACATCAGAACTCCAAAACCAAGAGGCAGTCAACCAATCGACCACCGCTTTTCTACAGACACTAAACATGCCGTACGAGCTGAAAGGTGCAGACTATAGTGACTACGGACAGCATGCGCTGGACCTCATCTATGTGTGTACAGGCGGCACGGAAGGCCTGTTCCGCAGGCTTCTCCCCACCCTGCAGGCACAGTCGTCACGTCCGTTCTACCTGTTGACTTCGGGTAAGAGCAATTCTTTGGCAGCATCGATGGAGATACTTTCCTTTCTGCGCCAACATGGGCTAAAGGGAGAAATCATCCATGGCGACAACCACTACATCCTAAACAGAATTGACATCTTGTCACAGGTGGGACGTGCCCGCAAGGTTTTACAAGGTTGCAAGTTGGGCATCATCGGCAAACCGTCAGACTGGCTCATTTCCAGCGAATACGATAGCGAACAAGTACGGTCAAAGTTGGGTGTCGAATTGCAGGACATCCCCATGTGCGAACTCCTCGATATCTTGCAGAAGGTACCTGACGGAATTCCTGGAGCAGAAGAGATAGAACGAGGATTGCGCGTCTTGGTAGAGCGCCATCAGCTGCAAGGACTAACCATCCGTTGCTTCGACCTCCTCAGTGCCGTCCACAATACGGGTTGCCTGGCTTTAGCTCGGCTCAACAGCGACGGCATCGTTGCCGGCTGCGAGGGCGATGTGCCAGCCATGCTGTCCATGATGATAGTCCGCGCTTTGACAGGAGTTTCCGGCTTCCAAGCCAACCCTGCCCGCATCAACCCACAAACCGGTGAAATGCTTTTTGCCCATTGCACCATCCCTTTGAATATGGTTGAACGCTATGATTTCGACACCCATTTCGAGTCGGGCATCGGCATAGCCATCCGCGGTTACATGAAAGAAGGACCCGTCACCATTTTCAAGGTTTCAGGAGATCTTTCCCGCCATTTCATCGAAGAAGGCTATCTCGTGCGCAACCAGTCGGAACCCGACCTATGCCGCACCCAGCAAGTCATCCGCTTCAACAATCCCAGCCGCATGAGTTATTTCCTGACCGAGCCGATAGGCAACCACCACATCATCCTGCCTGGTCATCATCGCGAGTTACTACTGGAATTTACTTTGTGCTGACTTTCCAATAGACTATTTCTTCTTCCTCTTATACACTCCCAGAAGCCACCCTTATCTGGACCTACTCGACGAACGACTCCTTGCTTTTGTGGTTTCTTGATATTTCTTGCAATGTTTCTCCTGTCAACACCTATGATTTCAGCCATTTTAGAGGTTGAAATATAAGGATCCTCCTTTATCAATTCTATAATTTTCTGTGACGTTTTCTGTGACGCATCTATGACGTTTTCTGTGGCATTCACCTTTTCTGTGACGTTTACATCCACCCTTTCATCATTTACAATCACCTTTTCTGCTACCTTTTCTGCTACCTTATTATGGTTTTCTGCTACTTCCCATTTTTGAACTAGCAGATTCATTTCAACGATTTGAACATTTTGTTGATGCATTTTTTCTTTTGGTCCATATTAGGGTGAACGTAAAGGTTGAGTGTTGTGCTGATGTTGGCATGGCCCAGAATTACACTAACGGTCTTGTAGTCACACTGGCTTTCAATGCATCTTGTGGCAAATGAGTGGCGAAGCCCGTGAAACTTTAAATCCGGAATGCCGAGTTGTTTCAGTAGTTGCTTGTAATAGTTGCGGTAGGTACGTGGCTCTGTCGGCTTTGCCTCATTGGTTATCACAAAGTAGTCATCATTCATCAGCTTCTTTAGGGGACGGATAAGTTTCATCAGTTCCTTGCTGACAGGTATCTCTCGGATAGAGTTTTTGGTCTTTGGTGTACCAATAACAAGTTCTGTACGTTTTTTGTCACCTTCAATGATATAGATTCGCTCTATGGTTCTGTTCACATGGATGGTTTCTGTACCCAGGTCAATATCGCTCCATTTCAAGGCGCATACTTCACCGATGCGCATTCCTGTACTCAGGCAGATGTATATACCGAGATTGCGGAATGTGAAGTTGTCGGTGACGTACTGCATCAACTTCTTCTGATTACTGATGGTTAACACTTCCAACTCTTTGCCCTTTTGTTCTGTGGGGTACTTGATGCTCCAGTCCTGATATTGCAGCCAGCCATGTTTGGCACCAAACTTAATCACCATTTTCAGGACTATAAGCATATCCTTAACCGACTTCTGACTAAGACCTTTTCTCAGACATTCAAGAACGAAGTCCTGCACCTCTTGTTCTTGCAAGGTCTTTTTATTCCCGAATTTTGGCAGTAAATGATTCTCCAGATGGAGTGTGTAAACTGCAATTGTTGATGACTTGACAAACATTCTTTTGTCCTGCTTCCATAATTCTGATACTTCTCTAATTGTTTTCATTTTACACATTTTATTAATACATTAAGGATTATTCCTTGTTATTATAATATGCGAAACAGAAAGAAGAGAATTAGGTCCCAAATAAGAGAGAGCAGAGCCAAACTTGTTTGAACTCTGCCGAACGTGCGGGACTTCGCCCGAAGGGCAATGTCCCAAATACAGGAAAGGTACCCACTTTGAGATTCCCAGAGTTTACAGGTAATTGGGAAAAGACAAAATTAGCAGATATTACGAAAAGAGTTCTCAGAAAGAACAAAGGCGTTGTTTCTGAACGCCCCTTGACGATTTCTGCCCAATACGGACTAATTGACCAAAGGGATTTCTTCAACAAAGTAGTTGCAAGTGAAAATTTGGAAGGCTATTATCTCCTAAAGAAAGGAGAATTCGCCTACAATAAAAGCTACTCCAACGAATATCCTTGGGGAGCAGTTAAAAGATTGGATTCATATGACGAAGGTGCTTTGTCCACACTATATATATGTTTTGAATGTATTGGAGTTGATGGTGATTGGTTAGTACATTATTTCGATTCTCCAAAATGGAATGGGCAAGTCTCTGCAATTGCCGTTGAAGGAGCGAGAAATCATGGCTTGTTAAATGTGGGCATTGAAGATTTCTTCGGTACTCAACATTTCGTTCCTAACAATAAGAAAGAGCAAAAGAAAATAGCAACGTTCCTTAATTTAATCGACGAGCGTATTTCAACCCAAATCAGGATAATTGACAAACTAAAATCCTTAATGCAAGGACTGAACAATGAATTAATGGATAATCCTAAATGGAAAAAAGTATATGTGGGTGACTTTATGGAATTCTTTCCAACAAACTCACTTTCATGGGAACAGTTGAGCTATGACTGTGGACAAGTACGTAATCTTCACTATGGTTTAATACATAGTGGACTGCCAACACTGGTTGACTGTCAAAAGGCTCATCTTCCCTATATACAAGTAGATTCCTTACCCAAGCAATATTCCATATGCAAAGATGGTGACGTGGCTTTGGCGGATGCCTCAGAAGATACGGCAGAAGTGGGAAAGACTGTAGAGCTTACCAATATTGAGACTCAAACAATTGTTTGTGGCCTCCATACAATACATGGACGTGATTGCAAAGATATAACAGTGAACGGTTTCAAAGGGTTCGCTTTCAACAGCAAGTATTTCCATGACCAACTGCGTCGCATTGCACAGGGCTCAAAAGTTTATTCCATCAATACAAACAACGTAAGATCCTGTTATCTTTATATCCCGACAATTGCCGAACAGCAAAAGATTGTAGGCCTTCTACGTTGTATGCAGGAAATGATTAAAGTTGCCGAACATGGACTTCAACTTTATGAAGCACAAAAGCAATTCTTGTTACGAGGATTGTTTGTATAAGCTACACAAACATAGTTGATAACAGATATTGTTTCTGCTGTTGGAGTTTGGATAAATAACTTTCTTCAGTTTTAATCTTTTCCTCCCAAAGTTGCATTACATGCACAATATGTTGCTGACGGGTAATATTTGGAATAGCGACTTTTAATTGCAGAAACTCTTCCACACTTATGGAACGTCCATCACGAATGCCATAAGTAACGATGCGAAGAGAGTTTATGAACTTCTTCGAGGTAAAATAGTATTTCAAGAATGCTGTTGACAACTTTTCGTTTGGAACAAGAATTGTATATGCGGGACTGCAAACTCCTGTCTTGTCAGAGTAGGCAAAGCCACCTTGAAATGAGCGCAAATGTATTACATACTGGTTGGGGCGAACAATCTTATAGTTTTTGATTGAAGATGCTTCAAACTTGATATCTATATTCAGTTCATTTCGTTCAATCATTCCATACTCCTGACTCGCTGAAAGAACATTTGTATGTTGAAGTTTGCTATTCCTTTCGTTTGAAATAGAAAAGAGGTCTGCATATTTGTACGTTTGCCAAGATTCTTTCTCTGAAGGGTTGTACAAACGTTCACAAATGACATCAGAGAGAGATTTCAAGTCCTCAATTATCCTGATTTGAGTAGTGATGCGTTCATCCAATAA
>ODAI011539315.1_pt1 | contig 42102 bp, 34 predicted proteins | sample 1539321 | NCBI WGS metagenome assembly ODAI01 (sample SAMN02144231, study PRJEB22623) | gut metagenome | biome: sheep rumen | host: Ovis aries | place: New Zealand
CGATACAACAATAAACGTCAGCAATATCGGCCAAAGTCGTTTCCAAGTGACATAGCTTCTCATTCGCCACACGATGACAGCCGAGGTGGTAATGGCCAGAAGTCCAGAGAGAGTTGTGGCCTCGCCGTATGTAGGCAGGAAAAATGGCAGCATCGTCATGATGAAGATGCCAAAGCCGAAGCCAGTAGTGCGCTGCACAAAACTGGCTCCGATGCTCAACAGGAATATGGCTATAACAACACTACTCATCTTCTTCCCATTCTCCCCATGCTTTCAGGTGGCCAATGATGGTTGTCTCCACCCTACCCGTCCATTCATCAGACACAACCTTGGGTAGAGTTCTTTACTTACCAGCTTAGAAAGTTCTCGATATCTCCTTCGGTTATTTCCTGATAATCTTCTGCTGATTGGTTATGACGATGCCACGGGTCTGTTCTACTGCAGGCGTGCCGCTGAGGGTGTAGGCCTGACCACTGCTTTCAGCGTTGCGGCTTAACGGCCTGATGGCTGTTGCCGTAGGCTTCACATCGGGACCATAGATGGTGGTCCAGTCATCACGCATCGATACGGGCACCCATCCATTTGCCTCGCAGGCCGTACGGCACTTCTCGGCCTTGCCCACGTTGCCCAACTCACGCTCCACATCGTCGCAGAGCAGACAGAAAGCCATCGAGGGATAACAGTTGTCGGTAGTGACGAACTCAAACATCGGATAGTCGCCCGACGAGTTACCGAAGGTCAGGATGGGCTTGCGTCCTAACTGGCGCGTCATGATGTCCACCTTGCTCCATTTCGTACACTTCTGCTTGAAGAGTCCGCGCACGACACGCTGCCCTTTCAGGTCGTCAAAGCCGTAGGTCTCCATGATGACAGGAGTCTCCCACCCCATCTCCTCGGCCTTGCCTTCGGGTACATAGTGGACCTCGGAGCCCATTACCTGATGGCGACCGATGGGCAGCACGTCATCGATGAGTGGACGAAGCATATCCTGAGCCGTACCGCTACAGATATACACCTGGAAGTCGTTGGCTACAAGATAGCTCACCACCTCAATCATCGGCCAATAGAGCGCCGTACCCCACGTCAATCCATCGAGGCCCTCGCAAGGTTTATTGAGAAACGACATCATCCAGTCATCCATTTCTCCCATCGTCAGACCTTTGAAGATTTCTGCCTGCACATACTGCGCCTTGTCGTCCATCTCACGGTCTATCAGTTGGGTGTTATACATACCGGCCTTGGCTGCCTCGCCGAAGTGCCGCAGTTCCTCTGTGGGTGCATAACCTGTATCGTCGAGCAGACGATGGAGCATCACCAGCCAGTTCATGTAGAAGGGTGCCGTTTCGCAAAGCAGCGTGCCGTCCATGTCGAACACCGCCAAGCGGTCTCTCACGGGGACATACTGATCGCTGCCCTCTGTGGTCACAGCGGTCACAAACGACTTCAACTGTGTCAGCGAGGCGGCATCGTTTTTCCAATACTTGAAGTTTCCTTCCTTATCAACTCGTATTTGTGCCAGTTGCTCACGTGTTGGCTGGGCCGACAAAGAAGTAAAACAACTGAAGATGAGGGTGGCAGCAAGCACCCACTTGTTAAATATTTTACTCATATCTTATCATTGAAATTCAAATTCGATGGCAAATATACAACTTTTCCGCTACATCCGCAAGCAAATGACAGTAAAACTTTGTCTATGAGGTTACGCGGCCAGTAATCTCGCTGGATCAGATATGTATACTCTGTTCAAGACGTCTTTTATCTCTTTATCTTCGATGAAGATATTCTCGCTCGGAAATTGAAGCAAGCTTCATTTCACTCGCTTATTCATATCTTTGAAGATGATTTTCAGAAAAAATTAAATAATAAAGCGATTTTTTTGTAACTTTGCAGAAAATATCTGTATTTCATAAAAGAAGAGATTATGGAAAAGAGAACAACACCAGAGTTTATCACATCGTTGGAGCCGAACGAAATCTTTGTGTTCGGCAGCAATTTGAAGGGAATGCACGGCGGCGGTGCGGCTTACATCGCCTACCGCAAGTTTGGGGCTATCATGGGTCAGGGCGTTGGCTTGCAGGGCCAGAGCTATGCCATCCCCACGATGCAGGGCGGCGTAGAAACCATCCGTCCATACGTGGATGAGTTTATCGAATTCGCCAAACAGCACTCAGAACTGACATTCCTCGTCACTCGCATCGGTTGCGGCATCGCCGGATTTACGGATGATGAAATCTCCCCACTGTTCGAGGCGGCACATGAGGTTGAGAATATCGTTCTGCCTCCGAATTGGTAATGGCTGAAGATGAAGATTATATCGTATAACATCAGTAGATATTGTCAGGAGAAGTTAGATAGTACCTTGTTCCATGAGGCAGACATCTATATACTGCCAGAATTGGCTTGTCCTGAAATGGTGTCCTTGCCTAACGGCTATAAAATGGAGTGGATGGGAGATTATGATTTCAAGGGTCTCGGCATTGTATGGAAGGCAGGATTAAAAGCAGAAGTGCCCAAGTGGTTTCAGCCTGACCATGCTGACATCTTGCGGGCTTCCTTCCAACGGGGGAAGAACTTGTCCATCAGTGCATGGAAGCGGGCATTGTGGCTTGGCTCCAACAGATGGCACAGTTCATGAACCACCACGTGCTCGACACACCATTCTGGCAACAGCAGCAGATAGGCTGAGAAGCAGATGGACTTGTCCTTGACATTGCATACACCCCAACGTGAAATCATTGCCTTGTAATGGACAGCGGACGGTTTCACACCTATTTCTTTCGAGTGGCGTTCCACCATAGGTTCTATCAGGTTTTTCAGCCGTTGGAGGGCATCATCAGCCTGTGCCTGCGTCTGCAAGGGCAACTGACTGTAGAACGCAGCCCTGCGCTGCTGATTCTCGTAAGTCTTCTTCCGTGCCTCACTAATCCAGTCTCTATGCTCTTCAATAAACTGCTCCACCACCTTTTTTGGCATACCGATAGGAACCGACACATGCACATCGCCATTCTTCACGATACGCATCGACATCCTGCTGGTTCGCCTGTATGTTACCTGTATCGACATAGTTTCTATTAGCCTGAGACAACCATCATCAATATCTGTATAACTTGAAATGCTGTATCTGGAATGCTCCAACAGGTATGCGTACATGACGGCCTTGATGCGTTTGGTCGCCATTAAGGTGGCGGATGATGCGCTGACTGCCGTCTACGATCTCCACCTCCTCGCATTTTGTAAGCCCGATGCACGTGTCGCCTTTCTGCCATGTAGCAGACGATTTGGCGGGTGAAAATGTTATCACCACACCGCTCCCGATGACAAGATAATCCTCCTCTCCAACCCGAAGGATGATACAGGCCACTTCGGGCCATACCGAATCCTTGGCACCCGGTTCCCAGCCGAGTGAGTAACTATGTCGGACGGTGAGTCGGATGCCATCGGGGGTGACGATTTCTGCCTCTCGTTGTTCGTCGTCGAGCAGCACGGCATCGATGTCGTTCGTGCCTTGCCTCTCAAGTATCAGTGGCTCTGCCTGGCGCAACAGCCGGTAGGATGCTACAAGGGGCGATAGTGATGAACTGACAGAAGAGAAGGCATTGAGCTGGTCATCCTGAGAGAGATCCATCTGCTTCCAGTCGCTGGCACTGGCTGCTGCCGTGAGCGGGTAGTCTTCGATGCTGAACGGACAGAATCCCATGGCTCCATGATGACCAAAGGCGTAGAGTGCATACATGGCATCCTTATCCTCCAGACGGATCTCAGGAACGAAGAGGGGGTTGTTGGGCAGATGGTATTTCGACAGCCACGACTTGATGCCCTTGTCGTAGATGTCGACGCCCAGCACGTCGATGGAAGGTGCCCCGCAATGCCAGAGGTCGATGAGATGAGCCAGGGGACCGCCCGAGGGATACTGTCCCGGCCTGCGATCACGGCTGTTAAGTGCCACATTGACGTACATCGGCAGGTCGTAGATTTCACGTCCAGCCTTGGCAATCTGTTCCACGTATGTAGCGTAAGTCCACGTCTGGAAAATCTCCTCGGTATAGATGTCGTCGCCAAACAACTGTGCCCAGTCGGCTCCTGCCTTAGCCTGTGGCTGAAGTTTCTCCTTCAGATAGGGATGTAGCGACGCCTGGTGTTTCTTCAGATAGTCGGTCAGAAGGCGTGGCACGGTGCTGTGATACATACGGGTGGCATCAGGGGAATAGTCGCGAGGCACCTCGATCATACCTATCTCATTCTCGACCTGCACCATGATAACCGTCTGCTCGTGGGCATCATGATCGCGCAGATGAGCCATGATGCGACAGAAGGCACGCTTGTCGGCCTCCAGAACATTCCTGCTGAGAGAAGAGGCTTCCTCTACGGGTTTGCCTTCCGGGGTATGGGCTCGCGGGAATCGCTTCACGTCGCGCTTGAACCACTCGGGGGCATAGCAACTCATCGAGTTCTTCCAGGCACCGAACCAGAGCAGCACGACTTTCAGCTGGTTACGCCTTGCTTCGGTCAGGATAACGTCGAGTGAACGCATGTCGAACGCTCCCTCTCGGGGTTCGATGAGTTCCCACGATACAGGGGCGAGCACGGTGTTAAGTCCCATCTGGTGAAGATGCGAGAAAGTGCGCTTCACATCCTCTGGCGTCGAGGCAGACGAGTTGCCCAACTCGCCACCAATCATCAGCATGGGTTTACCGTTGGCAACAATCCTTGCGGTACTATTGCCGCGATGCTCTAAATGTGGGGTCTGTTGTGCCTGCGCTCCCACTGTCAGGAAGCCAAGCAGAAGAGAAGTAAGAATGTGTTTCATTTTGATGATTCTGTGGCAGTCAACCATTTGTATACTATTTTATTTTCTCAAAGATGATCTCAGCCAGTCGCTCGGCACCTTTCCCATTGGGATGGATACCATCTGTCAGCATCAGCGCCTCTCCGCCCTCGAAGAGCGAGTGAAGATCGATGACTTTCAGTCCGTACTTCTTTGCTACCTGCTGCTGGATGGGGATAATCTGGTTCACGATGATCGAGTCGTTGATATCCCACGTAGTCTTCTCAGCCTTGATTGGAGTACAGAGATATATCTGCGGCTTTGCCGATGCAGCTTGCAGCGCAGTGATCATCTGCTCCAGGTCCTGACGGAACTCAGCGCCGTGCTGCCAGTTGTGCCCCTTCGAGTCGTTAGTTCCCAACTTGATCACCACTACATCAGGCTTAAAGGCGAGAGCATCTTTCCAGGCCACCTCGTTCATATAGGGATAATCGCCCTTGTTGAGCATCGTACGGGCACTCACACCGAAGTTCTTCACCCAGTAGTTATCTCCCAAACGCTTCTGAAGCAAGGCAGGATAGCCATAGGCAGAACGCATGTCAATGCCATGACCATCCGTGATGCTGTTGCCGATACATGCCACACGGATAGCATCAGACTTTGGGGCCTGACGGGCTTTCAACCAAGTGCTTAATTCCATAAGCAACTGGTCGTGATACTTGAACCAAGTTCCGAAACCGAAACCGTGATCGCCTGTGGGATAAACCAGCAGCGAACATTCGTTACCTGCATTGCGCATAGCCTTGTAATACTCCAATCCGTTGGTGACAAAGGGCACCAGTCGGTCATCATTAGCTGAAATGATCAGTGCTGGCGGCGTGAGATGACTGCGCACGGCATTCATCGTCGAGAAGTCGCGCACAAGTTCTGGATTCTTCAGTCCCTCCTCGCCCAGGAAGTTAAGGCACGACCATTTGTGCGACACCTCAGGCACCATCGAGATGACGGGATAGAAGAGAATCGAGAAATCGGGACGTACATCAAAGTCAGCATGGGTAGAGATGACAGAGGCCAGGTGACCGCCAGCTGAGAATCCCATGATACCCACATCGTGAGGATTGATGCCCCACACCTGAGCAGAGTCGCGAACAATGCGGATGCCCTGCATCACATCACCCATCGGCTTCGTGCGGTCACCCTGAGGCAACCGATAGTTAACCACGAAATAGGCGATTCCCTGCTGGTTCATCCATCCAGAGGCTAACGTACCCTCATGGGTATTCGATAACATGGAGTAGCCGCCACCGGGTACACCCACAATAGCTTTGCCGGAAGGCGTCTCAGGCAGGTAGCATACCATCTGAGCCTTGCCGTCGGCAGTCAGGTCCAGCGTGAATTGTCTCGCAGTCTGTGCCTGTGTTCCAACACTCAGGAGCAACAAGGCGAAAAACATCAGTTTCTTCATATTGGTTATTGTCATAAAAGGGTTATCTTTTCAGAAGGAAGGCTTGGATTTCACGACTGATGGCGCAGTCATAGTCGTAGAGATCGGGCCAGAACTCCACAATTCCCGTCGCAGGATTAGGGAAAGCAGTGAAATAGAGGATATAAACTGGCACCTTCGGTGTGACATCGGAATAGGTCAGCAACCGGAATGGGCGAGGATCATCCTGATGTTCCTTCAGCCAGTCCTTGCCGCGTTCGGATTCAGGGTGGATATCCATGGAGATGCGCAGGCGGTCCTTTAGCCATTCGTCGGCCTCAGGCAGCAGGAAACAAGCCAAGTCAAAGGGTTTCTGCACACGGACACAACCATGTGAGAGGGTGCGGCGCTCGCGCTGGAAGGCTCCACGATTATTGGTATCATGGAAGTAGACTGCAAAGTTGTTGGGGAAGCGGAATACAATACGCCCGAGGGAGTTGCCTGCCCCACCCTTCTGACCAACACGAAGCCGACCTGTACGCAACTGAGCGGCACTGACACTGGCCGCTCGAAGGGTGTCACCCGTACTACGCTCTACAATATAATAATGATTGCGCGCGAAATAAGACGAGTCGCCGGCATGGCGTGTGATATCGGTCTCGACAATCTTCTGGGGGATTATCCAGTCGGGGTTGACCTGCAGATAGCTGATGGTGCTGCTGAGCAGTGGGGTCCTGGTGGTATAGGCACCACAGCAGATACGCATGTTTAGCACAGAGTCGCCTCCGACAGCCCAAAGCTGTTGGGCTGGGATGTTGACCAGCACCTGACGATGGCTGTTGCTGCCTTCGGGCTGTGTCAGTTGCCAGCGGCATCGCTCCATATTGATGGCCAGTTTCTTTCGTTCTGTTGTATCGGTGGTCTGTTCCAACCTTTGCTGCAGTTTCCTGTAGATATCGCTGGCAGGCTGTGACTCCAGAAGATAACTCATGCGGCTGTCAGAAGTCATCTGCTGTTCTGCCGTCGCGAAGTCGGGTTTCTTCACCTCATGGTCGAACAGCTGCACATAGCTGCCATCGGGCTTTGTCTGCAGACGATTTAGCACTTTATCAGGGCGCATGAAGCCATAACGCTGTCCGGTGGAATATTCCACGTAGGCTTTCGAGAGATTATGATCGAGGCGTGTCAGCACCTCGTTGATATTTTGTCCCAACGAGTCGAAGGCAAGCGTATGAATGACATGTAGATCCTCGGCTATCTGGGGAATGAAGAATGCAGTAGAGTCAAGACCATTGCGGGGCAGTTCGTGACGCAGATACGAGAGCATGGAATCTGCATCGGAAGAGACCCCCATCCGCGTGAACCACTTGCCCTGCAGGGTAGAGTCGAGACAATTGACATAGGGACCAAAAGCAGACAACTCAGCCTCCGTCGGTTCCTGTCTGCCACCGAGGCAGGACGTGAGGAAGAGTCCTCCTGCAAGAAGTACCGCATGCCTGTTCATCACCCTACTCCTCCATCAGTTTGCGGTAACGGGCTCGTTTGGGCTCATCTAATCCCAGTCGCTGGGCCTTGTTGGACTCATATTCTGAATAGTTGCCTTCGAAGTAGAAGACGTTGCCCTCGCCCTCGAAAGCCAGGATATGGGTACAGATACGATCGAGGAACCATCGGTCGTGGCTTATGATTACGGCACAGCCGGCAAAAGCCTCGAGACCCTCTTCCAAGGCGCGCAGGGTGTTGACATCGATGTCATTCGTCGGTTCGTCGAGCAACAGCACATTACCCTCCTGCTTCAGGGCGATGGCCAGATGGAGACGATTGCGCTCACCACCTGAGAGCACACCGCACTTCTTCTCCTGATCGGCACCGCTGAAGTTGAAACGTGAGAGATAGGCACGAACATTGACATCCTTGCCCCCCATGCGGATGGTCTCATTGCCTTGAGATACCACTTGATAGACAGTCTTTTCGGGATCAATGTCCTTATGCTGCTGATCGACGTATGAGAGTTTCACGGTCTCACCCACATCGAACGAGCCAGCATCAGCCTGTTCCAAGCCCATAATCAGGCGGAACAAGGTAGTCTTACCTGCACCATTGGGGCCTATCACACCCACGATACCATTAGGCGGCAGGATAAAGTTCAGATCCTTGAACAATTCCTTCTCCGGATAGGACTTAGCTACATGCTCAGCCACAATGACCTTATTACCCAGACGAGGACCATTGGGGATGAATATCTCAAGTTTCTCCTCCTTTTGCTTCTGTTCCTCATTAAGCATCTTATCGTAGGAGTTCAGACGCGCCTTTCCCTTGGCATGTCGAGCCTTGGGGGCCATACGTACCCACTCCAACTCGCGTTCGAGGGTCTTGCGACGCTTAGAGGCAGTCTTCTCCTCCAGAGCCAGGCGCTGAGACTTCTGCTCAAGCCATGATGAATAGTTACCCTTCCAGGGGATACCCTCACCACGATCGAGTTCAAGGATCCACTCGGCAACATCGTCGAGGAAATATCGGTCGTGGGTGACGGCAATCACCGTTCCCTCATATTGTTGCAGATGCTGCTCGAGCCAGTCGATCGACTCTGCATCAAGGTGGTTAGTAGGCTCATCGAGCAACAGCACGTCAGGTTTTTGAAGCAGCAGGCGGCATAAAGACACTCGGCGACGCTCTCCACCAGAGATATTCTTGACACTCCAGTCACCCGGGGGACAGTTGAGTGCTGCCATCGCACGATCAAGCTTTGAGTCCATATTCCAGGCATCAGTGGAATCAATGACATCCTGCAGTTCTGCCTGTCGTGCCATCAGCTTATCCATCTTGTCGGGATCCTCATAATACTCGGGCAGACCGAACTTCACGTTGATGTCATCATATTCAGCTAAAGCATCGTAGACATGCTGCACGCCCTCCATCACATTCTCCTTCACCGTCTTCTCCTCATTGAGAGGGGGATCCTGAGGCAGATAGCCTACGGTGTAGCCAGGGCTCCAAACGACGTTGCCCTGATACTGCTGGTCGAGTCCGGCGATAATTTTCATCAGGGTAGACTTACCCGCACCATTCAAACCGATGATACCTATTTTTGCACCATAGAAGAAACTGAGATAGATGTTTTTGAGCACCTGCTTCTGGTTCTGCTGAATGGTCTTGCTCACTCCCACCATCGAGAAGATCACTTTTTTGTCGTCAACTGTTGCCATAATTTTGGGTTGTTAAGGGTCATTAATTCTTCTTTTTATGGTGCAAAGATACAAAAAAGGAGGCAAAGTGAGGCGAAAATCATCTTTTTTTGAAAAAAAATCGGGAAATATTTCGGTAATCTGTTGAAAATTAGTAACTTTGCAACCCGAAATCGAAGAAATTCGAGTTTTCACATTATTAATATATAAGCAAAAGAGAAATGACAAAAGCAGAAATCATCAACAAAATTGCCGAGCAGACAGGTGTAGCAAAGAAAGATGTTGCTATGACTGTAGAGGCATTCATGGAGGAAATCCGCGTGAGTCTTGCTGAGAATAAGGAGAATGTGTATCTTCGTGGCTTCGGCACGTTCGTTGTCAAGCACCGCGCCAAGAAGACCGCTCGCAATATCTCAAAGAATGTGACGCTGGTTATCGATGCGCACGACTTCCCTGCATTTAAGCCGGCAAAGAGCTTTATCGAGAAAATGAAGTAATTAACATTTTAATAAAATTCTAGAATTATGCCAAACGGAAAGAAGAAGAAGGGCCACAAGATGGCTACTCACAAGCGTAAGAAGAGACTGCGCAAGAATCGTCATAAGAGCAAGTAAGCCTTGCCCCTCTGTGACTTAGAGAAAGAAATGAAAGGAGTGTGTTCGCTAATCCCCTCAAGGATAGCATCACACCCTTTCGAGTTTTAACGACGACCCCCGTCAAAGTAAGCAAAAAGACAATGACAAGTGAAGTTATCATTGATGTGCAGCCGAAGGACATCTCCATTGCCCTGCTCGAAGACAAGCAACTGGTGGAATACCAGCAGGAGCAGCGCACGGCATCGTTCTCGGTAGGAAACATCTATGTGGCGAAAGTGAAAAAGCTGATGCCTGGCCTCAACGCTTGTTTCGTTGATGTCGGAGCTGAACGCGTGGCCTTTCTGCATTATCTCGACCTGGGGACTCAATTCAACTCTTACGATAAATACCTGAAACAGGTCATGAGCGACCGCAAGAAGCTCTACCCTATTCAGAAAGCTCACATCCAGCCCGAACTCAAGAAAGACGGCAGCATCGCCAACACCCTCAAGGTGGGACAGGAAGTGCTCGTACAGATTATCAAGGAGCCAATCAACACTAAAGGTCCGCGCCTGACATGCGAACTCAGTTTCGCAGGCCGATACTTGGTGCTGATACCCTTCGAGGATAGCGTTTCCGTTTCCACGAAAATCAAACGCGGTGAAGAGCGCAGCCGACTGAAACAGCTCATTCAGAGCATCAAGCCCAAGAACTTCGGTGTCATCGTGCGTACGGTGGCTGAAGGCAAGCGTGCAGCAGAGCTTGATGCCGAGATGAAGATTCTTTTGAAGCGCTGGGAGGATTGCATCACGAAGGTACAGAAAACTACCGAGCGCCCGCAGATGTGCTTTGAGGAGGAAAGCCGAACCGTCGCTTTGCTTCGCGATCTGTTCAATCCTACCTATGACGGCATTCACGTCAATGACAGCGGTATCTATGAGGACATCAGGAACTACCTCGGGCTGATTGCACCAGAGAAGAAGGACATCGTGAAACTCTATACCGGTACGGTGCCTATCTTCGACAACTACGATGTGACCAAACAGCTGAAATCGGGCTTTGGCAAGACCGTCAACTACAAGCACGGGGCTTATCTCATTATCGAGACGACAGAGGCCATGCATGTGGTAGACGTAAACAGCGGTACGCGAATCAAGAAGGAAAACGGTCAGGAAGCCAATGCCTTGGAAACTAACCTCGGAGCAGCCGACGAGCTGGCACGACAGTTGCGACTGCGCGACATGGGAGGCATCATCATCGTAGACTTTATTGATATGAAGTTGCCCGAAGACCGTCAGATGCTCTATGAGCGCATGTGTAAGAACATGCAGAAGGACCGCGCCAAGCACAATATCCTGCCACTGTCGAAGTTCGGACTCATGCAGATCACCCGTCAGCGTGTCAGACCGGCTATGAGCGTCAATGTCGAAGAGACCTGCCCTACCTGTTTCGGTAAAGGAACCATTAAGTCGAGTATCCTCTTTACGGATACTTTAGAGAGTAAGATTGACACCCTCGTCAACAAGATTGGAATCCGCAAGTTCTACCTGCACGTACTCCCCTATGTCGCTGCCTACATCAACCAGGGAATCTTCAGCCTGAAGCTCCAGTGGCAGATGAAGTACGGTCTCGGTGTGCGTATCATCTCCTCGCAGAAATTAGCCTTCCTGCAATATGAATTCTATGATGCCAACAGGCAGTTTATCGACATGCAGGAAGAGATTGAAACGAAGTAACCTCTCAGAAAAAGACGATGCTTACACTGAAAATCCTGTTCTGGGCCATGTTGCTCATCGTGTTCTATACCTACATCGGTTACGGAATACTGTTATACTTCATCATCCGGCTGAAACGGCTCTTCAAGGGGAAACCCCTGAAGACCGCTCTCCCGGCTGACGATGATCTTCCTACCCTCACCCTGATGATCTGTGCCTATAATGAGGAAGACGTGGTCGCTGATAAGATGGAAAACACGTTGGCTCTTGATTATCCCCGCAACAAGTTCCGCATCATGTGGGTCACAGATGGCAGCAACGACCGTACCAACGAGTTGCTGAAGGCTTATCCTGAGGTTGACATCGTCTTCTCGCCCGAGCGGAGAGGTAAGACTGCAGCTCTCAAGCACGGTCTGCAGGAGTTGAAGACCCGTTATGTGGCCTTTACTGATGCCAACACGATGATCAATCCTGGCGCCATGCGTGAGATCGCACGTCTGTTCATGGATCCCACCGTGGGTTGTGTGTCAGGTGAGAAGCGCGTGGCAGCCCGTAAGGAAGGTGAGATGGCTGCTGAGGGCGAAGGCCTCTACTGGCGCTATGAGAGTACTTTGAAGAAATGGGACAGCGAGCTCTATTCTGCCATGGGTGCTGCCGGGGAGCTCTATGCCATTGACCCCAACCTCGTGCAGGAAGTACCCGACGAGGCACTGCTCGACGATTTCATGATGTCAATGTATATTGTACAGGCCGGCAAGCGCATCGCCTATACGCCCGATGCTTATGCCCTCGAATACGGCTCAGCCAACATTTTCGAGGAGTCCAAGCGTAAGCGCCGCATCGCTGCAGGTGGTCTGCAGAGCATCTGGTGGTTGAGGAGCATGCTCAATCCCCTGCATCAGCCGCTCGTGGCTTTCCAGTATATCAGCCATCGTGTACTCCGATGGAGCGTCACCCCAATAGCGCTGGTTATCTTGTTGATTGTCAACATATTATTAGTTTTTAACAATGCAGGTATATTCTACATTGTCACGCTCTTATTGCAGCTGCTGTTTTATCTGATGGCCTTTGCTGGGTGGTGGCTCGATTACCAAGGACACAAGAACAAGTTGCTCTACACCGCCTATTACTTCGTGTTCATGAACATCAACGTGTTCCGTGGAATGGCCTATTTGCGTACCCATGGTAAGAGCGGTGCATGGGAAAAAGCAAGAAGAAGTTAAAAAATCATTAAAAAATTCTTTTGTTCTATTTTTTATTTGTATCTTTGCCCCGAATATGCGTTTTTGACGAATAATAATGGAGAAAGACGAGAAAGAAATATTACTTCAGAAATATGCAGATGCCAACCGGCGCCTGATGCTTGCGCAAGAGCAGTTGGCCATTGCCAATAAAAAGCTGAAGGAATACGAGGAGAAGGCTAAGAATGCTGAGAAAGCCAGCAAGATGAAGTCGCTCTTCCTTGCCAACATGAGCCATGAAATACGCACGCCACTCAATGCCATCGAGGGCTTTTCACGTGTCATTGTAGAAACAGACTCTCAGGAAGACCGCATGAAGTTTTTCGAAATCATCGAGAGCAACAACAACCGTCTGATGAGTTTGGTCAATGAGATTCTCGACCTCTCACGTGTAGAGTCTGGTGAGATTGTAATGAAGAAGAGCAATACCGACCTCAATGAGCTCTGTGACGGTATCAAGAACATTTTCAAGTTCCGCTGTCCGGACACCTTGAAACTCATCTGGAACAAGCCTACGATGGCTGTTTCCTTCAATACAGATGCCAACCGTCTGACACAGGTATTCTCTAATCTAATCAGCAATTCACTCAAGCATACGCCCAGTGGTAGCATCACCTACGGCTACCGTCTGACAGACGACGGCGCCAATATCGAGTTCTTCGTCTCTGACACAGGCTCTGGTATTGCTCCTAACGATCTCGAGCACATATTCGAGACCTATGTGTCACGCGATGCAGAGACCTCCAACAATGGGTACGGACTGGGACTCCCCCTCTGTAAGATCATCGTTGAGAAGCTCGGAGGAAAGATTGCTGTAGAATCGACTCTCGGACAGGGTTCCACCTTCACCTTTACCTTCCCCTTCGAAGGTTCAATAGGTGGTCGTGACCAGAACAAGACCACCACTACCAATGTGCGCACTATCCGTGTCAGCGGGCGTCCTGATGTGGCCAATAAGAAGACCATCCTCGTAGCCGAAGATGAGGACAGCAACTATGAGTTGGTAAAGATTGTGCTGCAGAAGCGCTACCGTCTGTTGCGTGCCCACAACGGTATTGAGGCAGTCACCATCAATGAAGAAGAGAAACCCGACCTCATCCTGATGGATATCCGTATGCCTGAGATGAACGGTCTCGACGCTACGCGCATCATCAAGGAGGTGTGCGACACGCCTGTAGTGGCTCTCAGCGCCTATGCTTTCGAAGAGAATATCCGTGATGCCAAGAATGCAGGCTGTGATCAGTTTATGGCCAAACCATTCAAGGTGGAGAACCTCATCGAAATGGTGCGGAAATATCTTGATGAATAATCAACAATTCCCCTTTATAAATACTTACGAATTATGGGTAAACTTGCTGTACAGAAATACTTCTCGTTCACCATCCTTATTATCACCGTGCTCCTAATGATCTTTACGTTCACAGGTATCTTCGGTGGTGAAGTTCAACCTGCAGGCAATACAGCCCGCGCCATGCTTGTCTATGCACTGCCAGTACTCATCATAGGCAATGTCATCTTCCTCATCTATTGGCTGATTATGAGGCGTTGGCACTGGGCCCTCATCCCCTTCATCACTTTGCTCTGCTGTATCCCTTACATCGGCACCCTCTATCAGTTCGGATCGCTCGATGAAGACGCAGACAAGAAGCCAGGCATCAAGATTGCCTCTTACAACGTGGCCATGTTCAGTCGTGAGACATCAGGCTTCATCGCCCAGGACATCCTCTCAGAGATGAAGAAGCAGAAGGTTGATATCGTATGCTTCCAGGAGTATAATGACCATAGTGGCGATAAGAAGAACTCTGATTCGTACAAAGACTATTTCCCTTATATGGCCGTCGGTGAGAGCGACATGGTCATCTATAGCCGTTTCCCCATCAAGAACTTCAAGAATCTCAATTTTGAGATGACCAACAACAGTGCCATGTGGGCTGAAATCGATGTGAACGGCCAGATTATTCGTGTGTACAATGCCCACCTTGAGACGACTGGTATCAACAGTACCCTCCACAAGGCTGCCAAGGTTGAGGCACGCGGAGTGGAGGTAGAGGGCAATGCCCTTATCCAGGCTTTTTATGGCAACTACACCCTCGGCATGATTGCCCGTTCAGGACAGGCCAATGTCCTTGCGATGGACATGCGTGAGAGTGAGGCACCGATTATTGTATGCGGTGACTTCAACGATGTACCCTACTCGTATGTTTATAATACCATGCTGGGCGACAAGGTCGATGGCTTCACGGAGTGCGGCAGCGGTTTTATGTACACCTTCCGAGGGAAGAAGGCAGTCCGTATCGACTATATCTTCCATGACAAGGGCATGGAGGGACTCAGCTATTACAAGCGCGAGCTAAGCTACTCAGACCACTACCCAGTTTTCATGAAGATCGCCCTCAACAAACAAGAATAAGAAATCCCGCCGATTGGCGGGATTTCTTGTTGATTCAAACCATCTCAGACTATCTTGAAACGAACCCTGAAGGAGCGTTCATGCTCATCCCAGTTGGTACCGAGCATTTCGAAGCGCCCTATCTGGGAAGTGCTGCGGACATGACGGCCTATACATGGACAGACGTCGTAATCGCCGATCCGCACAAGGCGGATGGTGTCGGAAGCATCTTCAGGCAAACGACTAGGATCAACCTCCTCGGGCAGTTCGTCACGCAACACAAACTCGAAGGTGACAGGCAAATCCTCATCAATCAGTTCCTGCATGCGGCGTTCGATCTCCTTTTCTTCCTGGCGCGAGGGTTTGTGATCGAGGTGGAAGCTCATCTTGCTCTTTTTACGCTCGATATGGGCATTGTATGAACGCTCACAACCGAAGAGCCGGATCATTGTCTGATTGAGCAAATGCTCCGCCGTATGCGCAGGAGGAAACTCTTCCTTATTGTGCTCGTTTAAGATATAATCAGCCATCACTCCTAAGCTTTGAATTTCAGAACTACAGCCCCCAGAGGATCGAGGTCGACGGTAACAGCCCCATCGCGCAGGAGAGGACGCTTGAACTCACGGCCACTGAGCAGGTCGGTAAAGGCAGCCCCCTTCTTCTCCTTGAGTTTCAGATAGTCAAAGGCATGGGCTGGGATAGTTACATCCATCGTGGCGGGCAATTCGCTGAAATTGGCTACCACGAGCAGCACCTCTGAGCCTGCCTTGCGGAGGAAAGCATACTGCTGGTGGGTGTCACCGTTGACATACATGAGGTCGAAAGAGACACCCTCGACCACCGCCTTCTCGGTAGTGGCAATCGCGATAATCTTGTCATACATCTCCTTGAGTGCTTTCTCGTCCTTCGTGAGCTTGCGAGAGGCAGCACGCACGAGGGTGTCAACACTCCAGTAATCGAAGATGGTGGTACGACCGTCATGACCACTAAAACCCTCACAATCCATACCCGGCTCACCATACTCCTGACCTGCGTAGATCATGAGAGGGTTCTTCTGAAGAAGGGCTGAGACAACGAGACCTGGCACACCTTTGCGGGCATTGGATGCGAAGAAGGAACTGGCAATGCGCTGTTCGTCGTGATTCTCGAGGAAATAGAGCATGTGGTCGCGGATATCATCCGTCTGCTGCCAGGCACCAGTAATAGCATGTGTTGACTGACAGCCGCGCATCACCTCGCGCACCGTGTCGTACATACCCACCTTGTCATAGAGGTAGTCAAAACCAGCCGACAGGTAGTTACGGTATTCTGCTGGGTTATAGACCTCGCCGATGAAGATGATGTCGGGGTGGACATACTTCACCTTATCTGTGGCCCAGTGCCAGAACTCAACTGGTACCATCTCTGCCATATCACAGCGGAAGCCATCGACCCCCTTACGAGCCCAAAAGAGCAGGATATCCGTCATCTTGCCCCAGGTATCGGGGATGGGATTGAAGTGGCCCACACGACCTGCATAGTAGTCGAGTCCATAGTTGAGCTTCACCGTCTCGTACCAGTCGTTCATGCCCGGCGCATTGTGGAAACAGTCGTTACCCGTGGCCTTGGCAGGCTCTTCGAAATAGGGTTCCACCTCACCGTGATAGAGGTCGAAGTAAGGGGAAAAGCGCTGCCCCGGGCAATAGTAGAAATTATTTTGTGGCGAGAAGCCCTGAGTGGGATCATCGTCTTGACCAAGATCCTTCAAACCGTCAGGTTTGCAGATAGAGTGATACTGACGAGCCACGTGGTTGGGCACAAAGTCGATGATGACTTTCATGCCAGCCTTATGCGTGCGCTCGACCAATGCTTCGAACTCCTGCATACGCTGGTTAACGTCGACTGCAAGATCAGGGTCAATATCATAGTAGTCAGTGATCGCATAAGGCGAGCCAGCCCTACCCTTCACCACTGCGGGATGATTCCGGGGAATACCATAGGTAGAATAATCAGTCTGAGTGGCATGACGGATGACACCTGTGTACCAAATATGGCTCACGCCCATCTGCCTGATTTGTTTCAGGACAGTGGGCGTGAAGTCATTCAGTTTACCACAGCCATTCTCGGCCAGCGTACCATTCTCCTTGCGTGTGGTATTGCGATTGCCATAGAGGCGTGTAAAAATCTGATAAAGGACAATCTTATTCGATGCCATGGGCAGAAACTTCTTTGTTAATCTTAACAATCATACCCTGAAGGGCCTTACCAGGTCCGCATTCCGTGAAGTCGTCGGCACCGTCGGCAATCATATTCTGCACACTCTGAGTCCAACGTACTGAGCTGGTGAGCTGAGCGATGAGGTTTGCCTTGATCTCAACGGGATCAGTATGAGGCTTGGCATCTACATTCTGGTAAACAGGACACTTGGGGGTCTTGATCTCTGTGGCCTCGATAGCAGCCTGAAGCTCATCCTTTGCAGGCTGCATCAGCGGAGAGTGGAATGCACCGCCCACCTTCAGAACAAGGGCACGCTTAGCACCGGCTGCCTTGAGCTGCTCACAAGCCTCCTCGACAGCCTCAACATTACCTGAGATCACGAGCTGACCAGGGCAGTTATAGTTGGCAGGAACGACCACACCCTTACCCAGTTTGCTGACCTCTGCACAGACCTCCTCTATCTTCTCATCTGGTAGAGCGATGATAGCGGCCATCGTTGAGGGCTGAGCCTCACAAGCCTTCTGCATAGCCATGGCACGGGCATAGACTAGTTTCAGACCATCCTCAAAACTGAGAGCACCGGCAGCAGTGAGAGCAGAGAATTCGCCCAGAGAGTGACCAGCGGTCATCTTTGGATCGAAGGCATCACCCATACAGAGGGCAGAGATGACGCTGTGAAGGAATACAGCAGGCTGAGTCACCTTGGTCTGCTTCAACTCCTCATCGGTACCATCGAACATGATGTCGGTGATGCGATAGCCGAGAATCTCATTAGCCTTCTCAAAAAGTTCTTTTGCCATCGGATTGGTTTCGTAAAGATCCTTACCCATTCCTACAAACTGAGCTCCCTGTCCGGGAAATACAAATGCTTTCATTTCGATTTTCTTTTTTTATTTGTTACTTTTTATCTTTTTACCTTGATTTACCTATTTCCTTCCTTTCAGGGTGCAAAATTACGACATTTTTCTGAAAAACACACCTTGAAAGACATTTTTTTAGCCAAAGAGGGCTGAATATCGAAAAAAATGAGTAAGTTTGCACCACAGAACAGAGATGACACAGAGAAAATGAAACTAATAGTCATGACCAAACCCACCTTCTTCGTTGAAGAAGACAAGATTCTGGCAAACCTTTTCGAAGAAGGTCTGGAGAACCTGCACCTGTATAAGCCAGGGGCAGCCCCAATGTTCTCGGAAAGACTGCTGACACTCTTGGGCGACGACTATCACCATAAGATTACCGTTCACGGCCACTTCTACCTGAAAGAGGAGTACAGGCTGAAAGGCATACATATCGATGATGCCTTCACAGAGCCCCCGGCAGGCTATCGGGGCAATGTGACACGTACCTGTCATGCCATCAGTGAACTGAAGGAGGCCAAGCGCCACTCGAACTACGTGTTCCTGCACTCCATCTTTGACAGTCAGACCAATGCCGACGAGAAGCAGTCGTTCACACGCGAGGAGCTTGAGACAGCAGCCAAACAGGGGCTGATCGACAAGAAGGTGTATGCCCTGGGGGGCATGAACCTCGACAACGTGAAGGAGGCCAAAGCACTGGGATTCGGGGGTATCGTGATCTGCGGCGACCTGTGGAACCGATTCAACATACATAATGAGATCGACTACAAGGAGCTGCTGGCGCACTTCGAGAAGCTGCGCAAGTCCATCGAATAAGATTAAAACATCAAAACATTAATAAATAATGTCAGAAAAGAACTCTTACATGGTATTTTCGGGTACTGCTACAAAGTACCTCGCAGAGAAAATCTGCCAAAGTATGGGCTGCCCGCTGGGACAGCTGCTCATCACAAAGTTCTCTGACGGAGAGTTTGCCGTCAGCTATGAAGAAAGTATCCGAGGGCGCGATGTCTTCCTCGTACAGAGCACATTCCCCAGTAGTGACAACTTGATGGAGCTCCTGCTGATGATCGATGCTGCCAAGCGTGCTTCAGCCCGTACCATCAATGCAGTGATCCCCTATTTCGGATGGGCACGACAGGACCGTAAGGACAAGCCCCGTGTGAGCATTGGAGCCAAACTGGTGGCTGACCTGCTGAGTGTGGCTGGTGTAAACCGTGTCATCACTATGGATCTCCATGCCGACCAGATTCAGGGATTCTTCGATGTACCCGTCGATCATCTCTATGCATCGGGCGTAATCATCCCCTATCTGCAGAGTCTGAAACTCGACGATCTCGTAATTGCATCGCCTGACGTAGGCGGTTCAAAGCGCGCCAACACGTATGCCAAATATCTGAACTGTCCACTCGTGCTCTGCAACAAGACGCGAGCCAGAGCCAACGTTGTGGCCTCGATGCAGATCATCGGTGAGGTGGAAGGCAAGAATGTTGTAATCGTCGACGACATGGTAGACACTGCCGGTACCATCACTAAGGCCGCCGACCTGATGAAGGAGCATGGTGCCAAAACAGTACGTGCCTGTGCGTCACACTGTGTGATGAGCGGACCCGCCAGTGACCGTGTCCAGGAATCAGCACTTGAGGAGATTATCTTCACAGACTCTATCCCCTACACCCAGCGCTGCGCCAAGGTTAAGCAACTCAGTGTAGCTGATATGTTCGCAGATGCTATCCGACGTGTGATTGAAAATCAGAGTATCAGTGACCTCTACATTATTTAAGTGTGGAGTGAGGAGTGTGGAGTGTGCAATTCTTGCATCTTTGTTTTCCTGCCAGTCAGACGGATATCACATTCAGGGGTTTGCACGCCAGTTGGAACAGGGCGATACTATCTGTATCGTGCTGGAGGACGAACCAGAGCGGATGCTTGGAAAGGCCATCGTCGTAGACGGGAAGTTCAATGTGACTGGCCATACAGACACCGTCCTTTTCTGCAAAGCCTATCTGAACAGGATGAAGAGTTGCTGCGTTGACTTCATGCTGGAGCCAGGCAACATCACACTGGAGCTGAACCTACCTCCAAAGCCACCAAGGACTTCGGGCACGAAACTGAACAACCAGTGGCAGCAGTTAAACGACTCGATACAGCGCATTGGCACGAAGCTCATCAGTCTGGTAGCATCCGCAAAGACACCTACTGACGAGGTGACACACAAAGCAAGACTTCAGGCTATCGACAGTCTGCATCGAAGAATGTCAGACTGCATCGTGAACACCGCCCGAAGAAATGCTGACAATCCGTTAGGACAATACATAGAAAAGAATTATAAAGCGCCCGAGTTCAAATGAACCCGGGCGCTCCGCTTATAGCTTCTGTCTCACACGGCGATTAACCGTTGAATACAGGCAGCTCCAGCCACTTCACGTAGCAGAAGTCCTGACGGTGAGGCAGGTCCTTGTTCTTAGGATACATACGAACGGCACTCTTGTACTGACCGAACTGACGGGGAGCCAGCTCAGCCTCGAAAGTGTAGTTGTTGCCATCGTGACCAGTCATCTTCAGCGGCTCTACAGAGAACACCTTCTCCTCGCCGTTCTTGCCGAGCAGCACGTTCACCTTCTCCAGAGCGACGGCATCCTCAAGCCCCTGCTCGTTGATGACATACTTCAACTTGTATTTCTGGCCAGCCTCTGCACCGGCTGAGGGGAAGTTCCACTCTGCTGATACCACATTGATAGCATCCCAGCGCTCAACAACAGTCTCCTTCCACTGGGCAATATCTTTGGCCAGACGGTTATCGTTCTTTGAGAGTTCCTTGAAGCGCTTAGCCTCCTTCTCATAGAACTTAGAATAGTAATCATCAAGCTGACGCTTCATCGTGTAATGAGGAGCAATCTGGGCGATAGAGTTCTTGATAACCTTGCACCAACCCTTAGAGACGCCCTTCTTGTCCTTATTGTAATAAAGAGGAATGATCTCGTTCTCGAGCAGGCCATAGATGGTAGCTGCATCCAGCTGATCCTGATAGCCCTGATTCTGATAGGTACGTTTCTCGGTAAGTGCCCATCCGGCGCCCTCACGATAGCCCTCAAGCCACCAACCGTCCTTTACAGAGAGGTTAACAACACCATTCATCTCAGCCTTCTCACCCGAAGTACCCGATGCCTCGAGAGGACGTGTAGGTGTGTTCATCCAGATATCAACACCAGAAACGAGGCGGCGAGCCAACAGGAAGTCGTAGTCCTCAAGGAAGATAATCTTACCCAGGAACTCAGGACGCTGACTAATCTCGTAGATCCTCTTGATAAGACCCTGACCAGCACCATCAGCGGGGTGAGCCTTACCAGCGAAGAGGAACATGACAGGACGCTCTGGATTGTTGACAATCTTTGAGAGACGCTCAAGATCAGTAAACAGCAGGTGGGCACGCTTGTAAGTAGCAAAACGACGGCAGAAGCCAATCATCAGGCACTTTGAATCCATCGACTCAAGCAGTGAAACCACGCGGGAAGGATCGCCCTGATTCTTCAGCCATGCATCGCGGAACTGATTCTTAATGTAGAAAATCAGATTCTGCTTCATTTCGAGACGGGTAGCCCAAAGTTCTTCGTCAGGACAATCGTAGATACCTTCCCAGAGTTTAGCGTTAGACTGATCGTTTATAAACTTAGGATCAAGATATTTCTGATAGATTTTGGTCAGCCAGCCAGTAGCCACCCAAGTGGGGAAGTGTACGCCGTTGGAAACGTAGCCCACGTGGTTCTCCTCAGGATAGTAGCCCTTCCAGATGGGAGCGAACATTTTCTGAGATACCCAACCATGGAGCATAGATACGCCGTTAACCTCCTGACAAGTGTTGCAAGCGAAGGTAGACATACAGAACTTCTCTCCGTGATCATCGGGGTTGGTACGACCCATGCCGATAAACTCATCCCAAGAGATACCCAGCTTCTGAGGATAGCCACCCATATACTTACCGAAGAGACCCTCGTCGAAGTAGTCATGACCAGCAGGTACAGGAGTGTGAACCGTATAGAGTGAAGATGCACGAACAAGCTCCATGGCCTGGTTGAATGTAAGACCCTCGTCGATATAATCGCACAGACGCTGCAGGTTGCAAAGTGCGGCATGACCCTCGTTGCAGTGATAGATATCCTTCTTGATGCCAAGCTTCTTCAGCAGCAGCATACCACCGATACCAAGCAGAATCTCCTGCTTCAGACGGTTCTCCCAGTCACCACCATAGAGAGCGTGGGTAATGGGTTTGTCGAACTCAGAGTTCATATCGTTATCAGTGTCAAGCAGATACAACTTCACGCGGCCTACATTCACACGCCACACATAAGCGTGAACCTGATAGTTATTATAGGGCACGTCGATTACCAATGGGTTGCCATCTTTGTCGAGCTGCTGCTCAATGGGCAGTGAACCGAAGTTCTGAGTCTCGTAATTGGCAATCTGCTGTCCGTCCATGCTCAGCGACTGCTTGAAGTAGCCGAAACGATAGAGGAAACCAACAGCGCACATATCGACGTTAGAGTCGGAAGCCTCTTTCACGTAGTCACCAGCGAGCATACCCAGACCACCAGAATATATCTTAAGGGCAGAATGCATACCATATTCCATACAGAAGTAGGCAACAGAGGGACGCTTTGCATCAGGCTTTACGTCCATATATTTGCGGAACTTCTCATAGACATCCTTAATACGCTTCATAAGAGCCTTGTCTTTAAGAATGGCTTCCTTACGCTCAAAGCTGAGACGCTCCAACAGCATCACGGGATTATGTCTCACGTCGTGATAGATTTCAACATCGAGCTCACGGAACAGGTCACGTGCCTCGTGGTTCCACACCCACCACATATTGTGGGCAATCTCGTCCAAACACTTCAGTTCCTCGGGAAGGGTAGCTCTGACGGTCAATACCTTCCAAGAGGGATCGTTTGTGTAATCTGCTTTAATTTTCATAATGTCTCAAATAATTATTTTGAATTTTCTGATTTGTCTTCTTTCAGGGATTTCTTACGGGCCTCGGCTTTGCTCAGGGCAATGTCGTAAGCCTCATAATAATATTTAATGAACTCACTCCAGAGAGCCTTCTTCGAGAGGGCATCGGCATTCTTGCGGCAAGTGTCGACATCCTTCTTCTTCATCGAAGAGAAGTCGGCCACAGTGTCCTTGATGATATCAGCCACCTCTGAGTAATTATAGTCTGTACGATGAATCACCTTCACACCATCTGTAATCTGGCCGTCATGACCAAACACAGAATTGGCCCAAAGACCGAAACCTGCGAGATCGGTGGTGATACAAGGTACCTTGAAGGCAATAGCCTCCAGCGGGGTATAGCCCCAAGGCTCATAATATGAGGGATAGATGCAAAGATCATTGCCAAGTACGATATCATAATACGACAGGTTGACGATACCGTCCTTGCCGTCGAGATAGCAAGGCAGGAAGATCACCTTCACCTTGTCCTCCTTACGATTGTGCATATCATAATACTTCATCATGCCCAGCACGTTATCATGGCTCATGTTGTGAAGCCAATGAGTCACCTGAGGCACATCGAGTGGCGTGTCGTATTTCTTGCCTTCCTCCAGACGGGCTTGCAAATCCTTGCGAGGCTCCCCTACCCAACCAGGAACTTCGATGAAGGCAACGACCTTCTTCTTCAGTTCGCGATCGCGGAGCAGACGGTTCATCGCTTCCACAAACACATCGATACCTTTATTACGGAACTCATAGCGGCCTGAAGTCGAAATGAGCAGTGTGTCGTCATCAAGATCCTCACCCAACAGAGCGTTGGCGATATCAAGCATCTTGCGACGGGCTGCCTTGCGCTTACGAGCGAAAGTCTGGGCATTAGGCACAAAACTGTTGTCAAAACCATTAGGCAGTACGACATCAACGGGCTTATCGAGCAGCTCCACACACTCCTTGGCTGTAATGTCACTCACGGTAGTGAAACAGTCAACATAGTGAGCCGTCTGCTTCTCGATGGAATGCTTCGACTGCATATTGAGCTCACCAGCCATCTGGTCTCCATTGTAGGCAAACAAATAGTCGTAGAGAGGCTTCATGTTACCAGCAATCGAGCGGCCGATGCTCGTAGCGTGAGTGGTGAAGATAGTACCAATCTGAGGCAGCTTGTTGTTGATATACAAGGCACCGAGACCGCACATCCACTCGTTAGCATGATAGATCACCTTCTGGCTGCTGTTGAGATAATGATTATAAAAACTCTCCACCACCAGTGCGGCTGCATACGAGAACATTGAAGCCTCATCGTAGTCGCCATAGGCATGCAACGAGTCTACGCTGTAGTGCTCCCACAGCCAACCATATATTTCATTCTTCTTTTCGAAGAACGGATTAAAATCCACCAGAATTGCGAGAGGTTCACCTGGAATGGTCCAGCGACCTACTCTTAACTTGAGCCCCTGCTCCTGTGCTTCACACTGCCATTCAGCAAAGAGGGTCTTATCCTCCTTGAAATACGGGCTTTCTTGCTCTTTCCAAAAATCAGGACCGATGAAAACTATCTTATCCTGAAGTGCCTCTTGTAGGGTCTTGGCACGCGTCGAAAGGACTGTATAGATTCCCCCTACCTTGTTGCAGACTTCCCAACTTGACTCGAAGATGTAGTCTGGCATTAAATGCTTATTTGCCATCGTTTCAATTATAATTGGCTGCAAAGATACTTAAATTTTTCTAAAATTCCTAACCTTTTCCCTAATTTTTTTAATCAGATTGAAGAAATAATGATTTAGATTAGTAACTTTGTCAGCAAATAAGAAAAAGCATTGAATATGAATAAGTTAATTACAATAGCATTTCTCCTGTTGGCAAACCACGCGCTGTGGGCGCAGACACCATGTGAGGACTTTCGCGCGTACCTTTATAATAAAGAATACGGGGTGTTTCTCAAAATCGACTTCTGCGACGAAAGCATCACCATACCTGATCAGGACTTCTACGGCTCATTGCCAGGCTATATGGGGAAGAAGGTGAACAATTTCATCTGGCTCATCACCAGTGCAGAAGTCAAAGGGAAGAAAGCCAAACTGACGATGATCAACGAATTCGGCAGCGAAGACCTCATTGCTTCTCTCGTACGTGAGAACGATTCACTCTATGTTTTCCGCCAGGAAGAAGGCAGTCAACTGAAACTGTCGCAGAAGGGGAAATGGCAGAAGATGCCCAAGAAGATGGAGTTCATCCGTCAGAAGGAATAATCAATAGTCATCATAGCCGCCCACGTTGTCGTAGTACGTATCAGATCCCTCACCATAAGGCAGAATCTCATCCTCCTTGGGATCCTTTACCAGGTCGTCCTTGGGCTTGCCCTCCTTCTCGATAATAGGAGTACCGTAGCGCTCGTCGTACATGGAGGGAGCCTCCTTATTGCCCTTCTCCTCCACCTTTCTCACGAACTCCACCTCCTCAATGGTGTCATCCTTGGGGGAATCACCATCCTTCTGCCCATGACACGACAGAAGCATAGCGGCCACAAAAACGAAGTGCCAGCCTCTCATTTCATCCGTTACGCTTACTCATGTAAATACCCACTCCGATAATAACCAATACCACTACGGCAATAATATGTAACCAGTCCATAATCTTTATTTTAAGAATCCAGATGCAAAAATAAGGAAATAATCCATTATCTCCAAATATTTACGACGAAAACTTCTATCTCCTTCATATTTCTTCCTCTGCTGCTTTCTGCAAGCCTTCTTCCTCCTCGGACTGAAGATAAGGCTTAGCGACAACCTGATGATCCTGCATCCAAATATGGTTGAGCGTAAACGCAATCGAATTAAGAGTATCCTCACGCTTCGACGGTTTCAGCTCACACTCCCATACCGTGATACAATGCCACCCCATTTCAGCCAACTTGCGCTGCTCCTCCTTATCACGCTCCTTATTCCTACGAATCTTCGCCACCCAGAACTCACGATTCGTATTCGGAATCTTACAGCACGAACTATTCACTATTCTCTCTTCACTGTTCACTTGTGGCAACGCCACATGGTGCCCATGCCAGAAGCACCCATTCACGAAGATGCACGTCCTGTATTTCCTCAGCACCAAGTCAGGATGCCCAGGCAATTTTGGAGAGTTCAGCCTATAACGGAATCCCCTACTCCACAACCCGCGCCGCACAATCATCTCTGGCTTCGTATCCTTCGAATGAATCGCCGCCATGTTGGCTGATCGCCGAGCCTGTTCACGCTCGGCAGAGCTGATGCAGGCATCGCTCTGCTCTTGCTTAATCGCAGCCTTCTTGTGCCGTTGTCCTGCTGAGAGCTTATCCATCAATATCTATAAGCTATTAATTGATTACCATCTAAATATACAGGACGTCCTTGAGGGTATGCTTCCAACACATGATTATATCTTGTATCTTCCATGAACCTCTTCCTGTCATCCTCAATAATCTTATCTATATTGATATTACCAAGTGTGACTTCCTCGTCAAAGAAATAGCATAGGTATCTGTCATGATGCGGTTCATGATAACCCGTTTTTATCATCTGAGCTTTTGACATCTCACCAATATTCTTGACCCGAAACACCTTATAGATTTCTTTATGCCCTTCACCCATTAAATATAATATGACAAACTTGGCATGTTTAATCTCATCACGACTCTTAACCACACCCCCATGCACATCTTTACCTATTCGAACATTATAGGCATCGTCTCGTTTTCCGCCCTCTCTACCAAGAATCCATCTGATGTGATCTTTGCCATTGACTGCGCCGATCAAGAATGAAGTATTTGGATAATTCTCCAAATAATGCATCGTCATAAACTTCTTCGGAATCTCCATTCTGATATGGGGTATAACCACGGGCAACTTGTTATAAGGCAACTCTCCTAACGGACATAGTTCTACATAGAAGTTTTGCCTTAGTTGGAAAAGCAGAGCCTCATTCTCTTCACGCACTTCGGCCCTCAGTTCTGCTTCTTTGGTCTTATCTGTTAACACTATCCTCTCGGGCTTTCTTAATGCCAAAGAGAAATACTGCTGATTATCCATGTCGTTAAAAGGACGAAACACTTTACCTAATACAGACTGGAAATGCTCTTTGATATATAACTCTGCATCTACATCTTCATGGGCAGTCATGGCATAGAAAGTAAAGTGCTCTTTTAGCATTTCCTGTATCTGACTGCGGAACAATTGTCTTGCCTTGTTTCGCCAGGCCACTTTAGCTGATTCCTTTTTACGCCCATATAAGGCCAATACGAACAGGAAATTAACATCATAATGAGCCAATAAGAATGTATCTCTGTCAAACAACCTGTTTTCAAACTGCCGACTCAAATGATATGGAGTCTTGTCTGTTGCCAGGTGAATGTCGTCCTTCTTTTCCAGCTCATTCTGTTGAGCAGAAATAAAGAAGTTTGGAATCACATTATATCCTTCCGTCACTTCATCACGTAGTTTGATATGACCTCTTTGATCAGTCTCGCTACCATCATTAAACAAGTCTATGTTCCATTGAACCACATTCCTTGCGTATGTAAACTGCTTATATATAGACTCCTTCGGCAGATTACGACCACGCTTGTAATATTTCGAGTCACCTATATAATATATATCCTCATCACTTTCATCATTCACCAATTCACGATATTGGTACATGTGGTCAACCACCTTGCCATCTTCCTGATCAATTAATTCTTTGGGCAATTTCTGATCGCCAGCAATCAGCTCGTCAATGATAGCCTCAAAGACAACATGGAAACTCTTAACCATCAAATACTCCCTCCTATCCACATTCATGGTTACATGAGAGGGACGGTCAAAGAAATCAAAGCACAGATTCCATAGTTCCAATGCCTTATCCGAGAAATACTTATATTTAATCTGTCGGAGTCGCCTAACTCCAAAGCCTTTCAAATAAGTCTTAAACTTCTCCCCTTTTATCAGAGGAAAGTTCACATTCATAATAACAGGCAGTCCATAAGTATCATTGATGTAATAGAGAATGCTGTAATATATTACCAACAACTCCTCATCAAAATTAATCGTACGCTTTCTGTTGACGGGATTCAAATAAACAACCGACTGCGACGAATGTTCATTCTGTATGATGGCCTGTGAATGTGAAATCGTTCTCGTCCAATTAATCTTGTTATAACCTGCATGCAGGTTCTTGACGATAAACATCACGAACTGCTGATTATCCCTGTTCCATTGTTGGAGTGCCAACAGGATATCCAAAAATGTGTTTGCTTTTCTTTTTCTCGAATGTCCGGCTACTGGCATTTGCTTATAAAGCACGATAGATGGCGTTTTCTTCTTTCCACCGAAACGATCATACTCATGTTCCTTAAACACACAGATTGCCCTGTATATCCAAACAGAAAGATTGTAGATAAACTCACGTTCTGTTGTAGTCAACATCTCGCACTTGTCAAGAACAACTAAATCACGAGGAGGAATATGTCCAAACACTAATTCCTGACCGAACTCCCCTTCAAGCAACACCTTAGGAAGAACAAACACGCAATCATCCACCTCCGGGCAGAAGAAATATCCCACACGGCTCAGGCTCACTTTGCCTTCAGCATCGTGTTGGATATCAAGGCTTGGAGCCATCTGACTCACATCCTCGTATGCGTATTGATATTCTTCTATCAGTATCCGCATGCTTCTTTTTGAATAGTTTCTTAACGAACTAACAGGTTTTTCTTATATATTGAAACTTCCACACAAATTCTATTCCTTAATAGCGAGTGTAATACCCCAATCTTTACTATTGACAGCAGTAATAAGTGTTTGCATTTTACTTCCTATTCCCCAACCATTCCATGCAACATATATTTTAGTGTCACCACATGGCACTTCATGGGATCGTTTACTGTTATCAGTTCTTGCATCAAACTGTTCTTTCGTTTCAACAAAATGAGATACAATACTACCTAATGACATCCAATCAGCAACTACTTGTTCTGGGGTTAACTCTGGATGTAGTTCAATGTATTTACGAACCGCTTGTGTTGACAGTTGTCGTTTGGGATAATTACCTTCTCCATTTATTGTATATCGGGTATAATCTTTCCCTTCTGCAGAATCAGGATCATCCACATTTTCAATATCTTCATCTTCGTTTTCGACAACAGGAACTACCTCCAAGTTCTTAAGGAATAGCATCACCTTCTCCGCTACGACAGAAGTTGTCCCATCAACGGTTTTATAGAACTTATCAAAGGTCAACTTGCCTTCAACATCATTAAACGCATCACCTTCAAATTCGTAATCCTTAAATACATCGTTCCACAGATAGAAGATAACCTTACCTACAAACATTTTGGCATCTATAACACCATCTTTGGCCTTACAGAAATAATAGCCTAACTTCTTATCTTCCGAACTGGTCTTCTCACCTATCAGCGTATTTATCTTCTCCAAGAACTCCCACCAGTCATACTCATTACCATTGGCAGAAATGCGCCAGCCCTTGTTGCCGTTGGCAATAGGCATATACTGCCAATCCCAACGACGCTTAAAGGCAGAATCTATTGGGAACAGGCTTTGATCGCTTGTGTTCATTGTGGCCCAAATATACAGATTATTAGGCAAAAGCAATATTTCGCCTTTTCTGATTTTTACAGCAACCTCTTCTGCACTCATGCCACAGACAGAAGGTGCATTCAAGAATGGCATATCGGCAAACGCCTTTGCCAATTGCTTTTGTAAGTCCTTGTCTGCAACAATTGGATACTCAGAGAATCCATCTTCTCCACGATCAAGCAACTGGAATAAATCACCAAATATCTGTGCACAATTTCCACGATTGATTTCCTCAATAACCAGGTACACCTCTTCTGCAGCCTTGCCCTCATCAGCCTTAGCAAATTGCTTCCAAGCCTTGATATATGCCTGGAGAAAAGCCTGCTCAACAAATTCATACACAATGCGGTCTTCCGTCATAGGGTTCCCATCTGCATCCTTCACCTCCACTGCTTTTTCTCCATAAGTGGAATAGATAGGAACCCTTTTTGTCGTAGGTTTATATGCTCCAACAAACGTCGAATAGTCACTATCTGGATGGAATGTCGTACGAATCACCTCCTTTCCCTTAGTCAATCTCTTTATCTCATGCGACTTTCCTGTACCAGGAGCACCATAGTATATTTGCTGGAGGAACTTGTCTCTATCTTGTACTTTACCATCATTTACTGGAATGTTCCTTGCTCCATCTATAGCCATTTTGGCCATTACTGTCAATGTGGAAGTATAGCCATATTCGAATTTGTCAATATCACTTTTTCCACTCAAAACGTCTCTCGCAAGATTTGCATTGGCATTTGGATGTTCTGTGAAATATGCAATGTATTCATCCAACAAGTTTTTGGATATGGTACGCAGTCCAACAGAGCCACGACTATCAGATTTTACAAGATAACAAAGCCTATCTTCATCAACAATCGTAACCTGTCCGTTATCTGAGACATCACCAATTCTAAGTTTTTTTCTTGTATCCATAATCAACGTATATATTTCACTTTGACATTTTCGCAATAAATATTGGAGTCAAAATAGTGATTCCATTCACCACCCTCGGCTCGTTCGCAGTATTCGCAATTAGTATTCCATCTTCTTTCAAAGAAAAAAAGATGAACATTTATAGGAATATGCCCACCTAAATTAAGTCCGAACCAAAGTCCATCATCTTCCCTAAGAGAATAGAGATTCGCGTTCTCCTCTTTTGTCAGATAATACTTTATTCTCGGAAAACACTTCCCATAATAAGTAACATCCATCTGTATAAATTTAACTCCTTTATTCTGATTTCTCATTTACATAATAATTCTCCTTTGTTGAGTTATTTACAAAATGTTTCAAAACGAACAGCCAATAAGTTCCTATCAGGAAGGAATCTTTTTGGCATTATCAATTTTCGATGATTAATACTATTAACATACTCCTTGGTGGAATCATCTACATTTTCCTGTTTCGTCCCAAAGAATTCGTCAGAAACGAATATCTCATAATCGGGTGAGATGCCTATTAGGTTCTCATCATACGCTTTATGGAAAAGCACATTAAGGCATAAACCATTTTGTGGGTTAGTCCTATTTGCTTCGTCTTTAGTCCAACCTACGATATGACTAGCTTCGAGAAGAGACGTATTGTTAATACCTGTAATACAGCAGCAGTTATTGTATGAAGACAGGACCGTCTTTCTAAAGAAATCTTGATTAATCCTTCTTGTGACTTCCTGCTTCCGTTCTTTTCCTTTGGGTAAATTGCTAAGATCAATCGTTTCTTTTAAAGATTCCTCAAGTCCTTTCTGCTTATATTGAGCTATCAACACCTCTGCATCAATTGCCAGTTTGTCCCAATGCCCAAAATACTTATTCCAAACAACTTCATCAAGTTTACCTGTATGACCAAGCCCTCCAACACCTCTTGCTTTCATCTGAGGGTCAAAACTGGCAAGATTTCCGACCTTACGGACTATAGCCCCAGGCGAACGCCCCAACAACACCCCCAACTCCTTTACGAATGGCTTCGTTGCTGAGAATTGTCCAAAAGGGTTCCGACAATACTCATAGAGTACCACCGTTATCTGCTCTTCTGTCCAATTATCTCTTGCCATACCATTTACTATTATTAATAGCTTCGTTTACACACACAAACACATTATTTCTTATTAGAAATCAGTCCGTACAAATTAAGAGAAAAACTATATTTGCGTCCATAATTATTTCTTTTTTGATCTAATACGATATCACATCCACAATCATCTAACAATTGTTGAATGATAAACAAGCCCAATCCCCTTCCTTTCCCTTCAGGTTTACATGTTACAAACGGATTAAACAACATGTTTTCAACAGATATATCTATACCTGGTCCATTATCTTCAAAATAAACCCAAGGCTTATCTATTGTTATTTGCACTTTCTTTTCTCCTTCATTTGCCTCTAGCCAATAAATAGAATTATTCATTAGGTTATCAAATACCTGTATTATTCTTCCTCTATTCGCTTTAATAACAAAATCGTTCTTCTTTTCTATCTTCAATATTATATTTCTACTATTCAATTTCTCATTATAATAGGCTTTTTCATCTTTTTCAAGAAGCTCATTTATTGAGAATTCTTCTGTCTTCAAACGACTATACTTCATTGACGAATCCAAATGTTTCATTTGGGATTTCAATGAGGAAACCGTTGACTTAATAAAAGAAATAATAGAATATATCTGTTCTGTTGTCACCTCTTTATTTGCTTTCAATTGAGTCTCTAATTCTCTTCCTTTTCCAAGCATACGGTCGGATATTTGTCCCAAATCATGTGAGACCATTTCTGAGATGAGACCTAAAGATGCCAATTCTGTCATTTCTCGCAAACTATCCTCAAGCGTATCAAGTTTTGGTTTCAATACAACAAGAGCCTCATTCAGATAAACAGAATCTTTCAGAACATCATTAGCCTGCGCCAAAATTAATTTAGAATTTTCCAATAAAGAAAAAACTTCATTCAATGTTTGAGTAGTCAAGGAATCTGTTCCTTGAGAAAACATATTCCCGTCCTCTGATTTTACGACCTTTTGAATCCGCGTCTGAATAGAAGAAAATTTCTTCTGGACCTCATCGTATGATTTAGAAATCTCACTGCCACGTGTTCCCTGTTCCTGGATTGCATGAAATGCATCAGTCAAAGACTTAACCTTTTGGTTATCTTGAACCATGTCATTTCTGAAATCATTATAGAATCTTCTCAAATTTTCAAATTCACGATTCACAGTTTTAATGAAATAATCCAATAATCTTACAAATACACGATAATAATCATTCTCAATCAGACCTTCACGATCTGTCTTATCTTTAAGATTACAATTTATACCTTCATCAATAGATACATATCCCACAACATTGTCTGGTCTTAGGCCGTAGTACGAAGTTCCCTTTGTCCAACTAGATCCCAATTTCAGCCAATCGTAAGAATTGATTCCATAAGGTCGAATAGCGAAACCATCGCGATATATTTTTATTCCTTTCTGAGGCTCAATAAAAGATTTGTACTCATCAAATGTTGGATATAGAGTTGACCACCATTCCTCGTTTTTTGCATTATTTTGAAACGTAAACTCCTGGATACGACCAAAGAAATTACCAGGGTCATACTCCTCCATATTAAAGAGTGTTTTAGGCTCCTTTGTAGCAGAAAGAGGAAAGGACATTTCGACTCGAAGCCAAACATTGTCTACATCTCTTTTGTAATTTGAAGCGCGTCCTTTCTTATCGTTAAAGAAACTATCGATAAAACGCTTCCCGCTATCTGCTAAAACTATTTTCTCGTATGTTTCAAAATCATTTCCAATAAGTTTTCGCATACTCAAATCCGCATACCATGAAAAAATACCATTTTGGTAATTGAAATGAATATCTGAAAGACTTAATTGATGCAACTTTTTTGTCTCTTGATCAAGATTTATGCTCTCTCCGTTTATTGTTAAAAAAACCTTAAAGGGTCTGTTCTCTTGATAAGGAGAAATCAATTGACATAATAATGCTTTAAAACGCTCCAAACTTGCTCCTTCCCAAGCTTTCACATCTGACAAATCCAAAAGAGTAAGCCTTGTTCCCTCCTTTCTATTAAACGAAACATTTTGAAATTCAACGTTTACATCAGACAATCTTTTTACCTTGTCAAAGTCATTCCAATTAAAACCCACATGCAATGCTTCGCCATCTATTTTTTTTGTATAGATTTCACAGATATCTGCCAACTTCTGCGTGCTTAATCTTCCCAAACCTTTATCACCTAAAGGAGTCCTTCCTTTAGGCGTTTTAGGCTTCACACCTTCTATCGCACGCTTTTCAGAATAAGAAATAACGAGCCATGATTGCATGATGGTTTTTCGATCCATCCCAAATCCGTCATCATCAACAACAATGTATCCTTTATGTTCTTTATTAAACAGGTTGTCATCTTGTAATACAGCATGAGTATCTATGGTTACTTTCACATAATTAGCATCAGCATCATAAGAGTTTTTAATCAACTCCATTAATGCTGTAACCTGGTCTGTAACCAATTCTTCACCAAGTTGCCGAATGACATGCGGATTTATATCAAATCGAGGTTCTTCTCTTTTCTTAACCTTTACCATAACCTATTATATATTTTTATGGAAAATAAGTATTTGCTCCTTTTCCATTGTTTGAGATGAACTATTTCTCCTTGCCTGTTTCTTGTTTAATATTCGACGTTCTGCATCAAAGAAAAGACTTATTCCTCGACATTCCATTAAGTCATTTAGTATTCTGCCATTGGGAACCTCTCTTCCATCAACAAAACGATTTCCTATTGTCCAAATATAAAAAGCATCTGATTTCATCGATTTCGTAATAACATCCAAGCTGTCATCAAAATCAGCAATAAATGATATGGTTTTTTTGTATTTACCCCGATCTTTCTCAGGTATAGCTGCATAGAAATTCGCTAATGATGAAGACTTTTCAAAAAGTCTTTCCATATCCTTTTGTAGGGATTTACTATTAATATGCCCCCCCAAGCTCTGTCTGTCAATCTCTTGAGTGGTTTTCAAATAATCATAAGGACAAATGATATCTTTCGGGTCTATCCATTGTAATGGAAGATAGCTTGTCTGGCCATAAGTTACCGTTGTGTGATTATCTCCATATGGAGGTGATGAAACTAACAAATCAAATTTCTTTTCTGACTTTATTTCTTTTTGACTATTCCCCCATAGGACTTCATAAACACCTGAGAAACGATATCCATCCAACAAGTGTTCCTCCTGCAACTTATCGCGATAATTTGACAAGTCTTCTATTCCACGTTCACTATAACTTAGAAACTCTTTTATAATATCAATATTCCTATTGGCGATATCTTCCGTATCGCGTATATGAAGCTTAAACGTTGATGTTCTATCATTGCTACCTATTCGAATAACCTCTGACATAACAACCCAAAAGAAGTTCCTGTAATCAGGACATTCTTCCGCTTGAATAGCCCTTCTAATCTTTGATAGCGATACTTGGACTTCTTTTTTAAACCACTTATCAAGATTATAAAAAGACACATCAATATCTGTGGCCTTGTCATTGTCAATATGCTCTTCAATAGACTTGAGAGATTTTCTAAATCCTTCCAAATCATAACTTGTAACCTTCGCTTTTGAAAGCAGTACTGCAAATGGATTTATATCCTGCCCATAGACATTAAATCCAAATTCCATGCAGGATAACAATGATGTTCCAGAACCCATAAATGGATCAATAGCCATACTGCCAGATGGAAGGACATGAGTTAAAGCCTCAATCATCGCACTTTGAGTTGCAGGCACCATCATCGCAGGATACATAAACAAACGATGTAAATTCTCACTGCGGTCTGCCTCCTCCCCATCTAAAGTACCATTTTCCTTGATGGAACATAGACGAACTAAAAGATCCTTCAACTTTTTCGAATCAATCATAATCTTACCATTTAGCAACGTCCTAAATCACTAGGGAACTCTGGCCGTGACATATAACTCATAAATTGTTGCAGCAAGACATGAGCACCATAACCATTATATCGACCTACCCGCCTAACATTAAAGACAATTCGTGTTCCTGTGACAGTAGGTACTTTAGCGACTTTTTCGCCTCCCATTTCATATGGTTTGCAAAAGAATCCTGAAATCTGTTTTTTTTGCTTTTTTTCAAGATTCTCATTTAACAAATCATAAGCGCATTTATATTTTTCAATTTTTGATCTTATTCTGTCATATCGCAACAACATATTTTCTTGCATAATCTCTCTGCCTTCCAATTGTTTCGAGTTTATACTGATATCAATTGAAGCCACACCATTAGCATTATACGAAACCAAATCCAACATTGATAAAGATACCCTCTTACGATCTGCAAATATGGAATACTCATAATCCATAAACGGGTATTGGAGTTTACCGATTAGAGAGCTATTCAAATTTGATTTTCCTTTTACTTTCTCCTCTGTTGCTAACGGAATCAGAAACGCTTGATCTAATTTATAATCTCGTATGCCCTGAGGCCGGATACTTAAACTACAAGGCTGACTCAAAAGAATATAATAATCCGATTCGATTTGAAAAATATCCCCATTAGAAACAGGACTATATACCTGATTTACATAATCAATTTCATCAAACCATTCTCCATCCCTTATCCAATTTAAAATATCATCATTTATGATTTCTGATGAGTTTGGACCATCTAAGGCACGAATAGAGTTAGTATTTTGCTGGAATTCGACAAATTGCTTCTTAATTCCTTGTTTTAGTCCCTTATTCAAATAAATCATAATAATTCGACTAAGAGACTCGAACTCCCAACAACCTTCAGCTTTAGAACTAGCAATCACCATTCGATTGAATGTGGCGGGATCTATTGATTTCAGTCCATTTTCAAAGACAGCACAAGCTTCATTTACGGCATTTCCTGCCATTTCCTTCACTTTTTCAATCTGCTTTAGCCAAATAACATTTTTTATCCCCTGAACCATTAATGATTCATCATCTCCATCAAATCTTTTTTTTGAAATTGGATATATATTCTTATTAAAGTTTCGTTTCTCCCATTGCTCTATCTCTGCATTTATATCAAATGTTTCGGAGAAGACACCACACAATATCTTATCAGAATCAGCGACAGATGCTAACATTTGGTCACCATTATGCGCAGAACCTTTCAAATCATAATCTATTAAAATCATACAGGAATGGCCTGTTCTAGCAATTTCATTTAGCAAATTTTCTTTATAGCCATCATCAAATTGCTCTGGTGAAAGTAATTCCACTTCACACACAGATAATATTTCAAGCAGTTGTTCAGTTATTGAAGGATTTGTACGTTGTACTTCGTATTTCTTTGCAAAGCTTTCCACATCATCAAAAGTAGCATCTTTCCACCAATCTTCAAATTGTTCTTGCCAAATATCCGTTTCCATAGTAAACGGATATTGCTGATCCCAAATACCCTGATTCACTAAAGAGGCAACTTTGCCAAAGATATTGTCATGATAAGAATCTTTACCAAATATATCATCAACATAGATAATTTTATCTATGTTTCTTTGAGAAAAGATTTCTAATATTTGTTCCTGAGCATTCATATATATTTCAACCCTTTTTTTTAGATTTTCTTGATTCCATACTATTTACACTATAATTCTTTTCAAGAACTCCTTCAACGGCTCTAGATACTCTGCATCCAGATTCCAGTGCTGAGCGTTCTCGTAATTGCGGTTTGCATCCTTAATCAGTTTCTTCTGACTTCTCGACTTCCCTAACAAAGTTTCGAGATAGGCATATATCTTGGTCTTCTTAGCAGGGATAGTCAGCGTGGGAGGTGTTTTTGTAGGAATCCTCACTTTTTCCAATTCTCCTTCGTAAGTCCGCCAGCAATCCATTACAGGCTGATTGTTGGGGTTAATAATCTGCTCCAACATATCCTCTAACTCACCAGCATCTTTGTTGTTGGGCAGAAGGAACAACTCGAATTCCACGCCAAACTCTTCTTTGATGGCAAGCAATTCTTTACGTCGAGCCTCTGGGTTCTCGTCCGCATCGAATATAACAAGATTTACACCGCCTTGATTGGTGTTTTTGCGCATCGCTTGCAAAATCTCCTCAGACTTCAACTTGGTATAACCACCTGTATCACTGTCCTTGCCTGAATGTATGATGCTGTCTTTTGGGGCCTGTTCACCAAACAAATGATGAAAGTAGTCCCAGAAGAACTTCTTATCAGCTTCTCCCTCAACAATAATCAAGAATCTTTTCATAGGACTGTACTTCTGATTTCGATGCCATTCTCACAAGCCCCTGAAAGACCCTCATAAGTATATTTGTATGCCTGAATACCCATTTTTAAAGTCTTCTCAATGGTATATAACCTCAATTCTTTCTGATAGTCGGGGTTTTCTTCCAACATTTCATTGAGCTTATAGAGCGTCTCCTTGCTATGAGTCGTCACAAACACCTGCTTATTGGTCGTAGTTGCCAAAGCAAAGATAGCCTCCCATAATTTCTTGTAGGCAGAATAGTGCAGGCCATTGTCGATTTCGTCAATCAGAATAACATTGGTCATTGGATTGGCTGAACTGGCCACTATGTTAAGGAATCTGCGAAGACCATCGCCTGACATGCCAAGTGGCAACATCTCATTGATACCCTCAAAACCGATATACACATCATTATTTAGAATATCAATGGTGTTTATGTTCTTATCAAAATTAGCCAGACGCTCCACAATCAGGTCTTTTTGCTTGCGCTTGAAAAGTTCAGACAAGTCGTTTACAAGACTTCCTGTCAGCAAATCTGCAGTTATAAGACTGACAAATACTTTTTCAATATAGCCTTCAGCCAATTTCCTACCTGTTATTGCTCCACCTTGATTAAAAGTTAAGGAACTACGATAACTGTTCTTCACATCCTTTTCAACTATGTCGAAGAGCATCTCCAACGTATTGACATAGGCAGTGGTATCAGAGATTGGAAGGGGGCCATTTCCCCTGGCTAAATCATCAGCATCGTTGAACACATACGACAGATTTAGTTTGAGATGACGTTTTACATCATCTGCAAATGCTGCACTAATCTCAGGAGAACGAGATAGTATCAGGTTGTTAAACATGTAACGGACATCCGCAACCCCACTAAAATTATTACGTGACCTGATTTTGTTGAGAGTTTGTGGAAGATCTGGGCTGGACATACCTAAAAGAAGCAAGATAGCTTCCAATATTGTACTCTTACCAGAACTATTCTGTCCCAAGAACACGTTGACACGCGAAAGATCATCTATATTCAGATGGTCGATGCCTCTGAAATTATCTATCTGTATGTTCTTAAATCCATTCATACTTTATAGCAGTGTACACTTTATCTTGCAAAGTTAACATATCTTTTTCAAATATACGATATTTGACTTTCCTTTTTAAAAAATTTTAAATTATATCTTCCACACATCACATTCGAGGCAAATCAATTTGCATATATTTTGGCTGAATAAAAGGTAAATACAATGCAATAATTAGCTATCTTATTGGTTTTAAATGAATTATATCATATTTACATTCCACTAAGTTTCCACAAAATTTCCACTAAGTTTCCACTAACATCCCACTAATGTATTTGGATCGTTTTGAATGAATATACGGAAACAGTTCGGCAATAAGTGGATAGTAATTGTCGACAAGATGGCTTTAAGGATTAATAAGCCATGCTTATTGGTTGCCAAGATAGGGTAATTTGTCGAGCCTGGATTATTCGTAGTTCGGTAAATGTTCCCAGCTTGGGAACAATATGTTCCCACGTTGGGAATGAGGCGTTCCCACGTTGGGAATAAAGTGTTCCCACGTTGGGAATACATAACGAGCCTGGGGGTAGAGATGGTATGGAGCAAAAGGTATTCAGTGGAAACTAAGTGGAAAGTTAGTGAAAGGTTAGTTGAAAGTTAGTGGAAAGTAAAATAAGGATAATACACTTATAATAAGGCGGTTAAATCAAAAGCTAATATAATTAATAAGAATTATTATAAAAAATATTAGAAATCTACTTGCAATATTCAAAAAAATTTTGTATATTTGCAGTCGAAAACAGAAATACATCTGAATCAAGAAAAAATCAAGAAATTGTAGATATGAAAGTTACTTTATTGAAACTTACACGCAAAAAGGAGGTGGTGAAGCGCCTGGAGCCACAGGCGCTGGCGGACATGATCCGCAACAACCCTGAGGAGAGAAAAGTGTTCAACCTCAGACTGCACTACCAGTTTATGAAACCCATCAGAATGGACGACGGCCAGGTGACGATCGACAGCGACAAGCACATGGTGAACCTCTCACGCATCTGTTTCGCTGCCGAGTTCGACTTCTATCGCGAAAAACCACGCGTACATCATTACAACGGGCTGGTGGTGATAGAGGTGAACGGGCTGAAGAGCTACGAAGAGGCCGTCGGCATCAGGAACAAGGCCGCGAAGATGGACGAAACGCTCATGACATTCCTCGGTGCATCGGGCATGTCGGTGAAGATTGTCTGTCGAGGGGAACTATTCGGGACCTCCATCGACTCCTCCGAAGGAGGGGAAAAACTGCCGACGAAAGAGGAGGACATCAAACAGTTTCATAAGAACCTATATGACACGGCTCGAAGGGCATACCAGAATCAGTTCGGACTGGACATCGAGTATCTGGAGCCCAAGCTGGAGCGCACCGTATACCTCAGTGCCGATCCGGAGATGTACTTCAACCCCGAGGCACGCCCCTTCAAGGCTGACTGCGAGCGGCACGACCAGCCAGAGCCCACACCCATCTCATGGGAGAGCAGCATGCTCATGCCTGGACGAACCATCGCGCGAACCTATCACTTCAACTGGCTCTTCATCATCAGGCAGGTCATCGGCGAGTGCATCGATCTGCCCGACGAGGACCGTCAGATGCAGATGCTCCAGCAGATTGCGCGCCTCTCGCTCGAACAGGGCATACCCCTAGCCCACGCCCAGGGCATGACGCTCGAACATCCGCTCTTCCATAACGACCCAGACCTCGTCAGGACCGTCTTCGCCACTGCCTACGAAATGACTCTCATAGAGGACTACCGCAAGACACACAAGATGAAGCCGCTGAAGAGCGTGCCAGAGGAGACGCTGCAGACCATGCGTACAGAAATCTTCCTCACAGCCAACTACGACATGCGCAAAAACCTGATGACGGGTGTGGCCGAATACCGTAAGAAATACGCTGAGGATCAGACATATAGGCCACTCACCACAGAGGTGCGCAACGACATGACCATACAGGCTCGCGAACAGGGACTCAAGTCGTGGGATCAGGATGTGAACCGCTTCATCGACTCCACCCGCATCGAGCAGTACGACCCCGTGAACACCTGGCTCAACAGCCTCCAGCCCTGGGACGGTCACGACTATATAGCCGAGCTGGCAGCACGAGTGCCCACCTCGCAGCCCCACTGGGAGAAGTACCTGCGCTACTGGCTCGTGGGTATGGTGGCACAGTGGCGAGAGAGGGATAAGCAGTTGACTGGCAATGCGTTAACGCCACTCCTGATTGGTCGTCAGGGTTGCGGAAAGACGCGCTTCTGCAAGATTATCCTGCCTCCAGAACTGCGCGACTACTACAACGACAAGCTGAACTTCAAGAACGAGTTCGACCTGAACATCGCCTTGACGAGCTTTGCGCTCATCAACATTGACGAGTTTGACAAGACAACCACCTCGCAGCAAATCGTGCTGAAGTACCTTCTGTCGTCGAGCGATGTGAAGTTCCGTCCACCCTATGGCAAGACCATCAAGTTCTATCGTCGCTACACCTCATTCATAGGAACCACCAACCAGATGAAACCCCTTGTGGACCCAACGGGTTCGCGCCGTTTTGTCTGTGTGGGCGTGAACGGGAACATCAACTTCGAGGACGACCTCGAGCACGAGCAGCTCTTTGCCCAAGCCCTCCACCTGTTTAACCAGGGTGAGCGCTTCTGGCTGAACGACGAGGAAATCAAGACGCTCATCCAGGAAAACGAGCCTTTCCAGAAGCTGAACGACCTGGTAGAGATGATTGGCGAAACCTTCCGCAAGCCCAAGGCTGGCGAGGGCCGTTGGTGGACACTGCCAGAAATACACGAAATGCTGAAAGGCCGCTTTACCAATTACGACGCCAAGACTACTTACACCAAACTGGGCAGGGCCCTAAGCGA
>ODAI013428914.1_pt1 | contig 42034 bp, 27 predicted proteins | sample 1539321 | NCBI WGS metagenome assembly ODAI01 (sample SAMN02144231, study PRJEB22623) | gut metagenome | biome: sheep rumen | host: Ovis aries | place: New Zealand
CACTTAGACTAAGCAAAAGCCATAATTACCTTAAAGGTTATTATGGATCGTTTACTAATTAATGATCCGCCTGCAGATTATTTGCCGCTGTTCTGCTGCTTGAGAAGATCTCTGATTTCAGTAAGAAGTTTAACGTCCTCTGAAGGTTCTGCAACTTCCTCCTGAGCCTCTTCAGCCTTTTCCTCTTTAACGATTGAGCGTTTCAGACGGTTGATCAGTTTCATTGACAGGAAGATTGCAAATGCAATGATTACGAAATCGAAAATAGTCTGCAGGAAGACACCGTAGGTCAGCACCACTGCATCCTTGTCTGCGGTTTTTTCCACCAGCGTAATGCCTAGATGTTTAAAGTCAACTCCGCCGCATAACAGACCCATCAACGGAGTGATGATGTCAGCCACCAGAGAAGATACGATTTTACCGAATGCAGCACCGATTACCACACCGATTGCCATGTCGAGCCCATTGCCTTTCATAGCAAAGTCTCTGAATTCCCGCAGGAATGATAGAGGTTTGATTTCTGCCATTTTTATTATGTCCTGATTTATATTTCCTTTTGTTTAACAACCCGCCCGGCGTCCGGAACCGGTGATATGTTATCCGGTCCGTCATGTCAGGCACTTGTAGTATTTTACATCATTTGAGGCATATGAGTACAGAGCCGGATCTGTCCGGACTGAAGTGATCCAGCCCGGAGGAGGCTGTCCGCACTACCGCTCAAATCCGATATATTCCCGCAGTGTTTTCACTATGGCTTTGATTATTTTTGCCCGGTGGCGCGGATTGCGCGCCAGCCGTTCATCCTGGGGATTGGTGATGACAGCGACTTCAATCAGGATCGCCGGAGATGATGCGTTTTTCAGTACTACAAGATTGTCATACTGGTAGACCCCGTTGTGATCCAGCAGAATTTTGCTTTCATTCGGAATTTTTTCCCCGTGATGCACACTCGGTGACAGTCCCGACTGGCGAAGTGCCCGCGCAATTTTCGAGGCGATCTCCTTTGAAATTCTGAAGTTACGGTTAACCTTAGACACAAAAAGTGAATAACCCGAAGCATAGTCGGTCCGGCAAGGGCTGGTATTGAGATTGCAGTACTGCGGCTGTACCGAATCATGATGAATGGAGATAAACAGTGCACGTTTCCCGGTGTTTTTCAACCGGTCGGTAAGCGAAAGTTCCGCATTTTTCACGTTTGAAATCAGGTACGGGATCTGTTCGAGTTCCAGTGCCTGTGCCAGCTCTCTGACAAAGACGTTGTTGAACCCGTGTTCGGGGGCGTTGCCTGCACTTATTGCACCCGTGGTGCGGGGGGTATGCCCCGGATCAAGCACAACATAGTCAAAGCTGACCGCCGCGGCACTGCCGGCTGCCGAACATCCTATTACCGCCGCCGAAGCGACTGACAGAAATTTTGTAATTATTGATTTCATTTTTCTCCTGCTCAATTAAGCCAACTGCCCGACTGTTCACTGCTGCAGCGGCATCTGTGTTTTTCTCCTATTTTATCAGTTCATCTCTGCAATAAACCTTGTATGGAGCAAAAAATCGGGAACTGCTGTTTTAAATCAGGTTTGGTTGAGCCCGGCCTCTGTCAGACTGAATTTAAACCGGATCTGTACAAATTCGCTAGTAACATCACAAACAGGCTACAGGCGGTACCAAAACTATTGAATTGTTATACCGGTTGTGTTAAAAAAGCGGGGTAATTGCCCTGTTTCGGACTGCTCTGCTGTCCGCAGGGGTTTTATTTTTGTTTGTGATTAAAAAGGATTACATAATGAAATTATCCAAGTTATATAAAGTGGTTCTGGCTTCATCAATGATGGTTGCATCCGCCGCCGTATTTGCAGCTCAGCCGAATGCCAAGGTTTATTCCAGCTCTATCAATATTGAAGGTCTGTACAATGCTGATGTTCAGAAGAATATCGACAGTCAGATTTCCAAACTGACCTCAAAAAAATATACCCTGGTACTTAAAGATCTTACTGAAGAGGAAATCAAGGCTGCGGTTGATAAATATCCTGAGGTTACCGGCGTTACCGTTGACAGCGACAAGATCAGATCTATTGCCGCACTGGCTGGAATGAAGAATCTGGAATCAGTTTATATAAACAGCAAATATGTTTCAGATTACACTCCTCTTGCCGACAAAGTTACTCTTACCTCTCTGAGAATTGATTCTGAAGATATCGACAATCTCAAATGGATGACCAAACTTGAAAGACTGAGTACCGTGGATATCACCGGTTCAATCAAACTTCAGGATCTTACCGGTCTGCCTAAACTTCCTGCTCTGCGCAAGATTTCTCTCAATCATATTCAGCCGAGCGATCTGTCAGTTCTTGCTGCACAGGTTCCAGGTGTTTCCCAGGTTGATCTGAGATATGCTGTGGTTAAAGATCTCGCTCCTTTATGTGCACTCGGTATGCTTAACAATGTAGATCTGTACGGTGCCACCGTTACTGATTACGGTCAGCTGGAAAACTGCAGCAAACTGACCAAGGTTACCACCTACGCATCAAAGACTGCTGACTTCTCCGCTCTCAAGAAAATCAAATCTCTTGAGGAAATCAACGGCGGTCTGACCGATCTGAGCGATGTTTCATGGGTTACCGAACTTCCTAACCTGAAGAAATTCGATGTATTCGCTGAAAAGGTTCATGATTTTGCTCCTATTGCCAAATCTACCATCGAGGATTTCAAGGTTTGGAGTATGAAGGATGATATCGATCTGTCAAGCCTTGCAAATGCGAAGAACATCAAGAAGTTTACCATCTGGGGCGGTCAGAAGAAGATCGACAACGTAGAAAAGGCTCTTGAAACCATGGAAAACCTCGAAAAACTCGAACTTACCTCTATGGATAAGGGAACTCCTAACCTGGACGGTTCATTCGCCAAGAACCTCAAAAAACTCAGCGAAGTCAGAATTGATAAGCTGGTTACCTTTAAGACTGAGGGAATGGAGAATCTTTCTGCTCTGTCAAAGATTTCCATCGGCAAAGTTACCAATCCTGTAAATGTTGCTTTCATGGAAAAACTGGAGAAACTGGAATCAGTTGAACTTCACGATGTTACCGTTGAAAATTCACAGGCTCTGGCAACCAATCCTCACATCAAGTATGTAAACCTGAAGAATATCAAAGGTTTCGATCTTGAAGCTCTGAAGAAGAATGCTAACCTGCAGAGAGTTACCCTGAGCTCCAAGGATTTCACCAAAGAGCAGATCCAGGGCTTTGCAAGCACTGTTAAGGTATCATACAACTAATCTGTTTCAGACTGCAGTCTGATTTACTTTACGTATCGTTTAAAGGCCGCCAAGCGGCCTTTTTTGCTGTAAATAAATTATTTTCAGGTTTTATAGTTTAATCATACGGAACAGAAATCCGCACATACAGAACTTCGATGCTCCTGAATTATTCAGGAACAGAGGTTGAAACAATCTGCCGTCGTATTTCGGACTGTGAACATGACTGCAGGTCAGCGGCTTCTTGAGCTGACCGGTATACAGGAGGAACAATTGTTTCAGGAAGAGGCTGTTTCATCCGGCATTTTAATTACCAGACATTCCTTTCCATAGAAGGATATGCCATAGTTTACAATCTTCCGGTAATTACGCTCTTTTAAATCACGGTCATAGTTATTTTTCTAATCTGTTCAAGTGCCGTTTCAGCTGTCACAGCCAAGTTAGTTTGTCATCAAAACAGTCCACTAAATTGTCAAATTCTCAGCTCTAAAAGGGACCGGTAGAAAACTATCTATCCGGGATCGAAAACCGGAGCACCAGGCTCCGGTTTAAAAAATTAATGTTACTGTTTACAATGAGCTTATTTCTTCAATGTCAGCTTCTGCACAAACATTTCACTGGCTGGAAGTTTGTCAATCATCGGATCTTTTTTCAGTACTTCGATGGTTTCATACGAAATGGTCTGGCCAAGATCTTTGGCATTATGTGAAGGATCATCGATTAAAGTTTTCAGGTAACCGTAGCCGTCCGCACCGGTGGCGATATATTCATTCACAATGATGGTATATTTCTGATCTTTCTTTACCGGTACCCAGCCGTCAGCACTGCGGTATTCGAGATTGCTGATAAATTTACCGTCGGTCGCATTGTAGTCAAGATCAAACCTCACACCGTAACCGGTCGGGAATGAGCCGTCGCGGGACGGATTTTTGGTATAGGACTCAATGCCTGAATCGATGAGCTTTTCAAGCTCTTCACCGTTGATTTCCAGTGAAACCAGGTTGTTGGCGAATGCCAGCACATTGTTTACATCAGAATTGTAGATCTTGCCCGGCCACATGAAGGTGCGGTAGTTACCTGCGTTCTGCAGAATAATCGCCCCCGGATATTTCTTGGCAAGAATATAACTCAATGAGGTGCATACTTCGCATCCGTGGATCTGTTCAGTCTGGGTGAACAGACATACCTCGCCGGGAACTCTGGTCTGACACAGTGCATTGTTGTTCGTACCGAGATACTGCAGTCTGGAATGGGTTTCATTGATATAACCGTTTATCAGCTCACTGGAAGGATCTTTCTTCGGATCATAGAATGATACGAAGTCAAGTTTGGAAAATTCCTTCATCGCTGCTTCTTTTTTCTTAGGATCCAGCTCTTCAGCATTGGCGGTCTGGAGACTGCTGATGATAATCTGCGGTGCACCATCACATTTTATTACATTGCCGTCCTTGTCGAATTTAACATTCAGTTCACCGAGAATAGCGCCGGTGGAACCTGCCTGTACGATACAGGCATTGTTGCCGTCAAGATTTTTGGCCATCTCAGGATAGTCAAGTTCGGTTGGAACACCGAGCTTGTGCAGCTGGTGACCCATTACAGTGTGGGAATCCGCGGTAATCCATACATCGATTCCGTGTACCTTGGATGCCATCGGAATATCATTCTCCACACCCTGGTGGGTCAGGGCGATGAATTTATTGATCCCCTGCTTCTGCAGTTCTGCCACCAGTTTATTGATGGTATCTGCTTCATTGGTGAAAAAGGTTCCCTTATCAGGTTTGGAGGATGCATTCACCTTGTCACCGCTGGTGATTCCGATAACCGCAATCTTCTCTCCGCCGCGTTCCAGAATTACATACGGATCAACCATCGGTGTAAGTCTGTTTTCAAACGGAACCTTGAGGTTGGCACTCAGTACCTTCATGGCATTTTTGCCGCTCTTCAGACCTGCAACCAGCTCTGCCAGGAAATCATTGCCGTGGTCAAACTCGTGATTACCGATTACCACTGCCTCGAATTTAAGTTCCTTTAAAATTTCATAATCATCGCGGCCGTGATAATAGTTGAAGTAGGTACCGTTACCGGTCTGGAAGTCACCGCCGTGAAGTCTGAGTACATTGCCCTCGCTGTGGGTGTTCATATAGTTTAAAATGGCGTTCATACCGCCGATCTGGGCGAGGTATTTGTCGTTATCGATGGTCAGAAAGGTATTTACCGGCTCAACATATGAATGGCTGTCGTTGACATGAAAGATTTTTAAATCAAATTCGTCTGCGGCATGAGCCTGGGCTCCAAGCAGAGCACCGGCTGCTATAACCATTGAAAGTAATTTTTTCATTTATTCTTTTTCCTTTTACAGTGTGTATCAAATACGAGTGTGCTGTTGATCTTCCTGGTAATTTAAATAAAACACTCTTGTGTTTTTCAACCCGGTCATTATAACAGATCTGCAGAGCGCAAACCGATAATGCATTCACATTAATGACGGCGTTCTTTGAGCGGTCCGCCGTTGGAGTCTCTGCAGAGATTGCTGACCCTGGTCTGCAAAAGGGCATTTTGAGTATTTGCCCAACCGCCGATAATGAAATCAACAGTAGCTTCTGCCGGCAGAAACGAGCAGCAGCGGGCCCGCCCCTGCTGTGCAGCATTAATAAGGTGACCAGTGCAGACTGCGGTAAAGATGCATTCCGCCGCAGATGACTTTTACATCCTTAAATCCGTTCTGCATCAGGATCCTGGCCGCATTGTAGGCTCTCACCCCGACGGCGCAGGTTACCGCCACGGTATGATCCCGCGGCAGTTCATCGAGCCGCTCCCGCAGAGAGCCGAGTGGGATATTCACCGCCCCCGGAAATGAATTGAATCTGGTCTCCATCGGCTCCCGGACGTCAAGTACGGTATACCGCGGATTGTGTTTGGCCATCTGCTCTTCAACCTCACTCCACTGTACATACTGCGCCAGTGAGTTGAAATAATTGTCGGCCATGAAACCGAGGAAATTTACCGGATCATTGGCGGAGGAGTACGGCGGAGCGTAGCACAGATCTGCATCCATCAGCTCCCGGTAGGTGGCTCTGCTTCTGATAAACCCGGCCAGCACATCAATTCTCTTATCAATGCCGTCACTTCCGATCCCCTGGGCACCCAGGATCCTTCCGTCTTTTTTGCTGAAGAATGCCTTGATTATCACCGGGGTCGAGCCGGGATAATATCCCGCATGGGATTTTCCCGATACCAGCAGTGAAAGATAATCAAATTCCGGATCGCCGGATTTCATCTGCTCAAGCTGCCTGGTGTTAAGACCGGTGGAGGCGGCGGTAAGATCGTTGATTTTAATGATACTGGTATTCTGACAGCCGCGATAGGCACTGCCTGCAAGGCCGGCAATACTGTCGGCGCAGGCTCTGGCCTGGCGGTACGCCGGACCGGCAAGGGGTATATGCTGCTGTTTTCCCGATATGAAATTGGACACACTGACCACGTCCCCGATGGCATAGATGTTGGGAATGCTGGTGCGCATATGTTCGTCAACCCTGATGCTGCGGTCGGTATTCAGTTCAATTCCAGCCGCTGCGGCAAGATCTGAATCCGGCACAATTCCTGCGGCAAGTACCATAAAATCTGCCGTGATTGTTTCACCGTTTGAAAGACTGATCTTAAGCTGTTCATCCATCTGTTCTGTAGCGGTAACGGTGGTATTCTGCAGATATCTGATTTTGCTGACTTTAATCTGCAGATCTATCAGTGCTGCCAGATCACTGTCGAAATGTTTGAGGGCATGAGGTCCCCTGCCTACCAGCACGGTATTGATGCCTCTTTTTTTCAGATTCTCGGCGGTCTCCACTCCCACAAAGCCGCTGCCGTACACCAGGGCGGTCAGTTCCTGCTTTTCTCCCGCCGCTGCAGCAATCTGATCTGCATCCTGTACAGTTTTCAGGGTGAAAATCCGTTTATGCTCAGGATTGATGCCGGATGGAATGTTCTGCCTGGTACCGGTGGCGATAATCAGATTGTCATAACTGTCGCTGAAAATGTTTCCGTCGGAGAGGTTCCTGACTTCAATACGGTTTTCCCCCGGAATTATTCGCACCACCTCATGGAGGTTTTTAACAGTGATGTTGAATTTCCCCTCCAGTCCCTTAACCGTCTGCACCAGCAGCATGCCCCGATCTTTAATCACTCCGCCCACATAGTAAGGCAGTCCGCAGGTGGCGCTGGATACATATTCATTTTTTTCGTAGATGGTAATCTGTGCCTTTTCATCCAGCCGGCGCAGTCTTGCTGCAACCGTGGCTCCGGCGGCAATACTTCCGATGATCACAGTTTTAGTCATAAGTCTTCTCCGATATTGTTGCACTCTTTCAATTGTACTACAGAAAAATCCGGAATAAACATCCCTGTGCCGATCCGGATCAATATTCAGAAAAACCCGGCTGCACTGCACCGAAGGTTAAAAAAGAAAAAGCCGATCTATCAGATCTGATAAACCGGCTTATGTCAGAAAAAAAATCTTTAGATTATTTGAGCTTGTCAGCAATCATCTTATGCAGTGACTGCAGAGATCTCACTCTGGCCTTTTCATCAACCTTGAATGCTTCACAGGTTGCATAGGCACCGTTCATGGTTGTGGTATAGGCAACCTTGAACTGCAGCGCACTTCTTCTGAGCTGCTTGGAGTCTTCGATAGATCTTCTGCCTTCGGTGGTATTGATGATGAAGTCATACTCTCCGCTCTTGATAAAGTCGAGGATGTTAGGACGTCCTTCATATACCTTGTTTACATGGCGGCATTCAATACCGTTTTCCTGCAGCACTTTGGCAGTACCGCGGGTGGCATCGATTGAGAAGCCCTGTTCAATAAGTTTCTGAGCCAGCAGAGGAAGTCTTTCCTTGTCTGACTTGCGCACTGACAGCAACACCTTGCCTTTTCTTGGCAGAACGGTGTTGGATCCGAGCTGTGACTTGGCATAGGCTTCAGCAAAGGTATCGCCCACGCCCATAACCTCACCGGTAGAACGCATTTCAGGTCCGAGCAGCGGATCTACGCCAGGGAACTTGTTGAACGGTAGAACCACCTCTTTCACGCTGTAGTATGGTGGAATAACCTCCCGGGTAAAGCCCTGATCCTTCAGTGACTTGCCGGTCATGATCCTTGCTGCAACCTTGGCCAGCGGTACACCGGTAGCCTTGGAAACAAACGGAACGGTACGTGCTGCACGAGGGTTGACCTCGATCATGTAGATATCGGTACCGCGTACTGCAAACTGGGTGTTCATCAGACCGATAACATCAAGCTCCTTGGCAAGTGCATAAACCTGCTCTCTCAGACGGTTCTGGATATCCAGGGTCAGACTGTACGGAGGCAGAGAACATGAAGAGTCTCCGGAGTGAATACCGCACTGCTCGATGTGTTCCATAATACCGCCGATAACCACGGTCTCACCGTCGCTTACCGCATCGATATCAACTTCGGTTGCATGGTCGAGGAATCGATCCAGCAGAACCGGAGATTCATTGGAAACGCTTACCGCCTCCTTGAAGTAGCGGCGCAGATCACTCTCATCATATACGATTTCCATAGCACGGCCGCCAAGTACGTATGAAGGACGAACCACCAGCGGATAGCCGATGTTCTTGGCGCTTACCACTGCCTGCTCCAGGGTGGTAACGGTGTCGTTCTGCGGCTGCAGCAGATTCAGACGGTCAACCGCCTGCTGGAAACGCTTACGGTCTTCAGCACGGTCGATGGCGTCAGGACTGGTTCCGATGATCGGTACTCCGGCTGCTTCAAGAGCACGTGACAGCTTAAGCGGAGTCTGACCGCCGAACTGTACGATAACTCCCTTAGGTTTTTCCACGCGGCAGATTTCAAGTACGTCTTCAAGGGTTACCGGTTCAAAATACAGACGGTCTGAAGTGTCGTAGTCGGTGGATACGGTTTCAGGGTTGCAGTTAACCATGATGGTTTCGTAACCGTCTTCTCTTAATGCCAGTGCTGCATGCACACAGCAGTAGTCGAATTCGATACCCTGACCGATACGGTTAGGACCGCCGCCTAAAATCATAATTTTTTCTTTGTCAGACGGATTTGCCTCGTTTTCCTCATCGTAGGTTGAGTACATGTAGGCGGTGGAGGTTGCAAATTCGGCTGCACAGGTATCTACCCGCTTGTAAACCGGAATAATGTTCCAGCGTTCGCGGATCTTTCTGATTTCGTTTTCTGAAATGTCCAGGATCTTGGCAATACGCTTGTCGGAGAAGCCCTTCTGCTTCATCAGTCTCAGGAAATCCTGATCAAGTCTGCTGCGACCTCTCTTCAGCAGTTCATCCTCCAGCTGTACCAGTTCCTGGATCTGGATCAGGAACCATCTGTCAATCATGGTGTACTGGAATATCTCATCCAGGGAGAAGCCGGCACGGAATGCATCAGCAAGATACCAGATCCTGGATGCACCTGCGTTCTGCAGTTCGTGAACAATGCGATCCTCTGCATCCTCCTCCCTGATGTCGATTTCAGGATCGAGACCTGATTTACCGATTTCAAGTCCGCGCAGAGCTTTCTGCAGTGATTCCTGGAAGCTTCTGCCGATGGCCATAACCTCACCCACGGATTTCATCTGGGTGGTCAGACGGTCATTGGCTTCATGGAATTTTTCAAAGTTGAATCTCGGAACCTTGGTTACCACGTAGTCGATTGAAGGCTCGAAAGAGGCAGGGGTCAGACCGTTGGTGATATCGTTCTTAAGTTCATCCAGGGTGAAACCTACTGCAAGTTTTGCTGCAACCTTGGCGATCGGGAAGCCGGTTGCCTTGGATGCCAGGGCTGATGAACGGGATACACGAGGGTTCATCTCAATGATTACCATGCGTCCGTCTTTCGGATTGATACCGAACTGAACGTTGGAACCGCCTGTTTCAACACCGATTTCACGCAGTACTGCAATGGATGCGTCACGCATGATCTGGTATTCCTTGTCGGTCAGAGTCTGAGCCGGAGCCACGGTGATGGAGTCACCGGTGTGGATGCCCATCGGATCGAAGTTTTCGATGGAGCATACGATGATGCAGTTATCGTTGCGATCGCGGATAACCTCCATTTCGTATTCCTTCCAGCCGATCAGTGATTCGTCAATCAGAAGTTCGCTGATTGGTGACAGATCGAGACCGCGGGTACAGATTTCCACGAATTCCTCAGGGTTGTAGGCGATACCGCCGCCTGAACCGCCCATGGTGAAAGAAGGACGGATGATACAAGGGAATCCAACCACCTTCTGTACCGCCCAGGCTTCGTCAAGATTGTGGGCAATACCGGATTTAGGACATTCAAGTCCGATTGACTTCATAGCTTTGTCGAAACGTTCACGGTCCTCAGCCTTGTCGATGGCATCAGCGGTGGCACCGATCATTTCAACATTGTATTTTTTCAGAACGCCGTTGCGTTCCAGATCGAGAGCGCAGTTAAGTGCTGTCTGACCGCCCATGGTAGGCAGAATTGCATCAGGACGCTCTTTTTCAATAATCTTTTCAACTACTTCCCACTGAATAGGCTCAATGTAGGTTGCATCAGCCATTTCAGGATCGGTCATGATGGTTGCAGGATTGGAGTTTACCAGTACAACCTCGTAACCTTCCTCTCTCAGGGATTTACAGGCCTGGGCACCGGAATAGTCAAATTCGCAGGCCTGACCGATAACAATAGGACCTGCGCCGAGTATTAATATTTTCTTTAAATCTGTACGCTTAGTCATTATCTGCTCTCCTTGCGTGCCTTGATTAATTCGATGAAGTGCTCAAAAAGCGGAGTTACATCATGAGGTCCCGGACTTGCTTCTGGGTGACCCTGGAAACTGAAGGCCGGTCTGTCGGTTCTTTCAATACCCTGCACTGATCCGTCGAACAGTGATACATGGGTTACCCTGATGTTTTCAGGAAGGGTGTTTTCATCGATGGCGAATCCGTGGTTCTGGCTGGTAATCATAACTCTGCCGCTCTGCAGATCCTTAACCGGATGGTTGGCACCGTGGTGACCGAATTTCATCTTCATGGTTCTGGCACCGGAGGCAAGACCGAGCAGCTGGTGGCCCAGACAGATCCCGAAGGTCGGAATGCCCTGATCCACTATTTCTCTGATTGCGTTGATTGCGTAGTCGCATGGCTCAGGATCGCCCGGTCCGTTTGACAGGAACACACCGTCCGGATTGAGTGCCAGCACATCCTTGGCCGGGGTTGTGGCAGGAACCACGGTCAGTCTGCATCCCAGCTGGGTGAGAATTCTCAGAATGTTCTGCTTCACACCGAAATCGTATGCAACCACATGGTATTTCAAATCTTCCGGTTTCGGACTTGCGTAGCCTTCACCGAGTTTCCATGTGCCGATTTTCCATTCATAAGGGTGTGAGGTGGTCACTTCCTTTGCCAGATCCATGCCTTTCAGACCTGCAAAGCTCTTTGCCTTTTCCAGAGCTTCTGCTTCATTGAGGTATTCACCCGCCATAATGCATCCGGACTGTGAACCCTTGGTTCTAAGAATTCTGGTCAGCTTTCTGGTATCGATATTGGCAATACCGAGAACATTGTGACGGTTCAGATAGTCGGAAAGTGATTCCTCGGATCTGAAGTTTGATTCAATCATGGTGTAATTGCGGATTACAAGAGCCTGCAGATGGATTTTGGAAGATTCCTGATCTTCTTTGTTAATACCGTAGTTACCGATATGCGGATAGGTTAAAGTAACGATTTGTTTTGTATAGGATGGATCTGTAAGAATTTCCTGATAGCCAGTCATTGAGGTATTGAATACCACTTCACCGACGGTACAGCCGTCAGCTCCGATGGAAATACCTTTAAACACTGTGCCATCCTCCAGCACCAATAATGCAGAATGAGCCAAGATGACCTCCAATTGTCTCTTTGAATGTGAATTTACTTAAATAAGCCCTATCCCTGTTCACCCGATAGGTCTTATTTAAATATTTTCCGCCGTCCGCTCCCGTGAACTGCCTCTCCTGATTGGCTTTTCAGCCCCTCTTTCTGTATATTTACCGGTCATATGTGCATCCGCTGTTCCGGAAATTTTAAACAGATCACTGTTCTGTATTTAAATTCGTGTAATTTTACAACAAATTAAGGCGGATTTCCATTATAAAAGATTAATAATCCCCTACAAAAAAGGGTTGAAAAGTGCAATTGTTCATTAATTGATATGATTTAATTCTGTGATCTGTTTAACAAATCAGACTTCCTGATGTTCAGATTCAGTTCCACCTCAGCCGGCAGAAGGAACCTGAGGTAATGATTAATTTTTGATTAATTTACGGGAATAACGCACTGTCTGCAGAAGACTGCGGAATTTACCGGAGCTGCCGTCAGGATCCATACAGGTGCAGACGTAGTATTCGCTTTTTTCTGCTGCACAGGTACACCGGAAGCTACTGTAATTAATCATGTTATGCTTTTCCACCTGATTGCACCATGTTATTACGGCGGCGGACGGCTGAATACGGCACCGTAAATATTTCTCTGCTGTTAGAACAGTGAGCCCTGTTCGTTCATTCCAGGTTCATCAGCCGGTGAAACGCCCGACGCCGGTTCAAATTTTACGTAGTCCTCTCTGCTTTTTAAAATATGCAGGTTATGCAGGTGTGATCGGTCATAATCCTTGATTTTGAGCAGTTCGCAGATTTCATTATGGTTTTCAGACGCCAGGATCCGGTTGGCCTCGAAGGCTGGGCTGTTTTTATTCGGTCCGCAGGCAACCGGTACGAACAGATCCCGTCCGTCCTCCAGTATGGACTTTGATGCAATCAGCGAGCCTCCCTCCCTGGTGGAGGCAATCATTACCACCAGCTGGGAAAGTCCCGCCTGAATTTTATCTCTTTTCGGATAGTTGTACTGTGCCGGCTTTTCCCCCATCGGAAACTGACTCACCAGTGCACCGCCCTCTGCTACGATCTGCTCGGCAAGTCCGGCATTCTCCTCCGGGTATATATAGTCAAGCCCGTGTGCAAGCACTGCTACAGTATGTCCGTGACATCTTAAAGCCTCGCGGTGGGCAAAGGTGTCACACCCGAGAGCCAGTCCGCTCACGATGGAGAATTTTCTTTCTGTAAGTTCGGCGGTAATCCTGGCCGCAACAACATCCGCCTTGGCCGGAGGCTCCCTGCTGCCGATTACTGCGGCACTGCGGGATGAAGGGGGCAGATTTCCCTTTATATATAAAAGAAACTGATCGAATTTAGAGTGTTTAAGCAATGACGGATATTCCGGATCACAGCTGCACAGGATCCTGACACCGCAGTTTCCGGCAAGTTCAATCTGTTGTTCCGCTGCTGACTTTGCCGTTTCAATTTCACCCAGAAAACCATCTGCCGGTTTTCCGGTTTCCTGATAAAGCAGCCTGGCCAGCTCTCCGGTGGAACAGTCTGACAGACCTCCGGAAAGCATTTTTTTCAGCTTTGCCGGACCGATCCCTTTTACGCCGTTAAGGATCAGTGCCGCCCGGCATACTGTTGAACAGATCTTCATACTTTGACTCCTTTTTCAGATCTTTTACACACGCAGCTGCAACTGCCAGCTAAACGGACAGCTGTTAAATATTGCTGTTTCCTGTTTCTGCAGCTCCTCCGCTTTGGCTGTATTTCTACAATCTATCATTAATTTTCTCAGTGTAAAGATATTTTCTTCTGCGTTTACTGATTCAACCATGGTTGAAAATCCTGCGCTGTTTTGAACTGTTAATATGCAAATATGAACCTGCCGGACGGGAAAAAAAACAAGGAGTTGAAAATGAATAATGCAAATGCCGTAAACTTTCCCAATACCCACCGATATGCCTTCGGTAATGTGAACTACCTGTACGACTACTACCCGGCCAACCGTTTTCCGGATAACGCTCTTCCCGAGCCCCTTCGCAATATCAGAAAAGCCCTGTGGGATTTCAAAAAAGGGATCTGTAATTTCTTCAGCAGAACACTGGTGGAAAACCTGGTTAATGTCATTGCACAGTCAGGACAGTTCAACAGTGAGAGGGTTGCGGTGCTGTGCGTTCCGGCATCGAGTGAATACAAGACACAGCTGAGATACTCTCTTCTTATTTCCATGCTGAAACAGGTTCTTCCCCGCGCCAGGTTTATCAACGATCAGATCGTGTTCACCGGACAGAAGGCGCAGAAGCATCTGCAGAGCGACAGAAATATTAATTCCTGCTCTCATTTCTATATCAACGGGCCGGTTCCTGAACCGGATATTCTCGTCATCGACGATATTGTCACCAGAGGAGGAACCTTCAGTGATGTTGTGCAGATGCTCGATAACAGTTACGGGGCAAAGAGATACTGTTTCATGACTATTGCAAGAACCGTAAGCCCGAACATCCTTCTGTGAAAAATTCTGTTCACGGCGCAGAGATCAGCAGCAGAGAAAACATCGTTTCAACCATGGTTGAAACCCCTGATCCTGAACCTGGGTGCTACCATGAAAATATGAATTGCAGAGATAACAGACATAGAAATTAAAAGTTTAAAAGGAGATAACACCATGGTAAAGATTTTACGTGATGAAAATTACAGGGTCGGTCCCGTTTACTACCTGTTCAATTACTATTCCAAAAATCATTATCCTGACGATGCTATCAGTGCAGAGGATCGTTTTATCCGCAACGGGATCCTTAATTTCAAGTCAGGCATTGATTCCGAGAACAGAAATGCAGTGATTAATGCCATGGTAGAAGCTGTAATGCAGATCCCAGGGATCAACAGCGGTACGGTTGCCCTGTTCTGTGTGCCGGCATCCTCACAGGGTTCCTCCGCCCTGCGCTACGGTGAACTGCTGGCGCGTCTCAGACAGAATTGTCCACGGGTTCATTTTGTCAACGATCAGGTGGTATTTACCGGTGAAAAGCAGCGCAAGCATCTGCAGAGCGACCGCAGTGCCGGCTCCTGCTCCCATTTTTATATTGAAGGCAGGATCGACGAGCCCAATGTTGTACTTATTGATGACATTGTAACCCAGGGTCATACGCTGCTGGAAGTATCCCAACTGATTGATAATCAGTTCGGACAGAAGAACTACTGCTGCATGACGCTGGCAAGAACTGTTTACAACAGATAGGGATGTTTATTCCCGGGACAGATCAGGCGCGGACAAGGACGAATGGAGTCCGGCCCGTTGCTAGCGATCGCCGGAAACCGGAAATTTATTAATTCTGCAATTTTACTGAACCGGAGGAAACTATGAACTGCTGCCACGAAACACAATGTATTTTCGGTAAACTGAACTTCGTCGGTCACTACTTTCCGCTGTCGGTTCCTGACTGCTCTATAACCCGTGCCGGCCGGATGTTCCGTACCGCACTGCTCAGATTCAAACGTGGAGCTGCTGATGAGGTAACCTTTGAAATAATCCGCCGGCTCGGCTCCTGGATCCGGGATCTCACTGCAGGTGTGGCCGGGGACTGGGGATTTATTACCTGTCCTGCCTCCAGTGAGGAAATTTATCAAAAGCGCAATGAACCGCTGCTCTCACTGCTGGGTAATTTTATTCCTGAGCTGAACATTCTCAATCACCGGATCGAGTATACCGGACGCAAGGCATCAAAAACCCAGGGTTCAAATCTTACTGTGGTTGAATCGGGAATATTCCATCTGCGGGCACCGGTAAATACCAGAAATCTGATTATTTTTGATGATCTGGTGGTAACCGGCAGAACCATGAGCCAGTTTGCCGGCCTGATTAAAAACAGCAGCACCGAACGGATTGTCTTCTGCAGTCTCGGCCGTTCTGAGTACGGCTGTAACATTATCAGGGTTGCTTCCGGAAGTATCATTACCGGTGCCGCCGGCGGTAAATAATGTCACGCGGCGGTTTGCAAAAAATATTCAGAAATCAGAAGAACAGAGGAGAATTATATGGCCATCGCAATAGAACACGTTATTGCAGCAAGCTCGATTAAAGGTGTGGGCAGACAGTTTCTGCTGAGATGCATTGAAGACTGCAGTGATGCATCTGAAATCAACTATGAAAATTTTGTAGCATTTGTAGCTCCGGAAAAACATAAGCGGATCAGCAGGGGTGCCGGATCCTGCAACCCGCAAATTGAGATGAAAGAATTGAAAAAAGCCTATGATCATACCCTGAAGCTGCTTGAACGATCCGCTGATGAAAAAATTTTTTATATAGGCTCAAACAGTTCTAAATATCCGCGCAGACTGCGCCGCAGCAAAGATCATCCCCTGTTTCTTTTCTACCGCGGTAATCTTGAAATATGCGACACCATGCGCTGCGCCGCGGTGATCGGAACCAGACAGCCCAGCGGGGATGCACTGAAGGCGGAGAAAAAAATCTGTGACTATCTTGCAGAATACGGCTGGAATATTGTCAGCGGTCTTGCCTTCGGCTGTGATGAGACTGCCCACCGAACAGCGGTTGAATACTGGAAAAATACCGGGAAAGGTACCACCACCGCCATTCTGGCCGACGGGCTGGATGCAGGCTCAATCTATCCGAAGGAGAACGCCGAACTGGCCGATGAAATTGTTGACTGCGGCGGTCTGCTGCTGTCGGAATATATTATCGGCACCTCATGCCGGCCTTATTATCTGACAGAACGGGACAAGTGGCAGGCCCAGCTTTCAGATATCGTGATCCCGGTTCAGACCGGGGTTGCCGGCGGTACCTTTCACGCTTTAACCAGAGCGGCAGAACTTGATATTCCCTCCTTCATTCCGTATTTAAGGGAATATGACTCCCATGACTGTGAACAGAGCGACTTGTGCAGAAAAGGTATGATGAAGGCTGTTAATAAATATAAATGCCTGCCCTTCCGGACTGTGCAGGAACTTGACCGTATGTTAAAACCGGGTTGTTCCTCCTGACAGAATTAGCGTACAGGCCTCCTGTGGTGTTAACACTGCTGTTGTTTATTGTTTATTACTTATGTTTAAGGCCTGTTTTGTTGAGGTTTACTTTGGGGGAGTATGATTAGGGATTGTTGTTCCATACGTTTTTTCTGATTGTACGGATTTTTTGAACCGCACGAATTTTTGGACACTGTGTTTCGGGTAACATTACTGCAGAAACTCAAGATTTAACTTACTGATTTTTACGGAGAATAGCTATGACAAGGGATATCCTGCTTTCCATTACCGGCATGACACCGCAGGTGGTTACAGAAACACTTTATGCAATCTATAAGCAGGAGCCGGATAGATTTCCGGAGGAGATTTATATTATTACCACCAAAAGAGGGGCTGAACAAATCAGAACCACCCTGCTCGGTTATGGCGGAATGCTCAACCGTTTCTGCAGTGAATACGGGCTGCCACAGATTGAATTCGATGAATCAAGACATCTTAAAATTATCTGCGATAAGAACGGAACGCTTATTGACGATGCCAGATCAAAGGAGGATCAGCAGGTAATTGCCGATTTTATTTTCAATGAAGTTCGTAAACTGACTCAGGCTAAAGAAGGTGGAGTTCCTTATTACCGGATCCATGCCTCCCTCGCCGGCGGGCGTAAGACCATGACCTACCTGCTCGGCTCCTCCATGAATATTCTCGGTAATCCGGAAGACCGGCTCAGTCATGTGCTGGTAAGTGAGGCTTTTGAAACCTGTTCTGAATTCTTCTATCCGACTAAAGAGACTCATTTAATCCATGGACGCAATCAGGAGGAACTGGATGCCGCTCAGGCAAAGGTTGAACTTTCTGAAATTCCGCTGATGTTCCTTCGAACACTGCTTGATGACAAAAAAACCGGCAAGATCCTTTCATCCTATACCAATGCGGTTCAGGAGATTAACAATTCACTGCAGCTGAAACGGGAAAATCTTAAACTTGAACTTTCGGTGCAGAATTATACTCTGCTGATTAATGATAAGTATGAGGTGCAGCTCGATCCGAGGGAATTCTTTGTTTATCTGATGGTGGTAAACTGTATGAAGGAAGAAGGCGGGTTCGGCATGCCGTCTACCAAAAACAGTTTTGATTCGTATCGTTATGCCATCGAGACATTTTTTAAACTTCTGTCCTCTTTTTCCTGTACTTCAGAAAATGCCAACAACAGCTATCGCAACCAGGTTGAAAAATACCGTAACGCTGTCAAAAGTTTCTGTAAGTTCCTTTGTGAGAAAGAAAACGAAGCAATCAATACTAATCCTGATCTTAATACTGAAAATGCAGAATTACTCTGTAAAGATCGTAAACAAATTAATCTGTTTTACGAACTGGTTGCCAACATTAATAATCATATCGGAGATTTCAGAGGCACAGGCAGAAACAAAAAATCATTTTTACCACTGAGCGGAGATCCTCAGCCAAATGATCGATCCTACAACGTACTGTTCCCGTTTGAAAAAATAAAAGGATGTGATGACAGTTACAGGCTTAATCCAAAATTTATCGACGCACAGTATCAGTTCTGGAAAAACGCCGTCCGCGATATCGGAGACAAAATCAGGAAAAAGGTCGTAAATCATACTCTGGCAGAACACTACTGCATTAAAAGCGATAACAAATCCGGTTCAGGAATAAAAATCATAGATCTGCCTGCAGAGAATATTGTGATCAGGTAGCTCACAACCGATCGGCGGCACCATACTGAATTCTGTTGACAGTACCAGCGACATCTTTCCGGATCTGATCTATACAGCTGCAGATCCGGCTGAAGCATTACTCCGGAATGATTTACCACACGTTGTAACTTTATGTTCTGCGTTCAACTTACGATCGGAATTTTCGTAAAAACGAAGATACCTTAAGTTTCATAAACAGAACAAGAGGACACAACCCCATAACAACAATTAATACAATGACACCGATATGTATAATTCGAACAGTTTCAAGACTGAACGGACCGAAATATTCTGCGGCACTGTCAATAAAGTCAAACGAATCAATAAGTGCGGAAAAGACTACCAGCAGCGAAAGTACGGCCAGTGATTTGCTCACCTTGTTCGAGGTCCTTTTGTCTTCATCATCCTTTATATTTCGCAGATGCTGATGAAGCGATTCAACGCCCATTGACAGAAATTCGATATCCTTTTTGATCTGCAACCGTTTGAAAAGATATTCATAGAATTTATTATGGTGATCGTTGTAGCTTACAGAGGAATTAATGCTGTTCATCATAAACATATTAATTCGACCGGAATGTTTGACCAGTTTATCCAGCGACAGTGATTCTATTTCGTAACTGTCGGAAAAATCCTGATATAACTCATTTGAAAATTTAATAAGTGTAAACTTCTGGTAGTTTATCAGTATATAAAAAAGAAAATAGGAGTTATGCAGATTTCTGGAAAAACCTTTGAGAAAAAATTTATCATTCGAATCATCATAACTCACACAGATAGAGCAGCCGTTCTGCGAACAGCTGTATACCATGTTTTCATACATGGAGGTCATGTGTTCCTCGATACTCCGCGATAGTCTGAAAGAACTGTTGAATCCGTTGGCTATGTAGTATGCGGTGGTACACAGTTTTCTGCGATCTATATTTTCACCGCCGCGGTAGCAGCAGTATACAAAATTCATAATAATTGCCGGCAGACATTCAGTTGTACCGCATGAGTTGGCCTTACCGGATCTTCTACTGTTCAATTTATTTTTTGCCGCGTTGGCACATACCGGGGAACTGATTTCGTTTGTCATCTGATATCTGACATAAGGGAGAATATTTCTGAAACACCCGGTCAGCCACAGTCCCAGTGAGAATGTTACCGGCGAGGCATTCACATCAACCTTCTTTCCGCTCAGTTCTGAATTATGATCGATAACCTTCAGGGTAAATTTTGATGGTGTTGATAGTTCCATGCTGTCTGTGACCGGAACGGAATCAGCAGCTAGCATAGAAAGTTCCGGAAGAAACCCTGAAATATAGTTAAGACGGAAGCCGGTTGGATCATTAAAGAGATTGTAGAGTTTAAGATATCTCTGAATAATGATCATCTCTTCCGATAAGACCTGCTGATATGAATAATGATAAATGAAAAATCCTACTCCGGTATGAAAGATGAACACTCCAACTTCATCAATGTTTATCCGGTAATTTTTATTTTCCCCGACAGCGGTGTAAAAAGATGCATCAATCCTAAGTTCCAGATCTCCCGAGAGCTGTTTGAGAAAATAACAACCGAGATTATCATGGAACTGACGGTGGTGTTTGAATTTTTTTCTGCCTGCAGGATAATCGCATTCATCCAGAAAACTGTCTCTGATATTCTCAAAAACAGTTTTGCTGAAGGCATTGGTCATTTTGTTGAAACCTTTGGAACGGTTCATCAACTCATAGATTTGATCATAATCGTCAAAATTGAATGGAATGATGTGCCATCCGGAAACAAGACTTATCATCTTATCGTTGTTCAAGGTTAATCTCCGTTAAATATCAGCTCGTGACAGTCATTCTGACAGAATTCACCGATTAAATCATCATCTTTTACGGTGAAGTAATCAAGACATCCGGTGTACCGGTCACTGAAAGGAACGATTTTTTTATTTGATGAGCCTAAAAGAAATCTCTTGTTGTCATGCATTTTTTCAATATACGGACCGCACAGAGCAAGATCCACCACTCCGGCAAGTTCGTCACTGATCATGCTTTCGTCCTTTCCGGTAAACAGAATTATACCAAGATCCTGCCTTTTAAGACCAACGCACAGCGAATAAAGTCCCTGCTGAAGCAGCGGTTCTCCGCCGGACAGGGTAACTCCCTCGATACCGTATCTGTCTGAGGCTTCAGCGGTAAGTTCTAAAATTTTTTCAAGTGGAAGAATGTGCCTTGCCGTTAAGGGCTGAAAACCAGGATTAGCGCATCCCCTGCATCCGAGATTACATCCCTGAAACCAGATGCAGGTTCTTAAAAACGGACCTTCCACCCTGGTGGCAAGTTTGATCTGTGCCACGTTGAAAAGAATGTCAGACATTATCAGTCAGCCGCCGCTCAGTTGAACCGGAAATCAAGGCCGGTGCGCTCCGCATTGAGTGACACTTCAAGATCCCCGTTCCTGAACTCCCGTAAATCATCACGGTTGTTGAACAGAAATCTTGCCAGCGGATCCAGCAGTTTGTCATTGATTGCATTAAGAACCTGGCGTCCACCTTTTGACCGGTCCAGCCCGTTGAGAATATAGCCGATAACTTCGCTTTCACTGGTCAGTACCAGATTGAGAAGATATTTCTCATATACCCCGCGTATCACCGGATTAAGCTTTGACTTTGCTATCCGGTAGATAAAATCATCGCTCTGAATAAAATTGAACGGAACGATATTATTGTATCCGATACGTCCGAGCAGTTCAGGTCTGCCGATTTCACGGTCAAAGTAATTCTTTACTTTGTCAATGAACATTTTGGCGGTCTGCTCATTGCTGCCGGTGTAGCTGATTTCACTGGCACCTAGGTTAGAGGTAAAAATAATAATGCTGTCGCTGAAATATACTGTTTCACCCCTGGAATCCGTAAGTCTGCCGTCCTCCAGGATCTGTAGAAATATATCCAGGATCCTTGGATTCGGTTTGGCGGCCTTTTCTATTTCGTCAAAGAGAATGACACTGAACGGTTTTTCTTTGATGGCATTGGTGAGCTGACCTCCCTCCTCGTAGCCTACATATCCCGGAGGTGCACCGATAAGTTTCTGATCAGAATTCTCCTGTCCGTATTCTGACATATCAAACCTGATACAGGCCTGCTCATCACCGAAAAGAAACTTTGCCAGAGCCTTGGAAAGTTCGGTTTTACCGACACCGGTCGGTCCGACAAAGAAAAAAACACCCTTCGGCATGGCTCTTGATGAACTCTTATGCAGTCCGGTAAGTCCCATGAAAGCTTTGATTACCGTAAGTTCGATTTTTTTTATTGCTTCATCCTGACCAATTACGCTTTCCGAAAGGATGCGCCGGATGTTTTTCAGTTTCTGGGAGTCAAGTTTTTCCCACGGGTTGTCCTTCTCACCGTACCGGAACAGATAGAACAGTTTTTCAAATGAAAGTTTCGGATTTTTTCTTGAAAGTCTTGCCAGCTGAACAATCTCCCGGTTTGTGACATCATCAAGAAGATCGATATAATTGGCAAAATTGGCATCCGACTGCAGAGTTTCACCGGGTTTCATTCTCAGATCAAATCCGTCGGAAATTTTTTCAAGCAGCAGTTTGCGTTCATCCCGATCCGGCCGGCTCAGTGAAATTATTTCCACCTCCGGGTTGGCCTGATAAAGGTTGAGCGGAAGCAGCGAGGATTTTGAGGTTATAATAACTACGCAGCTTTCGTTACAGTCAAGTTCGTAAGGCTGGATTTTACGTTCTCTGATGGCTTTTGCCAGAAGGGTTACTGCGTCACGCTCCTCATCGGGTATTGACGCTGTTGTAAAAAGAAAATCACTGTAATTGAGAATAAAGAGCGCTTTTTTGGAAAGATCCGTCATGGTTGCATAGACCACCGGGAAGAATTCAGATATTTTTTGGAACCGGGGCTGATTACTCTGCGTTGAACTGTCTAATGCCGGATCATCATCCAGATCCAGCTCATAATTTTCGCCTTCTACTGTTACATCAGTTCCGGTGTTAAGACTGCTGACGCTTCCGTCGATCGCATCCACCGCACCGTCAATACGATCCCAGTATACACACTGCCGGTAGTTCATAGTGCGGGCGACTTCGGTCAGGTAGTCCCGCAGTGTTACAATTCTCCCGCTTTCAGCAAGAAATACATCGCCGACATTACCTTCAATGATTACGCATTTTTTTATTCCAATGCTTCGGGCGATTTTTTTGAATCCGTTTTCTATTGACATAAAATACTTCCTCCGGATTATGGTGTCCGACTTCTTTATTCCTGGTTACCGTCCTCTAAGATTTAAGATGTCCGGAACTGCTTTTGATGCTCTGCCGCTTCATTGATGCAGTACGGTCGGGATTCTCCCAGATAACCTTTTTTCCGGTAATCTGCATCCCGTAGACTTTCTCCAGAGTTTCATTGAAACCATCCTCATCTTTAAGGCAGGTCATGCCGTCATATCCTTCAAAATGATACATGAACGAACCGTCAAGATTGACTTCAAACTGAACCATTTTACCGTCAGGTCTCTTAACCGCTATATTAACGGTATTAGTCTTCGGATCCAGTTTGATACACTGCTTCAGATCAACGATAAAACCCTGCTTTCTGATAGATTTGAGGATCACGGCAACTGCTTTTTTGCGGATCAGTTCTGCATTGATTTTATCCTCCACCTCCCGGTTGATTTCAGAGAGCGTTTCACTGTCGAGCGGGAGATCCTCCCGGATAATTCTGTCAATCCTGTCAGTCGGAACATTGTATTTTACAATGCGTTCCTTCAGGGATCGGAGCAGTTCTGTTTTACTGCTGTTCAGCGCTTTGTTCCTGGTTTCCGACATTTTTTGCCGGGCCTGTTCAAGAAGCTGCTGCAGATCGTTTCCAGCATCCTTGGAGCACAGCATCCGGTAAACCTGTTCGCGCAGGCAGACATCTTCAATTGAGGCAAGAAATTTCTGCTGTTCAAAACTGATTGACGCAGTACCGTTCAGCTGATTCATCATCTCACGGTAGCTTTTTTCCGCTTCAGCAAAAATCTGTTCACGGATGAGTGCCCCGGCGCTGTCAATTCCGTTATAAAGGACTGAATTTAACCTGTCTTTCAGATCTGCTACCTGAGCTCTGATGCTGCCGGCTTCACGCAGTCTTATTTTTTCAGAACGGTCCATGGCTCCTATTCGGGAGGTAAACTCCCGGTATTTTTCTGTGATTTCTTCCGCCTGCTGTTCCAGCTGACGGATGTAATCCTGAGCCATTCTGGAACCGGTCTCTGCTGCATTGTTTTTGAGTAACGATAATTTCTTCGATATTTCATCTGCAATTTCACTGCACCGTTCACAAACCGCATCAACTTCAGCAGGAAAATCCACATACTCCACTACCACTGTATGACTCATCAGTCAGCCTCCTCTATTGTAAATTAGGTTCATTATATCCGTGGAACGGCAGTGCGGCCGGCAGACGGTTCGCAAAACACAGTTCCAGAACCTTACAGTAAAATTTTCATCACTGTTTATCTTTTGGAATAACTTCAGCCGGTGTTCCATCCGGTTTTCTTGCCCGATGGACGGTAAAATCAGTCTGTTTCATCTTGTCCCGACCCTCCTGTTTTGCATAGCCGACCATAGAAACCTCAAAATTTGCAATGGATGTCAGGATCCTGTTGATAAAATCAGGATTGTACTCTGACAGCTGAAGTAAAACCTTCTTGCTCTGAGCCAGTATATTACTGAAACCGGAAAATTTTCTGTACTGGGAACGATCCAGTCTGCGGACACCGTCAATATAATAATCTCCGTCAGGAACAAACTGCCGGTTGAAATTTTTAAGTATGTCAAGATCTTCGTAAACCGCTGCCAGAACTGTGTCTCCCGGTATATTTTCAAGAGAATTGAAAAATTCATAATTGATGATCTCAAGATTTTCAAAGAGGAAGTTTCTTGAAACATTGATATCAGTCAGATAATAGAAATAATTCAGTACGTTGCCCTTATTAATGGTTTCTTTCAGCTGCTTACGGATATCAAGGCTGAATTTTTTAATCAATGAAACCAGAACGGCTACTTCATCATTATGCCGGAAGTCCCGTATGGCGGTACTGAATCTGCCGATAATCTGCTGTGAATACTTCCGTTTAAGCAGTTCTATAACCTCTGACTCAAATGAATTACCACGATCTTTGATCAAATTCAGCGCTTTATGCAAACCGTTGAAGGAGCCTGATTTTTCATCAGCGTTTAATCCGCACCATTTTTCAAGAACCGACACGGCAAATGCAGGATCATTGATTATTTTCAAAATCACGAACAGAGATTTACAGTTTGATTCACTGAGCACCTGGTACTGTTTAAGCAGAATTCGGGCAACGTCCTGATATACACCGGCAGGTTCCTGCGCCAGGGAACAGTAGCAGTCAAGTTCAACGTTATATTGTCTGGTTGCACATACTGCTGTTACCGGACGGCAGGTGCGGATGATTTTTTCAAAGCCGGTACCGTTAAATTTAATGCACATTGCATCCACGTCACTGCTGCGCAGCACCGGAATGTTGTGTCCTCTGATTTCAATGCGGTTTTCAGAAGTTTCCTGATCGCAGCCGGTCAGATACAGTCTGCCGCCGGATATCAATGTTGCGGGATCGAATGAAATGCCGGTGACAGTTGCGTCAGCAATTTCCTCCGCAATCTGCGCTTTTTTCGTGTACAGATACCCTGATAAATTATTTCCCGGCGCTCTTAATGCCGCTCTGAATACTGCTTTAACAAGCGACTCATCATAGGTTCGACTGATGTAATCCCGCATAGCATCGCTACCGGGCTCGATCAGAACTGCCGACTGTTCGAGGTCAACCTCCAGTTCCGCATTATGGAATATACAGATCATATTCTGCTCATAAGGGGTGACGTCATAGATAATTTCTTTATGCGTAAGGGATACCGGTGGATTTGCTCTTCTTTCCTCTGCAAGCAGTTTAAGTTCAGTACCAAGGGTTTCTCCGGAATAAGGGAAGCCTCCAGGATTGTTTTCAAGATGACTGCAGATCTCTTCATCACTGCAGACAGGAAGGTTGTTTGCGAGGGAAAAATTCCTAGTGGCAGAACTGTAGATAAAGTTGAGTCTGAGATTTTTATCCTGGCCGGTGGGAGCCTGTTTTTCTTCCAGCAGTACTTTTCCGGCAGCGGTAAGGTTGAAATCGGCAATCCGGTATTCGGAAAATTTTTCTTTGAAAAATCCGGTGAAAACGGAAGATGGTGAAATCTCCACTGCTCTGCCTGTAATCAGATTTTCCAGTTCTGCCGCAAAAATATGGTGAACATGTTTTTCAATACCGAATGACACCAGGATTTTTTCAACAGGAACTGTCTTGTCAATACTGTCATTTATCAGTACAAGAAGGGTGTAGGTTATACCGGATGCCGGTCTGACGGCACTGTAGCGAAGGGTTGCCTTGATTTGTCTTACCTGCTCCGCAATCTGAATTTTTAATTTCCTGTTCATTATCTACTGTCTCCGTCACCGGTATTAACCGTGTCAGCACCACGTCTCTTTTCGTTCCTGTTATGATTGAACTTTCTCAAACCGCCATTATCAGCATTTTTATTATGCCCCGGTTCAGAACTGTTACTTTCAGGAACAAGTTCAGCCGCCTGCAGAATTACCCCCTCCTGCTCTATTGTGCGCAGAATGTTGGTATATACAGGAAAATTCTTTTTCAATAATTCTTTTCTTCCGTGTATATCCGGCAGATCAATTACTCCGTTTCTGCAGAGAAAATCACGGTTGCCGGTTATGATCAGAAGGCGTCTGGCCCGCGACAGGGCGACATTAATACGCTGATAGTTGCGGATGAATTCAGGCTTGATATTTCTGTTTCTGCTGTTTCGAACCATTGACAGGATTATGATGTCTCGTTCGTCTCCCTGGAAATCGTCCACCGTACTTACCACAATGCGCTCTTCTCGGGATTTTAAATAACCGTTGAACTTTTGTGCCCGGATCCTCCTCTGAATTTCCTGGGCCTGAGAACCGTAGGTACATATTACTCCGATGCTAAGCTTTGGAAGACCCCTGTTTTTCTCATCCGTAAAGAAACCGTCAATCATGGTCATCAGCTTGCAGACAACCTCGATCTCCTGATCGTTTTTATATGAGGTATCAAACTCTGAACGTTTTGATTCAAATCCGCGGCAGTTGACAAAGTAAACATTGCGATCAGGTCTTATGATCCTGATTCCGTCTTTATCAAGCTGGATATTGTGACGTTTATCGTTATTCTGGCCGCTGTATCCGAGTTTAAGTTCATAGTTATAGAAATGGTTGAATACATTCATGATGCTTTCATGACAGCGGTACTGTTGGTTAAGCATGATTTTGAAATCATCGCCAATCTGCTCGAACAGACGTTTGAAAAATGATTCCTCGTAGAGCCCGGTCATGGCACGGTTGATCTGACTGTTGAATTTTTCCTGATCGTAGATCCGGTAATCCTCATCACGGAGTTTTGCCAGATCGTACATAGGATTAAGCTGACGGTGATCTCCGACCAGAATAACGGTTTTGCCGTACAGGATTGGAACAAGAAGATCTACAAAACTTGATTTTGAAACCTCATCAATGATCACAACATCAATACCTACTTTTTTTAGATTGAAGGTGTCGACACCGAAATCAATCAGCTCTGCTTCATTTTCAGAGTCGCCTCCGCGGGAGCCTCCTGCCGCCGGTGAGCCGAGTTTGAAATTTTCACGGCTGCTGCAGGTAATTCCGTAAACATTGGCCGCAGCAAACAGCTGTCTGGTATATTCAGCCTTGTCCTGCTTAACCACCTGCTCGCTGCTGAGATATTCATGGATTTTTTTATACATCGGGATCCTTTCCCGGTTGCGGGCCGAGGTCCGCTCGGAATCCTTTTCAATACGATCCCATTCCTTCTGCATTATGTCAAAGGCTTCCTCCACTGAATTCCAGTTGACATTGATGTTAAAGAGAGAAAAGAATTTATTGATCCTGATAACCAGATCCCTTCTTCCCTGCTGGACTGTCTGCGACAGTTCACTGTCACTTATGTCCCTGATTGCCAGCTGCAGCTGTTTGATTTCAGCATTAACGCTGTCGATGCTACTGTTCAATTCCTGGAGCGAGGCGGTAATTGTTCGTGAATCGAAATCAACAGTATCTGCCAGCTTTTTAACCCCGGTCTGAAGCATGGATTTTACCTGAAGGAACTCGTCAACAATGGCAGATTTGTTGTGAATCATCCAGTCAAAACTGAAGATCTGTCTTAATGTGACAGCGCCTTCGGTAGTTTCGGTCCCTCTGCTGGAATTGAGCTCATTTACTATATTCCGGAGCTGTTCCTTGAGTTGGCGGAACTCCTCCTCTCTGCCCGGAAGCAGATCGTCAAAGTCGTCCCTGCAGGCATTCATCTTTTTTCTGATGGCATTTTTTTCAAATTCAAGAACAGCCGTGCGATCCTCAGGATTAATTTCTTTTATTTCCGCTGATACAGTTTCAAGATCGGTTGAATTTATAATCTGCAGCAGCTTTTCCGGTTCAGTACGGTTCAGAGATCCTCTTGCGGTAATTTCGCCAAGCAGGCTTCTGTAGCTGTCGATATATTTTTGAGCAACCGGATTGCTGAGAAATTCCGGTGAAACTGAGGTCAGAGTGAAAGCAAAAAGATGGTTTTTAAAAGAGCGGTAATGTTCCATCTGTTCGTCAAGCTGGGCTTTACGCTGGTATAAAGAGGTGTTCTGCAGATCTTTTTCTGAAACCTGCTGTTCCAGCCGGCGAATCTCATCCTGCCCGCGCTGATATTCCTGCTGCATACCGTTGATGCGGCTGTTGAAAAGCTGCAGTCGCTTCAGCTCGTCCCGGAAACTGTTTTTCATCTCATTGAAATTATTAAAGTTATCAATGGACTGTTTGAGAGTGGAACATATATTACCGTAAAAATTATCCACCAGATATTCCGGTTCATAATAGTTGAGATCTTTTTTCTGTTTTATACCCGGGATCAGTCTGATGGGTACTATATCCGAGCGTTTTGGAAGACGCTCGAATACATTGTCGATGGCCTTATGGGTCTCACTTGAAATCAGAACCTTTCGTCCCTGACGCACCAGCTGTGATACTATTTCAGCAATTACCTGGGTTTTACCGGTGCCCGGAGGTCCCTGCAGCAGAAACAGTCCGTTACTGGCAACGGCTTTCATAACCGCATCCTTCTGCTTTTCATTGAGTCTGCCGTCCAGCTGCCATTCCCAGTTACTGTAACTTTTAACTGCCGGTTTCTGAAGTTCTGACGGTGAGAACAGATATGTTGAGAGATACGGATTTTTTACGTATCCCTTGAAAAAATCATCCAGAGCATTCTGCTGTCTTTCAATTTTAATTTTTTCCGGGAAGGTGTTTTCCTGCAGTGTGAGCCTGCCGGTAAACTCGTATCGTTTGTCACTGTTAATGAGATTACTGATCTTACGGTTGCCGTTGTAGGAAGTGACTGCATATCTTGACAGGTGCTCCCCCTCCATCCGGAAGTAGATGCAGTAGCACGTTTGTCCGAGCTCATCAATCAACTGCCGGCGCCGGTTCTGGAAATCACTTTTAAGTCCGGCTGTCGCAGATGATATTTTTGATTTGATACCGGCAATGGCCTGATCTGTAATGTGACGTTTGAATCCGTCGGAAAAATTTTTGCAGTACTGCACCGCAAAATTATCAAGTCTGCGGTTCAGCTCTTTTTCATTTTGAACTGCAGAACCGAATGAATCACGGGCCGCCGCGGCCAGCTGCTGACTTCTGCTTCTGAAAATATTTTTTAGCTGATTTTCGAGTTCGGAGATTATTCCCTTCTGCGAAAACTTATCCAGGTTAAGACTGAATTTTATGCCGTTGAAAATTTCCAGCATGGTACGAACCAGTGAAACACCGCACCCTTTAATGAGAGCCTGATCGTAAAAATGTTCATTTGCGTAGGTTCTAACCGGCTCAAGCAGTCTGGAACAGGATTCCGACAGGATCATTGCTTCAGTCTGCCTGCTCTGTTCCTGAAATTCGGTATCAAGGGTTTGCAACTGTTCTTCGGGCAGGATTTGCTCTTCGCAGGCAAGAACCTGGGCTGCTATCGGAAAATTTAAACTTGTTTCAGGATTGCCGGGTCTTTTTATTAATCTTGCATTAACGGAAATAGTTCCTTCCCGTGAAATTTTACCGATCTGTCTGCGGATGGGATTGCCGGCTTCTTCTGCCTGTCTTAACTGCTCGCGGGTAAAAATAAATTCGGCTTTGAGAATAAGATGCCGGGTTAAATAACGTTCCGGTATGTTATCAGGCATCTGCTCCGCATCAAGATAAACCGACTTTTGTCTTGATGAAAGCCATTCTGCTCTTTTATCAAGCAGGGCTGATTTTAATTCCGGATTTTGATCCAGGGTTCTGATATCGGTTTCGAAAGCCGGATACAAGGTAAATGAATTAACTGCAAAGCCGTGACGCTCTCTTTCCTGCAGACAGTACAGCCGTTTTTCAAAGTAATCTTTCCACCGGTCATAAAATTTTCTGGTCTCGGCAGGGTTTGCAACGGTATAACATTCACGGATCAGAAAGTTGATGACTCCGGGAGTAAGAACGCTTACAGAAGCCTCTTTATCAAAAATTCTTCCGTCAGTTTTAGTATGCAGGGCGCCTTCGAACAGAACATCATGAGGTGAATTCATTGTTGAATCAATGAATTCAATTCCCTTGACCGAAAAGTGCGACAGCAGTTCCGATTCAACAATGTCCCCGATTAATATTACGTTCAGATCCGGCGGAAGAATTTCCTTCATTGTGTCTGTCAGTTCAGGCCGCAGAACCAGATTATTCAGATATTGTGTGGTACCGGATTTATTTTCCTGCTTTTCTCTGATGAAATTTGGGCATGAAAGGTAATACCTTTTTGGCATGGAATCAGGGAAACAGATCCTTATGAATTCTGAAAGAGATACATAATTGTCTATACGGTAGTTCTCAAAAAGCTCCTGATACTGTTTTTCCAGGCTGTCAGAATAATAATCCCTGTTATTCTGCTTTCTGGCAGTTCCTGCATCTTCCATGTGGAATGCAAAATCTACAAACAGATATTTCTCACCCCGATAATTGATCTTAAGATTTTCCATGAGCGCGGTCCGGACGTTTTAGTTTTATACCTACTGTGTAATATATCTGCCGGTTACATCATTTCTTTCACTTATAAGAAATACCTTTATGAAAATTCATAAACAGACAGAACTATGCGATACTGATGACACAGAATTGCTATAATAATACTAATGAGCAGATGTTTCATTAATATTAAGAACTCTAACGATGAAACTTAAATATAATTCACAAAACTGCTCTGCAATATTTTTCTGAATAGGTAACTGCGAATTTCAATCCGCTGTCCTGTTAAATTTCAGTGTTTAACCGGCGGTGTGAGAGTTCGTGCTTATACCGGATCACTGCGGTACCGGCAGCTCAATTGCCTTCTGCAGAATAAACTTGATTCCGGTCATATCCAGTTCAGTGCACTCTATTGCAGGCAGAATGTCAAAACCGCTGATACATCTTCTGATAACAGAATCCTCAATTGTTTTCGTCTGCCCGGATTCTGCTGTAGGATTTTCGAAATCAGCTGCATGGTTGATTCTGTTTCTGATAATTTTGATAATCAGATAATAACGCATAACATCGGCTAGCTGCTTTCTTAAGATCTCGTCAGGAATTACATACGAAGAGTTCAGCAATATTTCAATTGCCTCCAGTTTTTTCTGATAGGTGTTTTTCTGCTCCTCTACATCGAAGTGATAATCCTTTCCGAACATAAATTCAGCAATCATATTCTTATCAAGATTGATATAATTCAAAAAAGAAACGATATTTTTTTGAGGTACCCGACTGCCGTTATTTGAAATCCGTCTTTTTTCATTTTCATCAAAGTTTCTGTTTATAAATTTTGTCATGGAAATGATACAGCGGGAGAACAATTCAACATCCTGATATTTTTCCGACATATACTCTGAGAAACTTTTCAGAATCTTTCGTCCGGAAGAAAGATATTCATCATCAGAGTAAACCTGCCCGGTTTTTAACTCCGCTAAAAAATTTTTGTATTCACTGCGAAACAGATTGAACAGTTGTTTAGGACTCTGCGATTTGATTGGACAGCTGTTGATGTGGAGTGTCTGAATATTATCATACAATCCGTAGTAGAATTTCAGTGCCTCAGGATCTCCGAATTTTTTGGACAACGAATTTTCATCATAGTCCAGCAGACTTGAAACAAGCGGTGATGACAGATAGGTCTGCGGTATTTTTTCAACAAACAGAGTAACGGCCTGATTGATCTGATCATGATGAACGCACCACTTTACCAGATCTGCATAACTGATATAATCCTTTCCATCAAGAAAAAACTGATTTCTTATGTTTTCAAAAAGTCGGCTGAACATGGAAAAATATATGTTTGCCGATGAACGAAGTTCTCTGATCCATAAAATTGAGCGTTCAAGTTTTTTCTTGTGCTCATCAATATGCGTCATATCATTGATACAGATACATCCGTAGAATCCGTTGATATCTTTCAGTGTCTGTACCAGCTTGTTATATTCTGATTTTTCCTGTGCGTCCGCCCCTGAATTCAGGATGTTTTTTGTTGTAAAAAACTCCAGAAGCTGGGCAGGATTGCCGGACAGACTGAGACTGTTTATACAGCTGATCATGGATGATATCCGGCTTAGATAGGTGATCGAATGAATAGTCTTATCGTTATTGTTGCTGTATATGACTTTAATCATTCTAATCCCGAGAAATTCCAGGTATTGAGCAATCAGGGTTATCAGATAACTGGTGTCCCTCAGGCCGCCGGTGTAATCCACCAGCACGAATTTTTCTGCATCCGGATCCGAATTTACAATATGGTCAAAAATTCCCTTGTTGATTGAATCTGAGGAATCATAGAAGGAAACGAAATTCTGGTTGTTATCCGGGTTGAAATCATAAAAAACAGGGGATGTTCTCACCTGTGCGCAGGGAAGCTTCTGCGCCCGCAGATAACTGGCGATATTTTCACGGTAAATTTGAAACAGATTCATCCCGTTTTGCGGGTTTACTCCTGTATATAGAGCATGGGATACGATAGGTAGAATAACAATTTCCCGATTTTCCACCGGGGTATCACCGAACTGTCTCCATGCCCGATCGAGAAGATACTGCAAAGGTGCCTCTCCTGAAGAGGAACCCTTATATCTGCGATCACTGTTTTCAACATTGTAAACAGACTGGCCCTCTGTCAGCAAATTCAGATCGGCATCGTTTAAATTCAACCGGTTGTGACTGACAAACTGCAGAATGTAGGCAATTTTTTTACCCATGTTGTTCCTCTTTATGAGTGAAGTTAATTGCTACAGTGAGCAATAATTACATTCATTTTAGATTTGATTTCCCTATATTCAGCTTTTACCTTTTCGTCTTTCTTTTTCTTCGGAGGTACGTTGGTAAAATTTTCAATAACGGTTTTATTATTGGCTGGATTAACCTTTAGCAGGTAGTCTTTTAATTGTTTTAAAAGCTCAGGATCTATATTATTAATGCGATCGTATACTTGACAGATTAATTCAAACAATTTTGGTCTGATTGTACCGCCTACTCCATCTACAGAAACAATACTGCTGTTATTTTCTAAAAATTCAGCAATGTTATTTTCAAATTCAGAACCGTAGGTTTTACGAATCTTTGGTTTTAGCTGTTCTTTTCCTTCATTAGAATTAATTTCCTTCAGCTGATTTGTCAGATCTTGGGTGTTAAGAAACATTTCAAGTAAATCTTTTGATTCACCTGTGGTTTCTTTAAGATTAAGTTGCTCTTCTCTATTACAAAGTTTATCAATTTTCTTACGGTCTTTCTTGATGTTGTCAAATTCTTTTGATTGTAAGTCATTGTAGATCTTGTATTTACCATCAACAGTTTCAAAAGGCAACCTTTCCCTTGTCGAAGTAATTTTAAGAATTGACCTAAGGGAAGGTGAATCTTTCCATGATTGATTCGTTCCTCCCTGTTCTTTGTAAAATTTATCCATCTGATCCTGGAAATAATCTAAATAGCTATCAGGATTACGAGTTACAGAACTGTCAAGATAAGATGGAAATTGAATTTCGTTATCAACGGTAATCTCTATTTCTCCTGCTCCATAAGGTTTTGCATGGCCGAGCATATGATGGTGATCTGTTTTTTCTGTTTTATCACCAATTCTTAATGCCCACAGTAGAGCACCGAGTTCAAACGGTCTCAAATTGTGAAAGGCTATAGAACCTCTAAATTCTGTATCTGGGACTGCCATTTCCAGTGCACTGGATACATTTTTGTTATCATTTGAACTTTTTTTACAATTTCCATCCTGTCTTTTACCATATTTATCGATATAGCCGGGATAAACAAACTCCTTTCTCAGATTATAAAATTTATAACCGGCAATGGTGCTATCCTTATTGTTATAATTTTCCCCATTCAAATAAGCCGGGTAAAAAGAAGCTTTTGGTTCAGCAAGAATCATATCACAGACTGTAAATGTTTCCGGTTTACCAGTACTCAGCAGATCACCGAAAAAGACCCTGCCCTTCATATTGAAATTTTCATGCTCAGGTTTTGTTTTCACTGTTCCGAACATGACGTCGGTAAGATCATATAAACTATCATTTAAAGTATCATTTTTATATTTGGTTTTCTGGCAGTGAGAAACCATATCTCCTACGGAATATTTATACAGAAATCTCGGCATTTTACATAACCCCAGCCTTGACGTGCCGTCAGCTTTCTGGAAATACCAAACAGGAATTCCGTATTTATTCTGATGTTTTTCCAGATAATCATAGAGATTATCATTCTTTTTCTCATTTTTGCTGTGTTCAGCAAGTATGAATTTATTTACCGTTTCAGTGTCTATCGTCTGTGTTTTGCTGTTAATATCATAAAAGAAGTAACATTTTTCTAAAGTCTGAGGATCTACATTATTTCCTTTAATTCTCTTGTTGACACAAACTATATATCCCAGGTTATAACCGTTAACAGCTTCCTTTTTGAGGGATTCAGTAAAATCACCGGTAATTTTTGCAAAAAATTCTGTTTTAAGAATATCTTTACCTAATTGCTCATATTTTTTAATTGCAGATAAATCATTTTTTATATTTTTATTGAGTAACTTATTGATAGTACTGTTCTCGACTACTGCACATTTTGCAGGAGTAAAAATCCATTCTTTATTTTTAGAATCGAACTTAAGGAAACCTGTTTGAACCTTACCGTTATTAAGGTATGAATCATATTCATTCATATAATCCTTACCTTTTTTGATTTCTCTATAGGAATAGGTGCGATCATTGAAAACATTGAATTTGCCGAATGAGGCAATTGACAGAATATTTCTAACCAGGCCTTTTAAAGATGAACCGGGAATCACAAACTGCCCTGAAGAAGGATGCCTTTCCCATTTTAAACAGCCATCCGAACTGCTTCCGATGCACAAATGTGTAATATTCTTTAATGTGATATTGATTTTTCCTGATAAACCATCTTCAAACGGAAGATCGTGGGAAACGTTATATGCCCATGAAGGCTCAAAAATCCAACGGCTGATAGGAATAAAATTGTATGGTACAACAATTTTGCTACTTTTATTTCTTTCATTGAAGCTCATATTCTCTCCTAATCTCCATTCCCATTTCCGAAACCGATAAACTGTTGTGCGAAAGCTTTCCAGCAGCTGTTATCCTGCTTGAACCAAATTTTGTATCTGGCATAACAATTGTTACTGTTGTTACGTTGCAGATCCTGTCTTAGATCCAGATTGATTTTATAGTAGAGGTTATATTTCGAATTTTCTATTTCATTTTTACTATCAGAAAGATTCGCAACTTCATGCTTATTTGAATCAAAATAAGTAGTAATTAAATATTTTGTTCCGGACAAAAGTTTTATCTTTATTGTGGTGTTTTCATTTTCTCTAAATTCAGCCTCAAGCATTTTGGACAGACTGCCTTCATCATTGATTTCTTCATTAATAGCGATTCTATCCGTGTACATAATCCAGTAATCGTTATTTCTGCTGATAGCAATAAGTCTATCTGAAATTTTGTTCAGTTCTGAAATTTCTGACGAGCACTCTAAATTACCGGCATAAAATTCTGGTAGAGATTTATTTTGCTCTTCGCGAATGTTGTTATAATTTAAATAATCCATAATAAGCCTCCTCCATTATTCCTGTTTTTGCGCCTGTTCATACAATGCCTGATTTATAAATTCAGTATCAGGGGCGATTTCAACGCTACAGCTTGATCTGGAACTGGATGAACAAAGCGGTAATGTTCCAAGCTTAATATCTTCAATAGTGCAGCAAATTGCTTTTTTAAGGTTATCATTGAGAGTATTCAAAGCATTCCTGTCAATGAGCATTTCAATTGAAAATGACGGATCATAGATTTTTTCCTCTGTAAAAAGAGCTCCGTTGATTACTCCGCCGGTAAACCTGTCAATTTTGTTATGAGTACGTTTAATTACGTTCTTCTGCTCATAATTAACCGGCTGATCAATCATAATAATTTTACCAGCTTCCGCACTGTTGTTATTTGAATCAACTTTACCGAGTACAGATAGCAGTTCTGATGAATATGAAATATTTCCATCATCATCTAATTTCACTGAGCCGGCAAAATTTCCGTTAAGGCGGCGCAGGTGATAATCAATTCTGTGAGCAATAAGTCCCTTAAGAGCACTGCCAGTAAGAACTAAATCCCTGGTTAAGCCTTCACTTTCAAAAACATTATTATTCCAGACAATTTTTTCATCACTCATTGAAAAATCAGTTTTGCTGTTATCCTGTTTGTCTTTATCTTTAATATTTGCAGAGTAATCACCTTTGCCGAATTTCCACGAACCTTTAACTTTTACCTTGAAACTGAACAGTTTCTCATATTTGTCGATAGGAGCGTCTTCGGAGTTTGAACTGAAATAAGGATCTTTGCAAAGTGGAACAATTCTGTTCTCTGTAAAATCACGGATAACCTTTATCGAAGACGACATATCTGATAAATCAACCTGTTTATAGTATGAACCCTTAACTACAAATCGACCGAAACCGTTGTTTTTGCCACTGCCGAGGGTAAATCCGTTGTTGCCCATGTAGGCCAGGATCCTGTCAAATATTTTTTTATCACGTTCAACGGTTTCTTCACTGTTAAGTATTGCATATACGTCAAAAACAAATCTTGCTCCGGCAGGAAGATACAGAACATCAAATTTAGCTCTATTTGAAGATACTCCCCTGAGGTTAATCCTGGTTCGATCTCTGAAATAATTATTCATGTAAATGGAATAAATAGGATCGTTAATGATCTCATTCTGCATGATGAGAGGTTCAGATAACAGTTGAGAATGGGAATTTAATGCAAGTCCGTCGGTTATAACGATTTGAGAGGCAGAGCCTCTGCTATCACCGTTTTCAGTCGAAGTACATCCAAACCATTTATCTTCATCAAGTTCAGGTTCAAGTGTCGAAATGAGAGATCTTAATACTCCGGTAATCGATGTACCAGGTATGTACGGCAATCCATTCCAGTCCCTGGCCAGCTTGTTGTCAAGGAGCAGTTCGCGGTCACTGGAATTTATTGATAAGGGAGAAGTAAGTTCAATCATAAATCTCGACAAAATTATTGCTGACATATTAATTCTCCTTATTGTTCTTTAGCTCTGTATAAACATGATCTGACAGAAAGATCTGGACCTTTATGAATTTTTTCAAACAGCAGGGAATAAAAATCACTGACTGATTCATTAGGAATATCCTTTAGTGTATCTTCCACTATACGACGGAAAGCACTGTTAAACGTTTCAGTAAAATCATTGTATGAATGCTTTACTCCCCAACCTATCGGATCATTACTTATGTTATCAATAACTGCGTACATTTTTTGTTGAAATTTATTAATATCTCTTTTGGTTGTTTTTAATAAATTACTTAAAATTCGCCACTGTGTAGTCGATGGTCCCATCTGACAGGTATCAGGAATTTCTGTAGAGTATGCCCTGCAATCTAAATAAAGATCAATGATATGCTTATACATACAATCCACTTTATCCGCCAGATCATAGTTAAGCTTCTTGTACTGTTCCATCAGCCAGGAATTGAGCCTTGATTCTGTTCCTGGTTTAGAATAAGTAATTTCAAGAATTTTCTTTGGTACGGCTATCGGAGTTTCAAATTGTGCATTCGCTAAATCAACTTTGTTAATCCAGTCCGGGTTGACTATTATCTCCCCATAGCCCTGCTGTCTGTTGAGACCGATTCCATTTTGCTGAATTTTGATCAAATCTTCTTTTGAAAGAGTAGATTCCAGATCGAAACAGATAACACTTCCTGCTTTAACCAGTATTTTTTCACCGTCGAATCCGCCCCTTTTTCTATTAAAGTTGCGAACATTTTCTGTTCTAATGAAAGAACGGGATGCATTGAATTCAGCTTTGATTTGCATACCAATGATATTGTCTGCTCTAGGAACTGCTGTAGGGATACCGTACTCTGTATCATAGAATTCGATATTGCTTATACACCATATAAACAAATGCTTGGAATCAGGTACAGGTGAATAATTACTGCTGATATCCTTTGCCTCAATCATCTTTATTTGTGCACGTCCGAATTCCGATCCGCGGCTGCGGCCAAGCCTTATTACTTTGTCATCAAACAGCTGCATAATGATGGATTTGAATGAATCATCACATTCTACATATCCCAGGAACGACTGTCCTTTATGAATATATTCCTGTGTAAAAAGTTTGCCTTCCTGGGCTGTATAGGTGCTGCTGTCTATAGCAGTTCTGGTGATTGCAGATTTTTCTACGGTGTTGGAACTGAAATCAGAGAAACTGTCCGTAATATAGCCAGTACGGATCTGTTTCCACTGGATGGTTTTATCCAGGGTCTCGTTCCCCGCACTTCTGTTGATTCTTTTAGTTGCGTCATTTTTTGCACTGTGGAGACATAAAGGAACCGGCAAAGCACGAGCAAGTTTGGAAGGATTGTTGTTTAATGGGAAAAGAGGTAAACAGTTACTGAAAAACGCTTCATTTTTTTGAAAAAGTTCGTCAGCCATTGTGATGATGTCAGGTGTTGATTCTGAATAAATTTTGGATGCCAGTGCTCCCATAATTGCACTGCCAGGAATGTAATCAAGAGTATTGGCAGAATTTACGGTTGCACTCGTTACTCCGAGTGACAAGTCATCAATGATGGTAATGGCGTAATATATTTTCATTTTGCATTCCCTCCTACCTTAATGATGCATCTGCCGAAACCGCGTCTGCGCTTTCCTCCGATTTCCATGATAAGGGCTGCCATATGGTCGAGTAATAAGATTAATTTATCCTCGGGAATAACCTGATCCAGTTTTTTCTCGTTATATGAAATTTCAAACTTCAGGCTGACAGGAACAGCAACTTCTATAGTTCTTAACGAACCCTTCTGTGCTGTACCGGTTTTTCTGTCAACTTTGGTGTTGGTAAGGATCCTATACAGCAAACTTGAAATCCTGTTATTTTGAGATTTATCATTATTAATGATTTCTTCTCTTTCCTGCCGTGGAAGCTCGGCACTTGTAAAATTCAAAAATCCTTCCGTAGTCAATTCATCAACTGTATTGTTTTTATTCTGGAATGATGAACCTTCCCTACCAAAAAGAAAATGGATTACAGAACCCCAGCAGTCTGGCAAATTTACATCTTTAAACCAGCCGTTTTTTAAAGCTATTCTTGATGCTTCTCTAAAAACACCTTTGATTGTTTTTCCGGGAACGTATGGTAAACCATTAAGGTCCTTTAGCATAAGCGAGTCAGCGTAAGTACCAGATTCTTTCCCCGTTCCGATAAACCAGAACGAAGTAAATTTAATTTCACATTGTATAACGGTCATAGAAATCCTTTTTAATTATTACATTCATCAGATTCTTTCATGTAATGATAAAGAACGAGAACATCATCGAGACTTGTTATGTACTTAATTTCCTTATTTTTATATTTCAGATCGAAAAATCCGGAATACGCGTCTGATAACTGGTCAGGTGTGATATACCACTTTTCAGATTTCTTATTTTGGATTTTCGCATACCTGTCAAAAATGTTTTCAGCTTCCGTTCGGTTGCCTTTTGCAAGTTCACCAAGTATTTTTCTATATTTTGCGTTAATATTCCTGGACATATCATTTTGAACATAGGAAAGTAAAGAATTTAAAGAATTTAGATCGGTAACCCCGGTGGTTGAATTGTTATCTTTGCTGGTAGTATTTATTGTATTTTGATCATCCACAAGATATGTAGTCAAACCTGTTAAGAACTGATGCTCCTTATCACCTTTGGTTCGATAGGAGAATGTTCTGAACCTTCTTATAATCTCGTTAATGGATTCACAGCTTGTTGAAGAAATTCTGAAAATTGATATGGCAGCAGGACCAGCAAGCTGTCCGTCTTTTTTATTTGATTTTGTAAGTTTTTTAGCCAGCTCTGCCAAACCTTCGACTAACCGTAGACTGTTATTATATGGATGGTTTATTTTGTTAAACAGAAGGCCTCCGGATGCTGATAAGAATAAATCATTGAGGTCAACTTTAAGGACTTGATTAATTTCTGTTTTGGAGAGTTTTTCTTTCGATATCTGTTTAAAGTACTGACAGAATTTCAAACAGAATAAAGCCGCATATTTTGGTTCGATCAAAAGTGTTACATCATCGCCTCCAAGTACCAGCGGTCTGAAAATAAGTTTGCTTTCTCCATTTGAGTCTTTATTTTTCAATTCAATTAACTCATTTATGGTCTGCTGAACACTTTCACTTGTAGCAGATGCTATCGCTTTTGAAATTAATCTCCATTTATATGTATATTCTTCTGCGGAGAGTTTTGAAAAGCCTTCTTTTAGTTTCATCAGTGTCTGGCCGATACCGTTGCCGTCAAGATGAATTATTGCAAAATCGCGGTTCTCATCGTTAGCTTTATCCTGAAATTTTTTAAATGCATTCAAATATTCAGTTGCGACAGATTCGTCTGATTTACCTAAAAATTTTTTGAAAAGTTGAAGATTCTGTTTTGGTGAACGATTAACCAGCGTAGCAATATCATAGTCGCGCCATTCATCTGTATCAAAGCCAAGTTTTTTGTTCTCTGTTCTTGAATTATATATTGCTGCACATCCAGTTCTGCTTGAACTCTGAACGATCGAAGTCGCTATAGGGAAAAATACTTTTGGTGTATTGAAATCTTCGCCCAACGCCTCATAACAGGCTGTGAGTGTTTTATGGAAATCGATGCCTGTTTTTATTGCAGATGCGAAATTCATATACGGGAATTTATTCTGAAAAAACAGAATCCATAATCTCGCAAATGCTTTAATGTTTTCTCCATTCTGATCAGATTCATCTGTGGAGTAGCATCCGAAAGCACCACCCTTACACCTGAAAAAATTTATGCAACTCGATGAGTTGTTATCTTTTTTGACGTCATTTATGTTATGACTAATATTTAGTTGCTCCAATACTTCATATAGATCCGACTCACCCTCATCGATAAGATGATCCAGTTGATCGCTTATTGCTATCAAATCTTTTAACTGACCGGTCCTTCCCAGGTAATTCTGAATGGATTTTGTTTCGAAAAGATATATATAATACATAGGCATTACTCTTTTAATCATTAAACTGCTAGATTATATTATACAGTTGGCTCTAATTATGAGATATAACATACATTTTTAGCTGACACATCGCATGCTATGTTTATTTGTTGATATTCCGTATATTTTCTGTCCATTATCAAATCTTCTTGTGAATTGAATGTTTTTTATAATGTTCTAAGCGTATAAATCAAAGACAGATCTATCCCGACATCTTGCTGACAATTCTCAGCACAGACTCATAATTGAGTTTCAATCGTATCAATCCAAACAGATCAATTCCGACGGGTGTTCAGTACAAGGAGAAAGCATCTGAGGATAATGGTTTCAATCGTATCAATCCAAACAGATCAATTCCGACATTAAAACCTTTATTAACGGTAAACTTCATAAGGCAGTGTTTCAATCGTATCAATCCAAACAGATCAATTCCGACGGGTGTTCAGTACAAGGAGAAAGCATCTGAGGATAATGGTTTCAATCGTATCAATCCAAACAGATCAATTCCGAC
>ODAI014706504.1_pt1 | contig 42034 bp, 30 predicted proteins | sample 1539321 | NCBI WGS metagenome assembly ODAI01 (sample SAMN02144231, study PRJEB22623) | gut metagenome | biome: sheep rumen | host: Ovis aries | place: New Zealand
TGAAAAAGAATACTTTAGACAGATTAATGCACTTACAAATGCAGGTTATACAATAGTATTCATTGCTCACCAACAGGAAAATACACAGACACACTTCATTTCACCAAAAGGTGATAAGAGATGTATGAATCCAATCATCGACAAGTGTGACTATGTTATTTATCTAAAGAGTAATGGTGTTGACAGCGATAATAGAGTTATTAAGTCATCAGCATATCTTGCACAGACAAACGAGTTCTTCGCTCGTTCAAGAATTGAATACACACCTACATTTATCAAGGAGTTCACAGTTGAAAATCTTACTGAAGCAATTCAGATAGGTATCGACAAGAAGAGAGAACTTGAAGGTGCTAAGATTGTTACATTTGAAGAACAACAGAAGACTAAAGAAGTTGCTCCACTTAACTTTGATGGTCTAATGGCGGAATTCAAGGAGATAGTAGCTGGTATCCCAGGTAACAATGACATCAATGGTGATACAGAGGAAGGTCAGAAGTTTAATACTTTCTGGGGTCCAAACATCACTCAGATTATCGAGAAGCATCTTGGTAAGGGCATGAAGATGTCACAGTGTACTTCTAACCAGGTTGAAGCTGTCGCACTTATCGTTGATGAGCTAAAGTCTTTTGTGGAAGAACACAAGTCTAAGTAATTAGATTATAATATATAAATCTTTTAAGAGGGTTTGAATAAAACCCTCTTTTTTGACTTATATAAAAAAATATGTTATAATAATTATATAAGAATATTATTGGAGAAAATTGAATGGCAGTACATAATGTAAAATGTTTATATTGTGGCAAGATATTTGATGCAAAGCCTGAAGAAGAGGGTAAGGTATGGATTAAGCCACGTTCAAATAGGTACGCGCATAAAGAATGTGATGATGCGGCGGGCGGTATACCCCCTAAGGTGGAAAGAAAGCCCAAGGCAACTCCCGCACCAGAAGATAATGAGCTATCTCAACTTAAAGCATTCATTCAGTTGATATATGGTAGTTCAGCGAACTGGCCTCTTATTATGAAACAAATAAAGTCATTCCGCGAGAAAGGAATGTCTTATAACTCTATACAAAAAACATTAGAGTTCTTCTATGTGGTTCAGCACAACCCCGTATCCGGGTCAAATGGTGGTATAGGTATTGTTGAGTTTGCTGAAGCCCCTGCCCGCGCCTACTATTATGATATATGGCAAGCACAACAAAATATGAACGCATCTCCTCCTATTGTTAAAAAGGAATCAGAGGTTTATATTAATAGACCAAAAGAAAGAAGAAAAGTGCGTTTATTAGAAATAGAGGAATAGGAGTTCTTATATAATGACTAGATATAAAGACGTATCAGCCACTTGTCAGTTAATTGGCAATATTTATAATAATCCAAAACTTCTTGAAATGGATGGTAAATATACATTTGTAAAAGAAGATTTTTGTGATGAACTGCAAAGAATTTGCTTTTCAGCAATTTATAATCTATATCAATTAGGAACAACAAAAATTGATATAGCTACAATAGAAACATATTTAGCATCAAGACCAAAAGCATCGGCAACTTTTAAGGCACAGAAGGGTGAAGACTTTATCTTAAAATGCGCGGAAATGGCAAATGCGGAAGCCTTTGATTATTATTATAATAGAACTAAGAAGATGACACTTCTTAGAGCATATAATGAATTGGGCGGAATGGATTTATCTTGGCTTTATGACCCTGATGAACTTGATTCTAAAAAGCTTCAGGAACAAGAAGATAAGCTTGATAATATGTCATTAGAACAGATAGGTGTATTAATTGACAAAAAACTTGATGAAATCAAGTCCGCCTATGTATCTTCTACAAGTGAAGGTTCTACTTCTATTGGCGATGGTGTTTTTGAATTACTTGATGAATTAAAAGAAAGTCCAGACTTTGGTATTCCTCTATTTGGTGATTATATTAACACAATAACTAGAGGAGCTAGATTTGGTAAGTTTTATCTACGTTCAGCACCATCCAATGTTGGTAAAACAAGAATGATGGTAGCAGATATGTGCTATATTGGTTGTGATGAAATGTATAGCTTAGATAAGAATGATTGGGTCAAGATAGGAACTGCTGAGCCAAGCTATCTTATAACAACAGAACAATCACAGAAAGAAGTACAGCAGATGTGCCTAGCATTCTTATCTGGTGTAGATGAAGATAAGATTGTATTAAATAGATGCTCGCCAGAGGAATATAAAAGGGTACTTCATGCGGCGGAAGTGTTGACAAGAAGTAATCTTCTTTTTGAAGAGGTACCAGACTTTAGTTTACAAGATATTGAGAATAAGATTAAGTATAATGTAAACGAAAGAAAAGCAAAGTATATTGCATTTGACTATATTCATACCTCTCTTGGTATTTTGGAAGAAATAACTAGACGTTCTGGTGGTGTAAAATTAAGAGAGGATAATATCCTCTTTATGTTAAGTGTTAAGATTAAGGATATTGCGAATAAGTATGATGTATTCATTATATCATCAACACAGTTAAATGGTGATTGGAAAACTTCTGAAACACCTGATATGAACTTACTTCGTGGTGCTAAGGCGATAGCGGATAAGATTGATATGGGCTTCATCGCGTTAGAGGTAACACCAGAGGACGTAGAAAAGATTAAACCAGTATTAACAAAGAATAACTTCCCAACTCCAAACATTAAAATGTCTGTTTACAAGAACAGAGCGAATGGATATAAAGGTATATATTTATGGATGTGTGCGGACAAGGGTATTTGTCGATATAATACTGTATTTGTAACTACTTGGGATTATAGAGTAGTTGATATAGAGAATATTAAGATTAAGATAAAGGATGAACCAGAAAGAGAATTTTAATGGATAACGCAGTTCTTGAGAATTATGATTATGACAAACAACAGATAAAAGAAAATATAACTGTTGACCAGATGATGGAGTTCCTCACCGAGTTACATGCGGAACCTATGATAATGGGTGATGTAATAGTGTGTAGGACTATCTGTCATGGTGGTTCTTCTCATAAACTCTACTACTATGCTAATACACAATTATTTCATTGTTACACACATTGTGGTGAAACATTTGATATATTTGGTTTAGTACAGAAAGTAAGAAGTCTTGATTTGCCTGAAGATGAAGAGTATCCACTTCCTTTTGCTATCGAAGAAGTAGCAACATTTTTTGGTATCTTGCCACAGATTAATGAAGAGGCAAGAAAGGAACTCCAACAGAATTTAGAGTATTGGGAAGTCATTAAAAAGTATTCCCGCATCAAGACCACTCCACAAGAGAACAAAATAGTAGAATTAAAAGAGTATGATGATAGTTTCTTAAAGAACTTACCTCATCCTTTATTTGAGACCTGGTTAAAAGATGGTATCTCTGAACAAGCTATGGCGGAATTTGAGATAGCATTTGACCCAGTTAATTGTGGTATTGTTATACCACATAGAGATATAAATGACAGATTAATAGGTATAAGAACTCGTAGCTTAATTAAAACACAGCAAGAGTTATTTGGAAAGTATAGACCAGCTTATCTGAATGGTCGTTTATATAACCATCCTCTTTCTTATAATCTATATGGCTTAAACAAGAATATGGAAAATATAAAGAGAATGAAGAAAGCAATAGTGTTTGAGGCGGAAAAGTCTGTTCTTCAATATGAAACTATGTTTGGTAGAAATAATAATATAGCAGTTGCGTGTTGCGGAAGCGCGTTTATCTCCTATCAAGCTTGGTTACTTATTAACCTAGGCGTGGATACAATCATCATAGGTTTTGACCACGACTTTGAAGATGCGCAGTCCGCCCAAGCAGCAAAGATAATTAAGAATTTAACAAACATATATACAAAATATGGACATTATGTTAATATAGAAATGATTTGGGATAGAAATAACTTAACACCATTAAAAGCAAGTCCAACAGATTGCGGAAAAGATATATTCTATCGTTTATATAAAAATAGAGTAAACTTATATGGAGGTAACTAATGGAATGGCAATTATATAACAAACCTACATTTTCCTCTACTATTAAGCAGATATTGTTTAACAGGGGGATAGAGGTTGATGATATAGAGCATTATATTAATTTAACAGATGAAGATATATGTTCTTTTAAACTTTTAGAAAGAAATCATAATCTTGAAAAGGCGGCAAAGACAATTATATCTGCGATAGCAAAGAATAAGAATATACTTGTAATAGTTGATAGTGACTGCGATGGGTTTACATCTTCTGCTACACTTTTAAACTATTTATACAAGATAGCTCCTACCTTTACAACTAATAACATTGATTATGTATTCCATGAAGGTAAAGGACATGGTTTAAAAGAATTTATAGATTTATGTCTTGAGTATGATTTAGTAATTTGCCCGGATTCCGCAAGTAATGATTATGATGAGCATAAGAGATTGGCGGAAGCTGGGATACCAGTTATCGTGCTTGACCACCATGAAGCTGATAAGTTAAGTGAGAATGCTATTATTATCAATAATCAATTATGTAGTTATCCTAATAAAGCACTTTCAGGTGTAGGTGTTGTATGGCAATTCTGTCGCTACCTTGATGAAGTTAATAATACCAATTATGCAGAAGAGTTCTATGATTTGGTAGCTCTTGGGAATACGGGGGATATGATGGACCTTCGTTCACCAGAGACGAGAAGATTAGTTACTAAAGGTTTTTTACCAGAGAATATTCATAACCCATTCATATATGGAATGTGGCAAAAAAATAAATTTAAACTTACAGATAATCCTACTGCTTGGGGCGCAACGTTTTATATTGTGCCTATGGTCAATGCTTGTAACCGTTCTGGCTCGCAAGAGGATAAGAGAACTATGTTTGATGCTATGCTTACATTCAAAGCGTTTAACAAAGTTCCTTCTACAAAGAGAGGTCATAAGCAAGGTGATATGGAAACTATCCTAGACCAGGCTCTCCGTATAGCTACTAATGTAAAGAACCATCAAGATAAAGCGGTAAAGGTTAATATGGAAATGCTAGAAGAAAGAATACAAGACAAGAATCTTCTTGATAATAAAGTTCTTCTATTCTTGATAGAGCCTAATGAGATTGCAAGTGGTATTGCGGGATTGGTTGCTAACAAGATGATGGGTAAGTATCAGCGTCCTTGTTGTGTACTAACTCATGATATAAAGAATGACAAGTATGCTGGTAGCGCTAGAGGTTGTGATAATATCGGTATTGACAACTTTAAGGATATGTGCAAAGAAAGCGGATGTTGTGAGTATGCGGAAGGTCATCAATCAGCATTTGGTGTATCTATGGCTGCATCTAATATCGATAACTTCATTACAGCTACTAATAATATGCTTGAAGGTATGCGTACAGACCCTATATATAATATAGACTACTTATGGGGTGAAAATCAAGTTGATGGTCAACGTATTCTTGATATAGCGGACATGGGTTATTTATGGGGTTCCAACGTACCTGAATCCAAGGTAGGTATTGAGGCTGTTACTGTAACAGACAAGAATGTTCAGATAATGGGTGAGAAAAGAGATACATTAAAAATAACTCTTTCTAATGGAGTGTGCATTATTAAGTTCTTTGCAACAGAAGATGAAATTAATGATTTTACAGTTGCTCCTGGTCAAGAAAAACACATTAATATTGTTGGTACTTGTAATAAGAATGAGTGGAATGGTAATGTTACTCCACAAATTTTTATGACAGATTATGAGATAGTAAAATCTAGTCAAGGTTGGATTTTTTGATTTATAACAAAAAATTTGTTATAATAATTATATATGGAAAGGAAAAATATAATGAGTAATATTAGCTACAATGAAACAATAGATAGATATGTATTAAAGACACAGACTGTTGATATTTTATTCAACAGTCTAAAAAATGCTAGACTTGTTGAAGCAATTATAAATAAAGATGAAAGACAGTATGGTGATTATATTTTTTCGCAGAAAGATTTTGATGGATTTTTAGGAGAGGAAAAAGATGGCAACTAATTTTAAGATGGAACCTTGTGAAAAAGATTTTTATATTGTTCTTTTTGTATCAAGAAATAAAGATAATAAGCATATCGAAGGTTTTAAAGAACGTAGACGTGTATTTATCGCTGATGAAAAGCATCTTGAAAATACATTAAGTTATTTTGAAACCTTTATGAACAATGGTATTTTTGGTGAACTTTGTCGTTGTTATGTTTCTGTAAACAAAAGAAGCAGTGATAAGGTTAATAGAAAAGTCCTACATTGGCTTTTAGATAACCAAGATTTTTCTACACCTCTTCTTGCCAATAAGATTGCAGCTATTGCAAATGAAAAAGAATGTGCAGCAGAACATAAATGGTTAATTGATTTTGATTCAACAGATAGCGTTAAACTAAAAGACCTTATAGAAGGTTTATGTAATGATTTTTCTATGAAAGAAATTTCGGTTCATTGTACGCCTCATGGCTATGCAATAGTTCTTCCTCATGGCTTTGATTCAAGATGGATAGAAGAAGATGAAAGAATTAAAGATATTGCAACAATAAAAAGAGATGATATGCTAATTCAAATGTGGGGTAAAACATGCAACTAACAGCTAAACAAGAGATAGGATTGAAGTTAATCCTAAACAGATATAAGGCGGGAGAGCGTTATACCACCATCGCTGGATACGCAGGAACTGGTAAGAGTACCTTAGTAAAGTTTGCGATAGACGCCCTACTTAATATGGGTATAAATGAAGACGAAGTAGCTTATGCTACTCTTACAGGTAAGGCAGCAGAAGTATTAAGAAGAAAAGGCAATAGCTCTGCTTGTACTTTACATAGATTACTATATAAGAGTGTACCAAATAAGAATGGCGGATACATTAGAATGCCTAAGACTAGCCTAGAAGCTAAGGTCGTAGTAGTAGATGAGGTATCCATGGTTCCCGCATCTATGATACAACTTTTATTAGGATTCCCTGGAGTGTATGTAATCTTCCTAGGAGACCCTTTTCAGCTACCACAGATAGAAAAAGGTGATGAACATAACCTGCTAGATTATCCTCATATATTCCTTGACGAGATTATGAGACAGGCTGCGGAATCCGAGATTATCAGACTTACACTCTCCATAAGAGAGGGTGCATCTTTGCCAGAAATTCATAAGGGCGAAGAGGTACAGATACTACCTAGAAATACTCTCAATACTGGTATGTTTCAGTGGGCAGACCAAATCTTATGCGCTACAAATGCAACTAGACATAGTATAAATCTACAAATGAGAGAGCTTAAAGGTTTTGATAATGCTATTGCAGAAGGTGAGAAGATTATTATTAAAAAGAATTATTGGGATAAAATCAATAGATATGGTGACCCAATGATTAATGGTTCTATTGGTACTTTTCATAATGGTTGTGAATCTTTTAAAAGAGTACCTGACCTTTGTAGGTATATAACTAGAAAGACAACAATACCAGTTATTATAGGTACATTTAAGCCTGAAGGTATTGAGAATGGCGATTATAATAGCGTAGAGTTTGATAAAGATTTCTTAACTACAGAAAAGAGTTGTCTACCTTGGGAAGCTGAATATAGAATACTAACAAAACAAAGATATAGAGATTTCATGCCGGTAAAGATGACCTATGGTTATGCTATCACGGTTCATTGTGCGCAAGGTAGTGAGTGGGAGAATGTTCTCGTCGTAGAAGAGGGCTTTCCTTATGCTAAGGATGAGCATGCTAGGTGGCTATACACAGCGGCGACAAGGGCGAGCCAGCGTCTATTACTGGTTAGATAATAGGTTAATAAGATGGAAAAAGATAAAGTAATTTATTTTGAATTGAATAACTGGATGAGCGGTGATGATTATCCTGATGCAGAGCCTTTTATTTCATGGATGGATGATACATATGATAAAGACGCAGGTAGTTCATGGATAAGAGACCCCGAAGATTTTGCAAACTGGTGTCGAGATAATGAACTTTGTGTAGTTTATAGCTTAATTGATATGAGTTGTAATTATTGTGTTAGTGCTAAAGAAAGGTGGATAAAAGAAAATTGTCCAGAGCTTCTAACTAAATATACAGAGTTCATAAGAGAACTTAAAGATGGACAAGTAACTCCTTATGGTCGCTTTGGTGGTCATTTTAAACTATATGATAAAAATAACTTTGGGCTTTGGATAGAAGATGTGGTTGGTGATGGCAGTATAGTATGGAGGTATTCACTTTGAAAATAGAATTTGAAAATGAAAAAGAGAAAGAGTGTTTAAAACATATTCTTTTAGATTGGTTGATGCACAACGGAGATGTAGATATATTAGGGTGTGAGCCAGCTTGTAGAAATCCATCCTCTCCAGGATGTAGTCACTGCGTAGAAGAAATACTTAATTTTCAATTAGATAAATTTAGTAAACTTAAATTTTTTGCTTTTGGCGGGGAAGAGTGGCTAATGAAACAAAAAATTGATAATTTATTAGAAGAATTAAAATAATAGAGAAAAATTAAAAGAGTCCATTGGACTCTTTTTGACTTTTATAAAAAATTATGATATAATAATTATATAAGAAAAAGTTTATATATTTATTCCGAAAGGCTCATAGATATATACTACGAAAGGAGAAAGAATATGTCAAGATGTGATATTCATAATCACACAAGATTTTCTAACATTAGGTTATTAGATGCGTTACCAACACCAGAACAGTTGATAGATAGAGCTATCGAGATAGGGTTAGATGGTGTCGCAATCACAGACCATGAATGTCTATGCGGTCATCCCGCAGCACTTCAATATGCAGAAAAAATTAAAGAAAACCATCCAGACTTTAAGGTTATTCTTGGTGATGAAATTTATCTTGTAGATGAAAGACCATCTAAAGAACATTATCACTTTATCTTATTAGCAAAGGATAAAATTGGACATAAACAGTTAAGAATATTATCTTCATTAGCATGGCTTAATTCATATGAAACCGCGCGAATGGAGAGGGTAGATACCTTAAAGAAGGATTTAGAAGATATAGTATGTAGAGACCCTGGTCACCTTATAGCAAGTACAGCTTGTATCGGTGGTGAGATAGGTAAGAGAGTCCTTGCCATGAACGCCGCCATCGCTACAAATGACTATGTATCAGCTCAGGAGAATCACGATAAGATAACAGAGTTTATTTTATGGTGCAAGGGTCTTTTTGGTGATGACTTTTATCTTGAAGTACAACCAGGTGTTAGTGCTGAACAGATAGAAGTTAATAAAACTATATGTAAATTATCTTGTGCTTTTGGTGTTAAAATGATACCAACATCAGACTCTCACTACCTAAAGAGAGAAGATAGATATGTTCACAAGGCATTCCTACAAAGTAAGGAAGGCGAGCGAGAGGTTGATGCCTTCTATCAAGATGCTTATCTTCATACAGATGAAGAGATGGTAGAGAAATTTGTATTATCAGACTTTCCTAAGAAGTTCGTAGCACATATGTTCGAGAACACACTTGAGATTAAGGATAAAATAGAAGAATATACTTTATTCCATACACAACAGATACCAAAAGTAAAGGTAACAGAATATGCAAAAGGACTTCATCAAGACATTGTTAGTTCTTATCCTAACTTATTAAAATTATCTAACTCTGATGATATTATTCATAGATATTGGGTTAATTATTGTATTGATAAATTAATTTCATTAGATAAGTGTAATAAAATTTATCTTGATAGACTTGAAGAAGAGGCAAACACAAAAGCAATTATCAGTGAGAAGCTTGATACAAATATTTTTGCTTATCCAGTTACACTTCAATATTATATTAATATGTTCTGGGAGCTTGGAAGTACAGTAGGCGCGGGAAGAGGTTCATCCTGCTCTGGTCTTAATCACTATCTACTTGGGGTAACTCAGCTTGACCCTATCCAGTGGAATCTTCCATTCTGGAGATATTTGAACCCAGACCGTATTGAACTTCCTGATATTGACCTTGACCTCGCATCTAGTAAGAGACCAGGTATCTTGAAAGAGATTAAGAGGGAGCGAGGCGCCGCATTTAATGATGATATTGCACAAATCTTTAAAGATAATTTAGGTTGTACTCTTGTTGCTACATTTGGTACAGAGTCATCTAAGTCGGCGGTTGCTACAGCTTGTAGAGGTTATCGTTCTGAAGAGTATCCAGATGGTATTGATGTCGACGTGGCACAGTATCTATCATCACTTATCCCAACAGAGCGTGGATTTGTATGGGACTTAAAGACAGTAACGAAAGGTGACCCAGATAAGGATAGAAAACCTGTAACCACATTTATCAATGAGGTTAGTAAGTATCCAGGTCTTCTTGACATTATGTTAGGTATTGAGGGTTGTATCTCTCGTAGAGGTTCTCATGCATCAGGTGTTATCTTCAATGATGAAGACCCATTCGAGTATGCTTGTTATATGAGAACGCCAAGCGGTGATGTAACTACACAGTATGACTTACATATGCAAGAGTGGTGCGGTGCAACTAAGTATGACTTCCTTGTAACTGAAATCCAGGACAAGATAACTCAGGCTATTTGTTTCTTACAGAAATATGAACATTGTGATGAAGATTTAACATTAAAGCAATGGTATGAAAAGCATCTTCATCCAGATATTTTACCAATAGAAGAAGATGATGTATGGAAGAATATTCAGAATGTTGAAGTTCTCGACCTCTTCCAGTTTGATTCGCAGGTAGGTAGTCAGGCGGCAAAGAAGATTAAACCTAACACACTCCTAGAGCTATCCGATGCTAACGGTCTTATGAGACTTATGCCAATGGAGGATGGTACTGTTCCGCTTGATAAATATTGTTCATATAAGAATAATATCAGTCTTTGGTTTAGAGAGATGCGTGACAAGTATAAATTAACAGAGGCGGAAATTGATGGTGTTAAGCCTCACTTCGCTCGTTCATATGGTGTTCCGCCTAGCCAGGAACAGCTAATGACTATGTTAATGGATGAGAACTTATGTAGCTTCACTCTTAAAGAGGCGAACGCCGCACGTAAGATAGTTGCGAAGAAACAGCTAAATAAGATACCTGAGCTACATGAGAAGGTTCTTGCACAGGCAAAGAGTGAGAATTTAGGTAAGTATATTTGGGAGTGTGGTATCGGACCTCAGATGTCTTATTCATTCTCTATTATTCATGCTTTAGCGTACTCATTCATCGCATACCAAGCAGCTTACCTTGCTACCAAGTGGGACCCTATATATTGGGATACCGCTTGTCTTATTGTAAATAGTTCTTCTCTTGAAGCTGATGAAGAGGAAGAAGATGACACAAAGAAGCAAAAGAGTGCGGATTATGATAAAATAGCAAAAGCTATTGCAAACATTATGAAGAAAGGTATAAAGGTATCACTTGTTGATATAAATAAATCAGATTATACTTTTATTCCTGATGTAGATAATCAGCAGATACTCTATGGTTTAAAGCCTATTAGTAGACTTAATGATGAAATGATTGATAAAATTATTTCATTAAGACCTTACAAGAGTATCACAGACTTTATGAATAAATGTCCTCTACAAAAGATTGTTATGATAAACCTAATTAAAGCTGGTGCATTTGATAGTCTTGATACAGAGTTCAACAATAGAAAAGAAATAATGTGTTATTATCTTATGAAAGTTGGTGACTTAAAGAAGAGGATAACTCTTCAAAATATGCCAGGTCTTATCAACTATGGTATTATTCCAGAGTCATTAAAACTTCAAAAAGATGTATTCAACTTTAATAAGTATATAAAGAAATGCAATTATGTATTAAATGATAGTTGTATTAATTTTATCAACCAGTGTTTAGGCGATGATGCGGACTTGCTTTTAGCAGACGCTACAAAGATAGACGCGGACGCTTGGAAGAAAGTATATAATAAGCATATGGATATTGTTAGAGATTGGATAGCCGGTAACAAAGAACAAATACTTAATGACTTAAACTTTGCAATCTTTAAAGAAGTTTGGAATAAGTATGCTTCAGGTACTTTAGCTAGATGGGAGATGGATTCAGTATGTTTCTACTCACATCCACATGAATTAGCTAATGTTGACTTTAGAAAATATGGTATTGTTGATTTTAATAAATTAAAGTCAAATGAAATAGAATCTTACTTCACTAGAAATAAGATGCAGATACCTATTTATAAGTTATATAGAATTGCGGGAACTGTTATTGGTAAGGATGACACAAAGAGATTAATCTCACTTCTGACCACAACTGGTGTTGTTACAGTTAAGTTTACTAGAGATTATTATGGTATGTTTAAAAAGCAGATAAGTACCATTAATCCAGAAACAGGTAAGAAAACTGTAGTAGAAAAGAGTTGGTTTGGTAGAGGTAATATGTTAATGGTTCAAGGCTACAGAAGAGAAGATACATTTGTAGCAAAGAACTATTCAAAGAGTGAAAGCCATCAGTTATATAAAATAACAGATGTAATTAATGATAGTATAATGTTAGTACATGAAAGAGCTTCTGGTTTAGCGGAAGATGAGGAGTATGAAAATGAGTGATGAATTAAATATTGAAAACTTAACAGATAAGATAATTGCGGAAACCGAAGAGGCTTCCGCACAGTTTGACCCAGTCAACCATCCTGCACACTACACAGAGGGAAGACAATATGAACCTATCAAAGTTATCCAGGATTGGAAGCTAGACTTCTGTTTAGGAAATGCTGTAAAGTATATCTCACGCTGTGGTAGAAAAGACTCCAAGGGTATGACCTCTGATGAGAAGGCTTTGCAGGATTTAGAGAAGGCTAGGTTCTATCTTAATTATAAGATAGATGAAACGAAAGAACAGTTATCTGTATTGGACAAAATTCATTAAACTATATCTAGTGTCTTTCATATATATTTACCAGATAAAATATGGAGGAGGAATAATTCTTTATGAATATAAGAAAAAAGGACAATACACTAGAGCCTTTCAATAGACAGAAGATTATTGATGCAGTAACCAAGTCCGCTGATAGAGCTTTAGTACAATTAACAGAAGATGATTTTAATTTAATATGTGATACAGTAGAGAAATCTGTTGTAGACGGAATGTCCGTAGAGGTAATTCATAATATAGTTGAAACTACACTAGATGAATTCTTCCCGGCAGTAGCAAAGTCTTATAAAGAGTATCGTAATTATAAGAAAGACTTTGTTACATTAATGGATAAAGTTTATTCTAAAGCACAGAAGATTAGTTACCTAGGTGATAAGGATAATGCTAATACTGATTCTGCTCTTGTTGCGACAAAGAGAAGTATTATCTTCAATGAGTTTAATAAAGAGCTTTACAAGAAGTTCTTTTTAACAACAGAAGAGTTACAGGCGATTAGAGAAGGCTATATTTATATCCATGATATGAGTGCTAGAAGAGATACTGTCAACTGTTGTCTTTTTAGACTTGGTAAGGTACTCGAAGGCGGGTTTGAGATGGGCAATGTATGGTATAATGAACCTAAGTCCGCTGATGTAGCCTTTGATGTTATGGGAGATATAATCCTATCTACCGCATCACAGCAATATGGTGGTTTTACTATCCCAGAGGTAGATAAGATACTAGCACCTTATGCTGAAAAGTCTTATGTAAGATATGTTGACAAGTACATGAATAAATGCGGACTTGACAAAGAAAAAGCTATTGAACTTGCTAAAGAGGACTTAAAAGAAGAAGTCAAGCAAGGATGGCAAGGTATTGAGTATAAACTTAATACAGTAGGTTCTTCTCGTGGTGATTATCCATTTGTTACTGTTACTCTTGGTTTAGGTACAAGTGAATTTGAGAAGCTAATATCTATAACATTATTAGAAGTACATTCCGAAGGACAAGGTAAGAAGGGATTTAAGAGACCTGTACTATTCCCTAAGATTGTATTCCTGTATGATAAAGACTTACACGGAGATGGTATTAAGGATACACCTAACAAAGATGTATTCAATGCGGGACTAGCTTGTTCATCTAAGACAATGTACCCAGACTGGTTATCACTCACTGGTGAAGGATATATTAGCGAGATGTATAAGAAGTATGGTAGAGTAATTTCACCTATGGGTTGTAGAGCTTTCTTATCACCTTGGTATGAGAGAGGCGGCATGCATCCCGCAGATGAAGATGATAAGCCAGTATTTGAAGGTAGATTTAATCTCGGTGTAGTTAGTCTTCACTTACCTATGATTCTTGCCAAGGCTAGAAAAGAGAGTAGAGACTTCTATGAGGTGCTTGATTACTATCTTCAGTTAATCAGACAGCTTCATAAGAGAACATATAACTACATTGGAGAATTTAGAGCCTCTTCTAACCCAGTTGCTTATTGTGAAGGCGGATTCTATGGTGGTAACTTAAAGCCAACAGATAAGATTAAGCCAATCTTAAAGCCTATGACAATGAGCTACGGTATTACCGCTTTAAATGAATTACAAAGATTATATAATGGTAAGTCTATTAGGGAAGATGGAGAATTTGCTTTAGAGGTTATGCAACATATTAATGACTATGTTAATAAAGCAAAGGAAGAAGATGGTATCCTATATGCTATCTATGGTACTCCAGCAGAGTCGCTATGCGGTCTCCAGGTTAAGCAATTCCGCAAAATATATGGAATTATAGAAAACGTATCAGATAGATTATATGTATCTAACTCATTCCATTGTCATGTTACAGAAGATATGTCTCCTATCGAGAAACAAGATAAGGAAGGTAGATTCTGGGAACTCTTCAATGGTGGTAAGATACAGTATTGTAGATATAATCTTGGCTATAATGTAGAAGCCATTAGAACTCTTATCTTGAGAGCGATGGAAAAAGGTTTCTATGAGGGCGTTAACTTAGCTTTATGCTATTGTGAGGATTGTGGCTACGAACAGGTAGAAATGGATGTCTGCCCTTGTTGTGGTAGCAGCTCAATTACTAAGATAGACCGTATGAATGGTTACCTATCTTATACTCGTGTTAAGGGCGACACCCGCTACAATGAAGCCAAGAATGCCGAGATAGCTGAAAGAAAGTCAATGTAAAAGTTGACTTTCTTCAAAAATTTTGGTATAATTATTATAAAGAAACAAAAGGAGAAAAATTGAAAATGGCAGAAGTAAATATGGGAACTGTTTATGAAGTTAATAAAAAGTTAAGCCTAGAAAATGATAAGCCATTAGACCCTATAGCTCTTAACCTCAAGGTTAAGGATATGGCAGAGAAGATGTCAGTTGGTGACTTCTGGATGCTACTTTGTAATGAAAGAAGAGATTACACTATCTTTGATGTAAAGAAAGGTAATGTAAAAGATATAGAACCTGAGTTGAAAGAAACTCTAACTAATAGGGGTGAAGTAATCACAATCTTCTGGAATGAAAATTACAATGCTTGGGAGATATGGATAAGAGGCATTCATCCTCTAACAACAGAAAGAGAAGATTGTATGTATCTATTTTTTGATTATTCTAGTGCTGTTGTGGAGGTATAAATATGGATAGAGCAATTTTACTAGAAATAAATCTTTTCACATTAAATCAGAAAGTTTATGTTCTTGATGAAAAGGGTAGAGTAATCAAGCAAGATGCAGTACCTAATGAAGCAGTGGCGGGAACCATTTATAGCTTCTTCAAGGTTAATCATACAAGAACGTTAAAAATTCATGGCAATAGATTGTATGCACAACGTTTCTTAAAAGCGTTAGAAAAGAACTATACAACTAATGTAAAAGTACAGTATATATAATACATAAGGAGATAAAAGGATGAATTACGTAGTATCAGTTGTGGAAACACTTAGAGTTCCAAATGTTAAAGAAGTAGAAAAGCTACACACACAGATGCGTGATGATAATAAATTTGAACTTAAAAAGTTTGAATATCAGCACAAGGAAGTTAAGCAGAAGGGTGAAGTAATTGATGAGTATGAACTTGTTAAAGCAACTCTCGTGTTTAACAACGAAAAAGAGCCAGAGAATCATGTAAGTATCAATATTGATACAAGTCTATTCCCTGTTACTAGGACACCAAAGGCAGAGGACGTAGCAGAGGATGACGATGACGAAGATTGTGATAATGCAAAGGAGCTTCCATGGAATTAACTGATATTAAAATAAAGAAACTTAACGACTTGGCGGTGACCCCTACTAGGGGCAGCGACCAAGCAGCAGGCGCAGACCTTTATGCAGCATCAAGTTATGCTATTACAATGGAGCCACATCAAACTGTAAAGATTGGTACTGGACTCGCTATGGAGCTTCCAGAAGGTACTGCGGGATTGATTTTTGCTCGTTCAGGTCTTGCTACAAAGAAAGGGTTAGCCCCAGCTAACAAGGTTGGACTTATTGATAGCGACTATAGAGGGGAGTACATCGTGGCTTTACATAACCATAGCGACGAACCCCAAACAATAGAACCACAAGAAAGAATAGCGCAGTTAGTTGTTATTCCTTATCTAAAGACTAACTTTATTGAAGTTGATGAATTATCTGATACTGAGAGAGGCGAAGGCGGATTTGGTTCTACTGGAACAAAGTAGGGCAAAATACCTTAATAGTTTTTTTCTACTTTTCATTTCTTCTGAAGAAGAGATTTTACAACTCTCTAATCTTTAATGGTTAGAGAGTTTTTTTATTTTGAAGAAAAAGGAGGAAAAGAAATGGCAACAGTTGATAAGCTAGAAATTGACGGTGTTGTAAGAGACATTCAAGATAAATCACTTACTGAAACTGTCAATACCTTATCTTTAGATTACCAAGAGACAAAGAATAAAGTTACTGACATAGAAAGTGATGTAGCTGAACTTCAGGAAATCGTTGGTGAAAGTGCTGTCACTTCTGTTAATGGTAAAAGCGGAGCTGTGACATTGGATGCGGAAGACGTCGGTGCAGCCCCTGCTAGTCACGTTGATGTAACTGGTGGCGAGAATGTAAAAGGTCACGTTAAGGTTACAACAGATTTTAGCAATGCTACAGAGAATGATGTAGTACCTAGTGCGCCAGCGGTAAAGACTGCGGTAAATAACTTACAGCAAGCTATTAACAGTAAGAGTACAGTTCCTACAAACCATGCTAGTTCAGACATTACCTACGGTATAGGTACATCATCAAACTATGGTCACGTAAAAGTTGATAATACATACGATAAAGAAAGTCCTGAAGCAGCTGATGGTGTTGCGGCTTCCGCTTATGCACTTCAATCTGCTTATAATGAACTTAAACAGAGACCAGTTGGTATCCAGTCAGTTAATGGCAAGACAGGTTCTGCGGTTTCTTTAAATGCAGGCGATGTCGGTGCGGCGCCTAGTAACCATACATCTCCTACCGCTGGTGAGGCATCTCCAGTATATGGTGGAGGTACATCAAGTCAATTTGGTCACGTATCACTTACTGATGTGTACGATAACCCTAACACTGACGAGGAAACAGATGGTGCAGCTAACTCTAAGGCGGCTTCCGCCTATGCAGTACAAGCTATGTACAAAGAGATTATGGAAAGTGGAGCTGGTGGAGGAACTTATGTAGAAGCTAACCCTACACTCTCGGGTGGGGAGGAAGTGCTCACCGCAATACAGATTGGTTCTGAGAAGTACGCAGTTGAAGGCGGTGGCGGAGGTGTATCTGACTATACAGAGTTAGAAAACAAACCTAGTATCAACAATATAGAGTTAGATGGTAATAAAACATCTTCTGACCTAGGTTTAGCACCTTCATCACATACACACACTTCATCAGATGTTAGTGGTCTAGCTGGTGTGGCAACTAGCGGTAGTTACAATGACTTGTCAAACAAACCTACTAAATTATCTGATTTTATAAATGATATTGATAACATTTCTATTGGTACTCAAGAGCCATCAGCATCAAGTAAAGTTGAAATATTTATAGATGAAAGTGAAGACTATGCAAGTGGCATCCCTTCAGCATCACAAGCTTCTCTTCCAGATTATTCAACTACTGAATATAAAATTGGAAGAAAATGGATTGATGGTAAAGATATTTGGGAAAAAGTAATTGATTTTGGTGCATTACCAAATAACGATACTAAAAGGGTTGCTCATGGTATAACTTTTGATAAAGTTATTAAAGTTGAAGGATACGCTCATACCGCAAATTATGTAAGCAATCTTCATTTACCTAGTATAGTTGCAAATGCATCACAATATGATATTTCGCTAGAATGTAATACTACAGATATTGTAATAATAACTGGTACTAATAGAAGTTCATATTCTGCCTATGTTATTGTTCAATATACAAAATCAGATAATTAAAAAGGAGGTATAAATAAGTGTCAGTAATAAAATATAAAACCGCTGATGGTTATAAAACTTTAGAAGTGCCTACTGTTCAGCGAGCGGTAATGCCTAATGCTGATTCTATGCCTGTCGGTGCTGTTGTCCAATATACAGGTGCAACAACTGGTGATTTTGTTAATGGATATTTTTATAAAGTTATTGAAACAAGCACTACTGAACAAGTAACTTATATAGGTTATAGAATGGGTAGTCTTTACTTCTCTAAAAAACAAGGACAAACAGGTGGATATTTTTATTCAGTACCTAGTTCTAGTGCGACTCCTTCAATAAGATACTTACCTAAATGGACACCTCTTGATGGTACTCATTGGGTAGATAGTAGTGGAAACGTTTATAATAGCTTTGAAGAAGCTCCAGAAAATGCTCAATGTTCAATAATGCCATATGTTAGTGACCCTACAACTTCTACTACATGGACATTTAGAATGAAGCAAGGTTCTTCATATAGTGAAACTATCCAAAGTAATCTTGATGCCACAACAAATGCTCAAGGAGATGGAACAAGAGAAGAAACAATAGTAACAAAGAGTTGGCAACAAATTAATGTTCAACCAAGTAGTGTGGGAGAGGCTGAGAGCTACAATGACCTCACTGACAAGCCTGCTATTAATGGTCATACTCTAGGCGGAGACCAGACTTCCGCACAGTTAGGGTTAATGACGCCCGCTGATATTCATGTTTATTCAACAACAGAAAGACTAGTTGGTGAATGGATTGATGGCAGTCCTGTATATGAAAGAACATTTCAACTTACTAATTTTACAGCATTAAATGCCAATACCACATATGAATTTGTTAAACCAGTTGCTTCTTACGGTATTGAAAGATTAATAGATGCTATGCTTATTGGTGATACTTTTGCAGTCCAAGATGGTACAACACCAGTTTATGCTATACAACATGGTATTTCTTGGTATAATAAATATGATGATGTAATAAAATATACAATGCAAGGTGCTATGGGTGGTTCATCTACTCCTTTACAACATGCTTATTTTATAATAAGATATACAAAAGTACAAAGTTAAGGAGGATAACTAGATGGGTAAAGTAAAAATTGGATATTCTCCTAATGGTAGTTCGGGCGGAGATGGAGGTAAGGGTGATGTTAAGGTACCTGACTTCTTTACTCCCGCCTATATAAGCCCTCCACCTGGTCAAACAGATGGTATATGGATTTCCGCCTATAATACATCCTTTGATTATTTATTTGTCCCAAAAGTAGATGCTGATGCTAACGTAATGCCAAATTTCTTTGGTGAAACAAAGCCTTTTAAAATTCATGTTAGGGTATATATTAATGACCTTAGTATGGGTAGCGATGGCGGTAATACCAATACTCTATTTGGTGGCGTATATAATTATGCTAATTATCCTTCAATGGATATGCACTATCAATACTTTTGGGGTGGCATAAGCTACGATGGTTATAATTGGGCAAAAGGCATAGAACTACTACCAAAAGAAGGTGAAACACAAGTTGTTGAGAAAGGTAAGATATATAGTGTAGAATATGGCTGGGATGGCGAAAACTTATATATAAAGCTTTATAATGATGAGGGTGAATTAATAAACTCAGCTAGCGTGCCAGAAACGCAGGGTCATGTGCCTTATGGTATTGATGGTAGTCATTTCTTTGCTTTTGGTGGGTTAGAAAGAGGTTATAGCCACCAAGTTAGAAATAGTTTTATTGATGTATTAAATACATACGTTGAAATAGATGGTGAAGTGAAATGGGGGAACAAGAATGAGTAAAATTAATTTAACTTATGAAAAACCAAACTCTATTCCTCTATCTAGTAATATGGTACTTGGTAAAGGGTCCGGCGGAGGCGGTGGAGGGTCAATCGTTGTTCCTAAAATGCTTGCTAATGGTTATTTTCACAGACCGGCAAAGGCAAAAGATGGTTTATGGATACACAATAAAGGTGAAGAAAGATATGCGGTTTTATGTGTTCCAGTAGATGACCAAATAGAAGGATTAGATTTATTCTCAACACCAAAACCATGGAAGCTTCATGTAAGATGTGTGTTTGGAGGATTACATACTGGATGGGCTACTCCTACTAACTGTTTATGTGGAAATGATTCTAGTGGTTATTCATATTATCCTTCTGCTGAATTATATACTAACTACTTTTGGGGAGCTATATCTCATTCATCAGATTATGGATGGGATACATCAGTAAGAATGAATCCACTTGAAGGTCAAGATACTGTGGCAATAGAAGGTGAAATTTATGAACTTGAATTTGGTTGGGATGGTAAAGTTTTATATTTAACTCTATTTGATGAAAATGGTGTTCAAGTCAATCACGCTGAAGCACCAGATACTCAAGGTCATAAGCCTAGTCAGCATACAAGAAATAATAACTTCGCTATTGGTGGTATGCTTAGAGCAACCATGCATTGCTTAACAAATACATATATAGATTTATTAAACACATACATAGAATTAGACAATGAAGTTGTCTGGGGAAATAAAAAATAAGGAGGTGGAAGAATGGCAAATATGGTAAGACGTGATAAACAATCAGGTGTCATTTTTCTAAAAGGAAAAGCCTATTACAATAAAGGTAAAGTAAATGAAGCTGGAAGTTTGGTCTTTAAAAAATATATTCATTTCCTTAATGGAGGTTTTTACGTACCATATTCTATAGGAGAGCCTGATTATAAAATAATAGTTACCTATCATGATACAATCTATAAAAATGGTAATGCTATACTTGAAAATACTAGAGATGATAATGCTTTTCGTTTTGGAATCTTCCAAAATGGTTATTATACATCAGATGGCAATCGACTTTATATTTTTGGTTCTTGGAGTGCTGGCGAACATACTATAATAATTAACGATAATGGTAAGAATAAGCTAGATGAAGAAATAGTATGTAACTATAACACACCTTCATATTTTTATAGTCTAATAGGTATTGGATATGGAAACATTGAAAATGGCACTGCTGAACAGAAAATATCGCCAGATACATATCTATTAGAGTTTAAGATTGAAAGTATTTCAACTGGTAATCTATATTGTCATTTAAAACCAGCTTTAATAAATAACATACCTTGTATGTATGATATAATAAATGATGTAGTATATTCAACAGTAGGAATGGAAGTCTTTGACGAGATTCCTGTTTAACAATAGATAAGGAGGTAATATACTTTGGGTAAAGTTGTTTTATCTTATGAACAACCTGGAGATATACGTTCAGGTGAAAATAAAGTAATTAGAGCAAGCGCCGGTGGTAGTGGCGGAACTACTAATTATAATGATTTAGAAAATAAGCCTTCAATAAATGATGTAACTCTACAAGGTAATAAAACATCTGCGGACTTGGGGTTACTTGATGTAGACCAAGGTACAGAGAATGAAGGTAAAGTATTAATGGTTAATAGCGATGGTATGGTAGCACCAGCTGATATACCTCAGCCTACCATAGAGGTTTCCGCAGATGAAGTAAGTTATGATAGTACACCTTTTATATTAAGTGGTGATGACGTAGAAGAGGTACTCGATAGTGTAGATAACAGATTCAGTCAGATAGGTAGACTACAATATCATCTACCAGAATGGACTAAGAAAATTAAGTATATTAAGGTTGATACTATTGACAATTATGGTAAAGGTGCTTATTTTGGTGAGTATGCAGATTTTGTAGATATATATCCACCTGATAAAACCGTTTATAGTGAATATTTTCTCAATGATGTACGATATACTCTTGGATATGATACTTATAAGCAAGGTCCATTCTATTCAATGCATACTAACACACCAGTTCAATTATGTTGGACTTTTAGTGATTTTATAGATATAGAAAAAACACCTTATCTATTACTTTATTCTAATAGTGGAAGTGTCGACTGGCCAGACAAAAAACCAACTAGACTTAGATTCAAGTTCAGTGAAGATAATCAAATTTGGAATGAATTTACTGTAGATATGACTCAAATGCCAATTTATCATAAAGCTTTTTCAGGCGCTCCAAGTGGTTACACAACATACTTCTATGTATATATAGACGTTAGAGAGTTTGTTGAAACTGATTCTACTCTTATTGTAAACAATACTTGTAAAGAAATTAGCTATCAAGACTATTTAGCATTATCTGAAGTTGAGAAAATGAATGGTACTGCTTACTATATCAATGACCTTGAGATAGATAATGGTGAGCATAGATTAGATACAACCGAGAAAATGGTTGATATATGGTATGATGGCAGACCTATATACGAGAAGTTATTTATACTTGACGAACCTGTTGATATTAGTGTTAGTCAAGGTGGTACTTTAATAGCTGACCCTACAAGTTATAATTTTGACAGTATCGTAAAATGTACTTGTATTTCTGGTTCTTCAAGTGCGATATGCTACCCTGAAGCTTATATTGCTACAGACCCAGGAGTTCAACCATTAAGAGCAATTAACAGTTATCCATTTTTAGTTAAATACTTTATTCTTCAATATACAAAAGTTAATGATACTACATTACCAGAAGGTATTGGTAGAGGTCAAAGCTTATTAGCAGACCCTATTCATACTTATATTAATGACCCACTAGCTAAGAAATTTATTGGTAAGTGGGTAGATGGTAAAAATATATACGAAACTGTGTTTGAGATTACATTCCCTGACAGTTCAATATCAAGCGGTACACACGATATTTCATTACCTAATAATACTACTCCTAGCGATTATCATATAAATACTGTGGTTAAAGGTTGGATAGTATTTATCACTACTGAATCAGAAGGTATTGATGGAAATACAATGTGGAATAATAAAAACTTAGATAAAATAAGAGTTAAATTAGCAGATGGCTGGAATGATATCTCAAAAGCCTATTTGGTATTACAATATACATTGACAGATGAAGAATAGGAGGAAATAACATGGCGGAAATGGTACAAAATAACAAACAGCCTGGCGTTATCTTCTTAAAAGGAAAAGCTTATTATAATAAAGGTACTATCAACAATGAGTCTAATCCTAATACTTGTTTAGTTACAACTGAAGCTTTTGGTGAGACTGTTGAGATATATAATTCAGATATGTCTTCAAAAATAACAGAAGTTACTTTTCCAGCATCAGGTATTGTTAATTTATATCTTCCTTATGAAGGTTGGTATACATTAAAACTTAATGATTATACTGAACGAGTATATTTCACTTTAACTCAAGTAGGTTTTCAATCTACTTTATTACCAACATCTGGCTTCTTTTTTAAAAGTGGTGAAGTTAATAATCTTGGTAAAATAAAGCCAAATTATGCAAGATATGCAAAACAATTTGAATTAACAAAAACAGATGAATTAATAACATTAAACACTAATGGATTACCTACTTATGATTATGCTTTACAAGGAGCAAATGGTATCTGTTATGATAAGGTTAATTTAGATAAAGCTGCTTATATATATATTAGAATATCAAGAAATAATGATACTGGTCGATTATATCTTAATGTAAGTCCTTTTAGTCCAGAAGAGTTAGCAACGAAAGATACTTGGACTAGATTAGATGATAGTAATACTTTTCCTGTTTGGAGTTATATAACAGACAGAACTGAAAAAGCAGCATATAGTATAAATGTTGCCAACTTAACTGGTGATTATTATATTTACTTTTTTAATGCAGCAAGAGATAACATTACTTATGTATATGATTGGTGGTACATCTAAGATAATAAAAAAAATGGGGAGCTTTGAAGCTCCCCTTTATCTTTTTTTACCATGCTTTCTTGGTAGTTACAAACTCTTTTTGTGGATGTAAGTAAGCCCAGCCAAGACAAATTGCATCTGCAATATCATCATTGACATCTAAGTTATATTTAGCCTTTACAAAAGCCATGTCTGCAAGTTTCAGAGTATCTCTTTTTATCCCTCTACCTGTTTTAATACCACATAAACTTCTCCAATGTGAAGCAGTAAATAAAGTATATTTAACACCAGAATTTATTCTGTGCATACCTAAAACAACAGATGCTTGTAAGTAATGTAATACATTAAATACAGTTTGATTATGTGCTACGTCATCCGGCATAACATCTTCTATAATTACCTCATCTATATTCTCTTTAACATAGATGTCCATAATCTTATCTGTTATTTTCTCTATTCTAATGAGAGAATCTTTTTCAGCAGCAGTAATACATTCATGTCTAACTAAATTACCATCTTCAAATATTGCAATACCTGAAGATTTTGAACTTAAATCTAAAGCTAACAATTTCATAATTATATCCTTTCTAATGCTCTACTTGCATTAATACTCATTGTACCACCACCAAGAGGTAAAGTGATACTGTTAATAATGTAATCTCCATAAATACCAGAGGCTCTATCTTCTACAGTAATTCTTGTGTTTACATCAAGATGATATATAGGAATACAACTTATTGTTATACTTTCATTGTAGTTCGTATATTGATATAATAAATCTCTCATTGTTTCTTGTGCGGTGTAACCATAAGTACACTCTGCTAAATCCTTGTAAAGAGCTTCACTAACATTACTATAGCTCTGTCCTTCCAGTTCACATCTATCAATAATCTTTCTACGTTTCTCAACATCGTCAGCAATATTAATAATGATTGTGTCTGGTATATCTGTGTTATATAATCTTTTGATTTTATCTTGCTGATAAGAATATACTCTTGCATCTATTGCATCAATAGAACAATCGTATAATTCTTCAGAAGGCTCAAGATAATCAAAGAAGTAATTTAATTCATTAGGTTTATTAACTATATCCGCTTTAAACTTCTTCTGTCTAAAGTCATATATATCATCAAATAAATCTAATAGTTCTTGTTCATATACATCAGGTCTTATATGTTCTTTCTTTTTTGTTAGACCTTGTAAATATAACTCTGCTCGCCAATCACTAGGTGTATAGTCAGTAGCTATTGCACTCGTAATAATGGCGGACGCCCCTTCGTACCCAGTGTAGTTAGTAGGTAAAACAGCTATACTACCTCTGAGTGAACCTCCACTAATAACTGCCTTACTTCCATCAAAGCGGGAATCGTTAGGTATGACCTCTCCATCCTCCGCTAATCTTAATCTACCTGTATATTCACCATCTTCATCTTTAAGGAAAACAACTTTATATGTATTCATAATTGTAGGCTTCTTCTTAATTGCCATATGATAATGAATACAAGTCTCTTTGTCATTTTTACCCCAAACATGGAAATCATTTTTTATATTAGAATACTTAGGTGAATTGCTGTAACTTACAACTAAATCAACATCATCGTCAAATGTATAAACAGACTTTGTATTTGTCTTAGTATCTAACTTATAATTAGTACCATCCATAATACATAATCCATTTTCATTTAATTCTACTTTTCTATTGTTATCTAATCTATAAGCATCTGTTGGGTCATATGAGTTATTTAAGTAATTCTTTATCTCTTGAAAAATGAAATTACCTTGTTCATCAAAGAAATACTCAAAGTTACCAAGTGCCTTACATACTTTATCTAACACGCTGCATACATTATCTCCGATGTTGCTTACTAACTTTCCAGGGTAGACAAAATCGGTATAAACATAGCCGACATCATCATTGAAGTCAAAACCTTTCCATTCGCCTGGGTCAGTTAAAAGATTAGTATTGGTTGTATAAACTCCGGTGCTAGAATTATAATATAATGTATCATTTCCAATGTATCTTACAATTTGTTTTATTTGTAGTGGTAAGTCATTAATAATTATCTTACTTAATGGAATACCACCATAATTGTGAACAAGAGTAAGGATAATATCATACATTCTTTGCGGGATTGCCTCTATGCTTCCATCCTCCATCAGTTGGTCATACTCATGGAATGTAATAGATGTTGGTAGCCCACCTCCGCTTGTACCATTCAGTAAGCACATCTTATCTTGACAGCTTAAACTAATTGTTACACCGGTTAATGTATGAGAAATATTAGGCTGAGTAATTAAGAAGATACCCTTTGGAAACCAAATTATATCATCATAATTACTGTCTACATTATTTTTCTGTCCTACATATATTGCAACTCTCTTTTCTATTGATAACAGATTGTCAATGTCAGTCAAGTCATTCTCTGTCTCCTCTGCAAGAAATGTAAGGTTGCAAGTTCTTCTTACGGCGGAAGTACCTGTGATAGAAATACTACCTTGGGAAACTCTACCCTCGATTGAAGAAATTGGTTGTTCCTCCTTATCAAGAACAACCAATTTAACATATATAACCTTGTCGTGGTCTAAATCTAATTTCTTTAAAAAATCCTTGTCCATTAAATCTCCTCCTCATGATTAGTATGATTTGTAATAGAGGTTAATTTAATATTATCTCCTATTCTACTCTCTAAATTAAGTAGATTGTATTTCTTTAAGTTTTCTTCATTACATTCTGCCATTTCAGTTGCAACACCTGTAAATGAGAAAACTAAACGATTTAAGTTCTGCTGTGATGATAGTGAAATACCACTTAACTTAATAATCATATTTCCTTCGGTTTGAGATTTATATAATTTAGGTTTACCATCGTAAAGGAAATTCATAACCGCATCCCTAAAGTATTTCTCATAAATGAAGTCATATTTATCTATATCGTGTTCATTGTTATATTCATTAAATAAAGTAACAATGTTTGAATATTTATATACATCTGCTTTAGTAGCAAAGTATTCATCCATATTGAATGTGATTAAACCAGATATATTAAATGACTTATAATAAGTATCTCCATAGCGTCCAGTATAAGGGAACTTACCATTGATTGTAGGTGTTATACCCTCTGATGTATTAATCTTATAACTGTCTACATTATTATTAAGTGATACTCTTAACTGTTTATTATCTGCACCCAATAGGAAAGTGTATTCAAATTCGCGGAGTGCGGGAAGGGCGCTAACCTTGAGTGGACCTCTGGTGCCGTCCGCAGTGATAGTTTGGATACCATATTTATACCAAACACCACTTTCTATTGTGAAATCACAAATAACGTCTCTTTCATTTACTTTCTCGTTATTTAATTCAATTCTCTTAATATCTGTCCAAGTTGTGAAGTTATCTCTACTTGACGCTCTTCTAATAACAAACTTTAAACTAGAAGTTGTGTCATTAGGGTCATATACTTTGATACCTACAAATCCATAATCAGCTTCTTGTTCTGCTGTTATGTTATATATATTATTACCATCTTCCGCAAGTATTAATTCAAATGGAATTATTTCACCAACACTGTATCTTACATCAGGTTTAAGTAAGATTGTATTTTGATAACCATTGATTGTTTCATACATAAAGAAGATTAAATAGTTTGTATTATTTAATGGTTCTATATGCGATGTGTATTCAATCTGGTTTCTTGCTTTTGGATAGCAAACTCCGGTATCTTCTAATAAATTATTAATATCAGATGCTTTATATAAAAGGATTCTATAACTATGTAAATTCTCTGTTGGGTCATTTACATTCTTATAACTTCCTATAAAATCTAAGTTATCAACAATAGAAGGATTAGTCATATCATGATTTCCTTCATATTGTAATGCGGGAATGGTGATTGTAGGTTCTCCAGTCGCCTTTACTATACATACAGTCGACCATTCTGAGAAGTCACCACCATGGGAATTCAACCATGAAGACTGGGTTCCATCGCTCTCGGAATATGCTACTGCACTTAGTCTTAATTGCATGCAACATATCCAACCAGGAACCCAACCTTCTTCAAGCAAACCGCTTTTAATATCAACGTAATATAAATTTTCAACACCTGACACCTGATGCTTTGGAACATTAAGAATGATTCCTGTAGCAGTGTAATAAGTGTCACCATCTATTGTAACATTTGAAGCATTCTTTACAATAGTTGTACCAGTTGATTGTTTCTTAATAGAAACTTGCACATTATCAAAGTCACTATAAACATTAAACTTAGATAATGAAAAATACACTCTACAGCTAGAATTGTCCCCAGCGATAAAAGCGTCCATAGAACTCTCCACGATTGGTGGATAAATTGTTAAGCTAGCCATAGGTTCTTTCCTCCTTCTATTTCCTTGGTAATGCTCTTAATTGGTTCATCATAGCTTCGATAAATGAGTTACCACCCTCAGCTATGTAATGTTCAAATCTTCTTTCTAAAACCTCCATTGAAAAATCATCAATATAACCTAACTCGGTGAAATAATGAAATTTCTCTGTGATGTAGCCTTTAATATCGTCTCTGTCAGAAGCAACAAGCATTTTTAAAGTTTTATTATGTTCTTCTACAACGCCATCAAAGTGCTCTTGGATGTCTGTGAGTTTCTCAGCAGTATCCTTAATTAGTTGTTTAATTTCTTCTTCCTCTTGCACGGACTGAAAGGCTTGCTTATTTCTTCCCTTAAAGAAATCAAAAAGCTCAAGTAATTCCTTTATTCCAAAGAGTAAGATTAATATAATGATAACAATATTTGTTAGTCCTAATGATTTTAGTGCCTCTATCATTATATTTTCTCCTTTCTAGAATATTTAACTTCTTCTATATATATTACTGGGCAATCATGTTTGTTAACCTAATTTGCCCAAAAAAATAAGGGGATACCACAAAATGCGGTATCCCCCATCTATATATAAATTAATTACCTTTCTTAGTGATTATTTCTTTAATCTGGTCTACTAACTGTAGAATCTTGTCATATCCCACCATTGAACCCATCCAAATTAGGAATGCAGTGAAAATTATAACTACAATGTTGTCAATGGTAAATGGTATATCTTTTAAGATATAAACGCCTACTGAACCCAAAATACCAACAACAAAAGCACAAATGAATGCAACAAGATTTGCAGCATAGTTAATTTTACCATTGTCACAGAACTTCTTGATAGCTTCTGTGAATAGTGTACTTACTGCACAAAGTGAGATAATGAATCCTCCATAAAAAGCTAAACTCATATTATTCTTCCTCCTTATCTGTTTTAGGAGCAGACTCTTTAGCCTGCTCCTCTTTCATAAGTTTATATTGTTCATATGTGTCTATAATATCTCTGTAGAAATCTTTTACTACAAAGTAAATAGCCTCTGGTGGTAGCTTTGCATTATTAACTACCTCTAATAATTGATTCTTAAATTCTTCCATCCTTGTAATCTCCTTTTTTATTAAAATACAGTTGCTTCAGCTAATGGTAGGTTTCCGCCTCCACCACCACTACAATATTCTGAGAATGGTACATAAGTTACTGAACCATCTGGGTTATATGTTCCTACGAAGAAGTCATCTGCCATTAGATAACCTTTGAATTTATTTCTAGCACCAGAATAATTATGTAAGATAAGAGCATTACCTACGCGGAAACCATCTGTTGCCATGATAATATCATTAAAATGTCTAGGTGCGCCATATTGTTCTTGGTCAACGTAGTTAGCAAGTACATCAGCGTCTCTGAATGTCCAGTTATTACGTCTTGTTCTTGACATATAGAAGAATGATTCGTTTCTTGTACCACCTTTATCTACGCAAGCGGAAGTCCAATAATAACCTTTTTGGAAGTCACCAAGTCTAAGTTTACCTTCATCAGAGTCAACCATGAACATATATCCAAGACGGATACCATTTGTACCAATGTAAATATTCTTTCTACTAAATACACCAGTATCTAGCTTAGCGTATCTACAATCAGGGTCATTGTAACCATAGTACATATAAGTATTACCATTCTTAGCATCTATAGTCCAGAACTCGTTCTCAAGGTCACCTAACTTAACAAGACCTTTCTTAGCACTTACTTCAAACTGATTACCAAGCATGATACCATCTGTACCAAGATAAACTGTATCTTTTTGAAGATTACTTTCGAGTTTACCGAGGTTAGGCTCATCTATCTTACCATAGTATAAGTAAGAACCATAGTTGTCACCATTGACTTTCCAATGTTTACCAAGTATATTACCTAGTTCAATAACACCCTCATTATCAACCTTGAACTTCTTACCAAGACTAATACCATCAGTACCAATGTATACTGACTTATCAGGGTTATTCATCTTCTCATTATTATCGTTGTATGCGGGAACCCTCTCAAGGAATCTTTCAGTCGCATATGCTATGTAACTTCTCTTATTGTACTTGAAGAACTGCTCAGGTACGAAAGTTGTAGACTCTTCGAGCTTAGTGTATACCCATTCATGCTCTTCCGCATTATAAGTTCTAGAATAGTATCTATCATAATGCTCTGCCCAATCATCAGGTTGTGTATATAACATTATATAGTCATCACTATCTATCTTCCAATGCGCACCAGATAAATTACCTAGCTCTAATGTACCTTTATTATCAGCACGGAATTTCTTACCGATGCTAATACCATCTGGACCGATGTAAGTAGCCTTATCTTTACTATTACCAAGCCACATACCAGTTTGCTCATCATATGTAGCAAGTGTTGCAAGCTTAGGGTCACTAGCATATCCATCACCCTTTGAATTAAGAACTACCTTTAAGTCCTCTGCATAAAGTTCATATTTACCAATTCTCCAGCCCGCTAAGTCGCCATCAGTGTCCTTTCCAGAACCACCAACATGCATTGTACCTTCTGAATCAACCCAGAAATTACCATTACCCCAACGTATCTCAGGAGTAGTTAAATCTATCTTCATGCCTTCACCAGACTCGTGAGTTCCCTCTGGGTCTAGATAGAAGTTACCAGAATATAGTTCAGCTCTATCATTAGTAGGGTCAATAATGAATTGACCTTTTCCGCTCATACCAAAAGAAGACTTACCTGTTAAAGCATCTAAGAATAATGACTGTCTACCGCGAGAGTAACCAAATAAACCAACGTCTGATTTATTACTCTGTTTGCGGATACCCATTACCATACCAGTAAAGGTGTTATCTGTGTTCTTGACACCTGCACCTACTTGAGGTGCTAGAAGATACTCGTCATTCTCTCCAGTATATAGTTTATTACCATCCCATCCATTGATGTTAGACATCTCATAGGTGTTATATCTAAATAGGATAGGCTTAATATGTATAATGTAAGAAAGTGATTCCGCTAACTCTAATTGAGCGTCAATGGCTTCAATTTTTTCTTCATTCTTTGTAATCTCATTATTATTATTTTCCTTTTTAGAAGTATAATAATTTAATCTGAAATCACAAATTTTTTCATTATCCAGATAATCTTTAAGCAATTCATAAAAATTATTTAGAACTGAATTAAGACCTTCAACCGAGATAATACCATACTGAGGGTCAGTATAGTAATTAAAGTAGTTAGTTACATTAGCACATATACTATGTAGGTCATTGTTCGCATATGTTGGGTCTAAGAAACCAGCGGTATCTAGACTCTCTACGAACGCCGCATTCTCTTCATAATAAGTTGCTAAATCTTCACAATCTCCTAAACTATCTTTTCTATTGTTATATAGACCGGCATTTGTATTATAGTCTGTTACCAATAGAGAAAGAGCATTGAATACACCAAATCCATATGTCTGTTTAATCTGTTCTACATTAGTGATTGTGATACTTGTAATATCACTTAATTCATAAGTAGTAAATCCAGCTTTCCAAAGTTCATTTCTTAGTGTATCAATTTCTGCATTGCTATTTGTTGCTATTGTTTCATAATCAAATAACTCTTCAATACCTTCTTTAGTAGAGCAGAACTCCACTATCTCGGCAAGTTTATCTTTACCAATAGACAAGTAATTATTTATCTCAAGCTTGACATTTAAGAAGTCTGTAATTGTTTCATCAGTGAGTGCATTAACCCATGCATCATATTTGTAGAGTGCGGAAACCGTCTCTAATGACGCCTTTTCTGTATCTATAAATGAGTTGTCTGCCTGTAACTGCTCGATTGTGTCTTCACAAGCTTGTTTATCATTTTCCAATTCACTAATCTTACCTTGACCAACTACTAACTTAACTTTTACAAAGTTATTAGTTACACCATTATCATATTTAGTGATTGGTTTTATACTACAAGTTTTATCATCATCTGTACTTAATATATTTAAGTTTTCTGATGCGTACCATTTATAATCATAATAATCTTTTACATCATTAACATAAAGACCGTCAATACATTCAAATGGAGTATTGTTGTTATATTTAGGATTTGTTCCGTCTGTCGCATAAAGCACAGAATCAAAACCACCTTCAATAACAGGTTTAGCTGTCATGTTAAAATAAGATATATCATTAAGTCTTGTAATCTCAATAGGATAATATACATAAAGCTCTTCGCTTGTATCTCCTATCGCAGCGCTATCATTACCTACAAGAAGTTTTAATTTAACTATGTTAGTACTTTCTTCTGTTGCATCTTCCCAATCAGAGGCTACTGTAAGTTTACCATCTGTCATGTTGAAGAATGGGTTAGTACCTAGAGGGTCTAACATTTCCCAACTACCAATAGCAAAATCAGTTGTTGGTTCACCATCTTTAAATACACTAAAAGTAAAGTTTACATCACCAAAAGGAATATAAGAAGCAGTTTCATAGTCATATTTATACCAAGTATCATTTGCAACATAGCATAGTCTTAATTTGCGGGAAAGACCCCTAGGGTCTCCCTCACCATAAGTATAACCCTGGTATTTAAGGACAGCGGCATATTTAGAACCATTAGTTCCATTCATACCATCCTTTAAGAACTTTGCGGAAGCTGTTGCATACATGATTGTCTTATTAAAATCAATCTTTAATAAAACATCATTATTAGCATACTCAGCATGATAACTTGACTTAATATCATAAATAATATCGAGCCTACCATTACCATCAATGTAATAGTAATCAGCATCTTCTCTAGTTACCATAGCAAGAATTGAACTATCAAATCTCATCATTGAGTGCTTTGGTAGACTCCAAGTTGTTTTACAGAAACGATATTCTGTTTCTGATAACTCACTACCATCTAACTTGTAAATCTTAAAGTTAAAAGGTTTAACACTATCTATTGCAGAAGATGCAGGACCATCATAGTTCGCAACTCTAGGTGAGTCGCCGTCCGCATCATACTTATATATAACATCATTATTCTCAATAACAACATTATACATACTATTTGTCATTGATGTTAGTAATATCTTCTTTGTACCAAGTATTTTTCTACTTTCACCTGGCTTAGTAGAATATACAGTACAACTAATGATATTCATATTATCTTCGATATAAGAAGCTGGAAATACTATTTGAGTTAAATACTTATCCCCATCTTGTTCATTTATCTTAACAATATCATAAAAATCATTATCTAACATCTCCCCAGCCTTGTTATATCTAGCCCAATTGTAGGTTAGGGCAGCACTAGGGTCCTTTTCCGCATACTCAACTTCGCAGAAAAGATTTATATCACCAGTGTCCTTAATGAACACATTGTCAGTCTTATCTGAATATAGATTGATAACTATTGGGCTATCAAGATTCTCAATTAATATAGTTTGTGATGAATAATCATCACCGTCTACAATAACACACTTATACTGTGTTGAAGTAACCACGTCATTCTTTAATACTTCAATTTCCTGGATTGTTGTATTATAATTAAATGATGTTGTACCATCATCATTAGTGATTACGTTTTCTTTTGGGTTTAAACACTTCCAACCAACTCCGCCTTGCGAAGTCCATTCAGAAGAATTTAATGTAACTGAAGAATCTTCAATAAACCAATAAATATCCTTACCATCTAACTTACTTACATTACCATTAATATATAATGTAGGTGTGATAGTTTTCTTTACACTTACGTCCTTTAGGAAGAATCTGCCCTCACTTGCATGAAGGTTGATGTATCTACCTGTTTTAGCTTCTTCTGGAACCGCCTCAACCACATAAAGACCTAAGTCCTTCATGAAGATATCATCAGGGATAGTAGGGTCTCCATTTTGCACGAAGTCAGTAACGAAAGCTGTAACCGCAGGTTCATAAGCATCATCATATTCCACACCATCAGGTAATGTAAAATATAGATATTGGTTAGTCCACTCATTAAGAGCATATGGATTACCAATAATATTTCTAATATCAAAAGTAAAAGTTCTTGAAGTATGTATTTGCTCACCGGCTTCATTTAACTCTATTGTTGGAATGTATAAAGTTAAACCATAATTACCAGCAACTCTTTGTCTTACATCAGTAATATCTGTTTTTACTTTTACATTAAGACCAAAAGTTCTATAACCATCTTTAAGATAGTTATTAATTAACTCTGCAAAATTAGCCTTTTCTACTTCTACAACTTTAGTTTCTGTTCTATATGTACATAATGATATTCTATCTAATGTTTCAAGTAGACTATCACTAATAACAAAATAATCATCATTATCTTCGGAAGTAGTATATAAACTAGATGAAGGTGTAACCGCACTTACTATGAACTTGGTTTTAGTTAAGTCACCATCTGGAACTAATATATAAACTATTTCACCAATAGAAAAAGTAAGTGAAGGATTAGTTGAATAAGCATTAATAATATTATCTAAGTATTTAATGCTATATAAACCTACACTCGCGTCATCTAGCGCAATGACCTCACCCTCGACCATAAGGGGAGACTTTACCTTCTTTGCAGAAGAATCCGCTAATGAGCCAATGGCTTCAAGTAAGCTATTCTGTAATTCACTCACTTTATTTTCCTCCTTTTTAATCTCTATACAATATATCAATTTAGTCTAATAGGGTTTAAGCTAATTTAACCAAAAAAATAAAGGGGATAGATTTCTCTATCCCCAGTATTTCTATTTCTTGTTTATGTATTGAGCAGCTAAGTTTGGAAGTGAAAGGATTGCTTGACGTATCTCATTTACATCGTTAGCATTAGGGAATTCAGCGGTAATATTGAATGTATTTCCACCAACTGAACTTGAACTATTTGTAATAGCACCAAATCCAGCGGTTCCGACAATACCATCAGCAAATGCTAATTGCATCATTCCTTCAACATCACTCTTTGAAATACCTCTTAATACATCCACAAGTGAAAGCATATTAGAAGTATCTTCCTTATTTAATACCAACTCTTTCTCATGAAGCATAGCAAGTCTACCTTCAGGACCCCAGTCTCCAGTGTAACCACCAGTATCGAGACCGATTACTGTTGCAGCACCCTTAGCAGCATATTTCTGAAGAACTCCATCAACTGCGCCAAGTAATGCCCCATAATCAAGACTACCATAGTTACCTCCACGTCCAGCGCGGCTATTAATCCAATTAGCCTTCTCTTGATTAGTCATGCCTGCCCAATTAATATGGTCTTGTGAAGGGTCACCTGTATAACCATATTGTTTTAAGAAGTCTGTATCATTCCATCCTATATAGTCATCAATAGATTCATTACCTATAACAACCCAGTTACCTTTATTAGTATCCCAAATACCAAATTGACCTTCTCTATAATTTTCAATCTTATAATTACTCTGCCATCTATTATTTGCACTAGCCATATTATCTTTATCTCCAGGTCCTTTAGGAACTGAAGCTGTTAGGTCTATATCAAGATTTTGCACTCGATTAATAGTATCAGCAAGCCGAACGAGTGCTTCATCTACTTCAGCAACCATATTAAGATAATCGCATAAACCAAGATAAGCATCATAAGTTGCATCTTGTACGTTTCGCCATTCTTCTTGCATATTTTCAAACACTTCTAGAGCATTTGCAAGGTCGCTTTCAATAGTCTCAACAAGAATAGCTGTTTGACCGTTAAGAAGTTCAGTTCTTAATGTAGCCTCCGCAATCTGACCTGAGATACCGCTCTCGCCAAAGTCCATACCAGCCTTTTCAGCTAGTATGTCTAGGAAAGTACCATAGTCAACTAATGCGTCTTGACATTGACCAAGAGCAGAAAGAATATTAGTTCTAACACTATCTTCGTCATCGCTATTCCATTGTCTAATAATTTCTGCGGAAAGGGTCGTCCAGCTCTCTAGGCTTCTAGCATTAGTAGCTTCAGCCTCGTCTGCTAGTAAGTTATACACCTCATCAGTGCTGTAGTATACATCTTGCATACTATCGATTTGGTTCTGTCTTAACTCATCTAGAAGGGCTTTCTCCTCAGCAGTCATTTCCGCATATGCCTCCTTGTCAACATTGTAAGAAGTTACGAGTGACATTGCTGTTTCCTCGTTAAGCATTCTCTCTTGCTCGGCAGCCATCTGCTTATGCTGGGTGATAATACCTTCAGGACCCCAATATGTTTCTTCAATAGTTCTTATCTTTTCATCTATTAAAGCAATTTCCTCTTCTGAAGCTCCAACTTTTTCGAGTTCAAGTTTCTTGATAGATTCAAGTGCTTCACTAGTGTCAGATATGATTGAAGCTTGCATATCTTCCCAAGATTTCTTAGCAAATTCATATGCTTCATGTTGTGCATCTAATAATGCTTGCTGTTTAGCAAGAACATCATCTTCATCAGCAACATACTGATAGCTCCAGTTACCGTCAGTACCTCTAGTAACCTTCATAGTATTCTTAGCGTTCTGTGCATCGTCAAGTGCCGCCTGAGCCTTAGCTACTGCTAATCTCTTCTCGGCAAGTGTGATGTCATACTCACTAAGTTTTTCTTTCTCTCTTAATGAATCAAGTTGAGTATTCATAAGTTCGTTAAGCATCTTCTGACTCTTGTTAGAATCAGCTTTGTCGATAGCTTCTTTCCACTTATTCTCCATAGTTTCTAGTTCATAGATACGCTCAACATCATCATAATAACCATCAGCGGACTTCTTTGCTAAATCCCATTGTTCTTTCATCCAACTAAATGTGTTGTTATTAGTCATTGTCTTTTCAAGCTTGTTGAAAATACTTTCTACTGTGTTAGAATATTCATTCTTTAACATTTCGATATGCTTAATAACTAAATCATTTAATTGATTCTGCTTATCAATCCATAAGTCATAGTATTTAGCTTTATCTTGTGAGCCTTCATCAGCTTCCTCATAAAGCTTCTTCCACATCTCTGTTTGCTGTCTTAGCGAGTCAACTTCTTGTTCAGAGTTCACTCTCTGTGCAGTATAGAACTGGTCCATTAGGTCATATTCCTGCTTACCATAAATAAGCTGGATTAACTGACTCTGGAACTCTAACTTCTGGTTGATTAAGTCGTATTCCTTGACTAACTTCTCAAGTTTTGCAGAACCCTGGTCGATAGTCTCAAGGTAATTATTCCAAGCCTCTTCATATAAAGCATATACATTTTGAATGTTATCTCTATATTCACTAGCAAGTTCCTTGAGCTTTTCTCTACCTTCGGCAATACTATGAATGGTCTTACCAGCTCCACCTGCCATGATAGTATCCATTTCCGCCTCTATGTCTTGAATAGCTCTCATATTAGTATCAAGAGTTCCGCCGGCTCTAGTATAAGTATCAAAGTCTTTTTTACCAACTGCATTCTTTTTACTAATATCTTCAAACTCTAAAGTAAAATCTCTCTGAATATCTCTAAAGAAGTCATTCCACTGTCTTTCAGCTTCGGATAAGTCTAGATTAACCTGAATATCTGTCTCCCAAGCCTGCATGTTATTGTCGATTACTTCATCTTCAATCTCTCTTAACTTTTTCTCATTATCTACCATTTCTGAATAGAATAATGTATCATATCTTTCAAGATTTTTCTTTATTTCTTCATACTTCTTCTGTGCAGCATCATAACTTTCTTCATCATAACCGCCTTGGTTAAATTTATCAGTTATTGCTTGCATATCTTGAAGCATCTGTTGAGTTTGTGCTTTATAATTTGTTATCTGACCTTCTGAGTCGAATAAGAATCCTGAATCACCAAGTGTTTCACGTAGTTCAGCAGCTTCTTTTTCTTGTTCTTTACCAAGAGCAACGTAAGTTTCCTTCTGTTTCTCAAGAAGTCTGTTCTCATTCTGTAGACTCTTAATAAGTTCAGGTCCATGTAGGTGTTCCTGTACTTCATCAAGTCTCTCCAGTGCTTGAGTAACCTTATCTATTGCCTTCTTTAAATCCCAATATCTATCGAACTCGTCATCATATTCTTTCTTTTCTTCTTTCTTTTTCTTAGAACTGCTATTCTCATCTTCATAATAAGTCATAGCGTCAATCATTTTCAGCTTGTTTTCAGCGGCTTTCATGATTTCAGCTTCGTCTTTAGAGATGTTACCTAAGTCAAGTCCAGTAGCCTTAGCTAAAGCAGATGCATACTCAGTAAATGCTACAGTACCTTCTTGAGCGGCGGCGCTTGCTTTTTCAATATCAAATGATAATTGAACTTGCGCGCTACCTAACTGCTGTGATAAATCAATGGCTTTCTGTTGTGATAAACCATTAAGGTCTGTAATCATCTGTGAAAGAACTTCTTCCTTCATATAAGCTTTCTGGACATCCATTAAGCTTTCGTATGCTTGACCATTTATTGCTAATTGGTCGCCCTGGAACTCAAGGCTTGCAACAAAGGCGTTATCCATTGTTAATAATGTTTGCACATTATCAACTGAAAGTTTACCATTGTCATTATAGTCTTTAACTACATTTGTAAGGTTCTTGTACTGTGACTGTAAGTGGTCTACTATCACACTGTTCTGCTTATAAGCGTTATTGATTGCATCTTTATTCTTCTTATAATCAAATTCAGTTTTTCCAAGTGCATCAATTTGTCTTTTATATTTACTTAAAGCTTTTTCAGTTTCTTTAATTTCTTTTGAGGTTGCATTACCATTAGAACCTACTTTACGACCGTTAATTATTTCTTCAGCCCAAGTTTTTGCCCCTTCTTTACCGCCTTGGTCTAATTCAATACCTTTGTATAAAGCTCTTAACTCTTCATTTAAACTATCAGTAGTATCATTTAATATTGCATTGGCGATTTCTTCATAATCCTCTGGTATTGCTGTTTGAGCCATATCTGCAGCTAATGACATAGCTTCTTGCATTGCTACGTCACCTTCACCACGTATTTCTTCAAAATGTTGTTTAAGTCTTTCTGTCTCTTGCGCTCTTATTTCTTCTGGTGAGTAGGTTGTTATATCACCATAAGAATTGTATTCTTCTTTTGCAGAATCTAATTTTTCTTGATATTCTTTTAATAGTTTTTCTCTATCGTCTTCAGCATTTTGAGCATCTGCCATTGTAGCACTTAATAATGCAACATTTTGCGAACCTACATCTAATCCAGTAAATTGATTTTGAGATAATCCACTAACTTCGCCGTTAGAAAATATTTGTGCTAATGTAGCACTATCTATTTCGCCTTTTTCTGCAAGTTGTGTAAGACCGGATTCTATACCAAGTCTAACAGGTTTTTTAGCTAAATATTCTCTAAAGTCATCATATTCTTGTATTATTTCTTTAAAAGCTTTTTTAGAATCAATAACCTCATCACTTAAAGCATCTGAAATATAAGTAAGCGCACTATCATCTAAATCAGCCATAAGTTCATTTATTTCATCAATAGAAACCCCGGCTTGGTCAGCAACTTGTTTTGCTAAATTAGCTTTACGAGCATAACTAGATAATTCTTCATCATTTAAAAATGAATTATTAAACTCTTCTTTAAATTTCTCTTCATCATAACCAATAGAAGAGAATTCTGATTCATTGTCTTTCCAAGCTTTTGATAATATATTATTATAGTCCGCTTGAGACTTAATAGCGCCGTTATCCATTGTCATGCCAATGTTTGAGAAAATACCTTGCGCTTTATTATCCCATTGCTCTCTTATTGTATTTACTTGGTCGCCAAAAATTGATAAACCTGTAATATATTCTTTAGCTTCTTCTGAATTAGGATAATCAGCAATAAGTTTTGCAATCCTATCATAATCTTGAGCATATTTTAAAGCATCTCCAACTTCATAATCTTTTCCACCGTGTTTTTTATTATAAAGTTTTATATCAGCATTAGCACTCTTATTAGCAAGTTGGACTGCTACTGAAGCGTCTTGAATTGCTGAATCATTTTTCTTTTTAGCATTTTCTTCAATAAGACCATTTAATTCTTCATAACTTCCGCATAATGCTCTAACTGCAAGGTCTTCTTGACCATACTGCATACATAAATCATAAGTTTTATTTATAACATCTTGTTTTGTTAAATTACCATCTTCATACTGCTTTTGAAGCTCATCATAACCAGCCTCAATCTGTTTAAGTGCATCTGCCTCTTTTTGAGATTCTTTTGCAGTCTCTAATCCTCTTTGAAGATTTTTTTGAGCTTCTTCAGCCTTCTTCTCAAGTCTCTTAACTTGTGAATCATGAATAGCTTTTGCGATACCGGCGATAGCCGCACCAACTACAGCAACTCCAATAACAGGACCTATGGCAGGAGCAATTGTCGCTAATATAGACTTACCTAAACCTAAAGTTTGTCCGCCTTGCTTAGCAACTGCAGCTGCATCTGCAATCTCTTTAGCTCTCTTTAAAGTCTTAACAACACCTATCATTGCTGGTAAAGTCTGAGTAGCAAGAATTAAAGTTGTCTTGCCTATCTTCTCACCGACACCTTCAGTTTCATCATTCCATACGCTAGTTAAAGATACAATACTAGAATAAGTACCAGCCATAGCCATTGTAGTGTTTAATATTGTATCAGTAATACTATAGGTTGCTAATTTTTGTTTAGCCTCTTCTTCTATTTTTTCTTTTAAATCACTTTCTTTTTTATCAATAATTTCTGTATTATCAACAAGCTGTTCTGTTATTTGTAATTCTTTAACATGAGTCTTTGCATTCTCACTGATAAAAGTTTTTTGTTCCGCTTCAATATTTGCTATTTTCTGTTCTTCTTCTGCAATTTGTTTATCAACTTCTAATATACTTTGTTTTATTTCTTTTTGACCAGCTACTGCTTTTGATAAAGTAGGGTCTATATAGTTACCTGGTGTATTATTACCACCAGCCTGCTGCTGTCTAGCATTACTTTTTTCATTTCCTGAAGCATTAGAACCCTTTAATAATTTTTCAAGGTCAGCTTTCTTTCTCTTTAAACTCTCAAGTTCAGTTTGTTCTTGTCCTTTTCTGATATCAAAACCTTCAACATTATTTGCATAATCTTCTGACATATATTGATGAAGTTGTCTTAACTCATCTGAGGAACTTCTATCACCTTTATCTCTAAGCTGTTCTATGTAATTAAGAGTTTTATTACCATATCTATTTCTATTTTTATCTATATAATCAAATAATTTATTTTCAGTCTGAGCGATATTAAAACCTTCATCACTTAAACCTTTTGCTTCATTCATATAAGCATCATATTCTTCTTGAGATAGGTATGACATGGCGTGATTATCATTTAACATACCAATAACTTTTGCTTTTTCTCTATAAGCAGCACCTGTTGCCATATCGCCATATTTAAAAGCTTCATCACCTTTATTATTAGCAATATCCATTTGTGCTTTAAGAATATTCTTATTGGTGAAAGTATTTTTAATATTACCAATAGTAGAAACAACTCCGTTAGCAATTTGATTCTTAAACATAGGTGCAAGCATAGCAACCATACCAAGAATACCCTGCATACCACCACCGAATGTTTCAAAGAAAGTATTAAGTGTTTCTGTTAATGTAGTAATAATATCTATTAAATCTTTAAAGCTATCAACATCAATTAAAGTATTAAATACTTCTTCTTTAGCTGTTTCTAATTTATTAATATGTGCTTCAATACTATCCATATAAATGTCTTGTTGTTTCTGTAATGTACCAAGAGCATTTTCTGATGTCTTTAAAGCACTATTGTACATATCCCAGTTCTCGAATAATGCCATTAAGTTATTGTACTGACGAGTACCA